>Ga0209023_10000982_pt1 | contig 40062 bp, 37 predicted proteins | sample LakOneMetagenome_FD_187468 | JGI IMG/M metagenome (GOLD analysis project Ga0209023, IMG submission 187468) | Freshwater and sediment microbial communities from Lake Erie, Canada (SPAdes) (version 2) | ecosystem: Environmental > Aquatic > Freshwater > Lentic | place: Lake Erie, Canada...
TTTTTTAATCTTGATGCTTGTGAAAAATAATTCTCTCTTCGATTTTTCCAGTGAAACTATTATTTAACGCTAGTATGACTTATTCCTAGTGTTTCCCCTGAAAAAAATAGGTCTTTCATAATTCTTCGTCATCCAACATTCCACTTCCAACCTTCCACTCACAACTTTTAAATAATGTTGTTGCAAGATCGTTTCTAAAATAAAATTGCAACAAAATCTGTTGCAAAATTTTTTTCAAAATGAAATTTGCAACAAAAACTGTTGCAAAATTTTTTTCAAAATGAAATTTGCAACAAAAACTGTTGCAAAATTTTTTTCAAAATAAAAATTGCAACAAAAACTGTGGCAAAATTTTTGTTTGAAAAAAATTGCCACAAAATAAATCGGTTATGAAACATGAAAACCCCATACGAAGTTTACTCGGACTAGCCCAAGAAGATTTGGCCATGCTACTGGGCGTGAGTCGCGGCCGCTGGTCGATGTACGAACTAGGAAAGCGGGACATCCCGCTGCAAGCCAAGCAATTGCTAGGGGAGATGCTGCAGCACGTCAACCAGCAGCACACCTTGGCTAAAAAAACGAAGCCCGAATTGCCCCTGTCGTTGCAGCCCAAGCTCGAGCAGTTGTTGCGCGAAAACGAGTTCCAGCAAGTGGTCTTGCGTCGGAAAATGGCGGACGCGATTAAAAAACAAGAAGAACACGCCCGGTTGCAACACCTTGTTCCTTTCTTGCAAACACGTTATACCAGCAAGCACGACACCAATAGCCTGCAGCAACACCTAACGAACCGAGCGTCTTCGGGAAAAGAAACCGCCCTATCGGAAAACGTGTTCCAACTCCAACACCGTCAGGAAATATTAGTATTCGAAAAAGAAGTATTGGAAGCCAAATTGCAAAAGATGCGCGGCTAAGATGCCCAATTGGGACTCTTTTTTAGTAGGTATAGTGGAGGCATTTCCCAGATATAGGGAAGAAGAGGCTAGCCATTTTGAGTATTCCTGCTACGGAATCCTCTGAAACGCTACCCCATTCCATTTTTTTTCAATTCGTTCGAAGGTTTGTAAGTGACCTTTACGTTCTTAATATTGGCTTTGCCTAACCTGTTGCACATGTCAAAACAAAGCCTTTAGACAAGCCCGTTTTTTAAAGCATACACCGCCAAGCCCACTCGGGTTTTCAACTCCAATTTTTCAAAAAGACTGTCGCGATACCCCTCTACGGTTCGAGGGCTGCAGAACATTTTCTCTGAAATTTCTTTGTAGGTCATCTCCGTAATGGTATATTGTAGGAACTCTTTTTCTCTATCGCTAATTCCCAAGCTTTGCAGTTTGGGTAACGCATCGGCATGAAGGCTGGCAAAGACTTTACTGGCTACCCATTCCGGATAATAGGATCCTTTGGCAATTAAGGTGCTGAGGGCTTTCTCTAATTCGGTGGGATGTACGTTTTTGAGCAAGTACCCTTTGGCACCGTTCTTAATCATTTTAATAAGGCTATCGTCATCGTCTTGCATGCTCAACGCCATGATCAATACTTCGGGATGTTCTGTTTTTAGCCATTTGGCGGTTTCAAAACCATCCATTAACGGCATGCTGATATCCAACAAAACAATGTTCGGAATGTTCTTAGGGTTTTGGAACTTTTCTTGCAAGGCAACGCCGTTTTCACATTCGTACAAAACCTCAAATTGGCTGAAGTTGCTCATAATACTCGTTATCGCTTTAGCAATTAGAATATGATCATCTACAATTACGACGGAATAGTTCATCTTACAAGGGGATTTTAAGCGTTAGTTGGGTTCCTTTGGCGTTACTTTCTACGTCTAAAACGCCGTTAATAATTGCCGCTCTTTTTTTGATGTTCGACAAACCGATGCCTTTATTACTGGCAGTAGGGTCAAATCCTTTTCCGTCATCTTCCAAGTGCAGTTCGAGCCAATCCCCCTTTTTATTTAAAGTAGCCACTATATTTTTGCATTGCGAATGCTTGATGCTGTTTTGCAAGAACTCTTGCACGATGCGCACCAACACACTTTTCAATTCGTAGGAGTAGCCCAGTTGGTTGGCGGCTTTGTTGAAGGAGAAGGAGCATTTTACAAAAGCATGTATTTTATGACATTCCGCTTGGATTAAAGTCACCAACGGTTCTTTTGCTACCGCATTATCGGTTAAGGTTTTAGACAATTGCCGCAATTCGGATAGCGAGGTGTTCAGAATGGCGCTAATATTTTCGATGGTTTCGGTGATTTGCGGCGCTTTATTTTCGAAAGCCAACTGCTGCGTATAGAGGCTGGCTAGGGTTAATTTCTGACCAATATTGTCGTGAATTTCCCGTCCGATATGCTGCATGGTTTGCTGTTGCATTTCGATTTGGGTAGCGAGGAGTTCCTTTTGGTGTATTGATTTCATTTTTTGATATTCATTTTTTTGAAGCATTACCTTTTTCCGATAAAAGACAATGAATAAGACTATGGCAACAATAAATATTGCTATAGCTATGGATACTACAATGATAAAAATGATTATTTCTTTTTGCTCCATAGCAACCCAATTGAAAATAGTGTGTACATTAAATAATTCAGAATTACAAAAATCCAAGTGTAGGGAATGAATATTGTCTTAAAATAGTTCTTTGCTAAAATATTATACAATCCAAAATAGGGCAGGCAACCTAAGTAAAATAGCAAAACCCCGGTAGCAAACCAGAAAGAAATGGAATGGTAAAAATCGACAAGATCTTCAGAATCCACCAATTCTGCATAATAAATTAGAACATAAACCAGCACAAAAAGATTGGCAATACTTAAACTTAGCGACGCAAAAAACGTATGATAGCTCCCCAAAACAAATGATTCAATCAGTAGACTTATGGTAAAAATAATGCCCCCGGCTATTAAAACGGGTTGTGCTTTTTTTGAAAGTATGTTTTTAAAAATAAAAAGATAGCAATAGAACGTAAAGGGAATGACGACATACTTATACAAAAGTACATTACTTGTATAAGCTTTCATTTCGGTAAAAAAGTACCCCGCACATTCCATTAAAAACACCATCATAAAAAAGAAGGGAAGGTATTTCCAAAATGTTCCTCTGAGTTTTTCATAATTATAAAAAGCTATAATGCAAGTGAGCAACTCAAAATATTTAATAGCATTGGTGGCATGTAACAAAGTCATTTTTAGGGTAATTGAATTTTACTAGCATCGTATAAAGGGCAAGCTTGTCCCATATCACCAACAAATATATCGGAGTTGGTTTTAGAAGTCAAATAAACGTCGTTGCCATCACTGTCGACACCCGTAATAATTGGCGCCAATTGATTGTCGTCGTTAAGGCCAAAATAAATGCGAATGCCATCGCAGTTTTCGATTTGTAAAAACGATTCAAAGATATTCTTGTTGAAATTGAAGGCGAGTGGAATGTCAAAATTAAGTCCAATCTTAAGATCTTCAAGAGCAAGAATCATTTTAGATCCAGTGTCTTTAGGGATGACATGATTGGTAGGTAATGAAAAAACGGGCATTGAAATGGCAGAGGCCATCGTACTAGTCTTAGTGGTTGTTGCCTTTGTTTTGACTGTTGTTGTCTTTTTTTTAGCGGTTGAAGGGTTTGATTTAAGAGGCGCTTTCTTGTTTGTTGCTGATTTCGGGTTGTTTTTACTTGTTGCCATGATTTGAATTTTAATTGGTTTATAATAAATATCACAATTATAAAAGTATGATTTTATTATTACAAAGAAACAGAGTAGGGTACTATTTTACTTTAGTCGATTAAACATTTGTCGCACCGTTAAACAACGGTAAAAAAAACCGTCAATACTCCCCAAGCTTTTTAGTTTAATGCTCATCGACTGATTCTGAGATCCATTGCAGTTTTGTAAAGTGTTTTAGAAGCACGAAATCAATATTAATTAAAACTTAGAAACAACCATGAGACAAATTCTAAAAACAAAACTCTTACTGTTCCTGCTGATATTGTTAGGACAAAGCGCTTTCTCTCAAGATCGAGTTGGACACGTAACCTTACTCAAAAAGAATGGAGGAGTTTCCACCGCAACAGCTGGCAAATCAGAAGGTATTGGCCATGTTACTTTATTGCGAAAAAACGCAGCACTCGTTTATCTTGGCGGCGGTCTTTCCAACCCAAACAGTACCACTAAAGAAGCAGGTGTTGTCAAAGGCATCGATTTCAATCTTAGTGTGTACAAGCCCATTTGGTACTGGGACAAAAGCAATCTATCGCTAGGGATAAATGCGGGAGGAGGCATCACTAATGGCAATGGCGATTATAATCTCGATGGTCGCTATACCGTGTACAATTTGCAAGGGCAAAGCGCTCCGCCTGTCGTGGTGGCAAAAGGTAGTGGAAGTCCAAAAGCACAAGGGTTTAAGTTTGAAGGCGGACCCCAATTGAACATTCACATGGGCGGTGTAACCCTTTCTCCTATTTTTAATGTGGGGTATTTGAGTCTAACTCAAAAATCGCTTACCGTTACAGAAACTGTACAAGAAAACACCATCGATTATTCGTATGATTTGCTTACTCAAAAAGAAACCAAAACTAGTGGTTTGGGTGTTCTTCCTAAAGTGAGACTTGCCTACAATATTACGCCAAGAATAGGAATTTGGGTAGAAGGAAGTTACCTCATGGGGCCTAGCATTAAAACCGAAAGCACTCGTTTTATGTTGGATCCAACAATACCGAGCGACAGTTACAATCTAGGTCATTTTCAAGAAGGGCAATATGTTGCTACTAAAACGGAAACAAAATACAGTGCTCTTGGGATTAATGGTGGAATCGTGATTGGGTTGGGAACGCCTGGGAAGGGGAAGCCGGTAGAAACTGCATCTGAAGGAAGTCCTTCCAAAGAAGAAGTCTTGACTAATGATGGCGAGACCAATTCTTTTTCTTGGCGTATGGAGAAAAAACAAGATCAGGAAAAGGATGACAATTGTTTGATCATTCAAAGTCCAAAAAATGGAAGTCAGCAAAATGTAAATGAGCCATTAAAAATAAGTATAAAAATGGATGAAAAGAAAGCACAAAGTGATCCTACTATTACCATTTACAAAATCAGCAACGACAAGAATTATTGGTACAAAAAAGAAAATTTGAATCAGCTTTTAAACGCCAATGATTTTATGTTCAAGACAAACGGTTTTGAAAAAGAAGCTAAAGAAACTGGTTTTGCACCGATTGCCCTAAAATCCAAACAAAATGGCAATCAATTGGAAAGCACAATTGATAAAGGGAAACTAAGCGAAGGAGCTTATAAAATAGTAGTCAACGGTACTTGTGGGGCTAGTAGTAGTAATTTTATGATGTCGTCAGGAGCGATTACTACGGTTTCTTTAACTACAAACTGCAAGCAAAACTTCGGAGATTACAGCTACACTTTTGTAGTTAAAAATACAGGTACTAACGCTATAAATACCACCACTATTCCGGCATTTTCAAGTCCAACAGGAACACTCTCAGGGTTTACTATAGCTCCAGCTTTGCCCATTGTAATTGCCGCTGGTGGCACTCAAGTTTTTACGGGAAGTTTTTCTTATTCAGGAAGCTATACTGGAAATATTCTTGCTACGGTTTCAGGGCATCAAGTTGGAAATCCAGCTTATACCAGTTCCGATACCGAACCGGGTGAATTAAAAGCATGTATCTGCGATTATTGCGAAAAAGAAGTTGAATTTGACTACGACCAAGCGCCGGCACCAACATACAATGCTACCAATAATTCAATACACATTACGCAAGCCTTATGGGATATGGCAGGAAAACCATTGGTAGGAGTAAAAGCTGAAATTATTGGCTTTGAAAGAACTGTAGGAGCCGAGTGCATGAAATGCGATAAGAACAGCAACCAATGGGGTAATTTTATTGGAGGTAACAGTGGCAGCACTGTAGGTTCTTTTACTAGTGCAAACGATGGAGGCGTTACAGGCAATACCCACCACAGTATTTATTTTTACCCATCCAACAGTTACAAATACGATATGGATATTGCGATACCGCCCTTAAGTACGTTAAGCTGCTGCTGTGATAAAATAAGAATAAAAATACGCTACACTCATATTTTTAAAGAAGCCAATGGCGAATGTAAAATGTGCAGTTCGGTGTTTGAGTACGAATTCACACAAGGCACTTGCCCCAAACAGCCCACAACACCTAACTATGGTGATGCCACGCCATGGCAACACGTAACCCCAATAAAAAATAGCAAAAACTAATAACCATTAAAAAATAGTATCATGAAAAATATAAAAAAGATCATACTTGTGGTAATGGTTGTTATGGCAAGTATAACAAGTAAGGCGCAACAATTATTACATCAAGGAACAGTGGTGATGACCCATTCGCCATATCATGGTAATTGCACAGCTTCTTTACCACACATTGGAAACGGTAATGTTGTCGCAATTTTAGATGCTTCAAATACTTCTGGAATACCTTCAACAAGTGGGAATAAATTTGTGTGGACGCAATTCACAACTGGAAATAATAAGCCATTATGGGTATCTAAAACAGATTGGGTTGCGGATAAGATCGGTAAAGTCTTTGGTATTACTTTAGATGAAACTGGAAATATTTATGTGTCGAACACCAGTATATATAATGGTGAAACACTACTCAATCACGATAAGATTTACAAGTTAGATCGTGTAACCGGTAATTCTAGTGTTGTATTTGACTATGCTGATTTTACCGCAGTCAACTCATTAAATAAAGGGTTGGGAAACCTAAAGCTATTTAAAATTGGAGCCGTAAATTACATAGCCGTTTCTTGTTGGGAAAACGGAAAAATATATATTTTAAAACAACCAAGTGGAGGATTAACCTCAGTTTCTAAATGGACTGTTCAGGATTCCATTAAACCAGCAAAGCTCAATGCTTCAAGTGTTCCCTATGGAATTGCGGTAAGACCAAAGCCTTTGCCAGCCACTGGAAAATATGAAGTTTATTATGGTGTTTATGATATGGTATCAACTACCGGTCATCACACTGATATTAATAAGATTGAGATTGATAATACGGGGCATTTTATTGCGGGTTCGGAAGCGGTCATATTATCAAGTATTTCTTCCACTTCAACATATTGTTCTAATGGAACAGGTACAGTAGATAACAATACACCGATTCCAATTGCCGACATTTCTTTTTCATCTGATTTTAAAAAAATGGTAGTTGGCGAACAAGCATTAAATAACTCCTTCACCTATCAAGCCCACAACTCATTAGTTCATGAGTATGAGTTTGGTACGTCATGGACTCCTACCAGTGCTGTATTGCCTTGTGGGAATATTTATAATCAGGGCGGCAGTTGTCCCATTAATGGATTAAATGCCGTAGGTGGGGTAAGTTATTGGAATAATATTTTATTTACAGATACAAAAACAGAATGTGATACTTCTATACTGTACTCGACAGACTTAATTTATTTGAGTTCAGCCTATGCTAGCAGTAGTTTTTCGGTTCCACTTAATGAAGTAGTTACTGCTAATAACTATGGTTTGTTACAAAATCAAAGTACGGTATCCGTTTATGGGTTTCAGGGATTGCCAAGTAAAAACACTTTTGCGTCGAGTTTGCTTGCTTCTAATGCTTCTTTAAAAGTTGATGCCGATGATATTTATAACCTCTGTGATAAATGGGCTTTGGGCGATATTGAAGCACTTAATGAATCTCAAAATTGCGCACCACCTTGCAAATGCGGGACATGGCAAAGCATACAAAAAGGGGCAGATGCTAATTATTGGGTCAATTCTGATCCTCCAACAACCCCAACAACGATTACTTGGGTGCAAGGTGCTGCACTTCCAACCGATCCTATAATTCCGCATTATACTTGTACCAATACTTGTGAAGCAACCTATACTTACGCTTTATCATCTACGGCACACGGCGCCAGTCCAATTCCGCTTACGGCAAACGCTAGTGGTAGTTTGGTTTTAAGTGGCAACGCACAAGCGATTACTAATTTGCCTTGTGGTGCTTATTTCTTAACCATTATACCTAGATGTGGTACTACTACTTGCCCGCCTGTTCGTATTCCTATTGTTATCCAATGTCCACCGCCTTGCAGCACCTGCAGTGGTAATGCAGAGGTAAGTATTCAAGGAACCCCGAGTATGTCAGCTGGTACTGTAGCGGTAAATTATACTCTAAGTAATTCGACACCAGTAACCGAAGTTAGAGTCTCTGTTGAAGATTTCAGAGTAATCAATGTAACGGGCAACGAAAATTGCTTGCTTTGTCAAAACCAACCTAAAAGCTGGGGCAGCATCCAAACGGCGAATTTAACAGGTGTAACAGCTACTACCGCTTTAAGTTCTGACGTCACCGTAGACAATCGAGAAGTAGTTTTTAAAAATTCTCCAATGTTTAACTTGACAGGGAATGTTTTAGCTATGAACTTAGCCTTACCTCAAACTACAGGCTTAAGTTGTTGTACCCTCAAAGCGGAAGTTTGCATCAAAGTCATCATCCGCGATATTAATTGTTGCGAAAGAGAAATTACGAAATGTTTTAGTGTTGACTTAAAATAAAACACCTAAAACTTCATTTTTAATACCTATAACCACACTTGTTTAAATCGAGTGTGGTTATTTTTTACTAAAAAATTAAATAGTCATATTTGTAAAAAAAACACCATGAAGAAATCCTTTTATCCTTTAGTCGGCTTCCTTTTTTTTATTTCCTATTATACTAATGCACAAACCTTCACAGCGACTAGCGCACCAATTACAGACTATTTAAATACTTTTTATATTCAGGAAATTCCAATTGAAGTTAAAGGACTACCTACCACAGTCGATGAGGTTTTTGGTTTTGAAAGCTTGAATCTTACTTTGCATCACACCCGAACTAGCGATTTAAAAATTCAATTGCAAGCACCCGATGGCACCACTTGTTGGATTACGAATCGAAACGGAACCAGCAGCAATTATGACAATACCAATTTCTCCCAATTTGGAAAAGATGGTTTAATCAATAAAGCCAACAATCCGTTTACTGGGAATTTTATCCCTGACGGACAGATTACCTATTTCAATAATGGCAGCAATCCAAACGGTACATGGAAATTGTTGATTGAAGATCTTCGAGTGGAAGAAACAGGGTTTTTAGATTCGGTAAGCCTAACCTTTGGACAAAACCCTGCCGTACTAAAGAAGCAACAATATTGCAGTTTCGACAATGAAAAATATTGTGTGCCAAGCAACAATAAAGAAGGTGTTTTGTTACCCGATTTAGTAATTGTTCCTGCATTTTCAAAAATGCAATATCAAGAGTTTTCGCCAACAGATGCTGCCTTTCCATCTCAATTAAAAATTTCTGTTGCCATTGCAAATATTGGTCTTGGCCCTTTTGAGGTGAATACAGATACTTTAGTAAACATCAACAAAAGCGATACATCAATTGAAAAGCGATTTCAATTAAATCAAAAAATATATGCTTTAAACAATAGGAAGTTCACCAGCAAAACTTACAAAGCAGGAACCATTTATTTTGAGCCAAAACCGGGGCATCAGCATTATCATGTTGATGATTGGATTGAGATGCGATTGGTTAAAGTAAGCAAAGGCAAACGCAAAACAGTAAGTAAAGGGAGTAAAGTGAGCTATTGCTTGTTTACTACTGGAATGTTGTACGAAAATGAAAGCAGCAGCATTATTGATAAAATTCACTACGGAAGCACCATGCCTAATTATGGTTTGGGAAACTACAATTCCTGTGCTTTGCTAGAACAAGGTATCACCGTGGGAGGATATGATTATTACGGATTAAATTACGAAGGACAATATTTGCAACTACCCAAAGGTTTGAAAAATGGAAATTATACGCTAGAAATTGAAATTGACCCAAATCATTTGTATGTAGAAAGTAATAGAAAAAACAATACATTTTCAATGCCTATTATGATTTCTAAACAAGAAGATTAATCTTTTTAGACTTTAAAATACGCCTCCAACAAAATTTTAGCCGCTGCAAAAGGTGATATTTCATCATTTTGCACGGCTTTTTTGTTGGCTTCCAATAGTTCTTTGATTTTAGAATCGTTGTAAAAATTTGATTTCAACTGCTCGTCAATGGTTTCCATCATCCAAAATTGATTCTGTTCTTTTCGTTTTTCAAAGAAATAGTCATTGCCTTTGGTTAAGTCGATAAACTTTAAAATCGTCTCCCAAACTTCGGAAACGCCTTCGCCCGTTAGCGAACTGCAAGTTGAAGTAGTAGGTGTCCAACCGGATTTTTTAGCGGGAAACAAATGCAAGGCGCTATGAAAAGCCACTTTCGCCAAATTTGCTTTCCGAATGTTATCCCCATCGGCCTTATTGATTACTATCGCATCGGCCATTTCCATAATCCCGCGTTTGATGCCTTGCAATTCGTCGCCTGCACCGGAGATTTTCAACAACAAAAAGAAATCAACCATACTGTGCACGGCAGTTTCACTTTGTCCGACGCCTACGGTTTCGATAATGATGGTGTTGTAGCCTGCCGCTTCACAAAGGGTAATGGTTTCTCGGGTTTTACGAGCCACACCACCTAGTGTTTCGCCCGATGCCGAAGGTCTAATGTAAGCGTTCGGGTCTTTGACCAATTCCTCCATGCGGGTTTTGTCGCCCAATATACTGCCATGAGAAATCGTGCTGCTGGGATCTACCGCCAAAACGGCTACTTTCCTTCCCAATCCTGTTAAGTGTTTACCAAAAGCTTCAATAAAAGTGCTTTTACCAACGCCGGGAACCCCAGTAATTCCGATGCGAATGGATTGATTCGCGTAAGGTAAACAGGCAGTAATCACTTCGTTGGCTTTGGCTAGATGGGCTAGATTCGTACTTTCGACTAACGTAATGGCCCGACTCAAAGCCGTAGTATTTCCGTCTAAAATCCCAGTTACTAAATCGGCAGCTGAGGGTTGCACTTTCCGAAACTCCCGAACGGTAGCAATAGCCGAAGGACTAAAGCTTTCCGGAGGGGAAATGCCTTCTTTTTCTTGAAGTGCCGATGTTTTTTTGGAGTTGCTCAAAGGATAAACATTTGGGTAAATTTACTAAAATAATCATGACCTGTTGGTGCGAAGCGGTTATTTTTTAAGGTAGCTTTTGCATTTAAAATCTTGTTTTTGTCTTTTTTTGGCGTTCCTTTGCAAAAAAATAAACCACTATCGAATGGATAGTTTTATCTTATTATTCCTGTGTTTGCTTTTGGGTTACGGCTTGCAGTTCGTACCCGCATTTCCCAAAAACGCCAATGTTACCTTAAACCAATTCGTTATTTATATTTCTTTGCCAGCCTTGGCATTGTTTTATATCCCAAAAATCCAAATCAACGCCCAACTGCTGTATCCTTTAGGAATTGCTTGGCTCGGATTTCTATTCTCCTTTTTGTTCTTTTATACGTTAGGAAAGCGACTCCACTGGTCAAACAAACTCATAGGTTGTTTAACGATTACGGCTGGTTTAGGCAATACGTCATTTGTAGGCTTTCCGATTATTCAAGCGCTTTACGGCGACGAAGGATTAAAAACCGCCATCATTGTAGATCAACCAGGTTCTTTTGTAGTCATGGCCACCTTAGGAGTCATCACCGCCACCGTTTTTTCAAAAGGACAAACCAAAGCCAGAGACATCGTCAACAAAATCGTCTTGTTTCCGCCCTTTGTTGCTTTTTTTCTAGCGGTGCTTATGAACATTTTCAAATCCGATTTTATTCCCGACCTCCAAACCGTCTTTCAAAAATTAGGAGCTACTGTAACCCCGATTGCTCTAGTATCGGTCGGCTTGCAATTAAAAATTGATAAGCGAAGTCAGCATTGGCGCTTTCTGCGTTTGGGATTGTTTTTCAAACTCTTTTTAACACCGGCACTTTTCTTTCTGCTCTATAAAGTACTACTACACGGAAAAGGACTAACCGTAGAGGTGTCGATTATGGAAGCGGCGATGGCGCCTATGATTACCGGAACCATTCTAGCCAGCACGTACGGATTGAAACCCAAACTAAGCAACATGATGGTCGGCATCGGGATTCCCCTTTCGTTTCTCACACTCGTTTTTTGGTATTTTATTTTAAAATTTTTCTAAATGCAAACAAAGAATCCTACTACCGATTTAGCCCAAAAAACTCTATTCTCCGTGCTATTTGCCATCAGTTTTGCGCATTTGCTGAACGATTTGATTCAGGCCATTATTCCGGCAGTCTATCCCATTTTAAAACAAAATTACGGACTGTCATTTTCCCAAATCGGATTAATCACTTTCGCTTTCCAATTGACCGCTTCGATTTTCCAACCGTTCGTGGGCTATTACACCGACAAACATCCGCAACCGTTTTCTCAAATATACGGGATGTTGTTCTCGATGGCGGGAATTGTTTCTTTGTCATTTGCGGATAATTTCTACTGGATTCTGCTTTCAGTTTGTTTAATCGGAACCGGTTCTGCCATTTTTCACCCAGAATCGGCACGAATTTCCAACTTAGCGTCGGGAGGAAAACGCGGTCTAGCACAATCGATTTTTCAAGTCGGAGGTAATTTTGGTACTGCATTAGGGCCGTTATTAGTTGCTTTAATTGTAGTGCCCCATTCTCAAAAATACATTCTTTGGTTCGTCTTGGCTGCCGTGATTGCCCTCGGAATCATCAGCAAAATTGCCTTCTGGTACCGTGATCATTTGGTGTTTCGAAAGCACAAAGACATGGCGTTTATCGATTTTCACAACTTGTCGAAACTGCGCGTGAAATTCGCCATTGCCATACTGTTGATTGTGATCTTCTCGAAGTTCTTTTACTCCGCGAGTTTGTCTACCTATTACACTTTTTATGTGATGGATAAATTCCACCTTTCCATCCAACAGGCGCAATTTCACTTGTTTATTTATTTGATTGCCTACGCGATCGGAACTATTATGGGCGGGCCTTTAGGTGATAAATTCGGGCGCAAATACATCATCTGGTTTTCCGTTTTTGGAGCCACACCGTTTGCGCTGCTGTTGCCTTATGTGAATTTATTTTGGACTGATGTCTTGATGATTATTATCGGAATGATTATCTCGTCCGCTTTTCCCGCCATTATCGTTTATGCGCAAGAATTGATTCCAAAAAAACTCGGAATGATCTCCGGACTTTTCTACGGATTCGCGTTCGGAATGGGCGCACTGGGTTCGGCACTGCTCGGGATTTTGGCCGATCACACTTCCATTCAGTACGTCTACCACATTTGTTCGTTCTTGCCCATTATCGGCGTCATTTGCTACTTCTTGCCGAATTTGAAGAAGAAATAGGAGCTTTTTCCAGCTATCCGTTGCAATTTTTTTGTTTTTAAAGAAAAAACAAAAACGATTTCCACTACTATCTGGGCTAGGGGAACTCGTTTTTATTTGCGAATCTGTTTTCAAAATACTACTTTCACACTTCCAAAGGAATCCACAATGAACGTCCAAATTACCCCTGAAGTCCATTCTAAATTGTCAGCAATTGTTGGCGAAAACTACGTTTTTTCCGATCAAGAAACCCGCAACGAATACGGGCGCGACGAAACCGAAGATTACGTTTTTCCACCCGCTATAGTGCTAAAACCAGGAACGCCACAAGAGATTGCAGCGATCTTAAAAGTAGCCAACGAATATACTATTCCAGTAACCCCGATTGGTGGTAGAACCGGATTGAGCGGTGGTGCTTTAGCAATCTACCAAGGAATCGGTTTGTCTATGGAACGCTTCAACAAAATCCTAAACATTGACGAACGAAATTTGCAAGTCATGGTAGAACCTGCCGTCATTACTCAAGTTTTGCGCGAAGCAGTGGCTGAAAAAGACTTGTTTTATCCGCCCGATCCGAGCAGTCAGGGCAGTTGTTGGATAGGAGGGAACGTCGCCGAAAATGCTGGTGGTGCGAGAGCCGTCAAATACGGAGTTACCAAAGATTATGTGTTGAACTTAGAAGTGGTGTTGCCCAATGGCAACATTATGTGGACCGGTGCCAATACGCTCAAAAACTCTACAGGATACAATTTAACGCAATTAATGGTAGGCAGTGAAGGAACTCTTGGCATCATTACTAAAATCGTTATGAAGTTATTGCCTAGAACCACGCACAATGTGTTGATGTTGGTTCCTTTTTACCAAGCGCATGAAGCGTGCGAAGCAGTGTCGGCCATCTTCAGAGCCGGAATCGTACCCAGTGCCTTAGAGTTTATGGAACGCGACGCGATTGATTGGAGTTTGAAATTCGTAACCGGATTAAACGTAACGGTGTCTCCCGAAATTCAAGCGCATTTGCTCATTGAAGTCGATGGCAATTATCCCGACATTCTCTTTCAAGAAGCTGAAAAAATCATGGTGGTGGTCGAAAAATTTCAAATTGACGAAGTGCTTTTCGCCGATACGGAAGATCAGAAAAATGCGTTGTGGAAAATGCGTCGTTCTGTGGCAGAAGCCGTGAAAGCGAATTCCATTTACAAAGAAGAAGATACGGTAGTGCCAAGATATGAACTGCCGAAATTACTCGCAGGCATCAAAGCTATTGGCAGTAAATACGGATTTCAATCGGTGTGTTACGGTCATGCAGGCGATGGCAACTTGCACGTGAACATTATCAAAGGAACGATGACCGATGAAAATTGGAATACCGAAGTCACCAAAGGCATTCGAGAAATTTTCGAATTAACCGTGTCGCTCAAGGGAACTATTTCCGGCGAACACGGCATAGGCTATGTTCAAAAGAATTATATGGACATTGCTTTCGATGCTACACAATTGAATTTAATGAAAGGAATCAAAGCAGTTTTTGACCCTAATGGCATTTTGAATCCAGGCAAAATCTTCCCAGACCTAATTTAAAAGCAAAGAGCGTTAAGAAATACAATCGTTTTGCATTTGCTTAGCGCTCTTTGCGTTAAACCTCGCGGTTAAAAACTAATCTCTTTTAGGACTATTTTTCTTAGCTCGTTTTTCTTCTTTCTTTTCCTTGGCCGTTTTCAACGGTTCTTTTTTCACCGTTTTCTTAGCATCTTGACTTTTTGCCATGAGTTCTTTCTTTTTAAAGTTGGTTATATTGGACTAAAGGTAAAATTTTAAATTCAATTTGTTTAAAGTCCCAATTCTTTTTTCACTGCAGCATCAAAAGTAGTGTCGAAAAGTTGCCGTTGCACTACGTCGTCTAAATTGTAAAACCTCCAGTCGCCACCTGTAGTTTCATCGCTAATAGCAATGAATTTAGATGTTCGTCTTACATTAAAACTATTTCGTTTGGGCTCAAAAGTAACGTCTTGAGTTTGATTGCTTTTTCGCAATTCGCTTACTTTTTCGGCAGCTAAAGCGGCGTTTAATTTGGTTTCAAAAAAATAACGAACGGGGTTTTTGTAGGAAACGACCACAAAAGAACGGTTGGCAATTTTCTTAATCGGCGCGTACATAAAGGCAGGTGTTACCAATTCCAAGCGCATTCTAAAGGCTTCGTTTTGATAATCGGTATCGAGTTTTTCAAGGAATTTGTCTTTTCCAATAGCAGTTACAATTGGCGGATAGGTGAGTTGGGCTACGGTTTCAAAATCCATGGTATAATTGGCATCATAGATTTTTTTGGTGGCTGTTTTAAGTTGGTCTAAACTCTGTGCAAAAGAAACAGTGCTCAGCAAGACTAGAATAAAGAAAAGTTTCGATTTCATTTCAAATAGAATTTTTCAAATATAAAAAATCCTCTGCACTTTCGCACTAGAGGATTTTTTATGGTTCAATTACCAATTGAATTTAGTTTACTCGTTAACCAGTACCCATTCTCCAGAATTCAATAAACTTTCGGCTTTTTTGTATTTCATGGTTTCGGATTTGCCGCTCATCACGTGTTTTATAGTCACGTTGTCGTTTCTATTGATTTTTGGCATTTCGCGAACGATGGTTTCGGTCACCTGACGTTGTTGTGTTTGTCCCGCGTCCCGACTTTCGGCAGCCGCAGTATCGCTATTTGGAATTTCGTCCTTACTAGTTTTGTAATTCTCTTTTACCTTTACTTGCTTGGCTTCTTGTATTGCCGGTGCACTTTGCTGAGGTAAATCGCCTTTGAATAAGAAGGAAATCACTTCTTTATTCACACCATTCAACATCGAACTAAACAAATTATAAGCTTCAAATTTATAGATTAGTAACGGGTCTTTTTGTTCGTGAACGGCCAGCTGCACGGATTGTTTCAACTCGTCCATTTTGCGCAAGTGCTTTTTCCAAGCTTCATCCACAATCGCTAACGTGATGTTTTTCTCAAAATCGGCTACCAGTTGTTTACCACCACTTTCGTAGGCTTTTTTCAAATCGGTCACCACATTTAAGGTTTTGATTCCGTCGGTAAATGGCACCACAATGCGCTCAAACTGGTTGTTTTTATCTTGGTATACGCTAGTCACGATTGGTAATGCTTCGCGGGCGCTTCGTTCGGTTTTTTCGGTATAAAATTCTAAAGCGGCTTTGTATACTTTACCAGTCAATTCTACTTCAGAGATTCTTTCAAATTCCGATTCCGAAACCGGTGACGTAATAGAAAAATAGCGAATCAATTCGAATTCGAAATTTTTGAAATCGTTCGTTCCTTTATTGGCTTCCACGATGACTTCACTGGTGTCGTACATCATGTTGGCGATATCCACTTTAAGACGTTCTCCGTGCAATGCGTGTCGACGGCGTTTGTACACCACTTCTCTTTGCGCATTCATTACGTCATCGTATTCTAACAAACGTTTACGAACTCCAAAGTTGTTCTCTTCTACTTTTTTCTGCGCGCGTTCGATAGATTTGGTCATCATCGAATGTTGGATCACTTCGCCTTCTTTCAATCCCATTCGGTCCATAACTTTTGCCACTCTTTCGGAACCAAAAAGACGCATCAAGTTGTCTTCTAACGATACATAAAATTGTGAACTTCCGACATCTCCTTGACGACCGGCACGACCACGCAACTGACGATCGACACGACGTGAATCATGACGTTCTGTTCCGACAATCGCTAAACCACCAGAAGCTTTAACTTCAGGAGATAATTTGATATCCGTTCCACGACCCGCCATATTGGTAGCAATGGTTACGACTCCAGATTTCCCTGCTTCTTCTACGATTTGCGCTTCTTGCTTGTGCATTTTAGCGTTCAAGACGTTGTGTTGTACACCGCGCATTTTCAACATTCGGCTCAACAATTCAGAAATTTCTACTGATGTTGTTCCGATAAGTACGGGGCGACCTGCTTTAGACAATTCGGTAACGTCTTCAATTACGGCGTTGAATTTTTCACGAGTAGTTTTATAAATTAAATCTTCTTTGTCTTTTCTCGCCATTGGGCGGTTGGTTGGAATTTCAACTACATCCAATTTGTAGATTTCCCAAAGTTCTCCAGCTTCGGTAACAGCCGTTCCGGTCATACCGGCTAATTTGCTGTACATTCTGAAGTAATTTTGTAAAGTAACGGTAGCAAAAGTTTGCGTCGCAGCTTCAATTTTTACGTTTTCTTTGGCTTCAATCGCTTGGTGCAATCCGTCCGAATACCGCCGTCCGTCCATGATACGACCGGTTTGCTCGTCTACGATTAAGATTTTATTTTCCATGATTACATATTCGACGTCCTTTTCGAACAACGTATACGCTTTCAATAATTGGGTTAACGTGTGAATACGTTCACTTTTGATAGAGAAATCTTGGAACAATTTTTCTTTTTCTTCCGCTTCTTTATCTTTGTCGAGGGCTAGTTTTTCGATTCTAGCGATTTCAGTTCCGATATCGGGAAGTACGAAGAAATTACCATCAGTGTCTGTCGAAAGGAATTGAATTCCGTTATCTGTTAATTCTACTTGATTATTTTTTTCTTCAATGACAAAGTACAATGCTTCATCCACTTTCGGCATGTCGCGGTTGTTGTCTTGAATGTATTGGTTTTCTGTTTTTTGAAGCAATTGTTTGATGCCTTCTTCACTCAAAAATTTGATTAGCGCTTTGTTTTTTGGTAACGCTCGGTAGGCTCTTAATAAATTAAAGCCACCATCTTTCATGTTGCCTTCTTTGACCAATCGTTTGGCTTCGGTTAAGAATCCGTTTGCCAATTGACGTTGCAAGCTGACTAAGTTTTCAATTTTTGGTTTTAGCTCATTGAATTCGTGACGATCTCCTTGTGGTACTGGTCCAGAAATAATCAAAGGGGTACGGGCATCATCAATTAAAACTGAATCGACCTCATCGACGATCGCGTAATTGTGTTTGCGCTGCACTAAATCTTCTGGAGAATGCGCCATATTATCTCTTAGATAATCGAAACCGAATTCGTTGTTGGTTCCGTAGGTAATATCGGCATCGTAAGCTCTTTTACGTTCGGCAGAATTGGGTTGGTAATTGTCGATGCATTCTACGGTTAAACCATGAAACTCGAACAACGGTGCTTTCCAAGCGCTATCTCGTTTGGCCAAATAGTCGTTTACGGTAACCAAATGCACTCCGTTTCCGGTAAGGGCATTTAAATATAAAGGCAAAGTGGCTACTAATGTTTTTCCTTCTCCCGTTTGCATTTCGGAAATTTTACCATCGTGCAAAACCATTCCTCCGATTAATTGTACATCATAGTGAATCATGTCCCAGGTAATTTCTTTACCAGCGGCATTCCAGGTATTGGCCCAAATGGCTTGGTCACCATCTAAGGTGATGTAGGATTTGGTTGCTGATAATTCGCGGTCTTTTGCCGTCGCAGCAACTCTTAGTTGGCTATTTTCTTTGAAACGCTTGGCAGTTTCTTTAACTACTGCAAAGGCTTCGGGTAAGATTTCGTTTAGTGTTTTTTCGGAGATGTCGTACGCTTCTTTTTCGAGGACATCAATTGCCGCGTAGATGTCTTCTCTAGCATCGATATCTTCTATGGCTTCCACTTCTTTGAGTAAAGCAGCGATTTTGGCGTCCTTCTCAGCGCGAGCTTGTTTGATTTTATCTTTGAATTGCGCTGTTTTGGCTCTTAATTCATCGTGGGATAAACTCGACAAAGAGCTTTCTAACGCCTTTATTTTATTAAGATTTCCTTGTAGAGCCTTGACATCTTTTTGAGATTTATCGCCTACGAATGCTTTGATAACGCTATTTATGAAACTCATAATGGTTGGTGTAATTTCTTATTGATAAAAGTGTGCAAATTTAAACAAAAAAAAAGCCTCGTGTGAGACTTTTTCATTGGTTTTATTATTTTTTTAATACTCATCCTCGTTCCAAAGGTAATCTTCGTCTGTTGGATAATCTGGCCAAATTTCTTCCATCGATTCATAGATTTCTCCTTCATCCTCAATTGACTGTAAGTTTTCCACTACTTCTAGTGGGGCACCCGCTCTAATGGCGTAGTCTATAAGTTCGTCTTTGGTTGCAGGCCACGGGGCATCACTTAAATACGATGCTAATTCTAATGTCCAATACATCTGCTATAGATTTTAGTTTGTGCAAAAATAATTTTTTTACTGAAAAAGTCAAGTAAAAAATGATTTATTTTAAAAAAAGTTAAGAACGTGGGTTTCATTTTTGATTTTTGATAGACGATTTACGATCTTTTATGACCAAAAAAGCATCCATTGTTCAAAAATTATTTACGAGGAATCCATTTGACTTCCTCGGCTTGTAAGTCGGAAGACAACTTCCGTGCCAACACAAAAAGGTAGTCAGAAAGTCGGTTAAGGTACTTAATGGCGATAGGTGCAACCGGTTCATTATGACTCAAATGCACTGCCAAACGCTCGGCTCTACGGCAGACGCAGCGGGCAATGTGACAATATGACACCGTAGTATGTCCACCTGGCAAGACAAAGTGTGTCATTTGTGGTAAAGCGGCTTCCATAGTATCGATTTCATGCTCCAGCAATTCAATATCGCTTTCTACAATTCCGAGTTTTTGCAACCGTAATTCACCATTTTTCATCACTTCTTTTTCTGGAGGCGTTGCTAAAATAGCTCCAACAGTGAAAAGGCGGTCTTGAATTTCAATCAAAATGTCTTTGTAATGTTGATTCATGTTTTGATCTCGAATTAGGCCGATGTGAGAATTCAATTCATCTACAGTTCCGTAACTGTCGATGCGCATGTGGTCTTTAGGCACTCTGGTTCCTCCGAATAATGCGGTGGTTCCTTCGTCGCCTGTTTTGGTATATACTTTCATTTTGGATTTACGATATTGGATTTACGATATTGGATTTTGAAATCATCCGGTAGCAAATTTAGTGCTTTAATTCCAATACGGCGGCAACGAATTTTTGAAGCGCAGCTGGAGCTAAATTAAAATAGAGATCGGGTTCGATACCTTCAATTTCCATCAAATACAACTCGGAATTGATAATAATGCCGTCAACTCTTGCATAAAGCAATTGTTTTGAAAACGCGGCTACTACATTCTGAGCTTTTTCAATTAAAGCAGGATCGGGATCGATTAAGGTATACTGACCGCCGAATTGCGATTGAATCCTGAAATCACCACTAGCTGGTTTTTTATTGACTGCGTGGGAAAATAATCCGTTGAAAAAGACAAACGAAGTTTCGCCTTCGGTTTCAATTTCGGGCTTAAATTCTTGTACTAAGAGTTCTTTTTCCGAGGCAACTTGTTGGTATTTTTCTGAAATTGCTGCTGCCTCGTTGGGCGTAAAGACTTCAGTCAGATACGAACCAGCAGAGAAAGCGGGTTTGATTACTGCTTTTTTCCACTGATTGGGAAGTAACTTTGACAATTGCAAATCGTTTGTTTTTTCTATAAAAACTGTGGGGATGATTTTGATTCCCTTTTCTTGTAAGTCTTTTAGATAAAATTTGTGTTTGTTCTTTTGGATAACTTCAATGGTGTTTAAGGTTGGAATTCCCTTTTTTTCAATTGAATCGAGCCAATTATTGAAGGCGATTTCTTTTTCATAATAATCCCAAGTATTTCGAAAAATTAAACAATCGTATTGTTGCCAATCTACCGATGGGTCATCCCATATGACAGCCTCAGCAAGGCAATGGTGCTTGGCAAATTCTGGGATTAAAAGTTGATCTGCCGGCGTTAATTGCGGAAATCGTTGACAGGTGAGTAAACCGATTTTCATTTAAATTTTTGGATTGACGTTGATCAGTAATAGATTGGGATTTCGAGATAAGAAGCACATTACATAAAGTTTTTATCTTTCAATATATACAGACCAATAATTTTATTTTGACCGTTCATTGTAATTTTGATAGTGCAATTTCCGTTTTCAAAAATGCCAGTATAGCGTGCTTGCGATTTATTCTGGACGTTTTCACGATAGTCAAGTAACTCGGTAGATAACAAAGAGCCACTTCCTTTTTTTACTCTTGAGAAGAACTCGAAGTAATAGGTTCTAGAATGTGCGTGTTGCATCTTAGTGGAAAAGGATTGATAGATTTTTTCAAAATCATTGTTATTGTAATTTACTAAAAATGTGTCAATCGCATTCTTATGCATATCGAGTTGTGCAAAAGATGCCGCAGTATTAATCAAAAGCAAAACCAAAAGAGAAGCTTTTTTCATAGAAATTTAGTAGCTATTGTTTTGAAAATAGATTACAAATGTTCCTTGTTCTTGGTATCACTTTCGATCATCCCGTCACGCAAACGAATCACGCGATGTGCATAAGCGGCAATTTCTTCTTCGTGGGTTACTAGAATTACCGTATTGCCATTTTTATGAATATCGCCGAAAAGTTTCATGATTTCAATAGAAGTTTTGCTATCCAAGTTTCCAGTAGGTTCATCGGCCAAAATGATTGACGGATTGTTTACCATGGCTCTGGCAATTGCTACTCGCTGCCGTTGTCCTCCTGAGAGTTGGTTGGGTTGATGGTCCATTCTATCGCCCAGATTCACTTGCTCGAGGACTTCTTTCGCGCGAATGTTTCGTTCCGATTTCGAATAGCCGGCATACACCATAGGCAATGCCACGTTATCTAAAGCGGTGGTTCGCGGTAAAAGGTTAAAGGTTTGAAAGACAAAGCCAATTTCTTTGTTTCGAATTTCGGCCAACTCATCGTCATGCATCTGACTGACATCCTTGCCATTTAGAATATAAGTGCCGGAGGTTGGGGTATCTAAGCATCCTAAAAGGTTCATCAGTGTTGACTTCCCGGAACCAGAAGGTCCCATCAAAGCAACATATTCGCCTTTATGAATTTCTAAATCGATGCCTTTGAGAACATAAACGACTTCGTTACCTAGAATAAAATCGCGTTTGATGTTCGTTATTTTGATTAATGGATTTGTCATGGAGCGTGTTTTTTCAGCATTTAAAAGTACAAATAGATTTCTTAAATCTCTCCATATGTCGGTCCTTTTTAGAGAATGTTACTGGGTCTTGCAAAAGACTTCAAATGGGTTTAATTTCAATGGTTTAGCAGGGGTAGATGTACACGAAAGTGCTTCTTTTCATAACTTTTCAAATTGCTTTCATAATTCACAGATAAAAATTGAATGCGCTAAAAGTGCCAGTACCTTTGTTAGGAACTAATTAAAATAGTACCTTATGAAAAATACTTTTATGGTTGTCGGAACAGCGCTGGTCGCTTTAGGATTGGGATCTTGTAAAAATGAAAAGGAAGCACAAGCTGAAAAATCAATCGAGACGGTGGTGGTATACACGGATTCCCTAGACCGCTTAGACGCTAAAGTGGCCAAAGAAAATTGGAAAGCGATTGATAGTTTGTATGAAATACGAATTGCCAATGCAGAAGCGGCGTTACAAGATGCTAAAGATGCCAAAGCAGCTCAAGATAAAATTGATGCTAGTAAAACCAAATATGCAGCTTTAAAGACCAATGTAGAGGCGCAAATGACCGTTGCTACAGATAAGCCCGGAGCTAGCCCGAAACAACAATTGAGAAATGCTTTGTTTGGTGAAGGTAAAATAGGAGACGATATGAATTTTGATTGGGTAAACAAAGACAACATTCATTCGGTTTACCAACAATTCGTTCATACTGCAGAAGACAACAAAGACAAGTATTCTCGTGAAGATTGGGATGAAGTAAAATTGATGTATGAAGCCTTAGACAGTAGAAAAAATACGGTTGAAAAAGAAGGGTTGTCGTCTAAAGACAATTTGAAAATTGCTGGATTGAAAATAAAATTTGCAGCTATGGCAAAAGTAAATCGAGTAGGCGCCAAATCGGAAGAAATGGAAGAAGCTAAAAAATAATAATTATTGATTCAAACGGGAAAAGGACAATCAGCAATGGTTGTCCTTTTTTTATAGTCGTATCACAAAGTGTTCTTTCATTTGTTGGGTTCTAAAAAAGACCAATCCCCATTGGAACGTATCAATCGTGACCGTAACTCTCGGATGGTTTTGTATTATTTCCCAAGCCGCTTCCATGTCGGTCGACCAATGAATGTCGTCAAAAATCCAAATGGAGTCGTTGGTAATTGTCGGAAGTAAAAATTCAAAATACGCTAAAGTTGCTGCTCTAGAATGGTTGCCATCAAAGTAGACGAGTTGTGGGTTTTGTGTTGTAGGTTGTAGGTTACGCAGATAACTCCCAAATTCAGTAGTAATTAAAGTAATATTTTTGAAGTGGAATTTTCCAAAGTGTTCCAAAGCAACTTTAGCTGTTTCCGGACAACCTTCTAAAGAGGTAATTTTCGCTTTTGGATTTCCAGACGCCAATGCCACCGTAGCCAATCCTAAAGATGTTCCTATTTCCAAAACCTGATCGGGTTGAAAATACTGAACCATTCGCAAAAGTAGTTCTGCGCGTTTTGGACTTATTCCAGCGGTTGTTACTATTTGCGAAACGATTCTAGTATTGCTCTTGAACACTCTCGAACCCGCTCCAAAATCAGTTACTTCAATCGTATTTTTGTTTTGCAAAAGTGTTTTTCGATACTTTTTTATAACAGTATATTCCGGTTTTCCTTTTTTATCGTAAAAACATTTTGTAACCAAATCATAAACGAACGGCGAATGCACTCCATGTTCGTTTTTGGAGTTCCACAAGAAGTTAAAATATGATTTAATAAAGTGCATCATGATGTATCACACGAATGAAAAACGACCTAAACTAATTCGTGGCAATTCGTGAAATTCGTGTTTATTTACCCTTCAATTTTAGCCGAAAGCTCAAACCAACGTTCTTCTTTTTCTTCTATTTTAGAAATGATTGTTTGCAATTCTTTTGCTTTCTTTTCAATATCGCCATCGGTCACTTTACCATCCGAAAAAAGTTGTTCCAATTGCTTGCGCTCGTACTCTAAATCTTTGATTTCCCGTTCTATTTTTTGAAATTCCTTTTGCTCATTGAATGTCAAATTAGAAGTGTTGTTGTTTTGCTTCCAATCTTTCTTCTCGGCTTTGTTTTCCTCTTTTTGAGCCACGTCGGCGCTATCTTCATAAGCTCTAAAATCAGAATAATTCCCAGGGAAATCTTCAATTTCACCTTCGCCTCGAAACACAAACAAGTGATCTACAATTTTATCCATAAAATACCGGTCGTGTGAAACCACTAACAAGCAACCTGGATAGTCCAGTAAGAAACTTTCCAAAACATTCAACGTCACAATATCCAAGTCATTCGTAGGTTCATCCAAAATCAAAAAGTTCGGATTCTGAATCAACACCGTGCACAAATACAACCGCTTTAATTCACCACCGCTCAATTTCTCTACATAATCGTGCTGTTTCTTGCGGTCAAAAAGAAAACGTTCCAACAATTGTCCAGCGGAAATGATTTTTCCTTTAGCTAACGGAATAAATTCGCCATATTCCTTAATAATATCAATAACTTTCTGTCCCGGTTTCGGGTTGATACCACTTTGTGTATAATACCCAATTTTAATGGTGTCACCTTTAATGACTTTACCACTATCTACTGGAATCGTTCCTGTAATCAAATTCAGAAAAGTCGATTTTCCAGTACCGTTTTTTCCGATAATACCAATCCGTTCGCCGCGTTGAAAATCAAAATTAAAGTTGTCTAAAATCACGCGATCTTTGAACTTTTTCGAGATTTTGTGCAACTCAATAATCTTGCTACCCATGCGCTCCATATTGATTTCGAGCTCTACGACATTTTCTTTTCTTCGGCTTTCCGCTTTCTGCTTGATCACGTAAAAATCATCTTGTCTCGATTTCGATTTGGTCGTTCGCGCTTTCGGCTGGCGGCGCATCCAATCCAATTCTTTGACAAACAAGTTCTGAGCCTTGTCGATACTTGCGTTTTCCGAAGCTATGCGCTCGTCTTTTTTCGCTAAATAATAAGAGTAGTTGCCTTTGTATTGATATAATTTCCCGTTGTCGAGTTCAATGATTTCATTGCAAACGCGTTCCAAAAAGAAACGGTCGTGCGTCACCATAAACAACGTAATATTTTCTTTTGCGAAGTAACTTTCCAGCCATTCAATCATCTCCAAATCCAAGTGATTCGTAGGTTCGTCTAGAATTAACAAGTCGGGACGGTTGATCAAAATAATCGCCAATGACAACCTTTTTTTCTGTCCACCCGATAAATTTTTCACTTTCAATTTAAAGTCTTCCAACTTCAATTTGAACAAAATTTGCTTGAATTGCGTCTCAAAATCCCAAGCATTGTGCTGGTCCATTTGGTCGAAAGCACGCTGATAGGCTTCCTCGTCTTCGGGATGTTCTAACGCTTTTTCGTATTGTTCAATGACTTTTAGAACTTCATTATCCGAAGCAAAAATACTTTCCTCAATCGTCAATTCGTCCTGTAAATTCGGAGTTTGCGACAAAAACGCCATTTTGATGTCTTTTCGCAACACTACTTTTCCGGTATCGGGTTCGTCTTCGCCGGTAATGATGTTCATGATGCAGGTTTTTCCCGAACCATTCTTGGCGATAAACGCAATTTTCTGGTCTTTGTTAATCCCAAAAGAAATGTTTTCAAACAAGGTGCGCTCGCCAAAAGACTTCGATATATTTTCTACAGATAAGTAATTCACAGGAGTAATTTTTTTGCAAAAGTACTATTTTTAAATGGTATTTTTAAGGAAGCTGTTCCGGCTATTCGCTCTATCTTTTGCTCCGCTACGCTGCGCAAAAGGATGCCGCTACTATCCGGGCTATGGCAATCGACCCAAATTCACGCTAAAATCTAAAATTATAAAAATCCAACAATCTAGTAATCCAACAATCCATTATATTTGCGTCATGCAGTTATCCGTAATTATTCTCAATTACAACGTTCGATACTTTCTAGAACAATGTGTTTTAAGCGTGCAAAAAGCGCTCGAAAACATAGATGGAGAAATTATTGTGGTCGATAACCATTCTTCGGATGACAGCTGCGCCATGATGCGGGAACGCTTTCCCAATATCAAATTGATTGCGAATACTGAAAATGTTGGTTTTCCAAAAGGCAATAATATAGGAGTAACTCAAGCCCAAGGCGAATACCTATGTATTTTAAATCCCGATACCGTTGTTGCTGAAGATACGTTTGAAAAAGTGCTAACCTTCGCCAATTCCAAATCCGATTTAGGAATTGTAGGTTGTAAACTAATCGACGGCACTGGAAAATTTCTTCCCGAAAGCAAGCGTGGTATTCCAACACCATTCGTGGCACTTACTAAGATTTTTGGGTTGTATCAACTGTTTCCAAAATCAAAACGATTTGGAAAGTATTATGCCCAACATTTGACCGAAAATGAAACTGGCAAAGTAGATATTCTAGTGGGCGCCTTTATGATTCTGAAGCGCGACTTATATCTAGAAATTGGAGGTTTCGACGAAAAATGTTTCATGTATTCCGACGATATTGATTTGTCTTACAGTATTTTAAAAACCGGCAAAGCCAATTATTACTTCCATGAAACTACCGTAATTCATTACAAAGGTGAAAGTACCATTAAGGATGGTTTGTATATGAAACGCTTCCGAGAAGCCATGCAGTTTTTTTACAAAAAGCACTTTCAAGTTTCCGTAATTTTTGATGTTTTTATGAAGTTGGGCGCCTTTCTGTTTTCAATGATTAAGAAAAGTCAAGCAGTGAATTCGGGTACGACGATCGACGAATATGTGTTGCTTTCCAATGACGAAAACCTCCAAATAAAAGTTGAAAACTTGTTAGGAAAAAAAGTACACCAAGTAGCATCGACGCCAAAAAATACTATAAATTCGCTTACACGCGAACGGAGCAAGAAGTGGGAAGTGCTTTTTGACAACAATGCCTGGACCAATCGATTAATTATTGAGTTCATGAGCGAACACCAAAATGTTGGGTATACTTTCAAGATATTGCCTAGAACGACTCGTTTTTTAATTGGCAGTAATGATAGTAACGATCGGGGACAAGTAATTGAAATTAAGGAATAAAGGGTTTGAGATTGGGATTTCGAGAAGGTATTAAAATCTCTAAACTCCGCTGAAAATTATACAATTCGTGATAATTACTAAAAATATTTAGTAATTTCGCAAACAGAAAATACAAATACACCTCTAAGGTAACAATATGGCAAGATTTGAATTGAAGCTTCCCAAAATGGGAGAAAGCGTTGCGGAAGCAACAATCACCAATTGGTTGAAGGAAGTAGGCGACACTATCGAAATGGATGAAGCCGTTCTGGAAATTGCGACAGACAAAGTGGACAGTGAAGTTCCTTCCGAAGTAGCAGGCGTTTTGGTCGAGAAATTGTTTCAAAAAGACGATTTGGTTCAAGTTGGACAAACCATTGCTATTATTGAAACCGAAGGTGGAGCCGTGGCCGCAGCACCTGTAGTGCAAGAAGCACCGGCACCAGTAGCTGCTGTTGAAGAAATCACCAAAACAGTAGAGGCAGCTAAGGATTATGTAGCAGCACCAACTCCAACGGCACCGCAAGATTATACCCATTCTGAAAAGTTCTTTTCGCCTTTAGTGCGCAATATTGCTAAAGAAGAGGGAGTTACGGTAGCCGAATTAGAATCTATTGTCGGAACTGGAAACGAAGGACGTGTAACTAAAAATGATATTTTAGAATACCTAAAAAATAAAGGAAATGCTCCAGTAGCGATTCCAACGCCAGCGGTGGCAGCGCCACCAGTAGCATCAGCACCAGCGTCTGTTAGTGAAGCAGTTGCTGCTCCAGTAGCGTCAGCACCACCAGCCAGTAACCAACAACCAACACCAAAAGCGGTTCCAGTTTCTGTAAACGGTCAGGATGAAATTGTTGAAATGGACCGTATGCGCAAACTTATTGCAGGTTACATGGTGCAATCGGTCCAAACATCGGCGCACGTGCAATCGTTTATTGAAGTGGATGTAACGGCCATTTGGGATTGGAGAGAAAAAAATAAAACTGCTTTCGAAAAAAGAGAAGGCGAGAAATTGACCTTTACACCAATATTCATGGAAATCGTCGCAAAGGCCTTGAAAGATTTCCCAATGATGAACATTTCAGTGGATGGCGATTACATCATTAAAAAGAAAAATATTAACCTTGGCATGGCCGCCGCTTTACCTAATGGAAATTTGATTGTACCCGTGATCAAAAACGCCGATCAATTGAACTTGCTAGGAATGGCCAAAGCCGTGAACGATTTAGGGAATCGAGCCAAAGCTGGAAAACTAAAACCAGACGATACGCAAGGCGGAACTTATACAGTAACTAATGTTGGAACTTTTGGTAGCGTTTTCGGAACGCCTATCATCAACCAACCACAAGTAGGAATCTTAGCGCTTGGTGCGATTAGAAAAGTACCAGCAGTAATTGAAACACCGGAAGGAGATTTCATCGGGATTCGCAAAAAAATGTTCTTATCACACAGTTACGACCATAGAGTTGTAGACGGTGCTTTAGGAGGAAGTTTTGTGAAGCGCGTAGCCGATTATATGGAAGCGTTTGATGAAAACCGATCTTTTTAATTAATAATTAAAAGTTAATAATTAATAATGAAGCCTCATCACAACGATGGGGTTTTTTATTTACGATACCCCAATTATTAATCATTCATTATTAATTATTAATTAATTCTAAAAACTATATTTGTAATCCTAATATTTTATAATGGAACTCAAATTAAACAAGCCCATCTGCTTTTTCGACTTAGAAACTACCGGAATTGAAGTAGCCAAAGACCGGATCGTAGAAATTTCTATTTTCAAAGTTTTTCCGAACGGAAACAAAGAAAGCAAAACCTGGTTGGTCAATCCTGAAATGGTGATTCCGCCTCAAGTAATTGCGGTGCATGGGATTACCAATGAAAAAGTAGCCAATGAGCCTACTTTTAAAGAGCTGGCACCACAGGTTTATGCCATGATTAAAGACAGCGATTTGGGTGGTTTTAATTCGGATCGTTTTGATATTCCCTTGTTAGCCGAAGAGTTGTTGCGTGCCGGATTGGATTTCGACATGAAAAGTAGAGTTTCCGTTGACGTGCAAACTATTTTTCATAAGATGGAAGAACGTACTTTGAGCGCTGCTTTGAAATTTTACTGCGGAAAAAGTCTGGAAAATGCGCATTCGGCAGAAGCTGATACGATGGCTACCTATGAAATTTTGAAAGCACAATTGGAGCGTTACCCAGAATTAGAAAACGATGTTAAAGCCTTGGCTGAATTCACTACCAGAAAACGTACAGCTGATTTTGCAGGTTTTATAGGATACGACAAAGATGGAGAAGAAATTTTCTCTTTTGGAAAACACAAAGGTGCCAAAGTTGAAAAAGTATTGGAAGACGAGCCGGGCTATTTTGGCTGGATTCAAAACGCGGATTTTCCTTTGTATACTAAAAAAGTACTAACGGCAATTAAGCTAAGAAAACTGAACAATAAATTGAGTTGATCCCCTAGCCCTGATGGAAACGGCATCTTTTTGTGCCGGTGTTCGGCGCAAAAAATAGAGTGTACAGCAGGAAAAAGCTTCAAAAAAAGCGCACAAAAAAATGAAAATCATCTGTATCGGACGCAATTACGTCAACCATATTGAAGAACTTCAAAACGAGCGGCCCGACGAACCCGTGGTGTTTATGAAACCCGATTCGGCAGTATTGCTCAAGCAACATCCGTTTGTAATTCCAGAGTTTTCGGAAGACATTCACCACGAAATTGAAATTATTGTAAAAATTAACAAAGTCGGGAAATACATAGAACCGCAATTTGCGCACAAGTACTATGACGAGATTAGTGTGGGCATCGATTTTACCGCGAGAGACCTTCAAAAAAAGTTAAAAGACAAAGGCTTGCCATGGGAAAAAGCAAAGGCATTTGACGGTTCAGCGGTGATTGGCGACTTTATATCGAAAAAAATTTTTAGTTCGCTAGAAAGTATTAATTTTGAACTGACAAACAACGGAAAAACGGTACAAAAGGGTAATTCTAGTTTGATGTTATGGAAAATTGACGAGCTGATTTCGCATGTTTCGCAATACTTTACATTAAAAATTGGAGATATTATTTTTACAGGTACACCAGAAGGTGTTGCCGTAGTCAAACCCAATGATGTCCTAGAAGGATATCTCGAAGAAAAGAAATTATTTAGAATTAACGTAAAATAATATGGCCCTAAATTACAACCTAGCAAAAGTTTACGCACTTTCGGATAACGATCCGGAATTCGTGAATCAAATCATTACTTTATTTGTTACCGAAATCCCTCAAGATTTAACGCAAATCAAACTCGGTATCAAAACTAAAGATCACAAATTAGCCTACAGTTATGCCCATAAAATAAAACCTACTTTGGATTTGTTAGGCATGGATCAAGCGTTTGAGGAAATTCTGCAAATTGAAGCGTGGACCAAAGCGGAAGGCAAACGAAAAGAAATCAACGCTACTTTTGATAGCGTAGAATCTCAAATCGAAAAAGCGGTAAAAGAAATTTCTAAAGATTTCGAATTGTAGCTAGGAGCTATTCCTGCTATCCGCTAAATTCCCAATTAACAAAAACTACGGCTGCCGCCGTGTTTTTCTAAATCGGGAGATACCGCTGCTATCAGGGCTAGGGTATTGGTTTCCAAAATAGAGATATCGTAAATTGTATATCGTAAATCCACCATGAAAGCAACCATAGTTACTATTGGAGACGAAATTTTAATTGGTCAAATTGTTGACACCAACTCGGGCTTTATTGCCAAAGCACTAGATCGTATTGGTGTTGCTGTGCACGAAATGATATCCATTTCCGACGAAAAGCAGCATATTTTAGACACGTTTGCTAGATTGCAAAATCAGGTCGATTTGGTAGTAATAACCGGAGGCTTAGGTCCGACAAAAGACGACATCACCAAACACACTTTTTGCGACTATTTCGAAGACACTTTGGTGGTCAACGAAGCGGTTTTGGCTCATGTCACCGCCATCATTGAAGGATTTTACAAACGTCCCATCACTCAATTAAACAAAGATCAAGCATTGGTTCCGTCGAAGTGCACCGTGTTGCACAACAAAATGGGTACCGCTCCCGGCATGTGGATGAAAAAGGAACAAACCGTTTTTATTTCACTTCCTGGAGTTCCTTATGAAATGAAGTATTTGGTTGAAAATGAAATCATTCCGAAAGTAGTCAACGAATACAAGCGACCGTACATTCTCCACAAAACAATACTCACTTACGGTGAAGGAGAAAGCAAAATAGCCGAACGCATCGAAGCATGGGAAAATGCACTGCCTACTTTTATTAAATTGGCCTATTTGCCCAATCCAGGAAAAGTGCGTCTACGTTTGTCGGCGAGAGGAACCGACAAAGAAATTTTAGAACAAGCGATTGCTGCGAATGTGATTTCATTGACTGAAATTATTGGGGACATCATTGTCGGATTTGAAGAAGATGATACGGTAGAAGTAGTTCTAGGTCGCTTGTTGACCCAAAATAATAAAACAATAGCAACTGCTGAAAGTTGCACGGGTGGTAAAATTGGGGAAGTGTTAAGTTCGGTAGCAGGAGCTTCGAAATATTTCAAAGGAAGTATTGTTCCTTATGCTACGGAAGCTAAAATTAATGTTCTTGGAATTTCCGAAGAGTTGGTAGAAAAGCACTCGGTCGTAAGTGCTGAAGTCGCAAAAGCAATGGCATTGTCGGTTCAAAAAATGTTGCAAGTAGATTACGCCATTGCGACAACAGGAAATGCGGGACCTTCGAAAGGGGATTCCGATGCGGAGGTAGGAACGGTTTTTATTGCGTTAGCCACTGATAATAAAGTGGTTGTGCACGAATTTAATTTTGGGCAACCGCGCGAAAAAGTCATTGATAGAACGGTAAATAAAAGTTTGGAACTACTACAAAAAGAAATTCTAAAAAATGCCCTTTGAGAAGATTTGAAGCCTTGGTTTTTTCGCAATAGGGAGCATTCTTTTCTGCCGTTGAAAACTAAATAAAAAAAAAGAAAAAAATGTACTTTAATTATTTTGCAGTAAGGTTTATTTTTCTTTTCTTTGCACCCTCGATTTGAATAACGATAAAAGATAAGCATAATGTCAAGAGTTTGTGACCTTACAGGTAAAAGAGCGATGGTAGGAAATAACGTTTCTCACGCGATGAACAAAACTAAGAGAAAGTTTTCTGTGAACTTAGTTAAAAAGCGTTTTTATCTTCCAGAAGAAGACAGATGGATTACTCTTAGAGTAGCTGCATCTACCATAAAAACAATTAATAAAAATGGAATCGCTGCAGTTTTGAAAAAAGCGCAGTCACAAGGATTTATTAAATAATCCACTCCTAAAAACTAAATAGCAAGATGGCAAAGAAAGGTAATAGAATTCAAGTAATTTTAGAATGTACAGAACACAAAACATCAGGTGTTCCAGGTACTTCAAGATACATAACCACAAAGAACAAAAAAAACACTCCAGACCGATTAGAGATTAAAAAATTTAATCCAATCTTGAAAAGAGTAACTGTTCATAAAGAAATTAAATAATTAGAAATTTTACAAAGTAAAAGTTTCAAATAATACAAACAATTAGTCATGGCAAAGAAAACCGTAGCATCGTTACAAACCTCTTCTAAGAGATTATCAAAAGCCATCAAAATGGTGAAATCTCCTAAAACGGGTGCTTATACATTCGTAGAATCAATTATGGCTCCTGAAGCTGTAGATGAATTCTTGAAAAAGAAATAATAACAATACCTTTATATAGATTAGCTACTTTCATTCGGAAGTAGCTTTTTTATTTTTTATATTTACCACTTGAAATCATTGGTAAACATTGTACTCATGATTTTTTAATAGTTCAAGATTCTGGAACCTTCATTTCCAAAATCGTAAATCGTATAGCCAAATGAGTTTTTTTAAAAGAATATTCTCCTCCGAAAAAAAAGAAACCCTCGATAAAGGTTTAGAGAAAACGAAAACCACGTTCTTCTCTAAGTTAACCAAAGCCATAGCTGGAAAATCCAAAGTAGATGACGAAGTGCTAGACAACCTAGAAGAAATTCTAGTATCTTCTGACGTAGGTGTCAATACTACACTGAAAATCATTACCCGAATTGAAAAGCGAGTTGCCGACGATAAGTACTTAGGAACCGAAGAACTCAATCAAATTTTAAGAGAAGAAATTTCCGGCTTGTTGTCGGAAACCAATTTAGGAGAAGCTACCGACTTTGTAATTCCCATCAATATCAAACCATATGTTTTAATGGTCGTTGGCGTGAACGGTGTTGGAAAAACAACGACAATTGGAAAACTGGCCTACCAATTTAAAAAGCAAGGCTATAAAGTGGTTCTTGGAGCTGCCGATACATTTCGAGCTGCTGCCATTGATCAATTGCAGGTATGGGCAGATCGCGTTGGCGTACCCTTAGTAAAGCAGCAGATGGGAAGTGATCCTGCTTCCGTAGCTTTTGATACATTACAAAGTGCCGTTTCTCAAGATGCCGACATTGTCATTATTGATACTGCTGGACGTTTACACAACAAAGTGAATCTAATGAATGAGCTAACTAAAGTAAAACGTGTCATGCAAAAAGTTGTGGAGAATACTCCAAATGACGTCTTATTAGTTCTTGACGGTTCAACAGGACAAAATGCTTTCGAACAAGCCAAGCAATTTACTGCCGCAACCGAAGTTACCGCATTAGCAGTAACCAAATTAGATGGAACTGCCAAAGGGGGTGTCGTTATTGGGATATCCGATCAGTTTCAAATTCCTGTAAAATACATTGGAGTAGGAGAAGGTTTAGAAGATTTGCAAGTGTTTAATAAATACGAATTTGTAGATTCTTTTTTCAAATAACTAATCCGAAAATTTTATAAAAAAAGGAGATTATTTTTAAGATAGTTTCCTTTTTTTCGTTTACTTTAGACCATACTTTATTAGGTTTTACTCATGAAAAAAATTGTTCTTTTAGCCTTCGTTTCCATCGTATTTAGCGCTTGTTCTAAACAAGTGACTGCTGCCGATATTCCAAAATTAAATGGCTACTGGGAAATTGAAAAAGTAGTTTTCCCTGATGGAACGAAAAAAGAATACACCATCAACGAAACGTTTGATTATTTCGAAATCAAAGGCAATAAAGGCATTCGCAATAAAGTAGCGCCACAACTCAACGGAACTTTCCTTGTCACAGGAGACTATGAAAAAGTCGAAATCAAACAAACCGAAGGAAAGTATAGCATCCAATATACGACCTTTTCGTCACAATGGAAAGAAACTTTGGAAACCCTTACGGATAAAGAACTAGTCCTAATTAATGCTGCAAAAAACGAGTACCATTACAAAAGAGCAGCACCTATAAACTTACTTGAAGATGGCAAGAAGAACTAGTAACGAAAGCTCTATTGGCGCCATACTGAATGAAATTATTCAAGTCAATAAATGGCAACCGGGTATCGATCAGATTGCCGTTAGCGATGCATGGAAAAACTTAATGGGTAATGGAGTGAATACCTACACTAGAAACATTTTACTCAAAGGAAGCACGCTTTACGTCGAATTAACGTCGGCTGTTTTAAGAGAAGAATTAAAGTATGGTAAAGATAAGATCATTAAGATGATCAACGAAGAACTTGGAAAAGAAGTCATCACTTCCGTAGTCTTAAGATAAAAACAAAAAAAATCCCGTTTCAGCGAAACGGGATTTCTTGGTTATTTACTAATCGTAAATTAAAATTGCTCTCTTCCTGCAAAGTGAAATGCACCTTCGATAGCAGCGTTTTCATCGCTATCTGAACCATGCACAGCATTTTCTCCGATAGAAGTTGCATATTTATTACGGATGGTTCCTTCAGCAGCATCTGCTGGGTTGGTCGCTCCAATCAAAGTTCTGAAGTCCTCAATTGCATTATCTTTTTCTAAGATTGCCGCTACGATTGGCCCTCTAGACATGAATTCTACCAATTCTCCGTAGAAAGGTCTAGCAGCGTGAACCGCATAAAATGCTTGAGCATCGGCTACTGTCAATTGCGTTAATTTCAAAGAAACAATTTTAAAACCACCTTCAGTAATCATGTTTAAAATTCCACCGATGTGTCCGTTTTCAACCGCGTCCGGTTTAATCATTGTGAATGTTCTATTCGTTGCCATTTTTTTTAATTTAATTTGGGTGCAAAAGTAAGCATTTTTAGAAGCTTTTCCTGCTGTCCACTCTATCTTTTTTTGCTAGTCATTCAAAGTGCTATTGGAGTACAATTTTGCAAGCAAAAAAAGGATGCCGTTCCCATCAGGGCTAGGGCAACCGTTTCCATAAAAAAATCCCTTACTATTGCTGGTAAGGGATTTTAGTATTCAAAGAAAAAGTAGATTTTAGTTTTTTATCAATTTTACCGTTTCAGTAGCATTGGCTGTAGCGATTTTTGCAAAGTACAATCCGCTATTCAAAAGGGTAGCATCAACAGTGGCTGCAGTAGCAGCAGGGTTGATGGTGAATACTGTTTTACCTAAAACGTCTACAATTTGGATGGATAAGATGTTTTTATTAGTAGAAGAAGCAAAGTTCCAAACAGAATTCGTTGGATTGGGATACACTTTAAAATTGGAAGCCTGAAATGCATTGGTCCCTAAAGGGTCGGCAAAAGCGTAAGCACCAGTAACGCGATTCATCGCTACGGAGTAAGTACCAGAAGTGGTGGGAATGTCAGGTCCGTTTAAAACTAGAGTTCCAAACAATGAAGTGCCGCCCCAATTCACATCCCAACTATTATTTTGTCTAAATTTTACAAGACCATCGGTCAATGTAATGTTGTTTAATCGAAAAGTAATACCATCCGTAGAAGTCAATTGATTGGCATCTATTTCACCAACGGCACCTGTGGGCCATCCGCCAGCGCCACTTCCAACAATAGCAATCCTATTCGGGTTTCCAAAGGTATAAGCACCAGTGATTCTATTAAATTGTATCGTATAAGTTCCCGCTACACTCACAATATTGGCACCTCCTTGTGTTGCAATACCAGCTGGGAAACTGATATCACCCCAGTTTATAGTCCAATCATTATTTTGCCTGAATTTTAGTTCTCCATCGGTTATTGTTAGCGCATAAATAGTATAGTTGATGCCATCGGTGGTTGTCAGTTGATTGGTATCATAAGGTCCTGGGTTTCCCAGATCGCCTGGCCATCCGCCAGCACCAAAGCCTACAATTGCGATGGTTGGAAATGAAGATGATCCAGTAAAAGTGTAAGCACCTGTATTCAAATTAAATTCTATACTCCAAGTTCCTAACGGTACCGGAATAGCGGCACCATTTAATGTAGCGATACCTTCAGGAAACGCAGTGCTACCGTAATTCAGAGTCCAAGCGTGACCAGAACGAAATTGAAGTAGGCCTTCAACTGTTCCTAAATTAGAGTAGGAATAATGAATCCCATCGGATGTGGTCATGTCAAAATCAAAACCGTCACCTGTTCCGCCAACTGCTGATCCCGTAAGGCTAATAAGTGGATATACAGTACTAGCCACGAAATTATATTCACCAGTTGTTATGTTCAGCGTTATGGAACTATAATTACCGGCAGTAACCGGAATTTGTAGCACCGAATCCACAACTGTACCCGCTGGAAAGACGTCTCCTCCAAATAAGTTGCCGTCCACATCAAATTGAGCAGTGCCATTAGTCAAATCAATATTAGAAATGGTGTAAACAGCGGCATCATTGGTTAACATTAATATTCCACTTGAAGAGTTTACCGCACTACCAACAAGTTTAACAATTGGAATTAGCATAGCTCCGGAAAAGGTGTAAGCTCCTGTTGTACTATTAAAATTTACAGCATACGTTCCTGTTACACAAGGAATGTTAGCGCCATTTTGTAATCCTATGCCCATAGGAAAATCAGCGGCACCCCAGTTCAAAGCCCAATCGTTATTGGCTCTAAATTTTAGACCACCCCCTGATTGTGAATTTGTCAAATAAATACTAGAAAGCGTCCAATTTTCGCCATCAGTAGAAGTCATCTGATGAAAGTCAATAGGTCCAGGATCATTAGGACTACCTGGCCAGCCTCCAGCCGCTTCACCAACTATAGCTATGGAGTTTATTTGTGCGTTTCCTAAAAAAAAGGAGGTAAGCACCAAAAGTAAAAGTATTGTTTTTTTCATAGCATCAAAATTTTATTACTCTAATATAGAGTTAATTAAGATATGTAGAGCGTAAACGTATGTTAAAAAAAAATCCCTCACTATTCCTAGTGAGGGATTATGGTATGTAAAAAAACTAGATTTTAGTTTTTCATCAATTTTACTGTTTCAGTAGCGTTAGCAGTAGCGATTTTTGCAAAGTACAATCCGCTATTCAAGCTAGAAGCATCAACAGTTGCAGCAGTAGCAGCAGGGTTGATTGTTAAAACTGTTTTACCTAAAACGTCTACGATTTGAATCGATACGATGTTTTTGTTAGCAGTAGAAGCGAAGTTCCAAACAGAATTAGAAGGATTAGGGAATACTTTAAAGTTAGCAGTACTGAATGATTTAGTAGCCAATGGATCACCAAATGCATAGGCACCAGTTACTCTATTGAAAGTTACACTGTAGTCACCAGCAGTTGCAATAGCAATGTTAGCACCGTCTTGGGTAGCTACACCACTAGGGAAATCAGCAGCACCCCAGTTCATTGTCCATGCGTTATTAGCGCGGAATTTAGCAGGACCAACAGATAAAGTAACACTATTCAAAATATAGTTTGCACCATTATCAGTAGTTGTCAATACACTTGCGTCTACTTGTGGGTCACTTGGCCATCCGTTTGGAGTAGCAGCACCTACTATTGCAATAGTTGGCACAGAGAAAGTATAATCTCCAGTAGTTAAGTTGAAAGTTACATCATAAGTTCCAGAAGCGGCAGCGGTTATGTTCCCACCAGTTGTAGTAGCATTTCCAGTTGGCCATCCTGAACCACCATAATTTGGTTGACCCCAATCATGGTTTGTTCTGAATTTTAATTCGTTGTTTGGTGCAACACCATCAACAGCAAGCGCTTTGTAGGTATAAGTAATACCATCAGTAGTAGTCATGTCGCTATCAACACCCCATCCACCAACAGCTGAACCAGTAACACTGATTACAGGGTAAACAGGAGCAGCTACGAAACTATATTCTCCTGTAGCAATATTTACACTAACAGAAGTATAAGCACCAGCAACTACAGGAATGTTTAATGAGGCATCTACAACAGTACCAGCAGGGAAAGTATCTCCACCAAATAAAGTTCCGTCGATATCAAATTGAGCAGTTCCGTCTAAGAAAGTAGCATTAGACAACGTGTATAATTCTCCATTGGTAGTAGTCAAACTAGTTCCTAACGGATCTGAAACTGCGCTTCCTATGATTTTTACTACAGCAATTGGTGCACCGCCAGCGAAATTATATTCACCCGTATTTTGGTTAAATGTTATGTCGTAAACACCAGCAATCGCTGTAATGTTTGGACCATTTCCAACACCAGTTCCTGAAGGAAATCCTACAGCTCCCCAGTTAGTTCCCCAGTCATGATTCAAACGAAATTTGAATTCACCACCTGGCATAGTATAAGCAGCCAAGGTCCAGATTCCGCCACCGGCATCTACCATGTCGTAATCAACAGCCCAATCGCCAGAACCTCCTGGCCCGATTAAAGAAACTTGTGCTTTACCGCTGAAGCTAAACATCACAGCCAGTAATAAAAAAAGTACTTTTCTTTTCATAATAAATGATTTTTTAAATTAATATTTTTATAAAATTAAACAAAATAATCAAACTCCGCTATTGCGTTCGAATAAATGTGTATACGAAAACGTTTTCGTGTTGATAACATTATTTTTTTAACGAACGTTCAAGGATATTAATGATTTGAATCGTTTTTTTTAGGAAATGAATAATTTTGTTATTCTTTATAGAATAAGAGCATGGCATCAAATTTGGTAAATTTGAGGAAGTAACTTTCTGCTGCTATAGTATCATCAAAAACAAAGCAAGCTAATCTTTCAAAATTTTGATTGCACTACTAGAATTTTTAGTAATTACTCGAGCAAAATAAACTCCTTTAGTAAATGAAGTAGCGTCAATCGTACAAGAAGTGTTATTCGGGGTTGTTGTAAATAACACTTTGCCGCTAATATCCAAAATTTCAATCTGTTGAATAATCTCTTTAGAAGAAGATAAAGTCCATTGGTATTTAGTTGGATTCGGAGTTATTTTAAAAGTATTTTTTTCGAAATTGGTCTCCTTCAGCAATTGGTAAAAGTGATATTCTCCAGTACTTCTATCAAAACTGATGCTATAATTTGCAGCTTGGGTAATGGGAATGTTCACTCCGTCTTGGACTCCGAGACCATTTGGAAAACCGGGTGCACCCCAATTCACCGCCCAACTGTTGTCTTTTCTGAATTTTACTTCGCCCACAGTTAGTGCCAGATCGGAAATAGTATAGGCAAATCCGTCAGTTGTGGCTAAATCGGTATCTTCTACCGTAAATCCGTTTAGCGCTGTTCCTAAAATGCCAACACTTGGAAATGAAAAGCTATAGTCACCAGTGATTCTGTTAAAAGTTACGAAATGTTCACCGCCCGGGATGAAAAGTGAAGGTCCACTCAGAACAGCAGTACCAGTGGGATAAGTGGTGCTTCCCCAAACAAAATTGGAAGCATTATCTTGCCTGAAATAGGCATTGCCGCTACTAAAATTGAAGCCAGAAAGGGTGTAGTTAATTCCGTCAGTCGTCGTCATATCTACATCTGGAGCTGCATA
>Ga0209023_10000983_pt1 | contig 40044 bp, 33 predicted proteins | sample LakOneMetagenome_FD_187468 | JGI IMG/M metagenome (GOLD analysis project Ga0209023, IMG submission 187468) | Freshwater and sediment microbial communities from Lake Erie, Canada (SPAdes) (version 2) | ecosystem: Environmental > Aquatic > Freshwater > Lentic | place: Lake Erie, Canada...
TGGGCTGGTCAACGATCTCTCGCGCAAGCTGGAACAGTGGACCGGCCGCCGCTGGACCGTGATCGTGTCCAACGAAGCCGGCCAGCCGACGCTGCGTGCGCAGAACGAAGTCAGGAAAAACGAACACGCGCGTACCGCCGAAGCCGACCCGCGCGTGCAGGAAGTGCTGGCGCGGTTTCCCGGCGCCAAGGTCGTCGAGGTGCGCCGGATTGCCGCCGAGCTGCCGGAATCCGATGCTACCGGGGAAGACCCGGCCGAGACGCCCGACAGCGACGACGATTGATCGACAGACCTACTTCTTAAGGAAACATGATGGCTGATTTTCTCGGCATGATGAAACAGGCGGCGCAACTTCAGTCGAAGATGCAGGCGATGCAGGAAGAACTCGGCAGCGTCGAGGTTGAGGGCATTTCGGGCGGCGGACTGGTTGCCGTGCGCATGACCGCGAAGATGGAAGTGAAGGGTGTCAAGATCGACCCGTCACTGATGAAGGCCGAGGAGCGCGAGGTGCTGGAGGACTTGCTGGTGACCGCGCATAACGACGCGCGCCGCAAGGCCGAGGCCGCGATGCAGGAAAAGATGCAGGCGCTGACCGGCGGGCTCGGCCTGCCACCAGGCCTCGGTCTTACTTAAAGCCTTGGTCTTACCTGAACTGCGCTTCTCTGAAATTCATGGTCTGACCTGATGGCTTCCGCGGTTGCCGGCCCCGAAATCGAACGTCTGATCCAGCTTCTGGCGCGGCTGCCCGGACTTGGCCCGCGCTCGGCGCGGCGCGCGGCGCTGCACCTGATCAAGAAGCGCGAAGCGCTGATGACGCCCCTCGCCGGCGCGTTGCAGGTCGCCATCGACAAAATCCAGGTCTGCAAGACCTGCGGCAATATCGACACGCAAAATCCCTGCACGGTGTGTACCGATCCGAAGCGCGACGGCGCCATCATCGTCGTGGTCGCCGACGTCGCGGATCTGTGGGCGCTGGAACGGGCCAATGCGACCAACGGCCGCTACCACGTGCTCGGCGCGACGTTGTCGCCGCTCGACGGAGTCGGTCCGCAGGATCTCACCATCGACGCGCTGGTGGCGCGCGCGCATGATTCGCAGGTCAGCGAAATCATTCTGGCTTTGAACGCCACGGTGGATGGCCAGACCACCGCGCATTACATCACCGATTTGTTGCAGGAGGCCAATGTCCGGGTAACGCGGCTCGCGCACGGAGTTCCCGTCGGCGGCGAGCTTGATTATCTCGACGAAGGTACGCTATCGGCTGCCATGCGGCAGCGGACGCTGTTCTAACCATCACCAACGGAACTGATCGACATGACGAAACGACGATTCGGCAAGCGCTCCTGCTTTGCGGCGATGGTAACCGTGGCGCTGGCCGCACCGGCCGCACACGCGCAGCAGCAGACCGCCGAGCCTCAGCCGGCCAAGGCCGGCAAGTTGATCAATGCCGGCGACGTGCTGTCGGGAGAACTGAGCGCCATGAAGATCCGCGGCGGCAAGCGCGGCGCCAGGTTGAATACCTTTCAGGTCACCAGCGAGCCACGCCGGCTGCCGCCGCCGAACGGGCTCTGCAATCTCGAGACCGGCCCCGAGACGTTCCAGCTCATTACCAGCAGCGACGCCCAGGCGGCGCAGTTGAAGGGTTTCATCGGCAAGGAAATCTCGGTGAAGGTCGACGAAGTCGCCTGTGCGCAGGACGCCGGGCAGATGAGCGAAGCGGTCGTCACCAAATGGAGCGTGGTGACGAAGCATTAGGTCGCCTCAAACCTTCACCGGCCCCAGCGCGGCAAAATGCCCGCGCCGCTGCAGCCAGGCCAGCAGGATCAGGCTCGGGACTGCGACCACGACACAGATCGCAAAGAACGCGGGCCACCCCGTGGCCTTTGCCACATAGCCCGCGCCTGAGGAGAGATAGGTGCGCCCGACTGCGGCCAGCGCGGTCAGCAGCGCGTATTGGGTCGCGGTGTGCAGCGGATTGCGGCACAGCGCCGACAGGTAAGCGACGAAGATCACGGTGCCGATGGCGCTGGTAAAATTCTCAGCGGTGATCGCGAACGCCAGCGCCCATTGATTGACGCCGGCGATGGCGAGCCACGAAAACGACAGGTTGGCGATCGCCTGCAGCACGCCGCCGATCCACAGACTCGCAGCCAGCGAATAGCGCCGCGCGACGAAACCGCCGGCAAAGCCGCCGATCAAGGTCGCCGCCAGCCCCACGCCCTTGACGATGGCGGCGTAGTCGTTGCGGGTGAAGCCGAGGTCGATCACGAACGGTGCGGTCATGGTGCCGGAGAACGCGTCGGTGAACTTGAACAGCACCACGAAGGCCAGGGCCGCGAAGGCGTCGGGCCGGGTCAGGAATTCGGAGAAGGCGCCGGTCGCGGCTTGCAGCACGCGCGCGAATGCGGTCTCGGTGCGGGTGGCTTGCTCGGCGCGCACGGATTGCTCGGGCTCGGTTGCGACGAGGGCGGTGACCGTGCCGATCAGGACCAGCGCCGCCATCGCCATGTAGCCCCACATCCAGGCGGCGCCGCGCGTAATGCCGGTGGACTCAAAGCCGGAGACGACGAACAGCGCCCCCGCGGTCGAGACCAGCATGCCGATGCGATAGGCCGCGACATAGGACGCCATGCCGGCGGCCTGTTCGCTCTCCGGCAGGCTCTCGACCCTGAACGCATCGACCACGATGTCCTGCGTCGACGACATTGTCGCCACCAAGAGTGCACCGAGCGCGACATAGAGCGGCGAGCGCGCCGGATCGGTCAGCGCCAGCAGCAGGATCGAAACGATCAGCAGCAGTTGAGAGAACACCAGCCAGCCGCGGCGGCGGCCGAACGCGCGCGTGAACAGCGGCACATGCAGCGCATCGACCAGCGGCGCCCACAGGAATTTCAGCGTGTAGGGCGTACCGACCAGCGCGAACAGCCCGATGGTGCCTAGATCGACGCCGGACTCGCGCATCCACACCAGCAGCGTCGAGCCGGACAGCGCCAGCGGCAGGCCGGAGGAGAAGCCGAGCAGCAGCACGATTAGCACGCGCGGTTGCAGGTAGACGGCGAGGCTGTCGCGCCGGGAGGTGGTTGGTTGTGGTGGGCTAGCTTCCGGTGAGTTCATGGAAGCGTGTTAGCAGATTCGGAAAGGAAAATGGCCATCTCTTCAAATTCGGCTGTCATCGTCCGCGAAGGCGGACGATCCAGTATTCCGCGAAGCCAGCGATCAATAATGAACGCTTCGGAATACTGGATACCCCGCCTTCGCGGGGTATGACGGAGAAATACGGATTCGACAGAAAATTAAGGAGGACCCGCGACCTCGTGGTACAAGTCGTCCCAATTCGGATTTAGTTGTTCGATCAAACGAACCTTCCAAGCCCGATTCCACTTTTTCAATCGCTTCTCGCGTTTGATGGCATTTTCGATATCGTCGAATTGCTCGAAATAAACCAGCTTGTGGACTTCGTATTTCTTCGTGAACCCTTTCACCAACTCCAGACGATGTTCCGCGACTCGACGAACAAGATCGTTGGTCACGCCAATGTAGAGCGTGCCGCCAATGCGGCCGGCCAGAATGTAGACGTAGTAGCTGCGTGCTCCCATCTACGGTCTCTGGGATAGTGGTCGCCCGGTCAAGCCGGGCGATGACAGCTTATTTTACGGCAATAGCCGGAATCAAATTACTCCCCCGCCTGCAGCTTGCGCGGCAGGGGGAACAGCTCTGGTGCGGCCGGCTTGACCGCACGCGGCGGCTCCGCCGGCGCATCGCTCTTGCTGAAATCGAGCTCCTCGATCCGTCCAGCGCGTTTCTCGATCTTGTCGGCGGAGATCAGGATTTGCCGGACGTCCTCGTTGACGTCGCCAAAGTGCTTCTGCAGTTTCAGCACGCGGTCACGCAGCCGGCCGAGGTCGTCGCCGAGGTTGAGCACCTCGGTGCGGATCTGGTCGGCGGCGTCGCGCATCCGCGCATCTTTCAGGATCTGCTGAATCACCTGGATCGCGAGCATCAGCAGCGACGGCGACACCAGCACGACGCGGGCGCGGTAGGCCTTCTGGATCACGTCGTCGAAACCGTCGTGGATTTCGGCATAGACCGATTCCGACGGCACGAACATCAGCGCGGTGTCCTGGGTCTCGCCGGCGATCAGGTATTTCTCGGCGATGTCGTTGACATGCTTCATGACGTCGTTGCGCAGCCGCTGGCTGGCGAATTTCTTCTCGTCGTCGGTGCGCGCGTCGTGCAGCGCGGTGACGGCTTCGAGCGGAAATTTCGCGTCGATGCACAGCGGACGTTGATCGGGCAGGAACACCACGCAATCCGGCCGCTTGCCGGACGACAGCGTGTATTGAAATTCGTAGGAGCCCTGCGGCATGCCGTCCTGGACGATCGATTCCATCCGTGCCTGGCCGAAGGCGCCGCGCGACTGCTTGTTGGCGAGCACGTCGCGCAACGTCGTCACCTGCGAGGTCAGGTCGGTCAGGTTCTTGTGCGCGTTGTCGATGATGCCGAGCCGTTCGTGCAGCACGCGGAGTGAATCCATGGTGTTGCGCGTGGTCGCTTCCATCGACTGGCCGACGCGGTGGGTGACCGAATCCAGCCGTTCGTTGACGGCGCGCGCCATCTCGGCCTGGCGGCCCGCCAGCGCCTGCGCCATGGCGTCGACGCGGCCGGTGGACTGGTTCTGCGCCTGCAGCATCTCGCTAAGGCGCTCTTCCAGCTCGTCGGCGCGGATCGCCTGCGCCATCGCCAGTTCCGCGCCGCGGCGGCCCGAGCGGGCAATGACGATGGCGATGGTCAGGAGCAGCACCAGCGCGAGGGCGCCGAAGCCGATCAGGGCATCGCCGGTGTGAATCGGCAGGTCACCGAGGGTGAGGAGGATCTCTTTCATGGAAGCTTTGTAGCCGATTCGGGCGTCTTAGCGAACGAAGAGGGAACATTTATGGTTAACGGAAGCCTGATTTTCATGGTTAACAAAGCCTCAAAAATCATGGTCAACGCGGGGTTAACGGCCTCGCGCGCGGATTGACCCCGGCAGACCGGCGGCTTAAATCGCGCGTTATGGCCCTCAGAGAAATCATCATTCTGCCCGACAAGCAGTTGCGGCTCGTGTCCAGGCCCGTCGAGAAGGTGACGACGGAGATCCGCAAGCTTGCCGACGACATGTTCGAAACCATGTACGACGCGCCCGGCATCGGGCTCGCGGCGATTCAGGTTGCGCAGCCGCTGCGGCTGATCACCATGGACCTCGCCAAGCGGGACGAGGACGGCGAGACCAAGCCGAAGCCACGCGTCTTCATCAACCCGGAAATCATCTCGTCATCCGAGGAATTGTCGGTCTACGAGGAGGGCTGCCTCTCGATTCCCGAATATTACGAGGAAGTCGAACGCCCGGCGCAGGTGCGGATTCGCTTCACCGATCTCGACGGCAAGGTGCACGAGGAAGACGCCGACGGCCTGTTCGCGACCTGCATCCAGCACGAGATCGACCATCTCAACGGCGTGCTGTTCGTCGATTATCTGTCGAAGCTGAAGCGCGACCGCGTGCTGAAGAAGTTCACCAAGGCCGCCAAGCGCGCGGGCGAGTAGGCGCGCGATATTCATCCGACGTCATGCCCGGGCTTGACCCGGGCATCCACGACTTCCTTTCTTGTCGGCCTAAAGACGTGGATGGCCGGGACAAGCCCGGCCATGACGGAGTAAATAGCTTCTTCTCGGGAATTTCCGTGCCATGCCTCTCCGCCTGATCTTCATGGGCACGCCCGATTTCGCGGTGCCGACGCTGCTGGAACTCGTCGCCCATGGCCACGAGGTCGTGGCGGTCTATACGCGCGAGGCCAAGCCAGCCGGCCGCGGCATGAAGCTGCAGCCGACGCCGGTCGAGCACGAAGCGCGGCGGCTCGGCATTCCCGTGCTGACGCCGAAGACCCTGAAGACGCCGGAAGCGCTGGAAGAATTTCGTAGCCACAACGCGGATGCCGCCGTCGTCGTCGCCTACGGCATGATTTTGCCGCAGGCTATTCTCGATGCGCCGCCGCTCGGCTGTTTCAATCTGCACGGCTCGTTGCTGCCGCGCTGGCGCGGCGCCGCGCCGATCAATCGCGCCATCATGGCGGGCGATGTCGAGTCAGGCGTGATGGTGATGAAGATGGATGCCGGTCTCGATACCGGCGACGTCGCGATGGCGGAGCGGCTGGCGATATCAGACAAGATGACGGCGTCCGACCTGCACGATGCATTGGCGCCGCTCGGCGCCGACCTGATGGTGCGGGCGATGGCCGCGCTGGCGCGTGGCGGCTTGCAGTTCAGCAAGCAGAGCGAAGCGGGCGTAACCTACGCCGCCAAGATCGACAAGGCTGAAGCGCGGATCGACTGGAACAAGCCGGCGCACGAAGTACTGCGCCATATCCACGGACTGTCGCCATTTCCCGGCGCCTGGTGCGAACTCGCGACCGACGGCGAGCCGGCGCGACTGAAAATCCTGCGCTGCGAGCCGGCCAAGGGACTGGGGAAGGGGCAGGGCGCGCCGGGCGATGTGCTCGACGATCACCTGACGATTGCCTGTGGCGACGGCGCGATCCGGATTCTCGAATTGCAGCGTGCCGGCAAGGCGCCGATGAAAGCCGCAGACTTCTTGCGCGGCACGCCGCTGAAGCCGCCGGCGCGGCTATCCTGATGCCCCGCTACAAACTCACCATCGAATATGACGGCACGCCGTTTTCCGGTTGGCAGGTCCAGGATAACGCGCCGACGGTGCAGGGGGCGCTGGAGACGGCGGTAGCGGCGATCTGCGGCGAAAAAATTCGCGTCCACGGCGCCGGGCGCACCGACGCCGGCGTCCACGCTCTCGGACAGGTCGCCCATTGCGATATCCACAAGCAGCTCCCGCCGGGCCGCTTTCGCGACGGCCTGAACGCGCATCTGCGGCCGCATCCGATCGGCGTGCTCGCGGCCGATGTCGTGGCCGATGATTTCGAAGCGCGGTTCTCCGCGATCAAGCGTCACTACCGCTATCGCATCACCAATCACCGCGCCAATCTCGCGGTCGATGCCAAGCGAAGCTGGCGGGTGCCGCGCCGTCTCGACACCGACGCGATGCATGCCGCCGCGCAGCGGCTGCTGGGCAAGCACGATTTCACCACGTTCCGCGATACCGAATGCCAGGCGAAGTCGCCGGAGAAGACGCTCGACCAGCTTGACGTTACCAGAGACGGCGATCACATCAGCATCGTCACCTCCGCGCGCTCGTACCTGCACAGCCAGGTGCGCTCGATGGTGGGCTCGCTGGTCTGGGTCGGCGAAGGCCGCTGGAGTGCCGACGATCTGTCCGCAGCGCTGGCCGCCCGCAACCGCGCCGCCTGCGGCATCGTTGCGCCGCCGGAAGGGCTGTACCTGGTGCGGGTGGATTATTAGCCGAAATACCGGTCCAGCACGCCGCGATAGATCTTCGTCAGCTTTTCCAGGTCCGACACCGGGGTGCGTTCGTCGACCTGGTGCATGGTCTGGCCGACCAGGCCGAATTCGATCACCGGACAATAGCTGGCGATGAAGCGTGCGTCCGAGGTGCCGCCGCTCGTGCTCAGTTCCGGCTTGCGGCCGGTGACCTCTTCGATGGCACTCACCGCAAGGTCGGTGAAGGCGCCGGGCTTGGTCACGAACACGTTGGAGTTGGAATACTCCCACTTGATGTGGGCGCGGATGCGGTTGCCGCAGGCTTTCTCCAGCCGTTGCTCGATCAAAGCGCGCAACGTTTCCTGGGTGTGGTTGTCGTTGAAGCGGATGTTGAACTTGGCGCGCGCCTGCGCCGGGATCACATTGCTTGCGGTGTTGCCGACGTCGACGGACGTAAATTCGAGGTTCGAGGCCTGGAACTGCGCGCTGCCGTGATCGAGCGGCTCGTCGGAGATTGCCACGATCAGTCGCGAAATGTCCGGCACTGGGTTCGAAGCCCGATGCGGATAGGCGACATGGCCCTGCACGCCGTCGACATAGAGCGTGCCGGACAGCGAGCCACGACGGCCGATCTTGATGCAGTCGCCGAGCACTTCGACGTTGGAGGGTTCGCCGAGCACGCAGTGATCGAATTTCTCGCCGCGTTCGGCGGCCCACTTCAGGAGCTTGACGGTGCCGTTGACCGAGATCGCTTCCTCGTCGCCGGTGATCAGGAACGAGATCGAGCCGCTGCCGTCTTTTCGGGGCTTGCCGCCATTGTCGGCGAGATATTGCAGCACCGCGGCGACGCTGCAGGCGATGCCGCCCTTCATGTCGACCGCGCCACGGCCGTAGAGGAAGCCGTCCTTGACGTCACCGGAGAACGCGCCGTGGCTCCAGGCGGCCTCATCGCCGACCGGCACCACGTCGGTGTGGCCGGCAAAGGTGATATGCGGCGCCGTATTGCCGAGGCGGGCATAGAGGTTGTCGACATCCTCGGTGCCGGGCTCGCTGAAGGTGACGCGGTGCAGCTCGAAGCCGGCAGCCTTCAGCAGGTTTTCGAGGACACCCAGCGCGCCGGCATCGGCGGGAGTGACGGATGGGCAGCGGACGAGGTCGCGCGTAATCGAAACAGCATCATTCATAGCCCGGCTTAACACGCCAAACCGGCGACGGGCCAGCCTTGTGCGGCACCATTTCAACCTCGCTCTGCTGCTCCCAGCTCGGCCGCGTATCGACCGGCGCCAGCGGATCGTAGCCAAACCGGTTGGTCTTGACGGGAGCCCTTCAGGCAGTAAAGTTCGACAAAGCACCAGATGCTGAAAACGAAAACCGGCCCGCTGAGGACAAGGGTGAGATAGGAATTGTCGGGCAGCCAGCCCGCAAACTGGTTGTAGAACAGCGGGGACCCCACGAGCGGAAGCGCCCACCAGGCGCTCTTGTCGCGGTCATGCAGCCGCTTGATGGCGGTTGCGAAGTAGACCCACAGGAACAACACCGAGCCGGCGGCTTCGAACAGCAGGATCGGCCACTCGGCCAGCGGTCGAGACCGGTAGAATTCCGGGCTGAAGATCCTCATGAGGTAGTCGAGGCCGAAGCCGATATCCTTGAGGCCGCTTCCGAGCAGGAACGCCAGGCCCGCCATCAGGGCGCCCAGGAAGATCATCCAGCAAATGATGATCAGCGCCGCGAGCCACAATTTGGCGCGGTTGATGCGGCCCTTGAAGCTGAAGAGATACCAAGCCCAATCCATCTGACGACCTCCGGACGGCGGTCAATATCCGCAGTCCGGTATATTGGTCGCGCCAGTGGCGCATGGGTTCGAATCGGGACGGATCCGGGCTACGAACGGTCCAGCCGCTGCAAAAACCCGGTCAGATCGTCCGTGACATGATCGACATAGGGGGCATCGCGGCCTTCCAGTTCCCAGTCCTCGCGCACCACTTCCTTGACGCCGTCGGGTACCACCAGCACCGTGGTCATGCCGAGCTGGTGCGGCACCACGAGGTTGCGGGCTAGGTCTTCGAACATCGCCGATCTCGCCGGATCGACGCCGTGCACGCGAAGAAACTTCTGGTAGGTCTGCAGCGCCGGCTTCGGCTCCAGGTCGGCGGCGATGATGTCGAACACGGCTTCGAAATGATCGCCGATGCCGAGCCGTTCCAGCACCGCGCCGGCGTGGTCGGTCGAGCCGTTGGTCAGGATCAGCTTGCGGCCGGGAAGCCTGGCGATCGCTTCTCCCATCACCGGGTTCGGCTCCAGGGGCGAATGATCGATCTGGTGCACGTAGGCAAGGTAGTCGTCGGCGTGCACGCCATGCAGGGTCATCATGCCGCGCATGCTGGTGCCGAAGCGCTTGTAGTAATCCTTCTGGATCACGCGGGCTTCTTCGGCCGAAATCTTCAGGTAGGCGCTGATGAACTCGCCGATCCGCGCATCGACCTGCTGCCACAGGTTGACGTGATGCGGATACAGCGTGTTGTCGAGGTCGAACACCCAGGTGTCGATGTGATCGAACGCGCGGGGGGAGTTCTTCATCATATCCCCTTCACTGTCATGCCCGCGAAGGCGGGCATCCAGTACGCCGCGGCGGTCGAATGGATCGCTGACATCAGCGAATACTCGATCACCCGCCTTCGCGGGTGATGACAACGGGAGTGCGAGGCGCGACCTCCCATCACGGCAGCGCGAACCGCAGCGTCTTGCCGCCGCCGGACATATCGACGGGTGCGAAGCCGATCGGGGCGAGGCCGCGGCTGCCGCAATCGTTCTGTTCGGTGAATTCGAACTTGCTCTCGCGGGTGCAGAGCTCTTTGCCGCCGCCCCAGTTCAAGGGCTTGTCCTTGATGCGGATGGTGCGGTTGTCGGCATCGACGGCTTCGGCAAAGCTGAACACCTGTTTGGGCTGTCCGGTCACGTCGGGATGCAGGCACTTGCCGGGATCGATCCGATACCAGCCGCGGCTGGTGACGGCCTTGCCGTCGTCGGTTGCGACCGCGGCCATGATCCTGTGCGGCGTGTCGTTGCACCAGGTAAGGCCAGTGGAGGACGGCGTCTGCACGGCGTCGATCATGGTGGTGAAGAAATTCGAAGATGACACGATATCGGCGGCGAGCCCGCGGCTCTTCAGGAAGGCAGCTAACGCCGCCTGCGTCTTCGGCCCATCGACGCCGTCGATCGGGGCGGCGTCATAGCCTGCGATCACCAATAGCCGCTGGATGCCGGCGAGCCGCGCCTGCTCGTCGTCATATTCGGAATCCTCGGCGAGATAGGCCACCAGATTGCCGTCGTCGGTCGCTGTCGGCGTGATCTGGGTGAACGGCGCCGGGGTTTGGCCGGGCCGGCACTGGCGGGCGGCGGCGATGACGAAATTATCCGGCGCGATGCACAGCGTGTCGCCGCCGTTCTGCGGGATCGGCGAGGCGCCGTAGACGCCGAGCGCGCGGGCGTTCAGCAGGATGCGATCGGCGGTGAGCTTGCCCTGCAGCACCACGCGACAGGCTGCAGGATCGATGCGAAACCAGCCGCGGGTGGCGGTCGCCGATTTGTCGTCGATGCCGATCGCAGCCTCGACCACGTAGCTCATGCGGTTGCAGAGTTTGAGATCGGCAAAGGCGGGCGCGGCCGAGACGAACAGCGAGACGGCCGCGGCCGGCAGCGCCAGTATCGTGCGTTTCCCATACCGTCGCATTCTTGCGCCGAGGCGGCGCGACGACGGCGCAGGCGTTGGGATCGCGGGGGTCACTTGTGGATCAGCGTGCCGGTACCCGTGTTGGTGAACAATTCGAGCAGAACCGCGTGCTGCATCTTGCCGTCGATGATGACCACGCCCTGCACGCCCTGTTCCAGCGCGTAGATGCAGGTCTCGACCTTCGGAATCATGCCGCCGGAAATGGTGCCGTCGGCGATCAGCCGCCGGGCGTCCTTGATCGACAGTTCCGGAATCAGCTTCTTCGACTTGTCGAGCACGCCGGGCACATCGGTCAGCAGCAACAGCCGCTTGGCCTTGAGCGCACCGGCCACCGCGCCGGCAAAGGTGTCGGCGTTGACGTTCAGCGTCTGGCCGTCATGCGAGGTTGCCAGCGGCGCCAGCACCGGGATCAGCTCATGACCGATCAACTGGTTCAGCAGCGTGAGGTCGACCTTGTCGGGATCGCCGACGAAGCCGAGATCGACCGCCTTCTCGATATGCGAGTCCGGATCGACTACGGTGCGCGTCGTCTTCGACGCCTTCACCATGTTGCCGTCCTTGCCGGAGAGGCCGACGGCCTTGCCGCCGGCTTCGTTGATGTAGCCGACCAGCCCCTTGTTGACGGAGCCCGCCAGCACCATCTCGACGATCTCGATGGTGGCGGCATCGGTGATGCGCAGGCCGGCTGCGAATTCCGAGACGATGCCGAGCCGCTTCAGCATGGTCGCGATCTGCGGACCGCCGCCATGCACCACCACCGGATTGATCGCAGTCTGCTCCAGCAACACGATGTCGCGGGCAAAGGCCTTGGCGGTTTCTTCCGCGCCCATGGCGTGGCCGCCATACTTGATGACGATGGTTTCCTCGTCATATTCCTGCATATGCGGCAGGGCTTCGGAGAGAATGCGGGCCTGATCGAGGGGGCTGATATTGGTCACGTCGGTCATGAAGCGGGTCTCGTCATTCCGGATGTCGGGCCGGGTTCTATCTGATTGCCGGGTAGGGCGCAAAGCGGGGGATTCTTCCTTCTCCCCTTGTGGGAGAAGGTGGCGCAAAGCGCCGGATGAGGGGTCTGTCTCCGCGGATAGAGACCCCTCACCCGTCTCGCCGCCGCTTCGCGTCGTCGATCCACCCTCTCCCACAAGGGGAGAGGGAAAATGAGTGCGGTCTCAACCTTTTCGCGGCCAGGCGGCGGCGATGCCCAGCACCAGCCAGCTTGCGATCAACAGCGTGCCGCCGGTCGGTGCGGCCATCGGGAACAGGCCATGGCCGGCATATTGGCGCAAGGTCAGGTCGCCGGCGAACAGTGACGCGGCGACGACGAAGCCTGCCGCCGACAACAGGCCGAGCCGCGCGTGAACCATTTCGCGCTCGACCAGCGCCACGGCGCCGAGCACGGCCGAGGCGTGAAACAGCAGCATCGAGGACGCCGCAGCCAGCCGCGATGCATCCGCGCCATGGGCAGACGCCGCCGCCAGGATGACGCCGTCGGCGCCCATGATGGCGGCGAACACGATCAGGATGCGCGGGATGCGGTTCATCAGCTTCGCTCGGCGAGCAACCGCACCATCGCGGCGCGCAGTTCGGGCATGCCGCCGCCGTTCCGCGACGACGTCACCAGCACCTCCGGAAACGCCGCGGGATGTTTGGCAAGCGCCGCGGTGGTCTCCTCGATGTGCTTCTGCAATTCGGCCGGCTTGACCTGGTCGGACTTGGTCAGCACCACCTGATAACTCACCGCCGACTTGTCCAGCGTCTTCAGCACGTCCTGGTCGACGTCCTTGATGCCATGGCGGGCGTCGATCAGCACATAGACCCGCGCCAGCGTGGCGCGTCCGAGCAGGAATTGATGGATCAGCTTGGTCCAGGACGCGACCTGGCTTTTCGGCGCCGAGGCGTAGCCATAGCCGGGCATGTCGACCAGCCGCAGCCCTGAATTGGCGGGGCCTTCGAAGAAGATCAGTTCCTGGGTGCGGCCCGGCGTATGCGAGGTGCGAGCCAGCCCGTTGCGGCCGGTCAGCGCGTTGATGAGGCTGGACTTGCCGACATTGGAGCGGCCGGCAAAGGCCACTTCCATGCTGCCCATCGGCGGCAGCGTCTCGATCGAGGGCGAGGCCCAGACGAATTGCCATTCGCCGGCGAACAGCTTTCGCCCCTGCTCGATCAGCTTCGCATCGGTTTCAGCGGTCATGCGAAGGGGGTTCTTTCTCGCTCGTCATTCCGGGATGGTGCGCTCGCACCAGACCCGGAAGTTCGAGATTCCGGGTTCGATGCTGCGCATCGCCCCGGAATGACAATCACGTCTTCTTCTCGGCGACCTTCTTGGAAGCGAACGTCGCCTTGATGTTGTCGAACAACTCCACCTTCACGCCGTTCTTGCGCATGATGAAGCTCTGCTGCAGCACCGAGAGCAGGTTGTTCCAGGCCCAGTAGATCACGAGGCCCGCCGGGAAGCCCGCCAGCATGAAAGTGAAGATCAGCGGCATCCAGGCGAAGATCATCTGCTGGGTCGGATCCGGCGGCGCCGGGTTCAGCTTCATCTGGAACCACATCGTGATGCCCATGATGATCGGCCAGATGCCGAGCGCGAGGTAGTGTCCGAACAGCGGCAGTTGCGTCGGGTCGAAGCTGAACAGGCCGAACAGCGTGAACAGGTTGGTCGGATCCGGCGCGGAGAGATCCTTGATCCAGCCGTAGAACGGCGCGTGGCGCATTTCGATGGTGACGAACAGCACCTTGTAGAGCGAGAAGAACACCGGGATCTGCAAGGCGACGGGAAGACAACCGGCGATCGGGTTGATCTTCTCCTTCTTGTAGATCTCCATCATCTCCTGCTGCTGCTTCTGCCGGTCGTCCGGATAGCGCTCCTTCAGCGCGGCGAGCTGCGGCTGCACCGACTTCATCTTCGCCATCGAGGCGTAGGACTTGTTGGCGAGCGGGAAGAACAGCAGCTTGACCAGCACGGTCACCATCAGAATGGCGACGCCGAAGTTGCCGAACAGGTGGAAGAACCAGTCGAGCGCCAGGAACATCGGCTTGGTGAGGAAGTAGAACCAGCCCCAGTCGATCAAGAGGTCGAAGTGGTTGAGGCCGAGCTCCTTGTTGTAGCCGCCGAGGCCGGCGAACGGGAAGTTGATGCCGACGACGCTGGCTTCCTTGGCGCCGGCGAACAGCCGCGCATTGGCGCTGGCGGTGCCGCCGATCGCGACCGTCTGCGCGTCCTGCAGGTAGTCGGTCTGGTAGGTACGGACCGTGCCGACGAGGTTGGACGAGTAACGCGCCTGCAGCTTGGCGGTGGTGTCGGGCAGCAGCGCCGACGCCCAGTACTTGTCGGTCATGCCGAGCCAGCCGTCGGTGACGTTGAAGGCGACCGACTTGGCGTCGTCGATTTTCTTGTAGCCGTATTCCTGCAGGTGTTCGTCGCCGAGATAGCCGATCAGGCCTTCATGCAGGATGTAGTAACCGGAGACCTGCGGGGTGCCGTGGCGCGAGATCAGCGCGAACGGATACAGCGTCACCGGCGCGGCGCCGACGTTGCTGACTTCGTCCTTCATCGTGAACAGATAGCGTTCGTCGACCGAAATGGTGCGGCGGAAGGTGAGGCCTTCGCCATTGTCGTATTTCAGCGTGACCGGATGCCCGGGCGACAGGCTGCCGATGCCGTCCTGCTGCCAGAGCGTATTCTGGTCGGGAATCTTCGCGGTCGAGCCGGAGGCCGGCACCCAGCCGAACTCGGCGTAATAGGGGCTTGCGGTGTTGGACGGCGAATACAGCACGATCGGCGGCGAGGTCGGATCGACGGTGTCGCGGAACTTGACCAGCGAGAGGTCGTCGATGCGTGCGCCCTTCAGCGAAATGCTGCCGATCAGGCTCGGGCTCTCGATCTTGACGCGGGGGGTGGCTGCGATTGCGGTGTCGCGGCTGACGATCGCGGCGGCTGCCGCGGCCGGCGTGGCGGGAGCGTTGGCCGACGGGGGCGCGCCAGGCGTGGTTGCACCGGGAGTGGTCGAGCCGGGCGTCGCCTGCGGCGACGGCTTGGCGAGCTCAGCCTGGGTCTGGGTTTGCGCCCGCTGCTTTTCCATCTGCGGCACGTTGTAGAAGTACTGCCAGGCGATCAGCACGATGCCGGACAGAATGACGGCCAGGATGGTGTTGCGATTGTCGGTCATCGTTTCAAGGTCTCGTCATTCAATTCGGTTTACGGCTGCCATCGCCGGTTCGCGATGGTTGCCGGTCGAGCCGGTGCAGCGCCGAGCGCAGGTCGTCGAGCATGGTTTCGAAATCGCGGCCGAGAGCGGCTCTGCGGCCGACTAGCACATAATCATGGTGCGGTCGCATCGATATGACGTCCAACCGCTTCACCAGTTCGCGAAGCCGGCGCCGGATGCGATTGCGCTCGGGTGCGTTGCCGTTTTTCTTGGTAACGGTGAAACCGATCCGGACCGGACCGTCATCGTCGCGCGCACGGCCTTGCAGCACGAAGGCAGCCGAGTTGGCCCGCGCGCCATTGGCAACGGCGAGGAAGTCCGCCCGCTGCCTTAGCCGATCCATAAAAAATCTCCGGAAGATCCGGCTCAGGCGCTCAGGCGCTTGCGGCCACGTGCACGGCGCGCGGCGAGAACCTTGCGACCGCCGGTGGTGGCGAGACGGGCGCGGAAGCCGTGACGGCGCTTGCGCACCAGTTTGCTGGGTTGATAAGTCCGCTTCACGGGTAGTTCTCCGCTGACCGGGCAATTTGCCTGTTGAATTGAGATAAGCCCGGTGATGCTGGCCGGCCCGAAACGAGGCCATTTACGGCCCCAAATGAGCCGCCCCCGGAGAACCGGGCCATCGCGGACAGTTGGCGCGGCTTATACGGGAGCCTCCCCTTTTCGTCAACGCCGCGGAGCGCCGCAATCGGCGTTCTCCAAAAGGGCGCAATTGGGGCGAATATATCTGTTTTCGCGGGGTTTTTAACGATGAGGCGTCGGCCGTGCCGGCTGCGGAACTTCGCTAACATGAGCGATCGGTAATTTGACCGCTCGGGAATAACGAACGCATCCTCGGAATCAGCTAGTTCCAGGCCGGGACCGGCTTCAGGTCCGGATTTTGGTCCGTTTGGACCCCCGCGACCAGGATTGTCTAAGGACGGATATCGGTGTCAGCGACCGACCAGCCAACCATGGAAGCGCCACGGCCTGCGCCGCGGCGGCGCCTTGGCCTGTCCGGCAAGCTGCTGCTGCTGACCATCCCCCTCGTCATGATCGCCGGCCTGATGATCTACGTGCCCGCGATCGCGAATTTCCGGATGAACCGGCTCAACGACCGCCTCGCGGCGGCCAATACCGCGGCGCTGGTGCTGGATGCGGCGCCGTCGGGCATGGTGCCGGACTCACTGGCGCGGCAGATCCTGTCGAGCGTCGGAGCGCGTGCGGTCGCCATCAAGCTCGGCCAGCAGCGGCGCCTGCTCGCCAGCGCCGATCTGCCCGACGCGATCGACCACGACATCGACATGCGGACCATGACGGCGTGGTCGGCGATCGTCGATTCGCTGCAGACCATGCTGGAGCGCGGCAACCAGACCATTCGCGTGGTCGGACCGGCGCCGGGCGGCGCGCAATTCATCGAAGTCGTGATCGACGAAAAGCCGCTGCGGCAGGCGATGTATCGGTTTTCCCGCAACCTGCTCTGGGTCTCGCTCGGCATCGCGATGCTGACCGCGGGCCTCGTGTACCTCGCCTTGCATTATCTGTTCGTGCGGCCGATGCGGCGGTTGACGGCTAATCTCGCCGGCTTCCACGAAAATCCGGAGAGTCCCGCGCGCATCATCGTGCCGAGCCAGCGCGGCGACGAGATCGGCGTCGCCGAGCGCGAACTGTCCGAGATGCAGCGCGATCTGGTTTCCATGCTGCATCAGAAGAGCCGGCTCGCCGCGCTCGGTCTCGCCGTCTCCAAGATCAATCACGATCTGCGCAACCTGCTGGCGTCGTCGCAATTGCTGTCGGATCAACTGGCCAGCGTGCCGGACCCGCGGGTGCAGCGCTTTGCGCCGAAGCTGATGCGCTCGCTAGAGCGCGCCATCGATTTCTGCCAGTCGACACTCTCTTATGGCCGCGTGCAGGAAGCCGCCCCCGACCGCCGCATGATCCTGGTCGAGCCTGTTGTCAACGAGGTGCGCGAGTCCGCAGGGCTTGCCGACGCCTCGATCGGCTGGATCAGCGCGATCGAGCGGGGCCTGTCGATCGACGCCGATCCGGACCAGTTGTTTCGCGTGCTGCTCAACCTGGTGCGGAACGCGGTGCAGGCGCTGGAAAGCCTGCCCAAGGGCAGCGCCGGCGCGCTGCAGATCCGCATTACCGGCCGCCGCGAAGGTTCGGTTGCGATCATCGAGGTTTCCGACACCGGCCCCGGCGTGCCGGCGCGCGCCCGCGAGCACCTGTTCGAGGCGTTCCAGACCTCCGGCCGCCCCGGCGGCAGCGGGCTCGGCCTCGCCATCGCCGCCGAACTGGTCCGCGCCCATGGTGGCGATATCCATCTGGTCGAGGGCACCATCGGCGCCACTTTCCGGATTTCGATCCCGGACCGCCCGGTGGAACTGCAAACCGTCCGCAACGAGCGGGCCAGGGCGTAGGCTGCTCCGCCGCGTCATTCCGGGGCGGTGCGCAGCATCGAACCCGGAATCCGGAGGTAATTGGCTCGAGATTCCGGGTTCATCGCTTTGCGATGCCCCGGAATGACCGGGTTAACCCTCATTTTTTGTCCGGCGACGGCGCATTTCCCCCGCTTGCCAATTCGGGCCGGAGCGGGTAGCTAAAGCCCTCTTCGCGAGGTTTCCGACCCAGTATCGGATGCATCCGGATCTTCAGGCCCAATACCTTGGATCCAAAGTGCCTTGGCGAAAAACGCGCCCGTAGCTCAGCTGGATAGAGCACCAGACTACGAATCTGGGGGTCAGGAGTTCGAATCTCTTCGGGCGCGCCACTTCGGTACAAAACTGGGCACTCCAAAACCTGCCGTTTTTGCGCTCGAAGCTGCGACGAGCGCCATTGATTTGTCCGACGTGTCAAGTTTTCGGTCATAACCGGAGGCTGCCGCCCTTGACGGCTACTTTGCATGGGGTTGTTTTCGATATTTTGGTGGGAGCGACCCCGCTGGCCATGTCCGAGCATGACGATGTGATTTCGTCGACGGCTGGCACATCGCTTGCTGAGAACGTCGTCAGCGCTTCCACGGCCTCGGCCGAAGCGTCGCTCGTGGCTGGAAGGAACCAACCGATGGACACGCTTTTTGCAATATGTGCCACCTATCAGGTCGATGACGGCCAGGCGGCGGGCTTCATGCTGATGCGCAAGGAGCCGGATGGAGCGGCCAAACCCTGGCCGATCCTCATCGCGCGCAAGGGCAACAGCTTCTTCGGGTTCGAAAACGCCTGTCCGCATCAGGGCTTGCGGCTCGATACGGTGCCCGGCGAGTTCATGGACGAAGACGGCAATTTCATCACCTGCGGAAACCACCATGCCCAGTTCGATCTCGATACCGGGCATTGCTTCATCGGTCCCTGCCAGGGGCAGGCGCTGACACCGATCAAGCTCGTGATCGACGATGGTGACGTCTGTCTGAGCGGCATAGATCTGGCCGAAGAAGACGGGCTCGACATTCCGGAGCCGGATGAGGTGCCGGAAGTCCAGATTACTTCGGATTGATCGATCGCGTGGGCAATGCCCCGATCGGTCAGCGTCGCCGTTCGGCGCGGCTGAAATTGCTCAGATGGCCTTCGCGTGCCGCTTGCGCCCGTGCCGATTTCATCAGGCCCCGGCTCTTGCCCTGCGGCGCCGTAAGCGACATCAGGCGCTTCAGCCGTTACTGCCGCAAGCTGGACAGACGGGCGTCTCGGAGAATCCAATCAGCAGTTCGACGTCCCCGTCACATTTCGCGCAATGAAAACTATACAGCGGCATGGCTGCGCCTTTCGGTTCTCCCCGTTGGAAATTGAACGGTTGGACGAGTATTGGATAAGCCACGATGGATTCCACGAAAACCTTGGAAGCGAAACCCATTTCAACCCGTAGCTCGAAGCGTGGGTTTTGGTTCACCCGCGCCGGGGAAGTCGCAGTTCATTCCACACATCATCCAACGCTTCGACCAGACGAGCGATCATTGCATCGTCGTGATGCGGCGAGGGCGTGATCCTCAATCGCTCCGAACCACGCCCTACGGTCGGGTAGTTGATCGGCTGGATATAGATGCCGTGATAATACAACAGCAGGTCCGAGGCGGTCTTGCAGCGTTCGGGATCGCCGACATGCACGGGCACGATGTGGGTGTCGCTGGGCATTACCGGCAGCCGCGCGGTCCGCAACGCAGATTTCAGCTTTTCGGCGCGATCCTGGTGACGGTCGCGTTCTATCCGCGAAGTCTTGAGATGGCGGATCGCAGCGGTGGCCGCCGCACAGATCGCCGGCGGCAGCGCGGTGGTAAAGATGAAGCCGGGCGCGTAGGAACGGACGGCATCCACGATATTGGAATTGGCCGCGATATAGCCGCCGAGGCAGCCGAAGGCCTTCGCAAGTGTGCCTTCGATGATGTCGATCCGCTGCATCGCATCGTCGCGCTCGGCGATGCCGCCGCCGCGCGGCCCGTACATGCCGACGGCGTGGACTTCGTCAACGTAGGTCATCGCGCCGTAACGTTCGGCGAGATCACAGATGCGATGGAGCGGCGCGACGTCGCCATCCATGGAATAGAGGCTCTCGCACAAGATCAGTTTCGGACGGCCGGGATCGGCCGCCTGCAGCAACTGCTCGAGATGACCGGTGTCGTTGTGCCGCCAGATCTGTCGTTCGGCCTTGGCCTTGCGCACGCCCGCGATCATGGAATTATGGTTGAGTGCATCGGAGAGCAGCAAACAGTTCGGCAGCAATTCTGCTATCGTCGAAATGCCGGTTTCGTTCGACACATAGCCGGAGGTGAAGGCAAGCGCGGATTCCTTGCCGTGCAGATCGGCAAGCTCGCGCTCCAGTTCGACGAGGGGGTGGTTCGTGCCGGCGATGTTGCGCGTTCCGCCGGCGCCGGTGCCCATGCGCGTAGCTGTCTCCACCATCGCACCGACGACCTTGGGGTGCTGGGCCATGCCGAGATAGTCGTTCGAGCACCAGACCACGACCTCGCGCGGGCCGTTCGGCGAATGCCAGATCGCGAGCGGAAATCGACCTGCCAGGCGTTCGAGATCGGCAAAGACGCGGTAACGGCGCTCCTCACGAAGCTGGGTCAACGCTCGCTCGAAGAAAACGCCGTAGTCCCGGACCGACAGCGCGGACTTGATTTGGATATTCATTGCGAAACAGCTCCGTTTCCTTGCCTGGTTTCGATCAGTTCAATTGGTAGCTGCCCTGCACGAAGACGCCGTAGCGGTCAGTCGTGTATCTCAGGAGCTGGTTGAAGGAATCAACGGCGTCGGTGTTCAGGTGCCACCAGCGACCGCCGACGCCGACGGCGAAGCCGTTGTCGAACCGGTACTTCAGCATGGTCTCCGCCTGGAAGCCGGAGCCATGACCGCTCGCCGGATCCTGGCCGAATGTGAGATAGTGAGTGTCTGTCGCGTGCTGGGATGTCCATGCGTAGGCGACCTCACCCTGCCAGCTCAGTCCCTCCCACAGCCTGGCATTGACGGCGATGCCGGCACGACCGGTTTCCCAGCGGTCCTTCTCGGTAACGACCTTCAGGCTCGATTGCAGTGCCGGCGCGCAGATGAAGGGATTGCCGCCCATTTGGGTGCAGCCTCTCGCATCGACTTTCTCCTGCCAGTGGTGAAAACCGACGAACGCTCCGAACCGGAGTCCGTCCATCTGGAAGACGTTGTAGCCGAGATCGACGCTCGCATATTGCAGCTGTCCGCTGGTGTTGCTGCTGGTCATCGAATAGGGATCGACAAAGGGCGAGTAGTCTTCGTCGAACAGCTTGCCGCCGGCGATTTTGCCGCCGCCGACATATCCCTTGAGGAAAACGTTGGCGAACGGACCATCCAGGCCGTCGACCCTGAAATAGGCCTCGCCGGAATGCCCGCTCTGCCCACCATAGGTCAGGCGGGACACACGTGTCGTCGGCGTGGTGTCAGCAAAATAGTTGTAGCTGTTCTTTGCGGAGCTGATCCAGTACCGCAACCCGCCCTCGAAGGCATAATAGGGCAGGACGGAGTCAGGCGCTTTCACGGGCAGGTCCGAGCCCGGGTTCTGGCCGGCACGCATGGCCGAGGGTTGCGCCCATGCACAACTGATGGCCGCGCCGCGGCACCTGGTCAGTCCGTCGATGCCGAAGTCACGGCGGATGCCGATCGTCAGGAAGAGATCCTTGGTGATCGATTTGACGCCGGCCAGCCTGCTGTCCATGTATTTGTAGCCGATTTCGGTTTCGAGGCTCAGCTCCTTTGACCAGAGATAATTGACGAGGAACGACGGAAGGATCGTCGTCTCCCTGAGGTCGGTGCCGATGCCGGTCCGGTATCCAACCCGCAGGCGGGGACTGACGGACAGATCCGGCCTGATCGGATAACGCGTGTTGAAGTCGAGTACGTAGACACTGGAATCGGACAGGCTTGCGTAGCGCAGCGCCGCCATGAACAGGTCGCCGGGCTTGAAGATACCGTTGCCGATGAGCTGTGCCGACAGATAGTATTCGAGGCCGCTGGCGGGGGTGCCGTCCACGCCGCCCGACGGTAAAGTCCCCGTCAGATGCGTCACGGTTGCGTCGCCGCCGATCTGATAGGTTTCGTTGATCGGCCGCGTGTAGCTGACCATGGCGGATTCGAAGGTCGGCGTGCGGTCGAGGGCGAATTGCCGGATGTCGCTCGCCGAATTGAACTTCAGCATGTCGTAGAGCGTCAGGAACGGTTGGCCTTGCAGAGCATTCCAGCTCGAGAGGAACGGGACCTTGCGATAGTCGATGGCGGTGTTGATGACCGACTTGTCGTCGAACGTGAAGCTGCCGGTAAAGATCGCCGCGTTGAGTTGCCGGAAGTGAGCGTCGTAGTCGATCGTCCCGAGCGCCGATTTGTTGCGATCGAAATAGCGGAACTCGGCGCCGACAGCCTCGCGATCGACAAGTCCGCGATCGAACTGTGTGATGGTGTAAAGGGTGGTGTCGACCAGTCCGAAAACCTTGGCGAAATCGACGCTGGCGCCATAGAGCGTCTTGTCGTTGAGGAACGGTGCGTCGAAGCGGCTCCAGTTCGGAGCGCCCGCCAGCACGTTGTAGCGAATGGCGGGACTTTGCTGCCAGCTCAGCACAGCGCCGTCGAAGCGGCCGATGACGCCGCCGGTGCTGCGCGATTGCCGGCCGACGCTGGCCGTGAGGTCGTATTCCTTGATCGTATAGTCGATCTGCGCCGTTGAGACGCCGATCCGGTTGGCTTGCCTGTCGAACAGATATTCGTCGGTGAGCGCAAGCTTGAATTTCGTTCTGACCTGATCGTTGTCCGAGGTGCCAAACATGTCGTAGTTGGTAAGGAGCGTGTTCTGATGCGAGCGGTGTGCATCGGGATCGGCATTCGGATTCGGCGCGGTCGAGACGTCCTTGACCGTGCTGGTGCTGTCATTGGTGATGTAGAAGATCGATGCGCTGCCGGACATCGACCACCGCGTTTCACTGGTCGATCCGAGTTTTTTGAGGTCAGCGGCGGTCGCAGGCGCACCGAGCCCGCCGAGCAGCTTCCCGGGCGCGGCGCCGCCGGCCGTCAGCATGCCGGCCAGGCGCTGCCGCACCCGTTCGCTTCCATCGCCGATCGGGTACCTGCGCAAATAGTCTTCATATTCGGCCCGGGCATCGGCCGTCTGCCCGGCCTTCTGCAGCGCCAGGCCGAGCAATTCCTGCGCCTCGGAACTCGATGCGTTCTCCGGATACTTCAGCACCCTTCGCAACAGTGCGGCGGCGCCGGCATAGTTGCCTTTCCGGAGCGCGGCACGCGCTTCGTCCATCGAGGCTTCGACGACCCGGAGGTCGGCCGCCGTGGACTTTCCGGCTCGACCGGGGAGGTCGCGCACCGAACTCGCGAGCCCGGCGATCTTGCAGGCTGCGGCAGATCCTTTCTGTGCGATGACGATGGCAATCGACTCGAAGCTGCCGGACTGTACGACCTGATAGGAAACCGGGCGCGCGAACAGCACGTGGAGTACCGGACCGTCGCCTTCGTCCAGTCCGATAAACGCCGACTGAATGCCGGCGACGGCGGGATTATCGAGCCTGATCCCTTCGCGCCGGCTGAGACGACCGCCAACGCCGGCCGGCCCATCGACAAGCTTGAGCGAGACGCGGAGCTGGTCGCCCCGGTCCTGCGGAAAATGACCGAGATAACCGACGCGAACGTGGAAGTTCACGCGAAGCATGCTGCAGTTGCCTGACGTCACCAGGTCGGCGGTCGACACGAACTGGTCGATGACCGGTTGGGCTTGCGTTCCGTCGGACGGCAGCAAGCAGGCGAGCAGGAGTCCGCCGATCAACGCCGTCCTCAGTCGCCTCCACGTCGGTGGAAGCAATCGAGCGTCGGCACGGGGCGCGTACTTGATGACAGGAAGAATACGCAACGCTTGCCGAGTTGGCCTGAAACACTGGAGGATGGGTTGGGCGAGCATACTGGCAATCTGGCGCCGTCGATGCGTCGGTTGCGCACCCTGGTTTGGGGCGCGATGGCCATTTGCGTGCTCTTGCTCGCCACGGTTCAATTTGCTCGCGCACAGTCGTCATTCGACCACTTCGCGACGGGATATCCCCTCACCGGCAGCCATCGTACTGCCGCATGTGAATCCTGCCACGTCAGCGGGCGGTTCAAGGCGACGCCCACCCAGTGCGCGAGCTGCCACAACGGCGCCATGACTTCCGGCCCCTCCGTCAACCATCCGAAGTCGACATCGCGGTGCGAAAGCTGCCATCAAACGACGCTCTGGACCGAGATCCGCACGGTCGACCACACGCAGACGAAAGCCGCTTGCGCAACCTGCCACGACGGCAAGATCGCGGTTGGAAAATCGTCGAAGCACGTCGCAACGACCCTGCCCTGCGACTCCTGCCACCGGACCACGGCGAGCTTCCGCACCAGGGCGAAGATGGACCATACCGGCATAGCCGGCGGCTGCGTGACTTGCCACAACAACGTCACGGCGGTCGGCATGACTGCGCCGCCGCATATCCCGAGCGGACCTGCCCAGTGCAGCGACTGTCACGACAAGACCGCGGCAAGCTACGCGACCTATGCCATGAACCACGGCGCGGTAAGCGGGACGCGTTGCGACGCCTGCCACAACGGCGCCTATGTCAGCCAGGGAAGGAACGGCGCGCTCGGCACGGCGTCGTTTCTCGGCCATGGGCCGACCAACGGCCTCGACTGCCAGACCTGCCACGCCAGGTCCGCAACCACTTTCGCGAGCTGGTCCGGCGGCTTGTACCAGCACGGCCCTTCCGACATCAATTGCGTCAATTGTCACAACGGCAAGACTGCAACCGGCCTCACCACGCCGCCGCATATTCCGACGGCGACGGTACAGTGCAGTAATTGTCACGCCAACACCGCGCCGAGCTTCAACACCTACACGATGGCACACGCCGCCGTCAGCGGCATGCGCTGCGATTCCTGCCACAACGGCTCCTACACCGCCGAAGGCGGCAAAGGCGCAGCCGGGCCCGCGTCCTATCCCAATCACGTTGCGACCAACGGGCAGGATTGCGGAACCTGTCACACCTCGGCAGCAACGACATTCACGTCCTGGTCCGGCGGCGCGTTCACGCATCGATCGACCGACACGGTCTGTTCAAGCTGTCACAACGGAAGGACGGCGACCGGGCTGACGACGCCTCCGCATATTCCGGTCGCCGCCGCCGAGTGCAGCAACTGCCACAGCAATACGGCGACGAGTTTCACGACCTACACCATGACGCATTCGGCGGCGAGCACGAGCCGGTGCGACTCCTGCCACAACGGGTCCTACGCCGGCCAGGGAGCCAAGGGAGCGCTCGGCACCGCTTCTTTCGCCGGCCATGTCGCGACCAGGGGCCTTGATTGCGTTTCCTGCCACGCGACGGCGGCGACCACATTCGCCGGCTGGGCCGGCGGCAAATATGTCCATCAGGCAGGCGACACCAATTGCTCGGGCTGTCACAACAACACAGCCGCGCTTGGCATGACGACGCCGCCGCACATTCCGTCCGGTACCGCTCAATGCAGCAATTGCCACAGCAACTCGGCATCGAGCTTCACGACCTATGTCATGGCGCATTCCGCGGTCAGTGCCGTTCGTTGCGACGCGTGTCACAACGGATCGTACACCGCCGCGGGCAAGACCGGGGCACTCGGCACGGCTGCCTATCCCAATCACGTCGCGACCAGCGGCCGCGATTGCATCGGCTGCCACACCTCGGCAGCGGCGAGCTTCTCGAGCTGGGCCGGCGGCAACTTCGTCCATGCAGCCTCCGATACCAATTGCTCGAACTGCCATAACGGCACGACCGCAAAGGGGCTAACGACGCCGCCGCATGTCCCGGTGACGGGCGTCCAGTGCAGCAATTGCCATACCAACACCGCGACCAGCTTCACCACCTATACCATGAGCCATGCGGCCGTGACCGGGGCACGCTGCGACTCCTGCCACAACGGCTCCTATGCCTCCGAGGGCACGAAGGGCGCCTATGGCACGGCCTCGTACGCCGGGCACGTCGCGACCAACGGTAATGATTGCAAAACCTGTCACGCCACGGCGGCGAGCGGCGGCTACGTCAGCTTTGCCGGCGGCACCTACGTTCACTCGGCGAGCGACACCAATTGCTCGAACTGCCACAACGGCGCCAGCGCAACCGGAATGAAGACCCCGCCGCATATCCCGGTGGCGGGGATTCAGTGCAGCAATTGCCACACCAATAGTGCGAGCAGCTTCACGACCTACACGATGAATCACGCGGCGGTCGCCGCCGCGCGCTGCGATTCCTGTCACAACGGTTCCTATGCGTCCGAGGGAGCGAAGGGCGCCTACGGCACCGCCGCCTATCCCGGCCACGTCGCCACCAACGGCAGTGATTGCAAGACCTGCCACACCAAGGCGGTGAGCAACGGCTTTACCAGCTTTGCCGGCGGCACTTTTGTCCACGCTGCAACCGACACCAACTGCTCGAACTGCCATAACGGCAAGATCGCGACCGGCATGACGACCCCGCCGCATGTGCCGACAGGGACGATCCAGTGCAGCAACTGTCACACCAACACCGCCAGCAATTTCACCACCTACACGATGAACCACTCCGCGGTGACCGGCGCACGTTGCGATTCCTGCCACGGCGGCTCCTATGCGTCCGAAGGAACGAAGGGGGCCTACGGCACCGCCGCCTATCCCGGTCACGTCGCCACCAACGGCAAGGATTGCGTGAGCTGCCACGCCAAGGCAGTGAGCAGCGGCTACACCAGCTTTTCCGGCGGCACCTTTGCCCACGCCGCATCCGATACCAACTGCTCGAACTGCCATAACGGCAAGACCGCAGCCGGCATGACGACCCCGCCGCACGTGCCGACAGGAACAGTTCAGTGCAGCAACTGCCACAGCAACACCGCGTCGAGCTTCACGACCTACACGATGAACCATGCTGCGGTGACCGGTTCACGTTGCGATTCCTGCCACAACGGCTCCTATACGGCAGAGGGTACCAAGGGCGCCTACGGCACCGCCGCTTACCCCGGACATGTCGCGACCGGCGGCAAGGACTGCGTGACCTGTCACGCCAAGGCAGCCAGCGGCGGCTATACCACCTGGTCCGGCGGCACCTATGTGCACGCGGCGACCGACACCAATTGTTCAAATTGCCACAACGGCACCGTCGCGACCGGCATGACGACGCCGCCGCATATTCCGGCCACGGGCGTCCAGTGCAGCAACTGCCACAGCAATACCGCAGCGAACTTCACCACCTACACGATGAATCACGCGGCGGTGACCGCGGCACGTTGCGATTCCTGTCACAACGGCTCCTACACCTCTCAGGGCACGAAGGGTGCTTACGGCACCGCCTCCTATGCCGGGCATGTCGCCACCAGCGGCAAGGATTGCGCGACCTGCCACGCCGGCGCGGCAAGTGGCGGCTATGTCAGCTTTGCCGGCGGCACCTACGCGCATGCGGCGACCGACACCAATTGCTCGGGCTGTCACAACGGCACCACCGCGGCCGGCATGACGACACCGCCGCACGTCCCGGCCACCGGCGTCCAGTGCAGCAACTGCCACAGCAATACCGCGTCGAGCTTCACCGCCTATACAATGAATCATGCGGCGGTGACCGCGGCCCGCTGCGATTCTTGCCACAACGGCTCCTACACCTCTCAGGGCACGAAGGGCGCCTACGGCACCGCCTCCTATGCCGGGCATGTCGCAACCAACGGAGCCGACTGCAAGACCTGCCATGCCAGCGCGGCGAGCGGCGGTTACGCCAGTTGGGCCGGCGGCACATTTGCCCATGCGCCGACCGACACCAACTGCATGAACTGTCACAACGGCACCACCGCAACCGGGAACACCACGCCTCCACACATCCCGGCCAAGGGAATCCAGTGCAGCAACTGCCACACCAATACGGCGACGAGCTTCACCACCTACACGATGAATCATTCGGCCGTAATCCGACGATGCGTGCCTGCGCGTGCCGTATTGCCGGGTGTTGCGAAATGGTTTCGCGTGGCCGGGTTACGCGTTCGAAAGAGAGCTGGAAGCTGGCCGAAAGATTGACGAATCTGACTCGGAGCTGAACGCCTGGCCGTGTTTGGGCAACACTGCGAAAGAAACGGGGGTTGATCTACACGCGGCGAATGCAAGGTATTTCTGTGACGAGCGGTAATGTGCGCTGTCTTGCGGCGATCAGACGGCGAAAAGCGCCGGTCAGTTCCTGATGTTCACGTTTCGCCAGCCGGTCGCGACGTGGCAGCGCTCGCAATCTTGCCCGAACGCACCCCGATGTACATCAGCACTCATGTGACAGCCGATGCAGTTCGTTGCCAGCTTGAGGGAAGACGATTTCGTCTTGTGGCAGGCTTCGCAAACGATCTTTTCGTGGGCTCCGGTCAGCGGAAATTTCGTCTGCCTCGCATGATCAAAACGCCAGCGTGCCCAGCCGTTGGGATTGTGGCAACTGCCGCAGCCACTCCCAAGCCGCCCCTGGTGGAAATCCTTGTGACATTTTTCGCAGGCAGTCGGCGTGTCCTTGTACACGGGCGTCCGGTGGCATTCCTCGCACGCAACCGGGGCATGCAGTCCGATCAACGGGAAACGCGTCAGCTCGTGATCGAATGTCAGATTCTTTCGCCAATCCGCGTCGCCGTGGCATCGTTCGCACCGCTCGCCGAGCTTGCCTTTGTGCGGGTCCTCCTTGCGGTGGCAGGAAACGCAGGCCGTTGCGAGCCTGTCGCGGTATAGAGAGCCCGTGTGGCAGGTGTCGCACTTGACCGCGGCGTGGCCTCCCCGCAGCGGGAATTTCGTCTTGTCGTGATTGAAGTGAGCCGGCTTCCACTTGCTCTGATCGTGGCATGTTTCGCATTTGGCGCCGTAGCGATCGGCGTGCACGTCCTGCAAGCGGTGGCAGGAGACGCAAGTTGACGGCAGATCCCTGTAGAGCTCGCCTGCATGACAGGTTGCGCAGGCGACGTCCTTGTGTGCGCCCTGCAGCGGGAACTTCGTCTTGCCGTGATCGAACGCCTTCGTCTCGCGCCACTTTGTACTCGTGTGGCAGTTGTCGCACTGCTCGCCCAACCTGCCCTGGTGCGGATCGACCTTCTTGTGGCACTCGAAACAGACCGATGGGGCCTTGCGAAACCGGACGTTTTCGGCGTGGCATCCGTTGCACGGCACGCTGATGTGCGCGGCGATCAGTTTGAAGTTCGTCTGGCTGTGATCGAATGTCTGGCGATCGAGCTGCCTGATATCGGCGCCACGTCCCTTGTGATCCGTGTGACATTGATTGCATTGCAGGGTCGCTGCGCGCTGGTTGCGTCCGTGAAACCCGGCGCGCGCCACGCGGTCGGCATTGATCTCCTTGTGGCAGTCGAGACACAGCCTGGCTTGCGAACTTCGCGAGAATGACTCGTGGCAGTTGGAGCAGTTCTGTTCGAGCTTGGCATGTCCCTGTGCCAGTGGGCCGGGCATAACGAGCTTCTCGATCAACGTCTCGGGCACGGCGCCTTGCTGCAGCGCCAGCAGACAAATGGCAGCAAGGACGATCGTTAATGCATGCTGCCGCTTCAACGCCGCGTCTCCATCAGTACTGGTGCACCGCCCATACGTGAACGAGCCCAGCCGCCAGCATCAGGAAGAACAGCGGCAGATGCAAAACATGCCAGAGCGCGAAGAGCCTTTCATAGAAGTTCAGTTCAGCCGCCTTCACGACGGCTTCCGCATAGAGCCCGACGATCTCCGACACTCGCCGCTGGCGGTCGCGCCGCTCGCGTCGCGACCAGCCGGAAGTTCTGGCCTCGATGCGAAGCAGCCGCTGTGATTGCGATATCAGCCGGGTGCGCATCCGCCGCGCGCGCACGGCCAGCACCGCTCCGCCCCAAAGGCTCGTCAATACGGTCGCGCGCGCTTCGTTGGCGATGCTGCTGCTGAACGCGTTCAATTCATTCACGATAAAGGCGCCGACTTCCGCATCTTCACCGAGGTAGCGCTTGAGGTCCGCAGCTTCGGCGAGAAGTTCTCGTGCGCGCGCCCTGCGGCCATGCAACCCCATGTGGATCTTGCCGTAGATATATTTTCCGACCACGCCACTGGCTGCGACGGTGAGCATCGCGAACAGCGCGACATTGCTGTTTGGCGGACCGAGCCGGAAGTTGGCATGAAACAAAATCAACAGCGGCCCGATGACACCAAGCAGCATGTGGGTCCGAAACCAGAAACGGACCGATCCGATGACACGTGCGGCCTTGTTGCGCTTGCGGAATGAATAGATCAGCAATGTCAGCATGGCTGCACTACCGGCGATGCCAAGCCAATAGCCAAGTCCGCCTTCCGGTGTCAGATACTCCTCGCCGCGCGCCAGCCATCCCACGAGAATGATGAGAGAAACGAGGACGACCGCAAACGCCGGAACGTTGCGTGCGACCAACGACGCCGCTCGCGCTGCATCGGGAGCGCCTCCGGGAAAAGATAGACCTGCGACCGACAATCATCACTCCCGCAACACATGAGACTCGATTTGCGGATAACCCTGGCAATGTGATGGGTCGACATTACGTCCAATTTTCGGCGCGCGAACGCAAGCAATGGGCCATATTTCCGCCAACGGAAGACAGATATGAGTCGGTGGTCGCCGACGAGCTCGTCACGAATGCATAATAATTCACAAGCGCATCGTCGATCAGAGCCGGATGGCGGCCAGCGAGATCAAGACGATGGCGATCGACACAGTCCTTGTATATGTCGTACCGATGATTGCGGTCTGGGCGACCTACGTCGCCGCGCGGAAACGGCGTGAATGCCACAGTATCGCGAAGCTCTCCGCCGCGATGGAAGCCGGAATAGCGGAGCCGGCATCACTACATCCGGTGATCGATCCTGCCAGATGCATCGGTTGTGCATCGTGCGTAAGAGCCTGTCCCGAAGGCGACATACTGGGGCTCATCGACGGCAAGGCAGAACTCGTCGAGCCGTCGCATTGCATCGGCCACGGCGCCTGCAAGAGCGCATGCCCGACCAACGCCATTACATTGGTGTTCGGGACCGCGACGCGGGGCATCGACATTCCCAATGTCGACGAAAAGTTTCAGAGCAATGTTCCGGGGGTGTTCATCGCGGGTGAGCTCGGAGGAATGGGGCTCGTACGCAATGCGGTCGAGCAGGGGCGTCAGGCGATCGAGTCCGTCCGAAAGCGGCAGGGGCACGGCGGGAGGGAGTTGCTCGATGTGGTGATCATCGGCTGCGGCCCCGCCGGCTTTTCAGCGAGTCTTGCAGCCATGCAGCACAAGCTTCGCTTTGTCACGCTGGAGCAGGAGACGTTCGGCGGTACGGTGGCACATTTTCCCCGCGGCAAACTGGTGATGACGGCGCCGTTTACGCTGCCGCTGGCCGGCAAGTTCAACTTCACGGAGTTGAGCAAGGAGGAACTGATAGGGCTGTTCCAGGGTATCGCGAGGAAGAGCGGGCTCAAAGTCAGAACCGGCGAGCGCGTTGAAAAGGTGACGCAGGTCGAGGAGGGCTTCGAGGTCGAGACAGGACGAGGCTCGTACAGGACGCGCAACGTGTTGTTGACGATCGGACGGCGCGGAACGCCACGGAAGCTGGATGTGCCGGGAGAGGAACAGGCCAAGGTCGTCTATCGGCTGGTCGATCCCGAACAGTACAGGGGGCAGCATGTGCTCGTCGTCGGCGGCGGAGATGCCGCTTTGGAAGCGGCCTGCGATATTGCCGATCAGCCGGACACCGTGGTGACGCTGTCTCACCGCAGCGAGTCCTTCAATCGTGCCAAACCGAAGAACCGCAAGCGGGTGGCGGCCGCCGAGAAGTCTGGCCGGCTGCAGGTCCTGCTGCAGTCCAGCATCAGCCAGATCGGAGCGGACGATGTCGAGCTCGAAGTCGCAGGTGCGCCTGTCGCGGTCGAGAATGATGCCGTGATTGCGTGTGTCGGCGGCATTTTGCCGACGGCATTTCTGCAGAGCATGGGAGTCAAGGTCGAAACGAAGTACGGCACGGCTTGAGCCGAGGCCGGCGGATGTCATTCGAATAAGGGGAATACACTGCGATGTGGCGCAAACATCCGAAAGGGTCGGCTCCGTGCGGTTACGGAATTGCCGGTCTTGTTTTCTTGCTGACGCTCGCGAGTGGACCGGGCCTGGATCGTGCACTTGCGAACCAGCTTCGGCAGAGCGCCGGCGGGCCGGTTGTGTCCGACGATGCCGAGCCTGCGGAAAGTGGTGCGCCGGTCGACACGGACGCCGGCCGCGCGGTCAACGAAGCCGTCAGGGTTGGTCAATACGATACGGCGTTCCGCCTGCTTGAACGTGCGGCCCGCGGGGGCAATGTCGAAGCGCAGTATCGGCTGGCCTCATTTTATCGCTCGGGTCTTGGAACCAGGCCGGATTTCGCGCTGGCGTTCAAATGGATGAAGTCTGCCGCCGAGGCTGGCCACACCAAAGCCCAATACAATCTTGCTTCCATGTATCTGGCGGGACGGGGCACTTCACTCGATCTCGACAAAGCGCAGGAATGGTCTCGCAAGGCCGCCGCCGCCGGTTATGCGCCGGCGAAGAAGATGCTCGCCGATATCGCGGCCCGTCCTGCCGGCGCGCCGCAGAAGCCTTCGCCCGATACCGAACGGACCGCGACCGATCGGCCTTTGACCAATGCCGTGCTGAAGGCGACCCCGGAGGTCGCTCGCCGCAACGGCCAGCCCGCCCTGATTGATGCGGCCCTGCGGGGCCAGATCACAGCCTTGCGTGAATTGATTGACGCGGGGGCCGACGTCAATCTCGCCAACGCCGAAGGCAACACGGCTCTGGCCATTGCCGCCGCGGCGGGGCGATCGCAACTCGTCGAGCTGCTGCTGTCGGCAGGCGCGGCAGTCAATGCGCGCAATCAGGCGGGAGAAACGCCTCTGATGCTAGCGGCCCGCGGCGGCCATGCCGATATCGCCAGGATGCTGCTGACCAGAGGAGCGGAGGTCTTTGCAAAGGCCTCGAGCGGCGCGACAGCGATCTCCATCGCGGTGAACGGCTGCAATGCAGATACGGTCGCCATTCTTTTCAAGCATGCTGCCGGCAGGATGCCGGTTCCCGACAACGGAGAGACGTTGCTGATGACGGCGGCCGCTTCCTGCCCCCAGGCAGTGGTCGAGTTGCTCGCGACCGATCAGGCGACGATCAACGCCGTCGACCGGCAGCGGCACACCGCGCTCTGGCTTGCGGCTGATCGTGGAAACATGGCGGCCCTGAATGTTCTCGTGCGCAAGGGCGCCGACCTGCGCCAGGCGGATGCCGACGGCATGACGCCATTCCTGAGGGCACTCGACATCGGCAACGCTGCCGCCGGCAAGTTCTTGCTGGAGCGTGGTGCAGATTCGAAAACGGCGACATCGAGCGGCAATACGCCGCTGATCCTGGCCACGCAGGCCGGCTTGACGGACGTGGTTCGCACCTTGCTGGAACGCCGCGCGGATCCGAACGCGCGCAACAGCCGCGGTATTACGGCCTTGATGATTGCCGCCAACGGAGGACTGGCGGAAATCGCGCAAATCCTGATTGCGGGCGGAGCTGACAAGAACCTGAAGAACAAGAAGCGCGAGACTGCCGCGGACATCGCCGCTACCAGCGGCCATGTCGAGATCGGCAAATTGCTGGAATGATTGCAGGAGTTGGCTCTCGCTTGCCGGGAAACCTTCGTGAAGATGCTCGTCGCGTAGCGGCAATATATTTCCGGTCGACTGAATCCTGCGCTGCAAGCGACAAGATTTCGGGACATCACCATCAGGATAAGAACGAATTGATGCACAATTAATGCCTCATTTGGGTTCTCCTTTGCTGACGGCCATGGCGTGATCAACGGGGATTGCGGGCAGTGGCTGCGAGCGTGTCTGCGCTTCGGGGGGCAGGCAATGGAAGCAGAAGCTGGATCTTTAGCGCTCATTCTTGCGCTGTTCATTTCGCTGGTGCAGTCGGTCGTGCCGTTCGTCGCGGCGCGGCGCCAGGAAGCTCTGATCGCGGCGTTCGTTCGCCACGCGGCGCTGGGACAGCTCTTGTTCATCGCTCTCGCGTTTGGCTGCCTGACCTATGCGTTCGTGACCTCGGATTTTTCCGTGCAGGTCGTCGCCGCCAATTCGCATACATTGAAGCCGCTGCTCTACAAGATCTCGGGCGTCTGGGGAAATCACGAAGGATCCATGCTGCTTTGGGTCCTGATCCTCGCCTTGTTCGGCGCCGCCGTCGCCTCGTTCGGCGGCAACCTGCCCGACGGGCTGCAGGCCAAGGTACTCGGCGTCCACGGTATGATTGGCCTGGGCTTCCTCGTCTTCATCGTTGCGACATCAAATCCGTTTGCGCGCCTGCTCGATGCGCCGCCCGACGGCAACGGCCTCAATCCGATCCTTCAGGATCCCGGGCTCGCCGTTCATCCACCGTTCCTTTACCTCGGTTACGTCGGCTTCTCGATGGCGTTCTCCTTTTCCGTCGCCGCGTTGATCGACGGAAGGGTGGACGCGACCTGGGCGCGATGGGTCAGACCTTGGGTGCTCGCCGCATGGTGCTTCCTCACCATCGGCATCACGCTCGGCAGCGCCTGGGCTTATTACACGCTGGGCTGGGGCGGCTGGTGGTTCTGGGATCCCGTCGAGAACGCCTCCTTCATGCCGTGGCTGGCGGGAACGGCCTTGCTTCATTCGGCCCTGGTGGTCGAGCGGCGCAACGCGCTGATGAGCTGGACCATCCTGCTCGGTATCCTGACATTCTCACTCAGCCTGGTCGGAACGTTTCTGGTGCGTTCCGGCGTGCTGACCAGCGTCCATTCCTTTGCGCAGGACCCGGCGCGCGGCGCCTTCATCCTGGCCCTGATCCTGATTGCATCGGGCGGCGGCTTGACGCTGTTCGCAATCCGCGCGCCCGGGCTGAAGCAGGGGGCGCCATTCGCGGCGATCAGCCGCGAGAGCGGACTGACGCTCAACAACGCGTTGCTGACGACCGCAGCCGGGACGGTATTCATCGGCACTTTCTATCCGCTCGTGATCGACATGTTGGGCAATGACAAGATTTCCGTCGGTCCGCCCTACTACAACATGACATTCGTTCCGATCATGGTCCCGCTGCTGCTTGCTATGCCGGTCGGCGCCGTTCTCAAATGGAAGCGCGACGTGCTGCTGGAGGCGTTGGGCCGGCTCAGGCATCCGGCCTATGCGAGCCTTGTCATCGGGATCATCGTGCTTGCGATCGATCGGGGACGCGACGTGTTTGCCGCGCCATTCATGGCGGTCGCGGCCTGGCTCGTACTTGGTTCGCTGGCTGCGCTGCTGCATCGCATTCGTTTTCCCGGCGCATCGCTGGAGACATCGCTGAGACTCGCCCGCACCACGCCGCTCGCGTTCTACGGGCTCGTGCTTGCCCATTCGGGCATGGGCATCAGCGTCGCCGGCATTACGGGCATGACGGCCTGGGCCACCGAGAAGATCGAGATGATGCGGCCGGGTGAGAGTCTTCATCTCTCCGGCTTCGACGTCCGGTTACGATCCGTCGGCAGCGTCCCCGGACCGAACTATGATGCGGAGCGGGGAGTCTTCGATATCTCGCGCAGCGGTCGCCCGGTTACGGAGCTCTACAGCGAGCGACGCTTCTACCCGGTGCGTCAGCAACAGACGACGGCTGCGGGCATCCGGACAAACCTGATTTCTAATCTCTACGTGACGCTGGGTGACGCCGACGGCAAGGGTTCCTGGGCGGTGCGGTTCTACTACCACCCGTTCATGCCGCTGGTCTGGATCGGCGCGTTGACGATGGCGTTTGGCGGCTTCGTATCGCTCGCCGATCGCAGGCTTCGCGTCGGTGTGCCGCAACGGTCGTTTCAGCCGCTGGGTGCGGTTCCCGCGGAATAGGATGGCACCATGCTGCGGCTTCAATATCTCATTCCGATCGCAGTCCTCGTCCCACTGATCGCGGGACTTGCGGCCAGCCTGACCGACGAACATCGCGCGTTGCCATCGACACTGATCGACAAGCCGATACCTGCGTTCAGCCTGGCTTCGCTTGACGGCCGCGGCGACGGCCTTTCGAATTCGGATCTCAAGGGCCAGGTGACGCTGCTCAATGTCTTCGCGTCCTGGTGCCCCGGATGTCGGACGGAACATCCGATGCTCCTCAAGCTCTCCGAGGCAAAGGCGATCCCGATCTACGGGCTTAACTGGAAAGACACGCGGACCGCCAGCGTGCGCTGGCTCGGCGCGAACAAGAGTCCCTACGTCCGGGTCGGACTCGACGAGTCCGGACGGGCTGGCATCGATCTCGGGGTGACCGGTGTTCCCGAAACCTTTGTCATCGATCGCGACGGCCGAATTCGGTATCGCTACCCGGGTCCGGTGACCGATGAAGTCTGGCATGAGCTGTTCGAGCCGCTGCTGAAATCGCTGCGGAGCGAACAATGATGCGAAAGCGCGCGATCCGATTCCTGATGTTGTCGAGCCTCGGCATTGTTTCGCTGGCGGGCGGGCCGACGCCCTGCCGGGCCGTGCTTCCCGATGAGGTGCTGCACGATGCGGCCCTGGAAGTCCGCGCCCGTGCGCTCAGTCAGGAGCTGCGCTGCGTGGTGTGCCAAAATCAAAGCATCGACGATTCCAACGCGCCGCTGGCACGCGACCTGCGTGTCCTGCTCCGTGAGCGCCTGCAGTCCGGCGACAGCGACCGCCGTGCGGTCGACTTCATCGTGGCGCGCTATGGCAATTTCGTGCTGCTGAAGCCGCCGTTCCAGTGGAACACGCTGCTGCTCTGGATCGGACCTCTCGTGTTGTTGTTGATCGCCGGCCTGGGGTTCGGCCGCTATGTCGGCACGTCCGCCGCCAAACCTGCCAGCACTTCGACGAGGTTGAACGACAAAGAGCTCGAGCAAGTCGACATGATTCTGAAGGATGGGAGCGTTCCATGATGCTGTGGCTGGTTTTCACATCGATGATCGCCGTGGCCGCGGTGCTGGTGTCAACGCCGTTCATCCGCCGCATGGAGCGGATGCGCTTGCACTCGGCCGGGAATCTCGCCGTCTACCGCGACCAGTTGCAGGAGATCGAGACCGAGGTCGCGCAGGGGGCGATCGACGGGACGCAGGCCGAGGGCGCAATCTTGGAGATCAAGCGCAAGGTCCTGGCTTCCGGCCGCACCGATGAGCCGGCAAGACCACCGTTCAGTCAGGCAGAGAGAAAATTTGCGCTGACGGTCGTGACCGCCATTGTGATCTTCGGGTCCATTCTGCTCTACGCGCTTGTCGGAAGCCCGGGGCTGCCGTCGGCGACGCCTGCGCAAGCCATCTTCGAGCCGCCGCCGGCCTCGCGCCTCCCGGCGGCGGGTGCGCAGCCACGGGCTGCAGCGGCGATGGATGCTCCGGCATCGCGCGGCGCAGGTCAGCCGCAGACCGGGCTACCCTCGGTCGATGAAATGATACAGCGGGTGCAGGCGAAGCTGCAGCGCAACCCCGGCGACACGGAGGGCTGGCGCATGCTGGGTTGGGCCTATTTCAGCGTCGAGCGCTTCTCCGATGCCGCGAATGCTTATTCCAAGGCGATCGAGCTGCGTCCGGGATTCGCCGAATACCACAGTGCCCGCGGCGAGGCGCTGGTCCGGCAAGCGGACGGCACCGTCACGGCGGATGCCAGGAAGGATTTTGACGAAGCGGTGAGGATAGATCCAAAGGACTCGCGCGCGCGCTTCTTCACCGGCCTTGCCAAAGAACAGGACGGCGACAAGGCAGCCGCGCTTGCCGACTGGAAAAAGTTGCTCGCCGAAGCCGATCCGGCGGAGCCCTGGCTTACCGATCTCAGGGATCGCGTAGCCGAGCTCCAGCGAGAATCGCAGGGAGATACCGATACGTTGTCCCCACCGTCAAAGCCGGGAATCTCGGCAGACGCGATGCGCGATTTCCTGCAGGCCGAAAAATCGCGGCAGCAGGCGGCCGAAGCGCCGCGACGTGGCCCGAGCGCGGAGGACGTCCGCAACGCGGAAAGCCTGCCGCCGCAGGATCGCACAGCAATGATTCGCGGCATGGTCGACGGTCTCGCCAATCGACTGGAGCAACAGCCTCGGGATTCCGAAGGCTGGATCAAGCTGATCCGCTCGCGGGTCGTTCTCGGCGATGCGGAGCTTGCCAACAAATCGCTCAAGCGCGCGTTGAGCGTCTTTTCGGAAGATGGACCCGAGCGCACGCAGATCGTGGATGCGGCCAGGCAGTTGGGGCTCGGTCCATGATGATCCCGGCCAGCGCATTTCGTAATTATCGGGTACTTGGTTGCATCAATGAAAACACAGGGTGATCAACATTCGAATTCTTTTGGTGGAAGACGAGCCCGCGTTTGCGCAAAAAGTCAGGGCGAATCTGACTGAAGCCGGATTTGTCACGGACTATGCGGCTGACGGCAACAAGGGGTGGATTCTGGGCGACACCCAAAACTATGACGCCGCGATCCTCGATCTCGGCCTGCCGATGGTTTCGGGCCTGGATATCCTGAAGCGCTGGCGGCATTCGGGAAGCCGCCTGCCGGTTCTGATCCTGACCGCGCGCAGCGGCTGGGTAGAGCGGGTCAACGGGCTGAACGCCGGCGCTGACGACTATCTCGAAAAGCCGTTCCAGACCCAGGAACTCGTCGCGCGTATCAGGGCCCTGTTGCGCCGCTCGTCCGGCAAGGTTGATCCGACCCTTCGACACGGCGACCTCGAGCTCGACACGACGACGGGAGTTGCCACCAAGGCCGGCCGCAGTGTCGATCTCACCGCACTCGAGCTGCGCATCCTCGAATATCTCCTGCACCGCGCCGAACGGTTCGTCACGCAGAAGGAACTGCGGGACCACATTTATTCAGTCGACGAGCTGCCGGATACCAACACGGTGGAAGTCCATATCGCGCGACTGCGCAAGAAACTTGGCCGGGGAACCATCCGGACCGCGCGGGGAATGGGATACCGCATCGGATAGAACAATGTTTCGCCAGAATTTCCGTGCCCGCTTGATCATAGGGACCGCGCTCTGGATCATTATCGGTCAATGCATCAGCGGGTTCGTTCTCGCCGCGATCTTGCGTGGCGTCGTCGCTTCGCAATTCGATCACGACCTGAGCGATCACACACTCGAGCTTGCGGGACTCGTAAACGTCAACGCGCAGCTCATGCCCGTCGTCAAGCGGGATATGAGCGACCCGCGGTTTCTTCCCGCGCGATCCGGCCTCTATTGGCAAGTTCAGCTCCCGAATGGTGCAACGCTTCGCTCGGCTTCGCTGCAGGATGCACTGTTTCTTCCGGGCGGACCGGAAGGCGTGCAGACTTCGGCGCCGGTCTTCGTCGAAGGGCCGACGGGCCCGATGCGATTGATGCGCAAACTGGTCCATGTGCGTCAGCTCAACGAGCCGGTCGAAATCCGTGTCGGGAGCGACGAGCGGTTGATCGATGAGGAGATGGCCCGGTTCAACCTGCCGATGGCGGCTTCCCTCGGAATCGTCGCCCTTGGCCTCCTTGGCGGCGCTTGCGCCCAGATCGCTTGTGGTTTGCGGCCGCTTTCGCGCATTCGGCACGCGGTTGCCGGGGTTCGCTCCGGCCGGATGAGCCTGCTCCCCGATGGTTTGCCGGCGGAGGTCATCCCCCTTGTGAACGAGTTGAACACGATGATCTCCGCGAACCGAAACATGGTCGAACGAGCCCGAATACTTGCCGGGAATTTCGCCCACGCGTTGAAGATGCCGCTCGCCGTCCTGACTGAAGAGGCGAGGGAACTCAAGCAGCGCGGTCATACCGAGGTGGCTGAGGTCGTGTTCGCGCAGTGCTCGCGGATGGCGCTTCTGATGGACTACCAGACGGCACGTGCCCGGGCATCAGCGTTGGCGAATGTCGGGGCGTCGTCGAACCCGGCAACCGTTGTTCGCGATGTGATCCGTGCCTGTGCGCGGCTCTACAGTGAAGGCAACAAGAGCTTCGCGTTCGACGGTCCTTCCGACCTCGTCGTCGCATGCGACCCGAATGATCTGACCGAGATGATCGGAAACCTGGTCGATAACGCCGGTAAATGGGCGCGCGAGCACGTGACGGTCACGCTGACGGATTGCGGTGACAGCGTGCAGATTGTCGTCGAGGATGATGGTCCGGGGATTGTGGCTGAGCATCGCGAGGCCGTGTTTGGCGTCGGCGTGCGGTTCGACGAGGAGAAGCCGGGAACCGGATTGGGGTTGGCGATCACCTACGACCTCGCGACCCTGTACGGCGGCCGGCTCTGGATCGAGACCTC
>Ga0209023_10000984_pt1 | contig 40034 bp, 38 predicted proteins | sample LakOneMetagenome_FD_187468 | JGI IMG/M metagenome (GOLD analysis project Ga0209023, IMG submission 187468) | Freshwater and sediment microbial communities from Lake Erie, Canada (SPAdes) (version 2) | ecosystem: Environmental > Aquatic > Freshwater > Lentic | place: Lake Erie, Canada...
CGGCGGCGCAGCATCCACAGCACCGCCGCCAGCACCGCCAGCGAGATCGCCCACCACCACGCGCGCAGGAACGCGAACGCGGGATTCGTCGCCTTTGCATCGGCGACGGTATCGCTGGCCGCGACGATGCTTTCGGGCACCGCATCCGACGCGGGAATCCACACCCCGCCCTGCAGCGCCACCTTGCCCTGCAGCGGCGGCAACTCCAGTTCGCGCCAATGCACGCGCAGGTCGCCGATTTGCGGATCGAGCGGGTTGTCCGCGGTACCGAGGCCGTCGCCCTCGGGCTGGAACGTCGCCGCGAGGTTCGCCGGCAACGCGGAGAAGCCGGGGCGGAAATCGCGCCAACTGCCGAACTCCTTGAGCACGTCGTCGTCGACGGGCTTGCCGTCGAGGGTCGCGTCTTCGGCGATCCAGTAGCGCGTCTCGATCGGGAAACCGGCGGGATTGCGATAGTCCTTCGCGTACCCCGTCGAGTCGATCGGCTGTTCGCTCCATTCCTTGCGGTAGCCCGGCCCGAACCTGCGCCACTGCAGCATCTCGACCTGGCGCTGCAGGCCGAAGCCGCGCGCGGTCACTCCGAATTCCGCATCGCGCGGCGGATGCACGGATGTCGGCTGGCCTTGCGGCTGCGCCGCGTCCTGCGCATGCACGCCGCCGGCCAGCGCCAGCAGCAGGGGCAGCGCCACGAACTTCATGCAGCCAGTGCCCGCGCGTGCAGTTCCGCGACTTCGTGCGCGGTGCCGAATTTTCCCTTCGCGTCGCGCACCACCTGCGCCAGCGCGCAGCCCGGGTCGTGGGTGAAGAAGAGGTGCACGTTGCGCGCGAGCTTGTCTTCGAGGAAGGCGCGCTTCTCGTCGATCAGGGTTTCCGCGCAACGGTCGTAACCCATCGTGATCGGCACGTGCACCCATGGCCGCCCGGGGATAAGGTCGGCACAGAACACCACGCCGCCGTGTGCCTCGCCGTCGACGAGTTCCGGCCCGACGATTTCCGCCAGCATCAACCCCGGCGTGTGCCCGTCGCTGTGGTGGAACCGCACGTTGCGGCCCAGCGTCTTCGACCAGTCGCCATCCACGAGTTCCAGCCGGCCGCTGCCTTCGAGCAGGCCCGGCAATTCGGGAATGAAACTGGCGCGATCGCGCGGATGCGGATCGCGCGCGCGTTGCCAATGCTCGCGGCCGACGACGAAGGTCGCGTTCGGGAACAGCAGTCGCGGCGAAGCGCCTTCCTCCCACGCCGCGAGCAAGCCGCCGGCGTGGTCGAAATGCAGGTGCGAGAGCACGACGACATCGACGTCCTCGTGCGAAAAGCCTGCCTCGCGCAGCGAATCGAGCAGTACGTGGTTGGCTTCCTGCACGCCGTAGCGTTCGCGCAGCTTGGGTTCGAAGAACGCGCCGATGCCGGTTTCGAACAGTACGGTCTTGCCGGCGAGCGGACTGGCGAGCAATGCGCGGCAGGCGAGGTCGATGCGGTTTTCGCCATCCGGCGGCGACCAGCGTTCCCACATGGCCTTGGGCGCGTTGCCGTACATCGCGCCACCGTCGAGCTTCTGCGTATTGCCGCGGATCGACCAGAGTTTCATGCCGCGATTCTAGCGCCGTCGGCGCGAAAGGCGCGTCGCCGATTCCCGGCCGCTTCTCAGCGCGGTTCGACCCCGAAATGGAACACGAACGCACCCACGGCCGGATCCTTCGCGGCGACGCGGATCGCCTGCGTCGTGGTGCCCGGCCCGACGCTGCCCTCGCCGGTCGCATCGGGCGCGCCGGCAACGAGGCGCAGGCGGCTTTCGCGCCAGCCGCGCACTTCGATCCGCACCTCGCTTCCGCCGCGGAAATGCAGCACGCCCCGCGCCTCGCGCGGAACCGCGACGTTGCGGCCGTCGCCGTCGTCGAGGTCGTCCTGGCCGAACGCGAACAGCGGTTCGCCGTCGGCGAGCACCGCGAAGCGCCAGTCGGTGGTGCCGGGCGATCCGTCGTGCTCGACGACGATGCGTTCCACGCCGAGCGTCGCGGTCGCGTCCCGTGCGGGCGCCGGTGTTGGCGGCGCCGGCGTCTGCGGCGCGGCGGCGGACGGGGTTTCTTCGGCGCCGCGCTGTTTCTGCCGCAATTCGAGCAGGTTGCCGGCGAGCGTGGTCAGGCCGACGAGGAACACCACCACGCCCGCGGCCTTCGCCGGCAGTTGCCGGTACCACGGCAGGTGCCGTGGAGGCGTTTTCGGATCGTGCTGCGACGGCGTGTTCATGGCGAAACCACGACCTTGGCTTCGCCGACCGGATTGCGCGGATCGGCGCCGGCGTGCATCGCATTGCTGCGCCGGTCCCAGTCCACCGCGTGCATCAGCACCAGCGGATCGGTGTAGTCCTCGACGCGATAGCCCATCGCCTGCAGTTTCGCCACGACGTCGTCCGGCAACGCGCCGGGTTCCTCGGTGATCGTGTCGGGCAGGTACTGGTGGTGGTAGCGCGGCAGTGCCACGACCTGCGGCGAATCCATGCCGGCATCGAAACCGAGGATGCCGATCATGGTCGAGGTGATGATGCGGCTGCCGCCCTTGGTACCGAGCACCGCGATGCGATCGGGGCCGAACATGAAGGTCGGGCTCATCGAACTCAGCGGGCGGCGGCCGGGCGCGACCGCGTTCGCGTCGTAGCCGGTGACGCCGAATGCGTTCGGCGCACCGGGCTTGAGCGCGAAATCGTCCATCTCGTCGTTGAGCAGGAAGCCCGCGCCGCCGACGACCATGCCCGAACCGTAGGCGAGGTTCACGGTCTGCGTCACCGCGGCGAGGTTGCCGTCGGCATCCATGATCGAGAAGTGCGTGGTGTTGACCGACTCCTTCGGCGGCAGCGTGCCCGGCAGCATGTCGCTGGGCGTCGCCTTGTCGGGCAGGATCGATGCGCGCAGGCCGGCGGCGTAGTCGTCGCTGGTGAGCATGCGCACCGGAATCCGCACCGAATCCGGATCGCCGAGGTAGAGCGTGCGGTCGCGGTAGGCGCGACGCATCGCTTCCACTTCGTAGTGGATGCGTTGCGCGGGTTCGAGCGCCTTCAGGTCCCAACCTTCGAGGACCTTCAGGATTTCCGCCAGCGCGATGCCGCCCGAGGACGGTGGCGGCGCGGTCACGAGGTTCCAGTCGCGATAGCGGAACCGGATCGGCTCGCGTTCCTTGACGCGGTACGCGGCGAGTTCGTCGGCGGTCCATTCGACGCCATCGGCCTTGACCGCGGCGAGCAGATCTTGCGCCACCGGGCCGCGATAGAAGCCGTCGAAGCCCTGCGCGGCGATGCGTTCGAACGTGCGCGCGAGGTCGGGCTGCTTCAGCGTTTCGCCGAGTTCGGGCGGATCGCCGTCGGCCAGGTACACCGCGCGCGTCGCCGCGTAGCGTTCCATCACCGGCTTGCGCTGCGCGTATTCGTTCACCAGTCGCGCATACACCGGGAAACCGTCGCGCGCGATGCGGATCGCCGGCGCCAGCGATTTCGCCAGCGGCAAACGCCCGTACTTGCGCGCGACGTGGACCAGCGCCGCGGGCAAGCCGGGGATGCCGGCCGAAGCCGCGCCGTTTTCGGCCTTGTCGCGGTCGAGTTCGCCCTTCGCGTCGAGATAGAACGCCGGCGTCGCCGATTGCGGCGCGACCTCGCGCGCATCGACGAACACGTCGCGTCCCGATTTCGCGTCGTGCAGCAGGAAGAAACCGCCGCCGCCGAGGCCCGAACTGACCGGCTCCACCACCGACAACGTCGCCGACACCGCGACCGCGGCATCGAAGGCATTGCCACCTTCGTGCAGGATTTCCAGGCCGGCTTCCGTGGCGAGCGCATGCGCGGAAGCGATGGCGACGCCGGGCGGATGCGCCGGCCGAACATCGCGCGCGGTCGCGGGCACGGCCAGCAGGCCGCACAGCAGCAACGCGAACAGGAAGGGGATTCGCTTCAGCACGTCATGCATCCCCGGCCTGCAGCCGCGCGAGCTTGGCCAGCAGTTGCACCTGCGTTTCCGGATGCGCCGGATCCGGATCGATGCATTCGACCGGACAGACCACGACGCATTGCGGCTCGTCGAAATGGCCCACGCATTCGGTGCACAGCGCGGGATCGATGACGTAGATGTCCGGGCCCTGCGAGATCGCCTTGTTCGGGCAGGCCGGTTCGCAGACGTCGCAGTTGACGCAGAGTTCGTTGATCTTCAGGGACATCTTTGTTGCTTGTCATCCCGAACGATAGTGAGGGATCCGCTATTGCCTTCCGTCATGCGCACCGAAGCAAAGCAGATCCCTCGCTGCCGCTCGGGATGACGATTCCGCAAAGGCGCGGCCGCATCGCGGCCGCGCGCGGAATCGTCACTTCGCCTCGACGAACACGTAGTTCACGCCGGCGGGTTCGACCGCGGCCTTGACTCGGTCGCCGTCGGCGGCGGAACCGATGAAGATCACCTTGACGCCCTTCATCGTGCCCGGCTGCACGCCCTTGAACGCTTCGGTCACGAAGTCGGCGGTCTTGGTCGAGGACGGGCCACCGTAGGCGAGCAGGTTGCCGGCGATGATGCCGCGGGCGACATCGCTCTTGGCCTTGTCGAGCAGGCTGTCGTACTGGTCCTGGAAGTCCGCGGCGCCTTCGGCCGGCAGCAGGTAAGCGTAGGGCTGGTTGCTGACGCCTTCCATGTTGCGCATCACGATGTCGCCCATGTAGTCCTGCCAGCCCTGTTTGTTGGCGGGGTCGGTCGGCATGGCGACGGCCGGCTTCTCGGCCTTGGGCGCCTCGGCCTTCTTGCAGGCCGCGAACGGCAGCACCAGGCAGGCGATCAGGATCAGGCGGAACAGGTTCTTCATGGCAATTCCCCAGGGTGGTTCAGTTGGCGGGTCGATCCCGGCCGTGCGTCCATTGTGCCTGCAACGCGGCGGCCACCGCCGGCGGCACGAACGACGACACGTCGCCGCCGAGCCGGGCGATCTCGCGCACCAGCGAGGACGAGATGAAGCCGTACTGCTCGGCCGGGGTCAGGAACAGCGTCTCCACGCCCGGGATCAGGTGCCGGTTCATGCTCGCCAGCTGGAATTCGTATTCGAAATCGGACACCGCGCGCAGGCCGCGCAGGATGACGCCGGCGCCGACCTCGTCGACGAAGCGCGCCAGCAGCGTGTCGAAGCCGCGGACCTCCACGTTCGGGTGCCGGGCCAGGGCGGCCCGCGCCAGGTCCACGCGCATGCCCAGGTCCAGTGCCGGCCCCTTGCCGGTGCTGGCCGCGACCCCGACCACCAACCGCCCGAACAGTGGCGCGGCGCGGTCGACGAGGTCGATGTGACCGTTCGTGATGGGATCGAAGGTGCCCGGGTAGACGGCGATGCGGTTGCGGGCCTCGCTCATTCGCGGCGCACGCCTGGCTCGGATGGGTCTTCCGGGAGTGTAACCCGTTGGTACAGGGCATGGCGCGCCTCGCGGGTCCGGCCCTCCCGGTGCAGGCGAAAATGGTCGCCCGGCTCCGCCGTGCCGCCCGCCACCGGCGATTCCGCGTACAACCAGGCCTCGCCTGCCAGCCACGGCGGCAGCGCAGCGAAGACGCCCGGCCACAGCCCAGCGGCGAAGGGCGGATCGACGAACACGATGTCGAAACGACCATGCAGCGGTACGCGCAGGAAAGCGAGCGCATCGGCCGCCACCACCTGCGCTTCTTCGTTCGCGTGCAGGCGCGCGACGGTCTGCCGCAGCGATTCGGCGAGCCCGGCGTCGCGTTCCACCAGCAGCGCTTCGCGCGCGCCGCGCGACAGCGCCTCGAGGCCCAGCGCGCCGCTGCCGGCGAACAGGTCGAGCACGCGTGCGCCCGGCAATACGGGCTGCAGCCAGTTGAACAGGGTCTCGCGCGCCCGGGCGGAGGTCGGGCGCAGGCCGTCCGCATCCGCCACCGGCAGGCTCGTGCCGCGCCAGCGCCCGCCGATGATGCGCACCTTGCCCAGTGCCGCCTGCGCGCGGTTCATGCCGTGATGCGCGCGCCGGGCGCGAATGGGGCGGGTGCTACCATTTCCGCATTCTCTCGCATCGCATCGTGTCCGGCGCCATGGCCAGCTGGTTCCGCCGCAACAAGCCCGCAACCGTGCCCGCCGTCGAATCGCCCGCTCCACGCGCGGCTCCGACCGACACCGGCACGGATGTCCCGCCTTCCGTCGAACCGGAACCGGCCGCGCCCGGCAAACCCGGCTGGCGGCAGCGCATCGGCAGCATCCTGACCCGCGACATCGCCGAACTATTCGGGCGAAACCCCGTTCTCGACGACGACCTGCTCGACGACATCGAGACCGCGCTGCTCACCGCCGACGTCGGCGTGCCGGCGACGACCGCCTTGATCGACGACCTGCGCAAGCGGATGAAGGCGCGCGAATTCGCCGATGCGAATGCGCTGCTGAAGGCGTTGCGCAACGACCTGGTCGCGATGCTGCGCCCGGTCGCGCAACCGCTGCAGGTTGACGCCAGCCGCAAGCCGTTCGTCATCCTCACCGTCGGCGTGAACGGCGTCGGCAAGACCACGACCATCGGCAAGCTCGCGCGCCGCTTCCAGGACGAAGGCCATGCGCTGATGCTCGCCGCCGGCGACACCTTCCGCGCCGCCGCGGTCGCGCAGTTGCAGGCATGGGGCGAACGCAACGGCGTGGCCGTGGTCGCCCAGGGCCAGGACGCGGACCCGGCTTCGGTCGCGTTCGACGCATTGCAGGTGGCGAAGGCGCGCGGCATCGACGTGCTGATCGCCGACACCGCCGGACGCCTGCACACGCAACAGGGCCTGATGGCCGAACTCGGCAAGATCCGTCGCGTGATCCGGAAACTCGACGCCGACGCGCCGCACGAAGTGCTGATGGTGATCGACGGCACCACCGGCCAGAACGCGATTTCGCAACTGCGCCAGTTCAACGAGGCGGTGGAGGTCACCGGCCTGGTGGTGACCAAGCTCGACGGCACCGCCAAGGGCGGCGTGGTGTTCGCATTGGCGCGCGAATTCGGCATCCCGATCCGCTATGCCGGCATCGGCGAACGACCGGAGGACCTGCGCGTGTTCGACGCCGAAGCCTTCGTCGACGCGCTGCTGCCCGAATCGCTGGGCGCGTGAACACCGCGCCGGAATCCGTTCCCGCCACGCGCCGCCTGCCGCGAATCATCGCCATCGCGGCCGTTGTCCTGATCCTGCTTGTCGCCTTGCTCGCATGGCTGGCGCAAGCGCCGCGCGCGGTCGGATTCCTGCTGAATCGCGTCGGCGCTTCGCTCGGCCTCGAGATCAGCGCCTCGGGTACCGCCGAATACCGCCTGCGCGGCACGCCGCAGATCGTGGTGCGCGACCTGGTCGCGCGCGAACCCGGCGCGAACACGCCGATCCTGCGCGCGAAACGCGCGCTGCTGTCGCTGCCTTGGTCGACGATCCGCACGCGCGGCAAAGACTTGACCATCACCCGGATCGAACTCGATGCGCCGGTGTTCAACCTGCCCGCGTTCCAGCACTGGCAGGCGACGCGTCCGCCGAGCGAAACCCGCATCCCCACGCTGACGAACGGACTGCGCGTCCGCGGCGGCATCGTCGCCAACGACGACTGGCGCATCGAAGTGCTCGCCGTCGACATGGCCGTACTGCATCCGGACCGGTTGCTGCGCATGCGCGTGCGCGGCCGCTACCTCGATCCGCCGCTGTCGATCCCCGCCGACCTCGCCATCGCCGTGGCGAATCCGTCGCGGCTGGCGAAAGGCGCGGCCAGCGGCGTCGCCGGCGTCGGCGAACTCGATTTCGCTGGCGAAGGCTGGCGCGTACCGTCGAAGGTCACGTTGTCCGGGCCGTTGCGGCTCGGCAAGGATTCGGCGCTGGTGAAGCCGATGCGCTTCGGCATGTCCGCGCGTTACGAATCCGATTCGACGAAACTGCCGTTCGCGCTCGGCCTGCACGGACCGATGGCCTTCAACAACGCGACCTGGCGCGTGGTGCCGATGCAACTCGTGCTGCGTGGCGGCGACACCGTGCCGAACCTCGGTGGTCGCGGCAGTCTGTCGCTGGGACGGCAACTCAAGCTGCACCTCGACGGCGACATCGCCGCATGGCCTGCACAGTGGCCGGCACTGCCGTCGCCGCTCGCGGAATCGCCGTCCGCATTGCCGTTCGCACTCGATTACGCCGGGCGCATCGATCTCGGCGATGTGGCGACGCTCGCGCTGCAGCGCGACGACACGCGCTTCGACGGGCGCTTCCGCACCGCCGATGTCACCGCGTGGGCGAATGCGAAAGCCCATGGGTCGCTGCTGCCGCCGTTGTCCGGAACCTTGCATGCGCCACGCGTCGACATCGCCGGCGCGACGCTGGAAGGCGTGGAAGTGGAACTCGACGATCCGGATTTGCCGCCGGCGACGAAATGAGCGAGTTCGCCACTCGCCTTCTCGCCTGGTTCGACGCCAACGGCCGTCACGACCTGCCTTGGCAGCATCCGCGCACGCCGTACCGCGTATGGCTGTCGGAAGTGATGCTGCAGCAGACCCAGGTACGGGTGGTGATTCCGTATTTCGAACGTTTCGTCGCCGCGCTGCCGGACGTGCGCGCGCTGGCGGACGCGCCCATCGACGAGGTGTTCGCACTGTGGTCGGGGCTCGGATACTACGCCCGCGCGCGCAACCTGCACGCGGCGGCGAAACTGTGCGTCGAACGCCACGGCGGCGAGCTTCCGCGCGATTTCGATGCGCTGGTCGCGCTGCCCGGCATCGGCCGCAGCACCGCCGGCGCGATCCTCGCGCAGGCCTGGGGCGAGCGCTTCGCCATCCTCGACGGCAACGTCAAACGCGTGTTGTGCCGCATGCACGGCATCGAAGGCTGGCCGGGCACGCCGGCGGTCGAGAAGCGGCTGTGGGAAATCGCCGAATCAAAATTGCCGGATGCGCGCCTCGCGGATTACACCCAGGCGCAGATGGATTTCGGCGCCACGCTCTGTACCCGCGCCGAACCGGCCTGCGTGCTCTGCCCGTTGCAACGCGAATGCGTGGCGCTGCGCGAGGACCGCGTGCGCGAATTGCCGACGCCCAAGCCCGGCAGGCCGCTGCCGGAACGCCACGCATTGCTGCTGTTGCTGCACGATGCGAAAGATCGCGTGCTGTTGCAGCGACGCGCGCAGGCCGGCGTCTGGGCCGGATTGTGGTCGCTGCCGGAAGCCGAGGATCACGCCGCCGCGCGGAACTGGTTCGAAGCGAACATCGCCGGCGATTACGACGCCGCGGACGCGCTCGCGGCCATCGACCACGGTTTCACCCATTACCGATTCGCGATGCAGCCTTTGGAATGGCGCGAAGTCGCGCTGCGCGACGGCGTGCGCGACAATACCAGCCTGCGCTGGATTTCGCGGGCGGAACTCGCTTCGCTCGGCATCCCGGCGCCAATCCGCAAACTGCTGGAAACCATGATCTCCCCGTAGGAGCGCGCTGGAGCGCGACACGCCTGCAGGAATGTGGGTCGCGCTCAAGAGCGCTCCTACAATGGGAGCTCCATCATCCGGAGCCGACCATGGCCCGCACCGTTTTCTGCGAATACGAACAGCGCGAGACCGAAGGCCTGGACTTCACGCCCTGGCCCGGCGAGCTCGGCAAGCGCGTCTATGCGCACATCGGCAAGGCCGCTTGGGCCGCGTGGCTCGCGCACCAGACCATGCTCATCAACGAGAACCGGCTGTCGCCGATGAATCCGCAGCACCGCGCCCTGCTCGAGGACGAGATGCGAAAGTTCCTGTTCGAACGCAACGCGGACAAGCCCGCGGGCTACGTGCCCGAAGCCTGATCCGCCGGTGCCTGGGTCGCGTCGTGCTCGCCGCGTTCGGCCTGCTTGATCGCCTTCACGTCGAGCGGGCGGATCGTCTGGATGATGCACGGCAGGTTGATGCCGCCGGTATTGCGCACCAGCACCTTGTCGAAACGCGCGCTGACCGTGCCCGCCGACGAGGTCAATCCGATGAACGGCGTGAATTCGAGGTCGTTGCACGCGCCGTCGAGATCGAGCAGCCAGGCTTCGCTCGGACGCGTCCACACCGCCACCGCGCGATCGCCGAGCGGCGTCCAGCTGTCGAGGCGACCGAAGAAATGGAAGCTGCGCACCGGCTCGCCGGCGTGGCTGCGGTAAAGCGCCAGCTTCGCGGAATCGTCCTGCACGGGATGGCTGGCGCAGGATGCCGCCGATGCGACGAACAACATCGGCAACAGCGCGCGGGCGAACATGTTCGATGGCGTGTTCATGGCTGGCTCCTTTGGCGGAAAGCGCTTCCGCCAATCCCATCTTGCGCCGGCGCCGGCCCGGCGGAAGGGGCCTCGGCGCGGGCGTTCAGCCGCCATCCGGCTTGCCCGCGCCGGGCGCGACCCGTATCATGCGCGGCTCGGTTTTACCGGCCCTGGCCGGGTAGCTCAGTTGGTAGAGCAGGGGATTGAAAATCCCCGTGTCGGGGGTTCGATTCCCTCCCCGGCCACCATTCCGGAAAATCGACTGAACCAACCCGCGCCTCGCGGGTTTTTTCATGTCCGGACGACGCCCGTTATCGCGTAATGATGCGATGGACATCCATCCCTCGAACCTCGATCCCGACATGCGCATGCCCGTTCGCCGTTTCCTCGCCCTGTCCCTGCTCGCCTGCGCGTTGCCGAACGCATGGGCGGCGGGCGTCGATTTCGGCAATGTCAACGGAGCCGTGGACGGCAAGGCGCTGCGCCCCGTCACGCAAGCGAACCCGCAAGCCGCGAAGAACGCCGGCCCGATCGCGCTGGTCGACGGCGAGTTGCCGGAACGCAGCCTGTTGCGCGCGCAGATCCTGCTCGAACGCGCGCACTTCTCGCCCGGCGAAATCGATGCGGGCGAAGGCAGCAACACGACGCGCGCGATCGCCGCGTTCCAGCGCGCGAACGGCTTGTCCGGCAGCGGCGTGCTCGACGACGCGACCTGGGCCGCGCTCGACGCCGATGCCGTGCCCACGCTCGGCAGCTACGTCATCACCGATGCCGACATCGCCGGGCCTTACGTTGCGGTGCCGGGCAGCATGCTGGCGAAGGCGAAGCTCAAGAAGCTCGGCTACGGCTCCATCGACGAGATGCTGGGCGAGCGTTTCCATTCCAGCCCGACGCTGCTGCACCGCCTCAACCCCGGCAAGGCCTTCGTCGCCGGCACGGAACTCGTGGTGCCGAAGATCGATGCCGCGCCGCTGGCCACGCCGAGCCGCGTGCTGGTGCTGGGCGACGATTACTCGGTGAACCTGGTCGACAACGAAGGCCGCATCTATGCGCGCTTCCCCGCCACCTACGGCAGCGTCCACGATCCGCTCCCGGTCGGCGACTGGGACATCCGCGGCGTGTGGCGCAACCCGACCTACCACTACAACCCGGCGCTGTTCTGGGACGGCAACCGCAGCGATCCGAAGGCGACGGTCCAGCCCGGCCCGAACAACCCGGTCGGCGTGGCCTGGATCAGCCTGTCGAAACCGCACGTCGGCATCCACGGCACGCCGGAACCTTCGCGCATTTCAAAGACGCAATCGCACGGCTGCATCCGGCTCACCAATTGGAGCGTGCTGCAGGTCGCGTCCGCGATCGGCGCCGGCACGCCGGTGCTGATCAGCGAAACGATGCCTTCATCCGATACCCTGCGCGCGCCGATGGCATCCGCGCCGGCGGCGACGTTGCCGACGCCGGCCACGCAGACGATGCCCGCCCCGGCCACCGTGTCCGCGCCCATGCCTGAACCGTCGTCGCTGGAGACGAACGCGCCGGTGCCCGCGACCGTGCCGGCACCGCCCACGGAGGCGATGCCGCAGCCGCAGACTCAGCCGACGCCGCCTCCACCGCCGGCGACGCCGGACGAAGCGCAGCCCGCGCCTCCACCCGCGGGCTGAACGAACGCAACGCACGTTCACGCCACGGCGAAACGGTCGTGGCGAGCATGGGCGCGGGCCCACGCCGCCGGATCCACCCATGCGCCTGCTGCTCGTGTTCCTCGCCGGATTGCTGCTCGGCGCCAACCTCGTCTATTTCGCCATGCATCGCGGCGGGTCGGGGCTCGGACCGGTGCTTCCATCGTCTCCAGTCGTGACATCGACCCCGACGGCGAGGCCTATCGAAGCGAAGCGCGCGTCGGCCATCGTTGCGACTCCAGCAACGATAGCGATTCCCGCAACCGCGCAAAGTGCGTCGTCGCCGGGCATGGGGGCCACCGGGCTGCTGCTGCCGGTCCAGGGCATGCGACCGGAACAACTCGTCGACACCTATGCCGATGCCCGCGGCGAAGGCCGGGTGCACGATGCGATCGACATCATGGCGCCGCGCGGGACGCCGGTGCTCGCCGCCAGCGACGGCAGCGTGGCCAAGCTGTTCACAAGCAAGGCTGGCGGACTGACGATCTACGAATTCGACCCGACATCGACCTGGGTCTACTACTACGCGCACCTCGACCGTTACGCCGCGAACCTTGCCGCAGGCCAAGGCCTGCATCGCGGCGACGTGATCGGCTACGTCGGTTCCAGCGGCAACGCCAGTCCGGATGCGCCGCACCTGCATTTCGAAGTCTCGCGGCTCGGGCCGGAGAAACACTGGTGGCGGGCTACGTCGGTGAACCCGTATCCGTTGCTCGGCGGCAAGCCGCACTGAAGCCGTCGCGGTTAAGATCGGGTTTCCCGGATCCGGAGTTTCGACATGTCGCTTCGCGTTTGGCTGGCCGCTGGTGCGGTCGCGATGTTGCTTCTCACGAGCTGCGCATCCGGGCCGGTGCGGCGCGTTTCCGAACCCGCGGTCGGCATCCAGCAGTTGACCGTGGGCGCGGACGGCGGCTGGACGGTGGAAGTGCGGATCAACAACTTCAGCAGCATCCCGATGCGCTTCGACGCACTCGACCTCAAGCTGTCCGTCGGCGGGCAAGATGCAGGCACGCTGTCGGCGCAGCCGGCGCTCGACATCGGCCCCGAATCGGCCGATGTCGCCAGCGTGCAGCTGAAGCCGCAGGCGATGGCGCGGCTGCAGGTCGCGAACGCGCTGACCTCGGGGCAAGGCATCGTCTATTCGCTGTCCGGCAGCGTGCGCGCCACGCCGGAGAAAGCGAAGCAGCGCAGCTTCGACGTGAAGCGCGACAGCAGCCTGAGCCCGGTGCCCGGCATTCCCGGCGCGCTGCGTTGAGCCTTCACTCCAATCCGCGAAGGCAGACTCGCGGCATCGACCTCGACAACACGGATCCGCAATGAGCACGTACAAGGCACCGCTGGACGACATCCGCTTCGCGCTCTACGACGTGCTCGATTCCGACGCGCTGTTCGCGAAGCTCGGCTTCGGCGAAGCCTCGCGCGACATCGTCGACGCGGTGCTGGAGGAAGGCGCGCGCTTCAACGAAACCGTGCTCGCGCCGCTCAACAAGGTCGGCGACGAGGTCGGCTGCAGGTTCGACCCGGCCGACGGCAGCGTGGCCACGCCGCCGGGTTTCGCCGATGCCTACCGCCAGTACGTCGAAGGCGGCTGGCCGGGGCTGGTATCGCCGCTCGAGCTCGGCGGACAGGGCCTGCCGCACGCGGTGGGCGTGCCGATCAAGGAAATGATCGATGCCGCGAACCTGTCGTGGGGCAATTTTCCGCTGCTCTCGCATGGCGCCACCGAAGCGCTCGGCCATTACGGCGACGCCTGGCAGAAGGAAGTGTTCCTCAAGCGCCTGGTCAGCGGCGAATGGACCGGCACGATGTGCCTGACCGAACCGCATTGCGGCACCGACCTCGGCCTGCTGAAGACGAAGGCCGTTCCGAACGGCGATGGCACGTATTCGATCAGCGGCACCAAGATCTTCATCACCGCCGGCGAGCACGACATGGCCGGCAACATCGTGCACCTGGTGCTCGCGCGGCTGCCGGACGCGCCGGCGGGCAGCAAGGGCATCAGCATGTTCATCGTGCCGAAGCAGCGCGTGGACAAGGACGGCAACACCGGCGAACGCAACGGCGTGCGCTGCGGTTCGATCGAACACAAGATGGGCATCCACGGTTCGGCGACCTGCGTGATGAACTTCGACGCGGCGCAGGGCTGGCTGGTCGGCGAGGCGAACAAGGGCCTGGTCGCGATGTTCGTGATGATGAACACCGCACGACTCGCGGTCGGACTGCAGGGCCTCGGCCTCGCCGATCGTGCGTTCCAGAACGCGCTGCGTTACGCGCGCGAACGCCTGCAGATGCGCTCGCTCACCGGCGCGAAATTCCCGGACAAGCCGGCCGATCCGATCATCGTGCACCCGGACGTGCGGCGCATGCTGCTGACGCAGAAGGCGTTGGTCGAGGGCGGTCGCCTGCTCGGCTACCACGCCGCCTCGCTGGTCGATGTCGTCGGCCACGTGCAGGACGCCAGCGAGAAGGCGCGGGCCGATGCGCTGCTCGGTTTCCTCACCCCCATCGTCAAGGCCTGCCTGACCGAATGGGGCGTGGAATGCACTTACCACGCGCTGCAGTGCTTCGGCGGCCACGGTTACATCCACGAGCACGGCATGGAGCAGTTGGCGCGCGATGCGCGCATCACCACGCTGTACGAAGGCACCACCGGCATCCAGGCGCTGGACCTGATGGGCCGCAAGACCGTCCAGGCACAGGGCGCGGGATTGCGCATTTTCCTCGGCATGGTCGAGGAATTCTGCAAGCAGCACGAAGGCGATGCCGCGATTGCCGAATTCGTCGAACCACTGCGCGCGAAAGCGGCGGAATGGCAGGAACTGACCATCTCCATCGGTCGCGGTGCGATGGCGAACGCCGACGAGATCGGCGCCGCGGCCTACGACTACCTGTTCTATTCGGGCTATGTCGCGCTCGCGTACTGGTGGGCGCGCAGCGTCGCCGCGGCGGACGCCTCGTCGCGGTCGCAGGCGTTCAAGGACGCCAAGCGCGAGACCGCGCGCTTCTTCTTCGCCCGCCTGCTGCCGCGCACGCTGCAGCACAGGGCCGCGATCGAATCGGGCGCCGTGCCTCTCATGGCGATGGACGCCGCCGCGTTCGACGCATGAGGCGCTATCCAAACCGTCACGCGAGGCGTATAAACTCGGGTTCCAATGGAGCCTGACAGAGCGAAGTTCCGCCTGCTGCAGGCCGGTTCCGATGCGGACCCGGCCCGGGTTGCTTCCCCCCTCGCCTTTCCCAACGCCATGCCCGCGCGCCTCGACGCGGTGCGCCTGCTCTCGCTCGATGCGCACGGCCGCGTGCTCGACTGGATGAGCTGGCAGGACGCGACCTGCCTGTATGCGCGCGGCGCGGTCGCGTGGACCCTGGGCGACCCCTGCCTGACCGTGCATGGCGGCACCAGCCGCATGACCGGCGAGCGCAGCCAGATGGAACTGCATCCGATCATCGCCGCGCGCGGCCATGCGCGTCCGCAGGCGCTCGATCCAACGCCTGCGTTGACCAATGCCGCGCTGTTCGCGCGCGACCAGCACCTGTGCCTGTATTGCGGGCGCGAATTCCATCGCCAGCACCTGACCCGCGACCACGTGATGCCGCTGTCGCAGGGCGGCCGCGACCATTGGGAAAACGTCGTCGCAGCGTGCTTCCATTGCAATTCGCGCAAGGGCGGGCGCACGCCGCAGCAGGCGAGCATGCCGCTGCTCGCGGTGCCTTACCGGCCGAGCTGGATCGAGCATTTGATCCTCTCGAACCGCAACATCCTCGCCGACCAGATGGCGTTCCTGAAGTCGCACCTGCCGAAGCGCAAGTCGCGATTCAACTGAGCCCGAAGTCGCGGGCACGGGTGCCGGCCAGGATCTGCGTACGCACGCCGGCGTCGGCTACACTCCGGTCTTTCCGGGGGGAAACGCATGGCCCACAGCATCGGCATGACCGGCATGGATCCACAGACCGGCGCCGCCCTGAACGAGGCGCTGCTGCAGGCGACGCGCCAACTCGGTGGGGCATGGCGCGTGGTCGACGACCAGGACGCGGATTACGTGTTCGTCGACATGGACAGCATGTACGGCCCGATGAGCTGGCTCCGCCTGCACGCGGCCGGCAAGCGCGTGATCGGGGTGACTTCCGCCAGCCGAACGCAGACCGATTTCCACCTCGCGCGTCCCTTCGATGCCGCGAGCGTCGGTGCGCTGCTGCAGACCATCGCGCAGGTTCCGGCCACCGCTTCGGCCGCGCCGGACCAGTCCGCGCCCGTCGCCACCCCGCCGGCCGCCATGACGCCCGCGCCGGCTCCGTTCGACCAATCGCCCGGGGAAGCCGTTGCGACCCCGGACGAGGAGGAACAGGCGCCCGCCCCGGTCGAAGTCGTTGCGGCCCCACTTCCGCCACCGCCCGAGCCGGCGCCCGCACCAGCGCCGCAACGCGACCCGGTGTTCGTCGACTGGATGGCGCCGGGCGCACTGAGCGGCCGCGTTCGCTACCGCCGCGGCGAAGGCCCGGCCTTGCTGATCGACGCCGACGCCCGCCAGTACCACGGCCCGGCCGCGCTCAAGCCGTTGGCGGATTCGATTTCCGGCACCGTGCAGCGGCACGACTTCCTCATGGTCCCGGCCACCGACTGGCCCGCGGAGGCCAAGGCCGCGGGCGAACCCCAGCCGCTGGCGCGCCTGCAGTGGTACGCCGGGCTGGTCGCCGGCCAAGGCAAGCTGCTCCCGGGCCACGACCCGATGTCGAAATACCGCCTCACCAAGTGGCCGCAAACCGAACGCGAATTCCCGAAGCACTTCCGCATCGCCACGGTGATGATGAAAGGACCGGCCACGTTGTCGGAAATCGCCGAGGGCAGTGGCGTCGGGGTCGAGGAAGTCACCGATTTCGTGAACGCCAACCTCGCCACCGGCTACGCCGAGGCTTGGCGCGAACCCGAACCCGAGCCGGAACCGCAGAAAACCGGCGGCCTGTTCGGGCGCCTGCGCGGGCGCTGAACGCACGCCCGGTACACGGGGCGGATTTACAATAGCGGGATGACCGATACGACCCCGATCGACGCCGGGCGCTACCCGCTCCTGTCGCGCATCGACAGCCCCGCCGACCTGCGCAAGCTGCCGGAATCCGAACTGCGCGCCGTCGCGGACGAACTGCGCGCCTACCTGATCGAATCCGTCGGCCAGTCCGGCGGGCATTTCGGCGCCGGACTCGGCGTGGTCGAGCTGACCACCGCCCTGCACTACCTCTACGACACGCCGGACGACCGCATCGTCTGGGACGTCGGCCACCAGGCCTACCCGCACAAGATCCTCACCGGCCGCCGCGATCGCATCCGCAGCGTCAAGCAGGCCGGCGGCGTGGCGCCGTTCCCCAAGCGCGAGGAAAGCGAATACGACACCTTCGGCGTCGGCCATTCGTCCACCTCGATCTCGGCCGCGCTGGGCATGGCGATTGCGAACGCACGAGCGGGGAATGATCGAAAAGTCGTCGCGGTGATCGGCGATGGCGCGATGACCGCGGGCATGGCCTGGGAAGCGCTCGGCCACGCCGGTGGCATGGACGATGAGCCGAACCTGCTCGTCATCCTCAACGACAACCGCATGTCGATCAGCGAAGCGGTCGGTGGCCTCACCCGCATGCTTGGTCGCGCCACCGGCAGCAAAACGCTCAACGCGATCCGCGAGGGCGGCAAGAAGATCCTCGGCGACAAGCGCAGCAGCGGCCCCGCGCGTTTCGTGCGCCGCTGGGAGGAGCACTGGAAGGGCATGTTCGTGCCGTCCACGCTGTTCGAGGAAATGGGCTTCCACTACACCGGGCCCATCGACGGCCACGATGTCGACGCGCTGGCGAGGACGCTGAAGATGCTCAAGACCCTCAAGGGTCCGCAGCTGCTGCACGTCATCACCACCAAGGGCAAGGGTTACGAACTCGCCGAAGGCGACCAGATCGGCTACCACGCGGTATCGCCGTTCGATCCCGAAAAAGGCGTGGTGTCGAAACCTGGCGCGAAGAAACCGACGTACACCGACGTGTTCGGCGACTGGCTCTGCGACATGGCCGCAGCCGACCCGAAGCTGCTCGGCATCACCCCGGCGATGCGCGAGGGCTCCGGACTGGTGCGTTTCTCGAAGGAATACCCGGACCGCTATTTCGACGTCGCCATCGCCGAACAGCACGCGGTGACGCTTGCGGCCGGCATGGCCTGCGAAGGCGCCAAGCCCGTGGTCGCGATCTACTCGACCTTCCTCCAGCGCGGCTACGACCAGCTGGTGCACGACGTCGCGATCCAGCACCTCGACGTGCTGTTCGCCATCGACCGCGGCGGCGTGGTCGGCCCGGACGGCGCGACGCACGCGGGCAACCTCGACCTGAGCTACCTGCGCTGCGTGCCGAACATGGTCGTCATGGCGCCGGCCGACGAAAACGAATGCCGGCAGATGCTCAGCACCGGTTTCGGATACGAGGGCCCGGCCACGGTGCGTTATCCGCGCGGCACGGGCCCCGGCGTCGCCGTGCAAGCGACGCTCGATACGCTGCCGATCGGCAAGGCCGAACTACGCAAGCGCGGATCGCGCATCGCCCTGCTCGCCTTCGGCGCGCTGGTGCCCGCCGCGCAGCAAGTCGGCGAGGAGCTCGGGCTCACCGTGGTCAACATGCGCTTCGTCAAGCCGCTGGATCGCGCATTGATCCTGGAACTGGCGAAATCGCACGAAGGTTTCGCCACGCTGGAAGACAACGTCGTCGCGGGCGGCGCGGGCAGCGGCGTCGCCGAACTTCTCGCCGACGAGAACATCCAGGTGCCGATCCTGCACCTCGGCCTGCCCGACGCGTTCCAGCACCACGCCAGCCGCGAACAACTGCTGGCCGAAGCCGGGCTGGATGCGGCGGGCATCCGCGCAGCGGTGTTGCAGCGTTGGCCGGAACTGGCGAACGTCGAGCCGCGCCGCGCCATCCTGTAGGAGCGCGTTACCAGCCATTCGGTTGTTAAAAGCGGCGAGCGCGACCGGTGACATCGAAAAAAAAGCCCGCACGATGCGGGCTTTTTTCGTATCGATACCGAGTTTCCGGAATTGGTCGGGGTAGCCGGATTTGAACCGACGACCACTTGTCCCCCAGACAAGTGCGCTACCAGGCTGCGCTATACCCCGGTTCGGGAATTATACCCGGCCGGCGCCGTTCAGCGTTTCAGCAACTGGAGGACTTCCTCCAACTCCATCCGCACCTGCTTGACGATCTGCGTGGACAGCGTCGATTCCTGCTTCGCGCCCTCGCCTTCCAGCCGCAGGCGCGCGCCGCCGATGGTGTAGCCCTGTTCGTACAGCAGGCCGCGGATCTGGCGGACCATCAGCACGTCGTGACGCTGGTAGTAGCGGCGGGTGCCGCGGCGCTTGACCGGCTTCAGCGAGGGGAATTCGGTTTCCCAGTAGCGCAGCACGTGCGGCTTGACGTCGCACAGCTCACTGACCTCGCCGATGGTGAAGTAGCGCTTGGCCGGGATCGGCGGGAGTTCGCGGTTGCTGCCCGGATCAAACATGGGCGGCCCCCGTGAACGCCTCGACCCGCTCCTTCAGCTTCTGCCCGGGACGAAAGGTGACCACGGTGCGCGCGGAAATCGGGATTTCCTCGCCGGTCTTGGGGTTGCGACCCGGGCGCTGGTTCTTGCGCCGCAGGTCGAAGTTGCCGAAGCCCGACAGCTTCACCTGCCGGCCGGCTTCCAGCGCCTCGCGCAACACGTCGAAGAACGCGTCGACGAATTCCTTCGCCTCGCGCTTGTTCAGGCCCACGTCCGCGTACAGACGCTCGGCCATTTCCGCCTTGGTCAATGCCACCTGCGTTCCCCCTGAACGTCAGACCCTGATTTCCGCTCTGTGGTCCCTACGCAGTGCGGCCACGACATCGGCCACGACCGTCTCCACTTCGCGGTCGGTCAGGGTGCGGGAATCTTCCTGCAATATCAAGCCCATAGCGAGGCTTTTGAAGCCGGGTTCGACGCCCTTGCCCTGGTAACGGTCGAACAGCGAAAGCTGCTTCAAAACCGGGCCCGCGACGCGGCGCACGGTCGCGTCCATGGCCGCCCACGACACGTCGTCGGCGACGACGAACGCGAGGTCCCGGCGGACCGACGGGAAGCGGGAGAGTGCGGCGGCGACGGGAATGCTGCGCGCCAGCAAGGATTCGAGGTCGAGTTCGAACGCGACGACCTCCATGTCCAGCCCCAGCACATGTTGCAGGCGCGGATGCAGTTGGCCGATCCAGCCCAGCGAATGGCCATCGCGCAGCACTTCCGCCGAACGCCCGGGATGGCCCCAGGCCGGGGCAGCCGGACGGTATTCCAGCGTCGCGTCGGACAAGGCCGCGAGGCTGTCGAGGTCGCCCTTGAGATCGTGGAAATCGACGGCGCGCGATTTTTCGCTCCATTGTTCGGCACGTGCCGAACCGCAGGCGACGGCGGCGATGCGCGGCGTCTCGGTCGGCGCCTCGCCCGCGTTCGCGGCGAACACCTTGCCGAGCTCGAACAGGCGCACGCGCGGCTGCTGGCGCGCGGCGTTGCGCGCGAGCGCGGCGACCAGCCCCGGCAGCAGCGACGGGCGCATGACGCCGAGGTCGGCGCTGAGCGGGTTCGCCAGCGGCACGCCCTCGCCCGCCTGCCATTGCGCGAGCAACGTGGCATCGACGAAGGCGAAGTTCACGGCTTCGAGGTAATCGCGCGCGACCAGGTGCCGGCGCGCATCGCCGTCGCCGATGAGTTCCTCGGTCGGAACCTGCATACGCGCGCCGCTGCCGGGAAGCGTGGCCGGGATCGCGTCGTAGCCGTGGATGCGCGCGACTTCCTCGATCAAATCTTCCTCGATCGCGAGGTCGAAGCGCCGCGCCGGCGGCGTGACGTTCCAGCCCTCGGCCGTCGCTTCGACGGCAAGGCCGAGCGCGGACAGGATGCGCGCCACTTCGGCATCCTCCACGCGCACGCCGAGCACGCGCGCAAGCCGCGCACGACGCAGGCGGATCGTTTGCGGTTTCGGCAGGTGTTCCGGCATCACCGCCTCGACCACCGGGCCCGGCGCGCCACCGGCGATTTCGACGATCAATCGCGTTGCGTGCTCGATCGCGATGCGCGGCAGTTCCGGATCCACGCCGCGTTCGAAGCGATGCGCGGCATCGGTGTGCAGGCCAAACTTGCGGCCGCGGCCGATGATGGCCGAAGGCGCGAAATGCGCGGCTTCGAGGAAGACGTTGCGGGTCGCGTTCGACACCTTGGTGTCTTCGCCGCCCATGATCCCGGCGAGGCCCACAGGGCGATCAGCGTCCGTAATCCAAAGGAAGTCGGCGCCGTAGAGCTTGCCAGCTCCGACTGTCCGTCCGTCCAATAGTTTCAATGTTTCACCGTCGCGCGCATACCGCACGCCAATCGGCCCCTTCAGCAGGTCGCGGTCGTAGGCGTGCATGGGCTGGCCGAGTTCCAGCATCACGTACTGGGTGACGTCGACGAGGAAGCTCACCGGGCGCACGCCGCTGCGACGCAGGCGTTCCGCCATCCACACCGGCGTCGCGACCTTCGCGTCGACGCCTTCGATCATGCGACCGAGGTAGCGCGGCGCACCTGCGCCCGCGTTCAATTCGATCGACAAGGCCGCATCGTTCAACGCCGGCATCGGCGCCGCATCGAACGCGGCCACCTGCGAGCCGCAAGCCGCGGCGACATCGAAGGCGATGCCGCGCACGCTGAAGCAGTCGGCGCGGTTGGGCGTGAGCTTCAGCTCGAAGCTCGCATCCGGCAGACCGAGGTAATCCGCGAGTGGCATGCCGACCGGCGCGTCGGCCGGCAGTTCGAGCAGGCCGGAGGCATCGGCGTCGAGGCCGAGTTCCTTCGCCGAGCACAGCATTCCGTTCGAATCGATCCCGCGCAGCTTCGCGGCCTTGATCGTGATCTCGCCGACCTTGGTGCCGATGGTCGCGAGCGGCGCGACCAGGCCCGGACGCGCGTTCGGTGCGCCACAGACGATCTGCAGCATCGTGCCGTTGCCGGCATCGACGCGACAGACCTGCAGCTTGTCGGCTTCCGGATGCCTGGCGCATTCGACGATGCGCGCGACCACGACGCCGGCCAGCGATGCGCCGAGCACGTCGACGCCTTCGACCTCGAGGCCGATCGCGGTCAGCGTCGCCGCGAGTTCGTCGCGGCTCGCGTTGGTCGGCACATGGCTGCGCAGCCAGTTCTCGGAGAATTTCATGCGAACTGCTCCAGGAACCGGACGTCATTCTCGAAGAACGCGCGCAGGTCGTTGACGCCATACCGCAGCATCGCGAAGCGTTCCACGCCGAGGCCGAAGGCGAAGCCAGTGTAGCGTTCCGGATCGATGCCGACGTTGCGCAGCACGTTCGGATGGACCATGCCGCAACCCAGCACTTCCAGCCAGCGCGTGGAACCGTCCGGCTGCTGCCAGGCGATGTCGACTTCCGCGCCCGGTTCGACGAATGGGAAATAGCTGGGGCGGAAGCGCATTTCGAAATCGCGCTCGAAGAACGCGCGCACGAATTCGGCCAGGGTGCCCTTCAAATCGGCGAAGGTGGAATGCTCGTCGACCAGCAGGCCTTCGACCTGGTGGAACATCGGCGAATGGGTCTGGTCGCTGTCGCTGCGGTAGACCTTGCCCGCGGCGATCATCCGCAGCGGCGGCGCGCCGCCGTTATCGAGCAAGTCCTTCATGTAGCGCACCTGCACGCCCGAGGTATGCGTGCGCAGCAGGCGGCCATCGCCGAAATAGAACGTGTCGTGCATCGCCCGCGCCGGATGGTGCGGCGGGAAATTCAGCGCCTCGAAGTTGTGCCAGTCGTCCTCGATCTCCGGGCCGTCGGCGAGTTCGTAGCCGAGCCGGCCAAAGATGTCGGCGATGCGTTCGAGCGTGCGCGATATCGGATGGATGCCGCCACGGCTGCCATCGCGACCCGGCAGGGTGACGTCGATGCCTTCGACCGCGAGGCGCGCATCGAGCGCAGCGGAATCGAGTTCCGTCTTGCGCGCGGACAACGCTTCGGAAATCGCATCGCGCGCGCGGTTGATCGCCTCGCCCGCGGCCTTGCGCCGATCGGCCGGCAAAGCGCCCAGCGCCTTCAACTGCACGGTAATGCTGCCGCTCTTGCCGAGCAGCGCGACGCGCAGCGCTTCGAGCGCATCGGGCGTGGCCGCCGCGGCGATGGCGGCGAGCGCTTGCTTCGACAGGGATTCGATTTCCGTCATTCCCGACCCCGCAAAAAACGATGGGGAAGGACTCGCGCCCTTCCCCACGTCGTGGCGGCCGCGGCCGCCGGATACCTCAATCGCGTGGAGCAGCGGCTCAAGCCGCCAGCGCGCCCTTCGCCTTCTCGACCAGGGCGGCAAACCCCGTCGCGTCGTGCACGGCGATGTCCGCCAGCACCTTGCGGTCGAGGGTGATGCCGGCCTTGAGCAGGCCGTTCATGAAGCGGCTGTAGCTGAGGCCGTTGGCGCGCGCGCCGGCGTTGATGCGCGCGATCCACAGCGAGCGGAACTGGCGCTTCTTCAGCTTGCGGCCGATGTAGGCGTACTGCTGCGCCTTGGTGACGGCCTGCTTGGCGACGCGGAAAACCTTGCGGCGGGCGTTGTAGTAACCCTTCGCGGCCTTCAGGACCTTCTTGTGGCGCCGACGCGCCTGTACACCACGTTTGACTCGTGCCATGTCTTATCTCCTCACAAGTACGGAAGCATGCGGTCCAGGCGGCCCGCGTCCTCGGCACGAACATGGTTCGTCTGCCGCAGGTTGCGCTTCCGCTTGGTCGCCTTCTTGGTGAGGATGTGGCTCTTGTTGGCGTGGCCGCACTTGTACTTGCCGGAAGCGGTCTTCCGGAAGCGTTTGGCCGCCGCCCGATTGGTCTTGATCTTGGGCATTGGGAATCCTTGCGAAATCTCGAACTGGTCCAGGCGCCGTTTCCGGGCTCTCCGTCCTGCCTGACCGGTGGGTAAGCCCTTGATTCCTGAAGAATCCGGGCGGGTCCTTGGTGTCGCGTACAGCAAACCCGGCGAACCGGGCTGGGCATTATGCCGGCCCTGGGATTGTCTTGCAAATCAAAGGCTTTTCCTTCTCCCCGCCTGCGGGAGACAAAACGGCAAGGACTGCCGATTTGAACGACGAAGTCGCCGTAGGCGAGCCACATGGATGTGGCGAGTCAACGTGCCGAAGGGCGGATGAGGGGCGGACGATTGCCGAAACGCCCCTCTCCCTTTGCCCTCTCCCCGCACGCGGGCGAGGGGAACGGCAGGCATCGGCCCCTACGCGGCCGATCTCATCTCTTTTTGGGCGCGATCATCATCACCATCTGCCGGCCTTCCAGGCGCGGGCGCGACTCGATCACGATGTCTTCGCCGAGGTCGGCCTCGATCCGCGCGGCCATCTCGCGGCCGAGCTCCTGGTGGCTCATCTCGCGGCCACGGAAGCGGATGTTGACCTTGACCTTGTCGCCTTCCTCGAGGAAGCGGCGCATGTTGCGCAGCTTGATCTGGTAGTCGCCTTCGTCGGTGACCGGCCGGAACTTGAGTTCCTTGATCTCCTGCTGCTTGGTCTTCTTCTTGGCCTCGTTGGCCTTCTTCTGCATTTCGAACTTGAACTTGCCGAAGTCCATGATCTTGCAGACCGGCGGGTCCGCATTCGGCTGGATTTCGACCAGGTCGAGGCCTTCTTCCTCGGCCATGGCGAGGGCTTCGTCGCGCGTGAGCACGCCCACCATTTCGCCGTCGCTGCCGATCACGCGCACGCGCGGCACGCGGATCTCGTTGTTACGGCGGTTCTGCTTTTCCGGTGTACTGATGTTGCATTCTCCAAGATGGAACGTGCGGCCGATCGTTTCGCGCGGCCGGGCTTGTCGTGCGTGCGTACCGACGGTTACATGGCTTCGTTACGCAGTCGCTGCGCGAAGTCGGCCACGGACATCGTCCCCAGGTCTTCCCCGCCGCGCGTGCGTACGGCCACGGCACCTTGTTCCTTCTCGCGGTCCCCCACCACCAGAAGGTACGGCACGCGCTGCAGCGTGTGCTCGCGAATCTTATAGCCGATCTTTTCGTTCCGCAAATCGGCATCGACCCGGAAGCCTTGATTTGCAAGGGTTTTCCGCACTTCGTCCGTCCAGTCGGCCTGGGCGTCGGTGATGTTCATCGCCACCGCCTGGACCGGGGCCAGCCAGGCCGGGAACTGGCCGGCGTGGTGCTCGATCAGGATGCCGATGAAGCGCTCCATCGAGCCGACGATGGCCCGGTGCAGCATGACCGGGGTCCGGCGCTGGCTGTGCTCGTCCACGTACTCGGCGCCGAGGCGGCCGGGCATCATGAAATCGACCTGCATCGTGCCCAACTGCCAGGTCCGGCCGATGGCGTCCTTGAGGTGGTACTCGATCTTGGGGCCGTAGAAGGCGCCCTCGCCCGGCAACTCCTCCCACTCCACCCCGGCCGAGCGCAGGGCGTTGCGCAGGGCGTCCTCGGCCTTGTCCCAGGTGGCGTCGTCGCCGAGGCGAGGCTCGGGCCGCAGCGCGATCTTGATCTGGATGTCGGAGAAGCCGAAGTCCGAATAGACCTTCAGGGCCTGGGCGTGGAAATCGCGGACCTCGGACTCGATCTGGTCCTCGGTGCAGAAGATGTGGCCGTCGTCCTGGGTGAAGCCGCGCACGCGCAGGATGCCGTGCAGCGCACCGGACGGTTCGTTGCGATGGCAGGACCCGAACTCGCCGTAGCGGATCGGCAGGTCGCGGTAGCTGTGCAGGCCCTGGTTGAACACCTGCACGTGGCCAGGGCAATTCATCGGCTTCACCGCGTAGGTCCGCTTCTCGGACTCGGTGAAGAACATGTTGTCCTTGTAGTTGTCCCAGTGGCCGGACTTCTTCCACAGCTCGACGTCGAGGATCTGCGGGCAACGCACCTCGCCGTAGCCGGTCTCGCGATAGACGCGGCGCATGTACTGCTCGACCACCTGCCAGATGCTCCAGCCCTTCGGATGCCAGAACACCAGGCCGGGCGCTTCTTCCTGCAGGTGGAACAGGTCCTGCTGCTTGCCGATGCGGCGATGGTCGCGCTTCTCGGCTTCCTCGAGCATCGTGAGGTAGGCCTTGAGGTCCTTGTCGTTCAACCACGCGGTGCCGTAGATGCGGCTGAGCATCGCGTTCTCGTGGTTGCCGCGCCAGTACGCGCCCGCGACCTTCATCAGCTTGAACGCGCGCAGCTTGTCGGTGCCGGGCACGTGCGGGCCGCGGCACAGATCGGTGAATTCGCCCTGCGAATACAGCGAGAGTTCCTCGTTCGCCGGGATCGATTCGATGATCTCGGCCTTGTAGTGTTCGCCGAGCCCGCGGAAGAACGCCACCGCGTCGTCGCGCGATTTCACGCTGCGATTCACCGGCAACGCTTCCTTGACGATCTTCTGCATCTCCGCCTCGATCGCCGGAAGGTCTTCCGGCGTGAACGGACGTTCGTAGGCGAAGTCGTAATAGAAGCCGTTGTCGATCACCGGGCCGATGGTCACCTGCGCGCCGGGGAACAGGCGTTGCACGGCCTGCGCCAGCAGGTGCGCGGTGGAATGGCGCAGGATGTCCAGCGCCTCCGGCGACTTGTCGGTGACGATGGACAGCGAGGCGTCGTGGTCGATCAGGGCGCTGGCATCGACCAGCTTGTCGTCGACCTTGCCGGCGAGCGTGGCCTTGGCCAGTCCCGCGCCGATGGAAGCGGCGACCTCGCCGACCGTGACCGGCGCGTCGAACTGGCGGACGGAACCGTCGGGGAGCGTGATGTTGATCATTTCCTGGACACACCTGGAACAGACGCGAAAAATGAAAAAAGGCGCCAAGGCGCCCTTCGATTGCCCGTCAATGCGGGTTCGAATGCGTCGGCGGATTCAGCGATGGGCCTTGGTAGTGCTCATGTCGCACGCTCGACGGCGGTTTCCCGGCGTCACCCAGTTCCTGCGGCTGCGGAGGCGGGAACGTTAGGCCCGGGCCGGTGGAAAGTCAACGAAGCGGGGGTTCGGCTGCGGCCGGTCCCGCGCCGCCCTAAACTCGCGATTCCCCGGCAACGACGAGACCCGCAACGATGTCGCAAAGCATCCACGACTTCCACGACGATCCGCGCAACGCGGACATCCGGATCTGGGTCAACGGCGAACTGAAGCCGCGGGCCGAGGCCATGGTCTCGGTGTTCGACAGCGGCTTCGTGCTCGGCGACGGCGTCTGGGAAGGCCTGCGCGTGGTCGACGGCCACCCCGCCTTCCTCGACGCACACCTCGACCGGCTGTTCGAGGGCGCCAAGGCGATCGCGCTGGACATCGGTCTCGATCGCGCTGCACTGGAGCGCGCGATCCACGAAACGCTTGTCGCCAACGGCATGCGCGACGGCGCGCACCTGCGCCTGATGGTGACGCGCGGCGTGAAGCGCACGCCCTACCAGGATCCGCGCGCGAGCATGGGCCCGGCGACGGTGGTGATCATCGCCGAACACAAGGTCGCGAAGCCGGAGACACTGGCCGCCGGGCTCAAGCTGTTCACCGTGCACGTGCGCCGCGGTTATCCCGACGTGCAGGATCCCAAGCTCAACAGCCACAGCAAGCTCAACTGCATCACCGCCTGCATCCAGGCCATCGAGGCCGGCGCCGACGAAGCGCTGATGCTGGATCCGCACGGCTTCGTCGCGACCTGCAATTCCACGCATTTCTTCATCGTGCGCAAGGGCGAGGTGTGGACGTCGAGCGGCGACTACTGCCTGGGCGGCATCACCCGCGCCAACGTGCTGCGGGTTTGCCGGGAAAACGGCATTCCCTGCCTCGAGAAGAATTTCAGCCTGGCGCAGGTGTATTCCGCCGACGAAGCCTTCACCACCGGCACCTTCGCCGGCCTCGCGCCGGTGCGTTCTGTCGATGGTCGCAAGATCGGCGACGGCACCCTGCCCGGCTCGATCACCGCACGCCTGCAAACCCTGTACCGCGAACTCGCGAAGCGCGACGTCGCGAACCGCTGGCCGACGCCGGCATGACTTTGCGCGTCGCGATGTGGAGCGGGCCGCGCAACATCTCGACCGCGATGATGCGCGCCTGGGAAAACCGCGGCGATTGCGCGGTGAGCGACGAACCGCTGTACGCGGCCTACCTTGCCGCGACCGGCCTCGACCATCCCGGTCGCGACGAAGTGATCGCCGCCGGCGAAACGGACTGGCGCCGCGTCGTCGATGTGCTGCTCGGTCCCGCGCCGGGCGACGCGCCGGTCTGGTACCAGAAGCACATGAGCCACCACCTGCTGCCGGGCATGGACACCGACTGGGTGTTCGGCCTGCGCAACGTGTTCCTGATCCGCGATCCGGCCGAAGTGGTGGCGTCGTACATCAAGTCGCGCGCAACGGTCGTGCCGGAGGACATCGGCCTGTTGCAGCAGGCAACGCTGTTCGAGCAGTTGCGCGAACGGACCGAGGAAACGCCGATGGTGATCGACGCCGGCGATTTCCTGCGCGCGCCGGAAGCGCACCTGCGCGCGATCTGCGCTGCATTGGGAATCGCGTTCACCCCGCGCATGCTGTCGTGGCCACCCGGCCCGCGCGACAGCGATGGCGTATGGGCGCCGCACTGGTACGACGCGGTGTGGAAATCGACCGGTTTCGAACCGTGGCATCCGCGCGACACCGCGCTGGCCGGCGATGCGCTCGCGGTCGCGGAAGCGTGCCGGCCGGCGTACGAAGCCCTGCATGCGCAACGTATCAGGATCTGAATTCGCCAATCGAAATCGATTCGATTGGTGGGCGGTACAGGGTTCGAACCTGTGACCCCTACCATGTCAAGGTAGTGCTCTACCGCTGAGCTAACCGCCCGATGCCCCACGCGGGGGCGCGAATTGTAGCAAACCCCTCCCCCTTCCGCGGAAGGGGGAGGTTGGGAGGGGGTTGGCAATTGTTCCAAGCCGACTCGATTCAACCCCACCCCAACCCGACCGGCCCATCGTCATGGCCGATGGGCGTTCATCGACGCGAGAACCCGTGGTTCGCAAGCGCGTCTCTTCACCCCCTTCATGAAGGGGAGGGAGTCAGAGCGTGGCCTCGCGCAGGCGGTGCAACTGGTCGCGGATCCGGGCCGCCTCCTCGAACTCGAGGTCGCGGGCGTGCTGGTACATCTGCTGTTCCAGCGCCTTGATCCGCGCCGCGGCCTGGGCCGGGTTGAGGGTGCCGTAGTCCTCGCGCGGTTCCGCGACCCGGCGCGCCTTGCCGCGGCCGCGCGCGTCCGGGCCTTCGCGCGCGCCTTCCATGATGTCCATCACCGCGCGCTGCACCGACTGCGGGGTGATGCCGTGCTCGGCGTTGTATTCGACCTGCCTGGCACGGCGCCGGTCGGTTTCGTCGATCGCCTTCTGCATCGAGTTGGTGATGCGGTCGGCATACAGGATCGCCTTGCCGCGCAGGTTGCGCGCGGCACGGCCGATGGTCTGGATCAGCGAACCGGCCGAACGCAGGAAACCTTCCTTGTCGGCGTCGAGGATCGCCACCAGCGACACTTCCGGCATGTCGAGGCCTTCGCGCAGCAGGTTGATGCCGACCAGCACGTCGAACACGCCCAGGCGCAGGTCGCGGATGATCTCGACGCGCTCGACCGTTTCCACGTCCGAGTGCAGGTAGCGCACCTTCACCCCGTGCTCGCCGAGGTATTCGGTCAGGTTCTCGGCCATGCGCTTGGTCAGGGTCGTCACCAGCACGCGGTCGCCCATCGCCACGCGTTCGTGGATTTCCGAAAGCAGGTCGTCGACCTGGGTCGCGACCGGGCGGATTTCGACCTGCGGATCGACCAGCCCGGTCGGGCGTACCACCAGCTCGGTGACTTCGCCGTCGCTTTCGCGCAATTCGTACGGGCCCGGCGTCGCCGACACGAAGATGGTGCGCGGCGCGCGCTGCTCCCATTCCTCGAAACGCAGCGGGCGGTTGTCCAGAGCCGACGGCAGGCGGAAACCGAATTCCACCAGCGTTTCCTTGCGCGAACGGTCGCCCTTGTACATCGCGCCGATCTGCGGGACGGTGACGTGCGATTCGTCCACCACCAGCAATGAATCCGCGGGCAGGTAGTCGAACAGCGTCGGTGGCGGTTCGCCGGGTTGGCGGCGCGTGAGATGGCGCGAGTAGTTCTCGATGCCGTTGCAGTAGCCGACTTCGGCCATCATCTCGAGGTCGAACTGGGTGCGCTGCGCCAGCCGTTGCGCTTCCACCAGCTTGTTCTGCGCGTACAGCTGTTCCAGCCGTTCCTTCAGTTCAATCTTGATCGTCTCGACCGCGTTCAACACGCTCTCGCGCGTGCTCGCGTAGTGCGTGCGCGGATACACCGTGTAGCGCGGGATCTTGCGCGACACCGCGCCGGTGAGCGGATCGAACAACGCGAGGTTTTCGATCTCGCCGTCGAACAACTCGATCCGCAGCGCCTCGTCCTCGCTTTCCGCCGGATGCACGTCGATCACCTCGCCGCGCACGCGGTAGGTGCCGCGCCGCAACTCGCTGTCGTTGCGCGTGTACTGCAACTGGGTCAGGTGGCGGATCAGCGCGCGCTGGTCGATGCGCTCGCCGCGGGCGAGGATCAGGCGCAGCGACAGGTAATCCTCCGGATCGCCGAGGCCGTAGATCGCCGACACCGTGGCCACGATCAGCGCGTCGCGCCGCGACAGCAGCGCCTTGGTCGCGGACAGCCGCATCTGCTCGATGTGCTCGTTGAGCGAGCTGTCCTTCTCGATGTAGGTATCCGAGGACGGCACGTAGGCCTCGGGCTGGTAATAGTCGTAGTAGCTGACGAAATACTCGACCGCGTTGCGCGGGAAGAACGCCTTGAACTCGCCGTAGAGCTGCGCGGCGAGGGTCTTGTTCGGCGCCATCACGATGACCGGCTTCTGCACCCGCTGGATCACGTTGGCGATGGTGTAGGTCTTGCCCGAACCGGTGACGCCGAGCAGGGTCTGCTTCGCTAGACCCGCGTCGAAGCGATCGACCAGCCGCTCGATCGCCTGCGGCTGGTCGCCGGCGGGCGAATACGGGGCAACCAGCTCGAAGCGGTCGCGCTGCGGATCGGGGCGGTCGGCGTGTGGCATTGGTCGCGGTTCCTGCAATCGGTCAGTTTATCCGGCCCGCGGATGCGGTGTTTTCCGATGTCGCCCCGCGTGCTGCGCCGATCCGCCCGGCAGCGCCGCGTGTTCAGCATGGACGCATCCATACGGGGAACGAACATGCGCACGACGCAATACGGATTCACCCTGATCGAAGCGACCCTGAGCCTGGCCGTGCTGGGCGTGGTCATGGGGATCGCGATTCCCACCGTCACCGGAACGGTCTCGGCGGCGCATGCCGGCTCGGCGAAGTCGGCGATGGTCGAGGCCTTCTCCAAGGCGCTGACCCACTCCACCATCACCGGCGCCGAAGTCGTGCTGTGCCCGGCATCGGGCGGCAGCGACGCCTGCATCGACACCACGGACTGGAGCGGCGGGTGGATTGCCTTCGCCGACCTCGACGGCAACCGCAGCCGCGGACCCAACGAAACCCTGCTGCTGCGGCAGGCCGCGTTCGCGCACGGCGTGCACCTGCGCAGCACCTCGGGACGCAAGCGCCTGGTGTTCCAGCCGCAAGGCGGCGCGGCGGCCGGCTCCAACGTGACCTTCACCCTGTGCGACTCACGGGGCGCGGCCAAGGCCACCACGCTGGTCCTCGCCAACAGCGGGCAATTCCGGCAAGGCGAGGCCGATCCGGCGGCGGCAACGGCTTGCGAGCAACCGATCTGAGGGCCCGAAGTTGCGCCCCTGCGCCCCGGTGGGCAAAATACGCACCCCCGCCCGAATAGCTCAGCCGGTTAGAGCACTTGACTGTTAATCAGGGGGTCGTTGGTTCGAGTCCAACTTCGGGCGCCACGGATTCCAGACAAAAACCCGCACCTCGGTGCGGGTTTTTTGTTGACGGAATCGGGCACGTTACCAGCAGGCCGAAACGCCTCCGGTACCCGATGCGGTCTTGATGCCCGCCTGGTTCAACGTCAGAGTGCCGCACGTGGGGTCTTTCTGGGAAGCAGTCGGGGTTGCTGTCACCGTGAAGGTGGTCGCGTCCGGTGTTCCGGAAAAATCGACCGCGTAGTAGGGAATAACGTCGCTCGAGCACGCGGGCAACGCAGCGCCGGCATAAGTCATGTTGGTCGTGTACCAACGTTCCATATATTGCGCGTCCTGAGTCAGGCAACCCTTGGCCGCGCTGCGCCGGGCCTTGACGTTGGCGAACTGATAGCTGGACACGGCAAGGATCGCCAGGATCGCGATTACGATGACCACGATCATCAGTTCCAGCAGGGTGAATCCCTTCACCCTGCGCTGGCCGAGGCCAGCGCAGGACGCATCGCAAGTGCTTGCATGATGCCAGTTCGCCATGTCAGTCCCTCAGGATTTCGCGCCAAGAGATGCGCCTCGGGTTGGCGCCCTGCGGGTTCACCTTGATCTGGCCCATGGTCGCCTTCGAACCACCGACCACAAGCAGGTTCTCGATGAGTGTCGGTAGCGTCGGCATGCCCACGCCAAGATCCACGGAACCGATCGGAACCGCCGGGTCGCCAATGGTGTCGTTGGTGAAATCGCCGTCGCCGTTGGCATCGAAATACGGCTCGTTTGTACTGGTGCCGGTAAAGGCATCGAGTGCGTTCAGGTAGCCTCGCCCCCCTGCATCGCACGTCGCATCATCAGTGGGCGGAATCATGCTCGCCGTGATCAGCACGGTTCCGCTCACGATCGGGCGATTGGTGATGCGTTCGCCCTCGGCGGTCGGCGTAGGTGGTGTCAGCAAGTCGATGTACCAGCCCTTCTTGCTGGGATCGAGGGTGCCGTGCGCTTCGAAACCACGGTATTTCTCGGTACCGTCGATCTCGATGATCGTGCGTTTCTGCAGGTCGCCGTCGCCACTGGAGGTGCGGCCCTTGACCACACTGTCGTCATCGATCACGCCGTACATCGACTGCACGCTCATGTCGAGCACGTCGGAAGTTTCCATGAACTTGCCGGTACCGATGAAGACCCAGCGCTTGCTGGTAGTCGGATCCCTGGCTAGTCCCAGGCCGGCCGTGATGGGCTGCGGCTTGTTGCTGGCATCGGTGGCGGTGAACATGGCCTTGCCCGAATTGGCGATTACCCAACTCGTGTTGGTATTCGCGGTCAGGTCGAACTTCCAGAGGTTGCCCTTCATGTCGCCGGCATAGACATAATCCACGGTGCCGTTGCCGTCGTTGTCCCAGCCACGTGGCGCGGACAGGCCATTGGCGCCGGTGGCACCAGTGTCGAGCTCCTTGATGACCGCGCCATTGTCGATATTGATGATGAACAAGGCCGCGGCGCCGCTGCTGCTGTTGATGCCGTTGCCCGCGATGATGGCGGTGGTGCCATCGTTCATCTTGACGACCAGCGGTTCACCCAGCACCTGGCCCATGTCGGTCGGTGCCGCGCTCCCGGTCTTGTCCCACAGCACGTTGGATGCGCTGAAGGTGGAAGGGCTGGTCACATCGAGTCCGTAAAGGCCCTTACCGCCCCGGCCAAGTGCGCCGATCAGGTAATTCTTTCCGGGCGTTTGTACCCTTGTGGACACGACCACCGGGCCATCGACGAACCAGTTGTGCACGTATTGCGGATCGCTCAACGCGCCGAGGCCCGTGGTTCCGGAGAAATTGAGTCCCGCGGGGATGTATGCGAACAGTTCGTTGCCGCCGCCAGTGCCGTCGGCGGTGCCATTGAATGCGTGCAACATGCCGTCGTTGGCGCCCACGAACAGGGTGTTGTTGTCGGTGGAATAGGCCGGGGATGAATTGACGATATCGCCGAGGACCGTATCCGTGCGGTCGCGCAAGGTCTTGCCGTTGCGCTTTTCAAGGCTCGGATCACCCAAGATGTAGTTGGCGTTGTCGTCCCCGCTCACGGGTGCCACGCCGGCTGCGCGCGCAAGCGCCGTCTTCTGCCCCGTCGTCGGGAAGGCGGTGCCCCCTAGAACCGGAGCGCTCGAGGTCAGGATGTTGCGGCTACCGTACGCCGGGATCAGCTTGGAAACGCTCCACAACGGCGTCGCCTGCACTCCGCCGCTGGTCGCCCTGAATGCCTGCACTTCGCCTGTCCAAAGACCGGGGATGTAACTGGCCTGATAAACCGCCGAATTGGTCTGGAAGGACTGGCTGTTGGTGCTGACGTTGGAGGCCGAACCTGCGCGCCCGGCCACCGCGGCCAGCGCATCGACCAGGCCTTTGGCGAATTCGGTCGGATTGGCAGCGGCCACGAAGCTTCCGTGTCCATTGACTGCGGCATGCCAGAGATCGTCGACGCGATCCAGATCCTCCTTGTCCATCGGATCGGGCCAATCCGACGAATTCGAGGCGGGAGGATTGTTGGGATCCGGATACTTTTTGGCCAATGCAGCCGTGCCTTGCAAGCCGATCGAGAGGCTGAAGGTGACCATGTGCTGCCAGTCGGCGGGGTCGGCGGTCGAAGGCGGCACGTCATTGTTGAGGTCGGTACGCAAATCGGTCTTGTAGTAACGCATGGCGATGTCCGCCAGTGTCACCGAATGGCCGTCCTTGTCTTCATCCCCCATGCCGAACTTGGAACTCGTGCTGTCGTTCCAGTAACCGTCGGTGGTCAGGATAGAAAAGCTCGGTCGGCAGGACAGCTGTTCCGCATCGGTGCCATCGGCCCAAGGGCCGTTCTTGTCCTTGCGGGTGTAGTACTGGCCGACCGCATCCAGAGTCGTGCGCAGCGGGGTCGAGCCGCTTTGCACGACCTCATCCTGTAGGACTTTGTACCAATCGGTCCTGTTCGTGACCTTGGGGATGGTGGTTGCGTCGTCTTCGAAGCGCCCCTCGTCCTTGTCGACTGGGATGATCGGCCCGGTGCCGGAGGAGCTCAGGTCCTTGGAGCGGCCATTGATCGGCGTGTAGCCGACGCGGTAGCCGCGGCCGAGCGAGGCGAACGCCTCGGATGCGCCCGATTTCGCGGTCTTGATGCGCGTGCGGGCATACGAATACCAAGTCGCGATGTTCTTGAGTTCGTCGGCCTGGCTACGACCGGTCGGGGTTTGCGGCGTCGCCACGATGGTTTCCGCATCGATCTTGACGTTGCTGAAATTCGCGCCCGAGCCCGAGCCGTCGCGCTTCAGCTTGACCGTCCACGTGCCTGCCGCGGGCGAATTGACCGTGCAGGTCTCGCCCGTGGTGCCGCTGTTCGACGTGCACACGAGCGTTCCCGAAGTGTTGTACAACTCCAGTTGGATGCGATTGAGGCCGCTGCCGCCGGTGGTGAACACGCGAAGCGACATCATGCTGGCTGGAACGGTGATTGTGGGTGTACCGCTGACATAACCGCTGCCGGTCGAGGTGTACGGCCCTGCAGGCAGCGTCGGGGTCGCCGCCGGGCGGGAAGCGACGCCCGTGACCAACTGCGCCGTTCCGCCATTGTTGCGGATCCAGTAACGGTCGAAATCCTTCGGGTCCGTCGAGCTGGTCACTCCGCTCTTGGGCACGTAGATGATTCCCTCGTCATCGTCACGCAGGTCGCGCGTTCCCTTGACCGTGCACCCGCCCCCGCAACTCATGTTGTTGCCGTTGGCCAGATTCCAGGACGTGAAGACGCTCGTGACATCGGTGCCACCGGTCAGCCGGGTCTTGCCATCCGCTTTCATCCAAGGTTGATACAGCACGCCCGGGTTGTAATAGACGGTGTTGTTGAGATAGGAGCGGTCATGTGGATTGTCCTTCAATCCGGTCTGCCCGGCGCCCGTGCTGGTACCGAAGTACTCCGGATCCTGCACATCGAATGGCATCGAAACCAGCGCCATCGAGCCCGAGTTGTCGAGGATGAACATGATGTTCGGCGGCACCGAAGCGCCACTTTGCAGCGGGTTGTCCGGCCAGACGACGGCGGCATTGACCGGCAACGCCAGCAACGTAGCCATGCAGGCCATGATGAAAGGCACGACACGACTGCCCGGTGGGGTATTTCGCCGGCAGTGGAGGGCGGGTTCGTGCTTGGTCGTCTTGTTCATGGCTGGCTCCGGGCCTGTCACGGCACCGCGTAATTGGATTGCAGGGTTACATCGGCACGATTGGCGGCATAGCTGCGCGCGGTGATGCGGTAATGCTTCTCAAGATCCGAACATGGGGTGCCGGAAACGTCGCCGCTGGTCGTGCAGCTCTTGCCCGGAAACTCGCCCATGTACTCGATGATGTAGCTCGGATTGATGGCCAGGCCGAGCTTCGCATTGCCGGACGGCTTGGCGATCGCCTTCCAGCCGGCGTCGTCGAGCAGCCAGCGCGGGTTATCGGTCGCGGCAGGCGTTCCACAGACTCCCGTTGCGGGACCTGCACAACCGGCGCCAGGAGTGGCGGTGATCTTGGCGGCAGCGGCTTCTGCTTCGCGCAGGGCGGCTTCCGTGGCCTGGAACCCAAGGCTGCGATCGTACTGACTGGAACTCATGCGCTCCTGCATCAACGTGCCGCGCAGTGACACGAGCGCCAAAAGCGTCATCAGCACCAGCAGGATCAGCACCACCATCAGCGCCACGCCACGCTGGCGCAGGTGGGTAGAAGCAACGACAGGCCGCCGGTATTCGGAATTGCGGTTCATTGCGCACGGCTCCGGATGGCGACGACGTGGTCGTAGTCGCGATTGAGAGTCTGTTTGTCCGTACCGACCTTGTCGCGGCTCGCCAGGCTCAGCCCGATCTGCATCGCATCGACCTTCGCCCAGTCGACTGGCGTAACGGCAGGATCGACATAGTCGGAGGCGCCATCCACGTGATAGGTGAGGGTCATGCCGACCACGCCCTCGGCGATTTCGTCGGGGGTCGGGGCGATCCCGGTGCCGGTGAAGGAAGTGCGATACAGCGAGGTCAGCTTGTTGCCGGCGCTGTCTACACGACCGCTGTAGCCGATGTACCAGCGCGACGCGTGCATCTTCGAGATATACGCGTACCGGACTTGGGCGTTAGGGTCCGAAGAACCAGGATCGGGCCCGAAGACGCTCGGTGGGAGATCGGTGGTGGCATTGCCCGGCGTACCGCTTGCCGCGTGTTCGATCGAATTGGCAGTGACCTTGGTCGCCTGGAAAATGGCGCCGTGGTTGTAGTCGCAGATCACCAGGATGTCGTTGGCGGCGACTTTCCCGGTCGTCGTGGTCACCGTCAGAGCGGCTTTGGTGTCCGCCATCTGTGCGGTCAGCACGATGTCCGTCGGCACGGCGTTCCACACCTCAACGGCGGGCGTTCCCGGCACGCGATCGCCCGCGCCAGTACCGAAAGGGGCGTCCGCGAACGCAACGGTGCCCGTATAACCATGCAGGCCATCGCCCAAATCGGCAGGTGTCGAGTCAAACCCCCACTTACCCCACCAATAGTTGGTGGCATTCTTCAATCCATTGCTCAGCTCGATATCCTTCGAACACGGATTGCCATTCGCCTCGCGCAGGTCGCGGGCCATCAGCTCGAACGCCGTCCGCGACGTTTCCTGGACGCGGTCCAGGTTTTCGGAAGTCATATAGACCTGCTTGTTGGTCATGAACAGGGCCAATGCCGCCCCGCTGACGACAAGCCCCAGCACCAGCGCCACCATCAGTTCGACCAACGTGACGCCGCGCTGGTCGAATGGCCTTCCTAAATCGCGATGCCGGGTCATATTGCGGTACTCGTGGTCAGCGTCTGTACGCTATCGCCCTTGGTGCCGCGGGAATCGTCCCACTGCACGGTGACGCTGGATTCGTAGGTATTCGTCGGCTTGTCGAAGGTGATTTCGATCCTGCCGCACGCGGTCGGCCCCATCCGGTCGTGCAGGTCCGCGAGCCATGCATCCAGGTCGTTTTTCGCCAGAGCGCCGCCGTCGGTCGGAACGTCGTCCGGCTTGCACATCAATCCCGTGTTGTAACCGCTATCAGTCGCATGCACCACGCCGAGATTCGCGCGCATGCGGTCGAACATCGAATAACTCAGGGTCACGGCCTGGCTGCGCTGGTACGAACTCTGGCTATTGCGCAATGCGGTGGCCTGCATGGCGGCGATACCCAGCAGGCCGAAGGCAAGGATGGCGACGGCGACCAGCACTTCGATCAAGCCTACGCCACGCATGCCGCGCAGGCCGGGCGTCCGGGAAATCTGACTTCGCATGTTGGCGTTCATGGCTTGTCGGCAGGTGCGCTGCAAGCAGCAGAGGCGTTCGCGGAAACAATCGATGTGCGGCTACCCGCAGCCACGATCACATGGCGCACGTTCTCGGGCGGGCGCCGTGTCTTGATGCATACATCGACGGTGCCGTACAGAAGTTCCGAACTGCTCTTGCTCTTCCTGGCGAGGCCATCGGAGCGGAAAACAATCGCACCACCGGCAGCAGTCGGCGTCGCACTGCTCGTGACCACAACGCTGGGCGACACGGTGCTAGTCCGCAGCAGAGCCTCCCCGGCGTCGAAAGCATCGTTCTTGTTGGTGTCGGCGAAGACTATCCAACCATTGGCATTGGACGTCGCGCATGCCGGCGCGGAATTGTTGGCATTCGCGCTCAGGCATATTCCTACCCGTGCATTGCGCTTGACTGCCTCCATTCGCGCCGTCTGCAGCGACGCCATCAGCTCGTTCGAGGCGCCGGCCAAGCGGTTGGCGTTCATCACTGCCTCGAAGCTGGGCACGGCCACGGTCAGCAGCACGGCCAAAACGACGACCACGACCATCAACTCGATCATGGTGAAGCCCGATGCGGGCGCTGGACCCCCACGGCGCCTGGATACGGCCATGCGCATACGTTCCCCTGCCGGATGGCGGACGCGGCCACTGTCCGGGAAAGCCCCGGGACCGGCAAGCGCCAGCAGGATGGACGGTCGATTCGGCGGGACGGACGACCTGCCGTGGCCCGCCCTGGCTTAGGCCACCACCCGGTAGCAGGGTTTGTAGTCGCCGGCGATCTTCATCCGCCCCTGGGCGACGAAGGCGCGCAGCAGCGCGTCGAGGGCGCGCATCATGTCCCCATCGCCGTGGATCTCGAACGGGCCATGCGCCTCGATCCGGCGCATCGCCTGCTCCTTCACATTGCCGGCGACGATGCCGGAGAACGCGCGCCGCAGGTCCGCGGCCAGTTCATGCGGCTTGCGTCCGTGGTGCAGGTCCAGCGCGGCCATCTCCTCATGGGTCGGCACGAACGGCTGCTGGAACTCACGCGGAATGGCCAGCGCCCAGTTGAAGAAGAACGAATCCTGCTGCGCGATGCGCTGGCGCCGGACCTCGGCCACGCCCGCATGCATGAGCCGCGCCACTTCGACGCTGTCGCCGACCACGATGCGGTAGCGTTCGGCCGCCGCGTCGCCGAGCGTGAGCCGGATGAACTTGTCGATCTGTTCGAAATACGCCGCGGACGCGGCCGGCCCCGAGAAGACCAGCGGGAACTTCAGGTCCGCGTTCTCCTCGCGCAGCAGGATGCCGAGCAGGTACAGGATTTCCTCGGCGGTGCCGACGCCGCCGGGGAACACGATGATGCCGTGGGCCATGCGCACGAACGCCTCGAGGCGCTTCTCGATGTCCGGCATGATCACGAGGTGGTTGACGATCGGGTTCGGCGATTCGGCGGCGATGATCCCCGGCTCGGTGATGCCGATGTAGCGCATCCGGCGGCGACGCTGCTTGGCGTGCGCGATGGTCGCGCCCTTCATCGGCCCCTTCATCGCGCCCGGGCCGCAGCCGGTGCAGATGTCGAGCCCGCGCAGGCCGAGCTCGTAGCCGACCTGCTTGGTGTAGAGGTATTCCTCGCGCCCGATCGAATGCCCGCCCCAGCACACGACGAGGTTGGGATCGGCCGGTTGCAGGATGCGCGCGTTGCGCAGCAATCGGAACACGGCGTCGGAGATGCCGGCGGAGGTATCGAGCTCGGCGGAATATTCCGGCCCGAGTTCGATCGCGGTGAACGCGAGGTCGCGCACCACCGCGAACAGCAGTTCGGCGACGCCGCGGATGATCTCGCCGTCGACGAACGCCATCGCCGGCGCCCTCTTCAGGTCGATGCGGACGCCGCGGTCCTGCTGCAGCACCTGGATGTCGAAATCGGGGTACAGCTCCTGCGCCGCGCGCGGATCGTCGCTGGCGCTGCCGCTGGTCAGCACCGCCAGCGCGCAACGGC
>Ga0209023_10000985_pt1 | contig 39942 bp, 37 predicted proteins | sample LakOneMetagenome_FD_187468 | JGI IMG/M metagenome (GOLD analysis project Ga0209023, IMG submission 187468) | Freshwater and sediment microbial communities from Lake Erie, Canada (SPAdes) (version 2) | ecosystem: Environmental > Aquatic > Freshwater > Lentic | place: Lake Erie, Canada...
GGCCACAACGCTATCCATATTTCAAGACCGCTGCCTTAAACCACTCGGCCACCCTTCCAGCGTCGGTGCTTATGACAGCACGCGCGGATTCTTGGAAGGCGCCGTTGTGGGTCGAATGCGATCTTGAGCTTTCGCTTGACGGACCTGCGGCATTTTCAACGCAGATAGGAAATAACCGTTCTTGATGAGATGTTTGCGATATATATTTGAAGTTCGAAATCAACGTATTCGTGGCGGTTCGGCGCCGCCGCCGCAATTTTGTCCCAATCGGGAGGCCTTCTCGGACCAACGATGCGAACGGCCACGGCGACGCTCTCGACCTCAGGGGTTGGCTCGCTTAATAGTCGTTTAAACAAATAGGTAGAACGTGCGCGCGTCTGCATCTCGCCAGCGCGCCCAGGGGACAGGACCGCGCCGTGCCGGATAGCAGCCAGTCGAGTTCGTTTCTGCGTAAAGCGTGCACATCCATGCGTTCTGAAGTCTCCGCGGTCCTTCCCGGCGTCCGCGTTCTCGCCATTGCGGCCTGCGCCGCCGCGCTCGCCGGCTGCGCCCAGAACAACCAGCGATATTCATCCGCAGGCGGTGGCGGCATCGATCCCAAATACGGCGTGGCCGCTTCGCCGCGCGTCGTCGCCGACGGCGAGGAAGTGCCCAAGGGCGGCGGCAATTACATGGTCGGCAAGCCCTACAAGATCGCCGGCAAGACCTACTATCCCTCCGAGCGCCGCGTGGCCCAGACCGGCACCGCCTCCTGGTACGGCGCTGATTTCCACGGCCGCAAGACGGCCAATGGCGAGATTTTCGACCGCGCCTCGATCACAGCGGCCCATCCCACCATGCCGCTGCCGAGCTATGCGCGCGTCACCAACCTGCGCAACCAGCACTCGATCGTCGTGCGCGTGAACGATCGCGGCCCCTATCACGGCGGCCGTGTGATGGACGTGTCGCAGCGGGTCGCCGAGGCCCTGGACTTCCGGCATTTCGGCGTCGCCAAGGTGAAGGTCGAATATCTGACCAAGGCGCCGATCCGCGGCTCCAACGACCGGGCGCTGCTCGCCTCGCTGCGCACCGACGGTTCGGCCGCCACGATCGACGGCATGCCGGCGAGCGAACCCGTCATGGTCGCCGATCGCGCGCCCGAACGGCCGCGTCTTGCAGCCATGCGCCCGCACACTGTCGCCACGGCGACCGACGCCGACGACGACCAGCAGGCCGAGGCTCCCGCGAGCCGTCCACTCGCCGCCGCGCCGCTGCCGCCCTCGCGCCCCTTCGATCTCGGCACGATTCCCGGCGCCGGCACGCCCATCGCCGGCCACCGCGCGGTCGCCATGGCCGGTTCCTCGGCTGTCGCCCGGTCGCGCGCGTCGGCCCGCGCCGATCTCGGGGAACGCTGACGCTCCAAGACCTTCCGCAAGTGGATCGCCGCCGCTAAACTCGCGGCGAAAGCGTCCAGCGTCGCAGGCTTTTGCCGTGCGCCGCGCAAGGAAAGCGAAGCGGATTTTGAAGCGGATTACGGGCTTTACGGCTTTTCGGTTCACCGCGGTCGCCCTCGGCGTGGTCGTTGCGGGCGCTGCCCAGGGGCAGACCGCGACCGTGACTACGGCATGCCGTCAGGTCGTGCTGATGGACGCAGACAGCCAGTCCTTCATTTTCGAGCGCAATGCCGATGAGCTGGCTTCGCCCGCCTCGACCGCCAAGATCATGACTGCCGAACTGCTGTTCCGCGCGCTCAAGGACGGCAAGGTCAATCTCGAACAGACCTACGAGATTTCCGAAAAGGCGTGGCGCGAGGGCGGGGCGCCGTCGAAGGGCTCCAGCATGTTCGCCGCGCTGAAGAGCCAGGTGCGCATCGAGGATCTGATCCGCGGCCTCCTGATCGATTCCGGCAATGACGCGGCCATCGCCATTGCCGAGGGCCTGTCGGGCACGGAAGAGGCGTTCGGCGAGGCGATGACGCGGCGGGCGCGCGAATTGGGCCTCAAGCGCTCGTCCTTCACCAATGCCTGGGGCCGAAGCGATCCCAAGCAGAAGACGAGCGTGCGCGAGATGGCGCAGCTCTCGGCGCATGTGATCCAGACCTACCCGGACTATTACAAATATTTCGGCGAGAAGAGCTTCACCTGGAACAAGATCGCGCAGCAGAACCGCAATCCGCTGCTGCTGATGAACATCGGCGCCGATGGGCTGAAGACCGGCAATATCGACGAGAGCGGCTTCGCGCTGGTCGGTTCTGCGGTGGAAAACAACCAGCGCCTGATCGTGGCGCTCAACGGCTGCAAGTCCGCGAGCGAGCGCGCGGACGACGCGCGCAAGCTGCTGCTGTGGGGCTTTCGCTCGCTCGAGCCCAAGAGCCTGTTCGACGCTGGCGAGACCATCGGGACCGTGCCGGTCTATGGCGGGGCGCCGCACGACGTGCCGGTCGCGGCTGCCCAAAAGGTCAAGGTCTTCCTGCCGCGCGGCTCGGGCGACCGGCTGCAGGGCAAGATCGTTTTCGACGGGCCGCTGGTCGCGCCGATCAAGAAGGGCACTGTGATCGCGCGCCTGAAACTGACGCGCGGACAGGCGCTGGCGCTCGACATTCCGCTGGAAGCGAAGGAGGACGTCGAAGTCGGTTCCCTGCCGCGCCGCGCGCTCGACGCAGGATTTGAGTTTGCAGGACAGATGATGCGGAAATATGTCCTGAAGAAATGAATGGCCCGCCGATCGATCTGCCACAGACCTCCGCCGCGCGGATCGCGCCCGGCCGCTTCATCACGCTCGAGGGCGGGGAGGGCGCGGGCAAGTCGACGCAGCTGCGCCATCTTCGCGCCCGGCTCGAAGAAGCGGGCCGTCGGGTGATCTCTACCCGGGAGCCCGGCGGTTCGCCGCGCGCCGAAGCGCTGCGGGCCGCGCTGCTCGGCGGCAAGGCGGCAGCGCTCGGCTCCTTCGGCGAGGCGGTGCTGTTCGGCGCGGCGCGGATCGACCATATCGACACGCTGATCCGGCCGGCGCTGGCTGGCGGCGCCTGGGTGGTCTGCGACCGTTTCGCGGATTCGACGCGCGCCTACCAGGGCGCCGCCGGCAAGGCGAGCCCGGAGCTGATCGCGGCCCTGGAACGCGTCGTCGTCGGCCCGATGAAGCCCGATCTCACGATCCTGCTGGACCTCGATCCCGAGGCCGGCCTCGCGCGCGCGAAGGCGCGGGCGGGCGATGCGGCGGCCGACAGGTTCGAGGGCGAGAAACTCGCGTTTCACGCCGCTTTGCGCGAGGCCTTTCTGGAGATCGCGCGCCGGGAGCCCGGGCGGGTCAAGGTCGTCGACGCGGCGCTGCCCGAGCATGAAATCGCGGATCGCGTCTGGGCGCTGACGCGCGACGCCTTTCCGGCTGAACTCAAGGGGCGCGTATCGTGAGCGCGCGCCGTCGCGACGAGGCGACGCCAGAAAGCGACGTGCTCGACGGCGCGCTCGCGCCGCGCGTCAACAAGACGCTGTTCGGTCATCTGGCAGCCGAGCAGCAATTTCTCGATGCGTACAAGGTGGACCGGCTGCCGCACGCCTGGCTGATCGGCGGGCGGCCGGGCATCGGCAAGGCGACATTCGCCTGGCGGATCGCGCGGTTTTTGACGGCGCATCCCGATCCGCGCGCGCCCGCCGTGCAGCGCGCCAACGATCTCTATGTCGATCCCGACGCCAAGGCGTCGCATCTGATCGACTCGCTGTCGGCGCCGGACATATTCCTGCTGCGACGCGAGTGGAATTTTACGGCCAAGCCGCCGAAGCATTTCACCGAAATCCGCGTCGACGATGCACGGCGCGCGCTGCACATGTTTCACCACAATGCGGCGAGCGGCGGCTGGCGCGTCTGCATCGTCGATTGCGCGGACGAACTCAACAAGTCGAGCGCCAACGCGCTGCTCAAGGTGGTGGAGGAGCCGCCCGCCAAGGCGCTGTTCCTCATCCTCGCGCATCAGCCGGGACGCCTGTTGCCGACGATCCGCTCGCGCTGCCGCAAGCTGATGCTGCAGCCGTTGTCGCCGGCCGACATTGCGCAGGCGATCCAGGCGCAGGGCGGCGATTTCTCGAAATACAGCAGCGCCGACATCGACAAGGCGGCGCAGCGCGCCGACGGCTCGGTGCGCGAGGCGATCCGGCATCTGGCCCGGCAGGGCGCAGCGTCCGCGCGGCTGACCGAAGACCTGTTGCACGCCCTGCCGAAAGTCGATTGGGGCGGCGTCCAGAAGCTGACCGACGCCATCTCGCGCAACAGCGCCGCCAACGAATTCGACGCCTTCATCGAGACGGTCTTCGTCTGGCTCGACGGGCGCGTGAAGGAAGCCGCAGGGCAGGGCCCGCGCCGCCTCGCGCCGCTGGCGGAAGCCTGGGAGAAGATCGGCAAGTCCGTGCGCGAGACCGAGATCTACAATCTCGACAAGCGCGCACTGATTTTAGGCGTGTTCGAGGAATTGGGCGCAGCGACGCGGTAGGCGCGCAACGTTTCAAATCGCACTTCGGTTTTTGCAGCTTTCGCTAAATTCGAAGCGCTGCCGAACGAGGTCCGCGAACGCCATGATCTACATTCTCACCGCTTCCATTGCCGCCCTGCTGTTGCTTCAGGCGAGCGGCGCCATCCCGCCTTCGAGCGTGGGCGGCCCGATGATGATCGCGCTCATCGTTTTCGCAGGCGCGCTCGCCGTCGCGATCCACGAGGCTTGGACGCGCAAGCGTGGCGTGTTCGGCTGGATCCTCAACATCGTCCTGGTCTTCGTCGGCGCATTTGCGGCCGCGCCGATCGCCGGTTTCCTGATGGTCCTGTTGCTGAGCCCGTTTGCAAACGGGTCCAGCCTCGCGGCCGCGGGCGGGGCGGTCATGGCCATTTCGCTTGCCGGCACGATGGCGATCGCACTGCTGGGCTCATGGGGCGCCCTGCAACTGGCGAACCGCTGGCGATAGTTTGCAAGCACGCCGCCTGCTCAGCGTTCCTCGCGCTGGAGCAGGCCATCGGCAATCGACATCAGGTTTTCGGGCGACAGAGGCCGATAGGCGAAGACAATGCGGTGCTTTCCCGCGGGCGCTTCCACGCCGCGAAACAGCAGGTCTGTGCGCAGCAGCGGTCGCCACTCTCCGTCGATCTCGACTTCCCAGCCGGGATACCAGAGGTCGTGCAGAGTGACGATGCCGGGGGCAGCGCTGTCGAAATCGATCTCGACCCGGTCCGGGCGCCAATCGGCGATCGTCGCCTTCGCGCGCGCCGGTTCGACCGGGTATTTCTGCGAAATCTCGTCCGCGCTGTCGACCAGCACTTCGGAGGTCTGCAGCGCGTTCGGAAAGGCGCCGGCCTCGATCAGTTCGGAGGCGTCGGCCAGTTGCACCCGCGTCTCGACCGTCACGCGCGGCGACACATTGGCCAGACGGTAGATCCAGGTTTTGGGGCCGGTCATGACGGCGTCTGCGACAGTGCGGCGGGCCAGCGCGGGCGCCTGGTCGATCGGCCTGTCGAGAACGACATATTCGAGCCCGAGCCGTCGTCCGAGCGGGCAATTGTATCCGGGAAACGATGCGGGAAAGCGGCGGTGCTGCGCCGTGTAAGGCGCTTCGCCCGGCGACACCAGCCGGTCGTAGGGGCCGATGCGCAGCGGGTTGTAGCCGTTCGTCGCCTCAAGCCCGAACAGCATGGCGGCGTTCTGCCAGGGCCCGCCGAGCCCGATGATTTCCACGCGCGGGCGAGCGCCCACGTGTCCATTGCGTTGCATATCCTGACGGATCGCGTCGACGATGCGCGTTGAATCCTCGGTCGGGCTTTCGAGCATCGCATAGGCCGCGCGCGGCTCGGCGTTGAGGACGCTCGCGGCGTTGCGCAGCACGAGTTCGGCGCCCGTGACGGCGACCGCGAGCGAAAGCGCGGTCACCCGCGCGCGCGGCGAGCGCGGAACGCTGAGCAGCGCGATCAGGCCCGCATAGAGCGGCAGCGCCTTGGCGATCTCCCAGGCCGCATCGAGGCTGTGGGCGGAGCGCGCGGAAAAGGCCAGCGCCCAGCCGAGCACGCCCGCCACGAGCACGCCCGCAGCTAGGAGAGGCAGCCTGCCGGTCGTCGGGGCGCCCTCCCGCACATAGGCGCTCGCCAACGACCCCGTGAGATAAGCGAGCCCGATCAGCAGGAGAAAGGTTCCGCCGACAGGACGGCGGAACAGGTCGATGCCGGGCACATGCTCGAACAGGAAGGGAAAGAGCGGCGTATAACGCCCGAAGGCGTAGAGCAGGGCGACGGCTGCAATCGCAAGAAACGGACGAGCGTCGCGGCGCAGCGCTCGGCCGCCCGCGATCCCGTGCCAGACGAGCAGCAGCGCGGTCAGCGTGCCGGCGAACAGATAGTTGAAGGCGCGGTCCGTGGAATCTACGTCCGGCCGCGTGAAATAGGCCGGGCCCCAATTGCCTTTCGGCATCGGCCGCAGCGAGCCGAAGACGTCGGGTACGAAGAAATTTGCGAGGTTGGCCGGGTAAAGCGAAGAGCGTAGCGCCGCCTCCAGCTCCTCGTGCGGGCGGTTCGAAAAGTCCGCGAACTGGAGCGTGAGAAGCATCGGCACGGCGATCAGCGCCAGCGCCGTCAGCGCGGCAAGCGTCAGAATTCCGAGACGGCTCGCAACGAAACGCCACCCGCCGGGGTCGCGCGCCAGCCGCCACAGCAGCAGAACGCCGAGGGCGACGCAAAGCAGCAATGGCACCTGGCTGCGCCCCAGCACGATCAGCGCCGAGACCACGCCGAGGCCGAGGCCGGCGAGACGGGACTTGCGATCGATCGCGATCTCCATCCAGAGCAGCGCCACCGGGAAAAGCGCATAGGCGGTGATGATGCCTGCATGCATCATGCGTCCCGACGCAGACCCGCCGATCATGAAGACCATGGCCGCCAGCACGCAGGCAGGCGTCGGCCAGCCGAGCCGCTGGCCATAGCGGACCAGCGCGAAGCCGCCGACCAGCAGATGCGCGAAGATCATGGCGTCGAAGGCGAGCAGCGAGGGGTGCGGATCGAACAGCGCCCACAGCACGAAGGCAGGCGAAAAGATCAGGGATTGCGGGTCGGCGATGCTGGGATGGCCCGCGTAATGGTAGGGGTTCCAGAATGGCGAGGCGCCCTGTGCGATCGCATCCGCCATGAACCGGAAGAATGTGTAGAACTGGTTCTTGGAATCCCAGGGCACGACGAGATCGCGCAGCGGCCATTGGGAAAAGGCAATCGCCCAGAATAGGGCGACGAGAACGAGAGCCATGCTCGTTCGGCCCACGCCCGCAGAATTGCGCTCGACCGCTGCAGACGCGTCCGACGCATGGCCTCGCAAGCGCGCGCCGACGCGCTGCGCAAAAGCAGCCCCACTCACACTCGACCCCTCCCTGCGCGCCTTCTGCGAGGCGTCGCTTCCGCTTTTTAGCGCAAGAACGGATGCTTGTCGCGGACCAGCGCCGCGCCGTTGGGCATGGGCGCATTGCGGCATAATTCTTGATTGGGCGACCGGGCAAAGAGGTGACGGAGCAATGCTGGGCATTCCGCGCAAATATGCGCATTTCGTCTTCGGGGTTCTGCAATCGGGCCTGACGTCCGGCATCGCGACAGCGATCGCGAGCCTCTCATTTTGGGCGGCCGGCGGTTTCCTGGCGAACTGGCTGCGCGCCTGGGCCGTCTCCTGGGCGTTGATGCTGCCGATCGTCGTTTTCGCTGCGCCTGCGATCCGCCGGCTGTCGCTGGCGCTGACGCGCGACGACGGCTGAGACGCCGAAACACTCGCCTTGCGCGCCAAAGGCGGGTAAACCGGCGCCATGACGACACGGCCCCAATTCATGATTTCCACCGCCATTCCCTATGCGAATGGCGCGCCGCACATCGGCCATGCCTACGAGCGGATCGCCACCGACGCGATCGCCCGCTTCAAGCGGCTCGACGGCCATGACGTCCTGTTCATCACCGGCATGGACGAATACGGGCTGAAGGTGCAGCAGACAGCCGCGCGCGAAGGCGTGACGCCGCAAGAATTCGTGGACAAGGTCGCCGCCGACTTCGCCACGCTCGGCGAGCTCCTGAACGCGCCGACCGACGATTTCGTGCGCACGACGCAGCCGCGCCATGCAGCCGCCGTGACCGAAATCTGGAAGCGGATGCAGGCGAACGGCGATATCTACCTGTCGAAATACGAGGGCTGGTACTCGGTCCGCGACGAGGCCTATTTCGACGAGGGCGAGCTCTCCACCAACGCAGATGGCAAGAAATTCGCGCCGACCGGCAGCCCGGTCGAATGGATGGAGGAGGAGAATTACCTCTTCAAGCTGTCGACCTATGGCGACAGGCTGCTCGCCCATTATGAGGCGAACCCGGATTTCGTGACGCCGGAGAGCTATCGCAACGAGATCGTCGCCTTCGTGAAGCGCGGGCTGGAAGATCTCTCGATTTCGCGCACGAACTTCAACTGGGGCGTGCCGGTGCCCGGCGACCCCAGGCACGTCATGTATGTGTGGGTCGACGCGCTGACCAATTACATCACTGCTACAGGCTTTCCCGACGCCTCCGCGCCTCGTGCGAAATTCTGGCCGTGCGACGCGCATGTGATCGGCAAGGACATCACGCGCTTCCACGCCATCTACTGGCCTGCGTTCCTGATGTCGGCCGGCATCGCGCTGCCCAAACAAGTTGTCGTTCACGGCTTCCTGTTCAATCGCGGGGAGAAGATGTCGAAGTCGGTCGGCAACGTGATCGGCCCGGCCGACCTCGTGCGCGACTACGGCCTCGACCAGATGCGCTATTTCTTCCTGCGCGAAGTGCCATTCGGGCAGGACGGCTCCTATTCGCACGAGGCGATCGTCTCGCGCACCAACGCTGACCTCGCCAACGATCTCGGCAATCTGGCGCAGCGTTCGCTGTCGATGATCGCGAAGAATTGCGAGGGCAGGGCGCCCGCCTGGGGCGAGCTGACGGAGGCCGATCGCGCCATTCTGGACGCGGCCTATGCGCTGCCGGACAAATGCCGGGCGGCGATGCAGAGCTTTGCGATCCACACGGCGCTGGCCGAGACGTTCAGGGTCGTGGCCGACGCCAACCGTTACTTCGCCAGCGAAGAGCCATGGACCAAGCGCAAGACGGATTTCGCGCGCATGGCGACCGTGCTCGGCGTGACGGCGGAAGTGTTGCGCGTGGTTGCGATCATGGCGCAGCCGGCGATGCCGGGCGCGATGGGCAAGCTGCTGGATGCGCTGGCGCAGCCGGCGGACGCGCGTGATTTCGCCCATGCGGATGCTGCGCACAGCTTGGGGGAGGGGACAGCCCTGCCCGCGCCGGCGCCGATCTTTCCGCGGTATGTGGAGGCGGACGCCGCAAAGGCGTGAGTAAGCTGGTTTGAATATTCATTTCGTGATAATTGAATATTCAGGAGGCGGAGATGTCGCTCTACATACGGGATGACGCAGTCGACGCGCTTGCTGTGCAGTTGCAGCAGGCTACAGGCGCGAAGACAAAAACCGAAGCCGTTCGTGCGGCGCTCGAACACGAACTGGAGCGCGTCAAAGCGAACAAGTCGTTCGCGGAGCGCAATGCCCGCGCCTTCGCGCTCGCCGACAAGATCGGGCCGCCCAATCCCGATTTCGATCACAAACGCTACATGGACGAGATGTGGGGCGAATGATGCTTGTCGACGCCTCGGCGATCGTTGCCGTGTTAAATCGCGAACCGGATGCCGAAGCGTTCGAGACGGCAATCGGCGAGCACGATGGACATCTGTACGTTTCGCCTTTGACAATCTACGAGGCGGCGTTGGGTCTTGCGCGGGCCCGCTGCGGCGGCGGACGTAGACCAAAGCGCAGCGATATTGAATTTGCGCATGCGGCTGTGCGTTTTTTTGTCGAAGACAATCGCATTCAGGCTGTCAGCGTCACGCCGGAGATCGCGGCTCGCGCGATCGAAGCCGCGAGCCGTTATGGCAAGGCCGTCGGCCATCCAGCCGACCTCAATTTCGGCGATTGTTTTGCCTATGCCTGCGCCAAAGCGCTCGGCGCGCCATTGCTCTACAAGGGCGACGATTTCTCGAAAACGGATTTGGCGCGTTAGGCCACCATGCTCATCGACACCCACTGCCACCTCGATTTCCCCGATTTCGCGCCCGAGCGCGACGCCATCGTGACTCGCGCGAAAGACGCGGGCGTCGGGCGGATGATCACAATCTCCACACATGTCGAGCGCTTCCCGACCTATGCCGGGATCGCGGAAGCCTACGACAACGTGTTCTGTACGGTCGGCACACATCCCCATCACGCGCATGACACGCCGGAGGCCAGCGCGGCAGAGCTGGTCGCGCTGTCGCACCATCCCAAATGCGTCGGGATCGGGGAGGCGGGGCTCGACTATCACTACGACCGCGCGCCCCGCGACGTGGCGCAGCGCGTCTTCCGCACGCATATCCAGGCCGCTCGCGAGACCGGGCTGCCGCTGGTGATCCACACCCGTGACGCCGACGCCGACACGGGCGCGATTCTGGAAGAGGAAATGGGGAAGGGGGCTTTCACGGCCCTGCTCCATTGCTTCACGGCTTCGCGGGAGCTGGCCGAGCGTGCGCTGGCGCTTGGGCTCTACATCTCGTTTTCCGGCGTCGTGACGTTCAAGAATTCGCAGGAGCTGCGCGACATCGCCGCCGCCGCGCCGCTCGACCGCATTCTGGTCGAGACGGACGCGCCGTTCCTCGCGCCGATCCCGTTCCGCGGCAAGCGCAACGAGCCGGCCTACGTCGCCAAAACCGCGGCCGTCGTCGCCGAGGCGCGTGGCATGGACGCGGCGGAATTCGCGTCGGCCACGACCGCCAATGCGCTGCGGGTCTTCTCGAAAATGCCGCCGCTTTCCGCATGAGCTATGCGGCGACGATTTTGGGCTGCGGCTCGTCGGCCGGCGTGCCGCGCGTCGCCCAGGGCTGGGGCGCCTGCGATCCCGCCGAGCCCAGGAACCGGCGCCGGCGCTGCGCGCTCTCGATCTCCCGCGAAGGCATAGCCGGATCGACTGAGGTCGTGGTCGATCTGGGGCCCGATATCCGCGAGCAGCTTCTGGACGCCCGCGTCATGCATATCGATGCGGTGCTGCTGACCCACGCCCATGCCGACCATATCCATGGGATCGACGATGTCAGGCCCTATGTGCTTCAGCAGGGCCGCCTGTTGCCGGTCTGGATGGACGAGGCGACGTCGCACGGGGTGCGCGGCAAGTTCGATTATATTTTCCGCACGCCCGAGGGTAGCCAATATCCGCCGCTGCTGCGCGAGCACCGGCTGACGCCGGGCGAGAAAGTTGCCCTCGATGGTCCCGGCGGCCCGGTCGGCGCGCTGCCGATCCTGTTCCGGCATGGGGATATCGACGCGCTTGGCTTCCGGTTCGGGAATTGCGCCTACTCGCCCGATGTCAGCGACATATCGCCGGAGTCTGCGGCGATGCTCGAGGGGCTCGACGTCTGGATCATCGACGCGCTGCGCTACCGGCGCCATCCCAGCCACCTGACGGTGGCAGAGGCGCTCGGGTGGATCGAGCGCCTGAAGCCGCAGCGCGCGATCCTGACCAACCTCCATACCGATCTCGATTACGCGACGCTGAGGCGCGAATTGCCCGCCCATGTGACGCCGGCGTTCGACGGAATGAGAATCGAGCTTTAGCTCGGCCTTGCCCGCCCGCCGTTGCGGCTACGTAAGCTTCGATCACGTTGCGTTCTTTTCGTTCACCGGATGTTCTGCCGCGGGTCCATCCCGCCGTCCTAATCCGCCTTCAAGATCCTTTTCGCTGTTATGTAAGTTCCATAATATTGATTATGCGAATTACGGATCAGAAGATAAAATGAAATCAGAGGCCTTCCCTATGTCGTGCTTTCGGATCGTCGGGCGATTGGCGCGGCGGCGCGCGGGGTTTGACTCGGCGGGTTCGGCTGCGGTCAAAAATCTCCCGGCTGCGCTTCAAAAAATTGGCATGTCGCTGTAGCCAGCTCTTTATTTTGACGCTAAAAGATGGTTTGCGCGGGCTTGTGGCATCGAAAGACCAGTCAGAGAAAGGCGGAGCCGGCCCCATGCAGTCAGTAGATAAGCTGACGGTGGGCATGTGCGCAGGTGTGGCGGTTCCCTCGGGAACCCGTGCGGAACTGGGAAACCGCACGCAAGTGGCGAAACGAGCGATTAGGCATGAGCAAAGGTAGAGATTTCCGTCCTCCGCGCAAGCGCGGCTTCGATGATGACGGTCCGAGCTACGACTACAACCCCCGCCAAGGCAGACCGGCCAGGTCGCCATTCGGGGCGCCGCCCGGTGGAGGCTTCCCTGAAATGGGCGCCCCCTCCATGGCTCCCTCGAGCCCCCCGATCGACGCCACCGTCAAGTGGTTCAAGGCCGACAAGGGCTTTGGCTTCGTCGAGCTCGGCAACGGCACGGGCGACGCGTTCCTGCATATCGGCGCGGTGCAGCAGGCCGGCTACGACAATCTGCCGCCGGGCGCCAAGCTCAAGGTGAACGTGCAGACCGGCCAGAAGGGCCAGCAGGTCACTCGAATTCTCGAGGCCGACCTGTCGACCGCGCAGGCCGAGCGCCCGCCCCGCGCCGGCGGTTTCGGCGGCGGTGGCTTCGGTGGTGGCGGCGGCTACGGCGACAGCCCGCGTCCTCCGCGTCGCGCCGCGCCCGATCCGTCGACGGCCGTGTCCGTCTCCGGCAAGGTCAAATGGTTCGACGAAACCAAGGGTTTCGGCTTCGTCCAGTCCAACGACGGCGGCAAGGACGTGTTCGTCCACATTTCCGTCCTGACCAACTCGGGCGTCCAGCGCCTCGTGGAAGGCCAGCCGGTCAACATGCAGGTCGTCGACACGCCCAAGGGCCGCGAAGCGATCTCGATCCAGGCGTAAGCCGGACCGAACCGGGCAGGGCCTCCCTGCCCTCGAAATTCAGCCGGCGCCGCCTTGCAGCGCCGGCTTTTCTTTTGGCAGCGCCCGGGTGTGAAGTCTGATGGAAAAGTCCCGCGACATTGCGCGCCTGCTCGAGATCATGGCGGCGCTGCGCACGCCCGTGACCGGCTGCCCGTGGGATCTCGAACAGACATTTGCGACAATCGCGCCCTACACGATCGAGGAAGCCTACGAGGTCGCCGACGCCATTTCGCACGGAGATCGCGAGGACCTGCGCGACGAATTGGGCGACCTGCTGCTGCAGGTCGTGTTCCACGCCCGCATGGCCGAGGAGGAAGGCGCGTTCGACTTCGGCGGGGTGGTCGAAGCGATCACCGGCAAGCTGATCCGCCGCCATCCCCATGTCTTCGGCGACACGCGAGACCTGACGCCCGACGAGGTTTCGGCCTTGTGGGGAAAGATCAAGGCTGAGGAGAAGCGCGAGAAGGCTGCGCGCAATCCCGATAGGGCCGCCCTGCCCGCCGCGACGCGGACGCTGGCCAAGGTGAAGTCCGGCCGCCCGGCGTTGGCGCGCGCGCTGGAATTGCAGAAGGCGGCGAGTGAAGTCGGGTTCGACTGGAACGATATCCGCGCCGTGCTCGACAAGATCGTCGAGGAATCCGGCGAGGTGACCGAGGCCGTCGCGACCGGCAAGCCCTCGCGAGTCGAGGACGAGATCGGCGACCTCTTCTTCGTGATGGTCAATCTGGCGCGCCACGCCGGGGTCGATCCGGAGACGGCGCTGCGTGGCGCGAACGCCAAGTTCGAGCGGCGCTTTTCCTATGTCGAGGATGGGCTCGCCACTCGCGGCAAGGCGCCGAAAGAGGCGTCGCTGGCCGAGATGGACGCGCTGTGGACCGAGGCCAAAAGGAACGAGATCAAGACCAAGGGCGCGTGACGCGCCCTGCCCGGTCTTACTTGAACCCGCCGAATTGCAGGGCGCCGAAGGGCGCGATGTTCCGGCGGACGGTCAATTGTTCCGTCGGCGCGGCGGCATAGCCCAGGGATTGTGTGGCCATGGCTGGCGCAGCAGAAGCCAGCGTCGTTTCCGCCTGCCCGTCGCGCTTCCTGTCGGCGGCTTTTCCTGCCGGCTCGTCCGGCGCGGTCCGGGCGACCGTGCTTTCTCCAGCTTTCTCGCGTTTCGCTTTTGCCGTCGGCTTGGCGGCGTGTTCGCCCCTGCCGGCTATGCCGAGGTAACGGGCGGAATCCTTGGATATGCACTTGCCCTTGGAGACCTGCAGAAACTGGCCCGAGGGGCAGGTTTTGGCGAGGGCGGGCGCAGCTGCAACAGCGGACAGGCTGCAGCCTGCGGCGACCAGCAGGACGGGATGTAAAATCGTTCGCACTTGGGGGCTCCCCTTTGACTCACGAACTAGACGAGGGGTGGCGCGATGCGCTGCGCGCCGGTCGCAGTATGAGGGGGCGTTGATGACTGAAATAAGGCCCGGCTTCGACCGACCAGGGCAGTGCGAAGGCTCTCAGCAACGGCTTTCGGCTGGCAATCCGGCGAAGCGATCACGTGTCCATTCGAGGAGGTCGCGGGCGGCTGCAGAGTCGTCGGCGATCAGGCTCATGTGATCGCGACCTGCATAACGCCGGTAGTCGACCGCCTGCCCTGCCGCGCAGCGCGCCGCGACATAGGAGTCCTGGATCGAAGGCCCGATGAGATCATCGGCAAGACCCTGCGCGATCAGGAGCGGTGCGGGAATCGCGCCAGTCGGCGTATTTTCGCCAAGGCGTCGGCCAAGCGCGCCGCCCATCGGATCGCGAGAGAAAATTCCTGCCGCCGGCGCGACAAGGGCGCTGGCCAGGGAGGGAAACGTGCCGAAATCGCCGACGCAGCGGCTGGCGATGTCGCGCACGAGGATCGCCGAGCGGCCGTCGACATAGCTCGGCATGTCAATGTCCGGATAATAGCCCGCGTAGGCGCTGATCAGCAGGGAATTGACGATCTTGCCGAAGGTCGTGGCTTGTGTCGACTGCGCCAGTTTCGCCATGTCGCTGGCCGGCGCCAGCGCCGCGACACCGAGCGCCTTGAGCTCCGGCGCATAGTCTCCGGCACGCGCGCCCGTCCACAGCGCCGAATTGCCGCCCTGCGAATGGCCCCACACGACGTAGCGTGTCTCAAGCGTCGCATCTTTCATCTGGTTTGCCGCGCGGACCGAATCCAGCACCGCGCGAGCGGCGTCTTCCCCGACCAGATAGGCATGCCCGCCATCCGTTCCCAGGCCGACATAGTCGGTTGCGACCAAGGCCCAGCCGTTCTCGATCAACGGTCCGAGCGCCGGCACGTTCAGGAAAGGATGTTTCATCAGGGAAGGCGCGCATCCCCGTGCGACGCCCGTCGTGCCGTGCGCCCAGGCTATGATGGGATTGGCCGTCGCGACGGCCTTTTGCGGCGTCACTACGAGCGCACTAGCAACCGCTGGCGAAGCGTCGGCCCGCGTGGTCGCATAGAGAATGCGCCAGGCGCGGGCATGGGGTGGAACGTCGCGCGAAAACTCTTCAACCCGCAGGAGGCGGCCGGGCGCGAGCTTCTCGCCGCGGGGCGGATCGTAGAAGGCATCGGGACTTGCCGGGCGACCAAGCCACCAGAGCGAGGCGAGGCAAAGCGGCACGGCAACAGAAAGCGCGATCATTAGGCGCAACATCAACAGCCCTGCACGGTCCCCTAAAACAGCCAGGGTCACATTCGTGGCGTCGTCAGCCGGCGTCAACCGGTGTGTGCGTCCGGAAACCTGCGCAGGACGCGCTCGACGCGCTCGGGGCCGACGCGGATATCGATGGCGAGCGAACCATCCCTGCCCGCCTTGCGGGCCAGAACTTCGCCGTTCTCGTAGAGCCACGCGAGGCCGGCGCCATCTTCGGCCGGCACTTTCACACGCATCAGTTTTCGCTCCGAGGCGACGCGCGTCTCGATCGAGGCCAGAAGCGTATCTATCCCCTCGCCCGTCACGGCCGAGACCAGAACGGGACGGGCGTCGGCGGCGCGGCTTAGCGTCGCCTGCAGCAGGCCGGCGCGACGCTCGTCGCTCAGCAGATCGGCCTTGTTCCAGATCTCGATCATGCGGCGGTGGTCGTTCGGCTCGATGCCGAGATCGCTCAAGATGCGCTCGACGTCGGCGCTCTGGGCCTCGGTGTCGCCGTGGCTGACGTCGCGGACATGCAGGATCACGTCGGCCTCGATCACCTCTTCCAGCGTGGCGCGAAAAGCGGAGACGAGCATGGTCGGCAGGTCCGAGATGAAGCCCACCGTGTCCGACAGGATGATGCGCGCGCCATGCGGCAGCTTCACGCCGCGCAAAGTGGGGTCGAGTGTGGCGAACAGCAGGTCTTTCGCAAAGACTTCCGATTGCGTCAGCCGGTTGAACAGCGTCGACTTGCCGGCGTTGGTGTAGCCGACCAGCGCGACGACCGGATAAGGCGCGTCCTGCCGCTTCTTGCGGTGCAGGCCGCGCGTCCGCTTGACCTGTTCGAGGTCCTTCTCGATGCGGCTGATGCGTTCCTGGATCAGGCGGCGGTCGGTCTCGATCTGGGTTTCGCCGGGGCCGCCGAGGAAGCCGAAGCCGCCGCGCTGGCGTTCCAGATGGGTCCAGGAGCGCACGAGCCGCGACTTCTGGTAGGCGAGATGAGCAAGCTCGACCTGCAGCGCGCCTTCGCGGGTGCGGGCGCGCTTGCCGAAGATTTCGAGGATCAGGCCTGTTCGGTCGATGACCTTCGCGGAAAAGGCCTTCTCCAGATTGCGCTGCTGCACCGGCGAGAGCGCGCAATCCATGATGACCAGCTCAGCCTCGTTGTCCTTGGCGAGGGCAGCGATCTCCTCGACCTTGCCCTTGCCCATGAAGGTCGAGGGCCGGACCTGCGACAGCATGACGAGGTGGGCGCCCACGATCTCCAGATCGATGGCGCGGGCGAGGCCTTCGGCCTCTTCCAGCCGCGCCTGGGGGGCGCGCAGGTTGGAATCGTCGCCGCGCGTCGCGCGCGCGGTCAGGTAGGGGCCGACGACGAGCGCGCGCGCGCCTTCTGACGCGGAAGCGCGCGCGTCGAGGTCGAGACCTCTGTTTTCAGAACTCAAACGCTTGTCCGTATCGCCTATTTTTCAGGCGCCTCTTCGCTGGGGTCGAACATCTGGAGCGGCGCCCCAGGCATGATCGTGGAGATAGCGTGCTTGTAGACGAGCTGCGAGTGGCCGTCACGGCGCAGCAAGACGCAGAAATTGTCGAACCAGGTAACAACGCCCTGCAACTTCACGCCATTCACGAGAAAAATCGTGAGCGGTATCTTGTTCTTGCGGACATAGTTGAGAAACGTGTCCTGGAGGTTCTGCGCGCGTTCTGTCGCCATTGTGTTTGACCTGCTTTTCTTGGCGCCCTCGTTTCGGAGCGCATGCGTTTGTCCACCAGCAAAGACGGCGCCACGCCGCAATGCCCCCCGTATGGACAAGGTACTGACTATAATTGTGCTTTGTCAGGGATTCCAACAAGAAGCGCGGCGGAAAACTTTTGTCCTAGACGGCTGGCCACAGCCCCGCCGCGAGAGCGGCGGCGGCTGCGAAAGCGGCCAGCGACAGGATCGGGTTGATGCGCGTGAATATCACCAGCGCCGCCGTCGCGATTGTCGCGAGCACGCCCAGCGCATTGAGATCGGCGGCCCGCGCCATCACGAGGCTGCTGGACAGCACGAGGCCGATGGCGATGGGCGTGAGGCCAGCCTTCACGGAGTCGAACCAGGCCGCCCTGCCATGCCGCTCGACGAAACGCCCGGTGATCCAGGCGAGCGCGCAGGTCGGCACGAGCGCGGCCAGCGTCGCTACGACCAGCCCGGCAAGGCCTGCCATCTTCCAGCCGACGAGGCTCAAGACCATGATGTTGGGGCCCGGCGCCACCTGCCCTAGCGCGAAGAGATTGGCGAATTCGGAATCGTCCATCCAGTGCAGCACGTCCACCAACTGGCGGTGCATTTCCGGGGCGATGGCGTTGGCGCCGCCGATCGCGATCAGCGACATGATCGAAAAGTCGATCGCCATTCGGAGCAGGATGTCTGTCTTCACGACGCCTTTCCGCCCTTGCGCCTGAAATGGAAGAAGGCGACCGACGCCGGGCCGAACAGCGCGACCGCCCAGAGCAAGGGCAGCCTGAAAATTCCGACCGCAACGAAGACGGCGGCGCAGATGCCGACCTGAACCGGATCGAGCCGCGCGCCCCGCGCCATCTTGACGCCGGCGGCGAAGACCAGCCCCGCCGCGGCAGACGCCGCGCCGCCGACGGCGATGCGCACCAACTTCGCGCCCGACAGATAATCGTAGGCCGCGCCGATCAGGAGGACGGCGACCATCGGGGCGGCCATGAGCCCGGCGACCGAGACAATGGCGCCGGCAAGACCAGCATAGCGCTGGCCGAGGACGACGCAGAGATTGGGGGTGTTGGGACCGGGGAGCACCTGGCAGATGCCGAGCAGCGCCGCATATTCCCGCGCGTCGAGCCAGCGGCGCTCCTCGACGACCATGCGGTGCGCCCAGGGCGTCACGCCGCCAAAACCCATCAGGCCAACCTTGCCCCAGCCGAGAAACATCTCGGCCAGCGTCGGGCGCCGGGCATCCGGGTCAGCACCTGCGCCATCAGCCATCCACCGCGTCCCCTGCCTGATTCGACATGCAGATCATGGCGGCGAACGCGGCGGATGTTGAGGGGCGTTAGTGGTTCTAGACGCCAAGGCCTTTGGCGGCGGGAAGCGTCGCAACCGATGAGCGCAAGTCCGCAGTTCTATCCCGGAACTGCTCCGTCGCAGCTTGCGCGGCGTCCTTGGTCTCGGCTGCGGCCTCGCGTCCTGCCGTCCAGAGGATTTCCGCGATCTTGCCGGCGTGCTCGGTGTAGGCCGCCATGGAATCCTGCAGGAAATCGGCCTGGACCCGCGCCAGAGAACCCAGATCGCGCGCCTCGATCGTGGCGCGTCCCGCTTTGGCTGCGTTTGCGAGATTGCGGGTCTGAAAGCCGGCAACCTCGCTCCCGACCGCCTGCGCCTTCTGACCGAACGAGGCGCAGAGGTCGAGCAGGCCGGACAGATCCGGGGAAGCCGTGTTGAATGAATGGGTAAATGCCATGCGAACTCCTTTGCCTGAGGACCAGGGACAGCGCCCGGCGCGGGCCCTGTGTCGCATGAGCAACGCGGAAGTCTTCGAGAAGTTCGCAACTGCGAGATAAAATCCGGGACGGGCCATGGCCCGTCCCGGGGGATGCGCAATTGCTCCGCCGCACTCTGGCGGCGAAGAAATTCAGCGTCTTACTTCTTGACCAGCGGGCACTCGCTTTCGGCGAGCGGACGGAACGCTTCTTCCGCCGGGATGGTCGAGACCAGCTTGTAATAGTCCCAGGGGCCCTTGGATTCCTCGGGCTTCTTCACTTCGAAGAGATAGGCCGGATGGATCTTGCGGCCGTCCGCCCGGACCGAGCCCTTGCCGAAGATCGGGTCTTCGGTCGGCATTTCCTTCATCTTGGCGATGACCTTGGCGCCGTCGTGCGGATTGCCGCCGAGCGCGACCAGCGCCTTGAGATAGTGGGTCGTGGCCGAATAATCGCCCGCCTGAACCATCGAGGGCATGGCGTTATTCTTCGAGCGCGCGGAGAATCGCTTGCTGAAAGCGCGCGTGTCGTCGTTGAGGTCCCAGTAGAAGGTTTCGGTCATCTGCAGGCCGTTGGCGACCTTCAGGCCCAGCGAATGCACGTCGTTGATGAACAGCAGGAGCGAGGCGAGCTTCTGGCCGCCCTGCACGATGCCGAATTCGGCGGCCTGCTTGACCGCGTTGGTCGTATCGCCGCCGGCGTTGGCGAGGCCGACGATCTTGGCTTTCGACGACTGCGCCTGCAGCAGGAAGGAGGAGAAGTCGGCGGTGTTGAGCGGATGCTTGATCGCGCCCAGAACCTTGCCGCCGTTCGCCTTGACGACGGCCGTGGTGTCGGCCTCGAGCGCCGCGCCGAAGGCGTAGTCGGCGGTCAGGAAGAACCAGCTGTCGCCGCCGGCCTTGGTGACGGCCTTGCCCGTGCCGTTGGCAAGCGCATAGGTGTCGTAGGTCCAGTGGATCGTGTTGGGGTTGCAGGACTTGCCTGACAGCGCCGAGCTGGCCGCGCCGGAATTCAGATGGACACGGTTCTTGTCGACGGCGACCGGCATGACCGCGAGCGCGGTGCTGGATGTGACCACGTCAGCATAGAGATCGACATTTTCGACGTCCGCCCACTGGCGCGCCAGAGATGTGGCCACGTCAGGCTTGTTCTGGTGATCGCCGCTGATGATGTCGATCTTCCAGCCCTTTTCGCGGAGGCCGGAATCCTCGACGGCCATCGTGACGGCCAGAACCGAGTTGATGCCGGAAATGTCGGAATAGAGGCCCGCCATGTCGGTCATCACGCCGATCTTGACGTTCTTGTCCTGCGCGGCAGCGATACCGCTACAGGCCAGGCTGACCGCAAGCGCGGTCGTGGCGACGGTTGATTTCATGAAGAACTGCTCCCGAATGCTGTCGCCGGTTCCGGCTGTCGCTCGCCCGTGCAAGCGCGCCCTGTGGCGAAGGCCCGCACACTAGACCGCAGTGCGAAATATCGGAAGTCAGTATTCCGTCGGGGGCCGCAGGGCTCCCGTCAGTCGATCGAGAGCGACTTCAGCTTCCTATGCAGCGCCGAGCGCTCCATGCCGATGAATTCTGCCGTACGCGAAATGTTGCCGCCGAAACGACTGATCTGGGCGACCAGATATTCGCGCTCGAAGACTTCGCGGGCGTCGCGCAGCGGCAGGCTCATCAGCTTCTCGCCCCCTGCCCCGTTGGGCGTCGCCGGCACAAGAGCGCCGATTTCGGACGGCAGCATTTCGGCGGTGATCTCGGCCTCGGGATCGCCGGCGGTCAGGATCATCAGCCGCTCGACGTTGTTGCGGAGCTGGCGGATGTTGCCCGGCCAGTCGTGCGATTGCAGAACCGCCATGGCGTCCGGACCGATTTTTCGGCGCGGCATGCCTGTCGTCGACGACACCTGATCCATGAAGAATTCGATCAGTTCGGGAATGTCGTCGCGGCGGTCGGCGAGCGAGGGCACGTTGATCGGCACGACAGAGAGGCGATGGAACAATTCCTCGCGGAACACGCCTTCGGCGATCGCCTTGGCCAGATCGCGCGACGACGACGAAATGATGCGCACATCGACATGGACGCGGGTCGCGCCGTCGACGCGCTGGAAATTCTGGTCGACCAGTACGCGCAGGATCTTGGCCTGCGTCTCGCGCGGCATGTCGGCGACTTCGTCGATGTAGAGCGTGCCGCCATGGCCCTCTTCGAGCGCGCCGACCTTGCGGCGGCCGTCCTTGCCTTCCGAACCGAAGAGTTCGAGCTCCATGTTTTCCGGCGTGATCGTCGCCGCATTGATGACGACGAAGGGGCCCGCCGCGCGGCCCGAGGCCTCGTGGATCGAGCGGGCGACCAGTTCCTTGCCCGAGCCCGGCGCGCCGGTGATCAGCACGCGCGAATTGGCTGGTGCGACGCGCTCGATCACCTGGCGCAGCTGGTTCATCGCGGTCGATTTGCCGATGATGCGGTCGGTCGCGCCGGCGCGCGAGCGCAATTCGCTGACCTCGCGTTTGAGGCGCGAAGCTTCGAGCGCGCGGTCGGCGACGAGTACGAGGCGGTCGGCCTTGAACGGCTTTTCGATGAAATCATACGCGCCGGCGCGGATGGCGCTGACGGCGGTCTCGATATTGCCGTGGCCGGAGATCATGACCACCGGGAGCGCCGGATGCTGCTCCTTGATGACGTTGAGCAATTGCAGTCCGTCGAGCCGCGAGCCCTGCATCCAGATATCGAGAAACATCAGATGCGGGCGGCGGGCCTCGATGGCCGCGAGCGCGTCGTCGGAATTCTTGGCCGTGCGGGTCGAATGCCCCTCGTCCGAAAGAATGCCTGAGACGATATCGCGGATATCGGCTTCGTCGTCGACGATGAGAATGTCAGTGGCCATGGTTCAGGTCGCGCTTCTTGTCTGTTCGTTCGGATGCATTGAAACCAGATCCGGGGCGTTCGCGGTGTGCGTCTCCGCGCCTCCCGAAATCCGCATGAAGAGTCGGACATAGGCGCCGGGCCCTTCCGGCGCGTCGAGCAGTTCGATTCCGCCGCCATGATCTTCCATGATCTTGGCGACAATCGGCAGGCCGAGACCCGTGCCCTCGCTGCGCGTCGTGACATAGGGTTCGAGCAGGCGCTGGCGGTTCTCGGTCGGGAAGCCGCGGCCATTGTCGATAACGTCGATGGCGGCGATCCCATCGGCGACCGCCACCGACACGTCGATGCGGCCGGGCCCGTTCGCGCCCTCGACCGCGACGACGCCTTCCGTCGCGTTTTTCACGATATTGGTCAGCGCCTGCGAGATCAGGCGGCGGTCGAATTTCGCCGGCAGGTTCTCGAGCGCGTAATGTTCTGCGATCTCGATCTCGGGATGGCCGACGCGCATCAGGAAGATGACCTGCTTCACGCACTGGATGAGTTCGTCTTCCTCCAGCCGCGCCTTGGGCATCCGCGCGAACGAAGAAAACTCATCGACCATGCGCTTGATGTCGTCCACCTGGCGCACGATCGTGTCGGTGCACTGGTCGAAGACATCGCGGTCGACGGTGATGACCTTGCCGTATTTGCGCTTGAGGCGTTCGGCCGAAAGCTGGATCGGGGTCAGCGGATTCTTGATCTCATGCGCGATGCGCCGGGCGACATCGGCCCAGGCCGAAGTGCGCTGCGCGGTGACGAGGTCGGTGATGTCGTCGAGTGTGATGACGAAACTGCGCCCGGCATCGCCTGCCGACCCCGAGGTGACGCTGACGTTGACGATGCGCTCGCGGCCGCCGCGCATCAGCGATATCTGGCTCTGGATAGACCGGCGCTGGACTGCGGCGTCCTGCAGGATGGACGCGACTTCGGGCAGCACGTCCGAGATCGGCTGGCCGACAGCGCTGGAATCGGCTTCGACATTCATCAGCTTTTCGGCCGCAGGATTGACGACGTTGACGACGCCTTCCGGATCGACGCCGACGACGGCGGCCGGCACGCCCGACAGCACGGCTTCGGTGAAGACGCGGCGGTCGTCGATCAGCTGGTTGGCTGCGAGCAAGCGGTTCTGCTGGATGCGCAGTTCCGACGTCATCTTGTTGAAGGTGTCGCCGAGGTGAGCGAGATCGCCCTCAGCCTTGTCGGTCGGCACGCGCACATAGAGGTTGCCGCTCGAGACTTCGTCGGTCGCCGAAATCAGCCGGCGGATCGGCGCGATCAGGCGATTGGCGAAGGCGAGACCAAGCCAGATCGCCGACAGCAGCATGATCAGCGAGATCAGGCCGAACATGGTCGCAAAGGCGATCACGAGGTTGCGGCGCTGGCCTTCGAAGGAATTGTAGATGCCGATCAGCTTGGCGGCCTGCGCCGGGAATTCCATCGTGAAGGGATCGACGGGCCGCGCGGCGTAGAGAAACGTGTTCGGAAAGGCAGAGATCGCGCGCAACGCGATGAAGGTCTTGCCGTTGTCGGCGACAACGCAGGTCGGTTCGCCCTTGCGGGCCTCGGCGAAATCGCCGGCTTCCGGCTTCAGGAGCGGCGTTGCTTCCTGGCCTTGCGGCGGAAAGTCGGCCTTTTCGAGCGTTTCGCCGTCCTCGCGCATCAGCGCCGCCTGGGTGAAGCCGAGATAGCGGGCGCGCGAAGCGAAGAATTCGTGAAACAGCTTGCGGTCGGCGTCGTACATCGGCTTGGCGCGGTCGAGGTCGGCCGCGGTCAGCTGAGCCTCCTGCAACAGCGAGCGGCATTGCGACTGGCGGAATAATCGCGCAGCTTCCGCCGTATTGAAGATGAAGGCCCTGACGTCGTGCAGGAAGGCCGGGCTGATCGCCTGATTGATGGTGATCGAGCCGACGATGGCGATGACGACCGCAGGAGCCGCCGCCGCAATCGAGAACGCGCGGACCACCCGGAAATGCAGGCCCGATCCCGCAGCGCCCGCGCGCCACGCAGAAATCAGGGTCCAGCCCTCCACGACGACCAGCGCGATCACCACCAGCAGCGACACGATGTTGGCGATGAACAATGCGGCGGCCAGCCGGTCGTCGACGGCGATCGGCGTCAGGCCGGACAGCATAAAAAAAGTGGCAAGCGCGCACAGGAGCGCGAAGGCGACGGCGACGGCCCCGAGGCGCTGCCGCAAGCGGCGCCCGGTGCGTCGCGCCGGCTGCGGCGCGCTCAATGTGTCGGCATCGGACATCGGCCCCCAAAGTTCCGCCAGCTTGGCCTTAGGGCTAGCGGATGCGCAGCTTAGTTGCAACGGCGCAACGGTGTTGCCCGATTGCGACGTTTTTCTGGCGCCGGCGAAATTTTTCCGGGGGCAATTCGTCAGCGCGGCAGGCGCATCAGCCTGATGTCGAGGTCGCGGACCTTCTTGCGCAACGTATTCCGGTTCAGGCCGAGAAGCTCGGCGGCCTTGATCTGGTTGCCGCGCGTGGCCGCCAGCGCCGCCGAGAGCAGCGGATATTCGAGCTCGCGCAGGATGCGGTGGTAGAGGCCGGGCGGCGGGAGGCCGTCGCCGTAGGACTTGAAGAGATCGGCCAGATGCCGCTCGACGGACATGCCGAGCGAATCGTCCTTGTGATTGCCGCCCGGCGCGCCGCCGCGCTGCGCCATCGACGGCGCTTCGGCGGCTGCGACCTGAACGGGCGCCGCATAATCCTGGCCGAGTTCGGATTCGACCAAGGATTCCGAGATGATTTCCTGCGGATAGAGTGCGGCCAGGCGCCGGGTCAGGTTTTCCAGTTCGCGGATGTTGCCGGGCCAGCGATAGCGCTTCAGGCGGTCGAGGGCGGCCGGCTCCATGCGCTTCTGCGGCAGGCCCTCATCGGCCGCCAGTTTGAAGAAATGGCGCACGAGGTCCGGCACGTCCTCGGTGCGCTCGCGCAGCGGCGGCAGGCGCAGCGGCACGACGTTGAGGCGGAAGAAAAGGTCTTCGCGGAACAGGCCCTGCTGGATCGAGACGCGCAGGTCCTTGTTGGTTGCCGCGACGATGCGGACATTGCTCTTGATGGGCGTGCGGCCGCCGACGGTCGTGTATTCGCCCTGCTGCAGTACGCGCAGCAGGCGGGTCTGGGCCTCCATCGGCATGTCGCCGATCTCGTCGAGGAACAAGGTGCCGCCTTCGGCCTGTTCGAAACGGCCCGCAGAACGGGCGTTCGCGCCGGTGAAGGCGCCCTTCTCGTGGCCGAACAGTTCGCTCTCGATCAGGTCGCGCGGGATCGCGGCCATGTTGATGGCGACGAACGGGCCCTTCTTGCGCTTGCCGTAATCGTGCAGCGCGCGGGCGACGAGTTCCTTGCCGGTGCCGGATTCGCCCGTGATCATCACGGTCAGGTCGGTCTGCATGAGGCGCGCGAGCGCGCGATAGATTTCCTGCATCGCGGGCGAACGGCCGACCAGCGGCATGCCCTCGATTTCGTGGTGGGGATCGCGCTCGGCGCCGACACGCGGCTGGTTGAGCGCGCGGCCGACGATGGCCACCAGCTCCTTCAGGTCGAAGGGTTTCGGCAGGTAGTCGTAGGCGCCGCGCTCCGAGGCCTTGATGGCGGTCATGAACGTGTTCTGCGCGCTCATCACGATGATCGGCAGTTCGGGCCGCAGTTTCTTGATGCGCGGGAGAAGTTCGAAGGCGTTCTCGTCGGGCATGACGACGTCGGTGATGATCAGATCGCCGTCGCCGGCCTCGACCCAGCGCCACAATGTCGAGGCGACGCCGGTCGCGCGCACCTCGTAGCCCGCCCGCGAGAGCGCCTGGCTCAGCACCGTGCGGATCGCCATGTCGTCGTCAGCAACCAGTATCGATCTGCCCGACATCAAATCTTTCTCCAGCATCGCGGCTTCACGTTGCGCGTCCGTCCTGCACGGCCCCGCCCTTGGCGCGATACATCGGCATGAGAATCCGAAATGTCGTGCGCCGCGGTTGTGACTCGCATTCGACGATGCCGCCGTGATCCCCGACAATCTTCGCGACCAAAGCAAGTCCGAGGCCAGTCCCGCTCGCCTTGGTGGTGACGAAGGGATCGTAGAGGTTGGCCATGATGTCGTCGGGCACGCCCGGCCCGTTGTCGCGCACGCAGAATTCCAGCGGCAGGCTGACCAGCGCGGTCGATCCGGGCGTCCGCATCCGCACGCCGGGCTTGTAGGCGGTCGACAATTCGATCTCGCCGTCGATCGTGTCCGTGCCGATGGCTTCGGCCGCGTTCTTCACGAGGTTCAGGAAGATCTGCACCAGCTGATCGCGATTGGCGAGGACGGGCGGCAGCGAGGGGTCGTAGGTCTCGGTGAAGCGGATATGGCGCGCAAAGCCGGCCTGCGCCGACAGTTTCACCTGTCCGAGCACATTGTGGATGTTGACGCTCTCGCGCTCGATCGGGCGGCCGTCGGAGAACATTTCCATGCGACCGACCAGCTTCACGATCCGGTCGGTTTCCTCGCAGATCAGGCGAGTCAGGGCGCGGTCGCCGGATTCTTCCACTGCCGTTTCGAGCAGCTGGGCCGCGCCGCGAATGCCGGCCAGCGGGTTCTTGATCTCGTGCGCCAGCATGGCGGCAAGCGCCGAGACGGAGCGGGCGGCGCCTCTATGCGTGAGCTGCCTGTCCATTTTATCGGCAATTGTCCGTTCCTGCAGCATAAGAACTAGGCTGTCTGCATCATCCGACAGCGGCGCGGCATGAACGTCCGCCACGCGCTCGACGCCGATCCGGGGCGTGCCGAGGTCGACGCGATATTCGTTGATGGCGGCGCGGCGGGCGCGCGCCTGCTCCAGAAGGCCGAGGACGGGCGAGGAAAACGGCAGGAGATCGTCGATGCGCTGACGGCGGAGCGCGGCGACGCCCATTTCGAAGAAGGCCTCGGCGGCGGCGTTGGCGTCGACGATCCGATTTTCGCCATCGAGCGCCAGGACGGGGTTCGGCAGCGCCGAGAGCAGGCGCGCCGGATCGATCGTCGTGCGCGCGCCGTTGCGGACGGGCTTGTGACGATCGACGACGATATTGTCGATATCGCGATTCATGCGGCCTCCCCGGCCAGATTTCCGCTCTGCTGCGACCAGCAGCGCGCCAGCAGCGCAGCCGCTTCGTCGGCGTCGGCGGTTGTCACGAGTTTCGCGCGGAGCGCACGTGGCAATCCGAAGCCCTCGGCCGCAGCCGTATCGGCATAGGCGGCCAGATGCTTGCGGGCGTGGCGAACGCCCTGCTCCGGCCCGAAGGTCGCAAGCAGGCTCTCGTAATGTTCGAGCGCGGCTTCGGCCTTCTCGGCCGGCGTGGGCTCCCGCCAATCGCGGCCGCAGAGCGCGGCGGCGATCTTGCCGACCAGCCAGGGCTGGCCGACGGCGGCGCGGCCGATCATGACGGCGTCCGCGCCGGAGGCCGCGAGCATTTTTCGCGCATCTTCGGCATTGTTGCAGTCGCCGTTGGCGACGAGCGGCAGTCCGATGGCGTCGCGCACGGCGCGAATGGCGGCCCAATCGGCCTCGCCTTTGTAGAACTGCTGGCGCGTGCGCCCGTGCACCGTGATCAGCGCTGCGCCCTCGCCTTCGAGCTGGCGTGCGAGGTCGGGCGCGTTGATCGTGTCGGCGTCCCAGCCGAGCCGCATCTTGACGCTGACCGGCACTTTCACGGCTGCGATGGTCTCGCGGGCCAGCGCAACAGCCAGTTCCGGCTCGCGCATCAGCGCCGAGCCCGCATAACCGCCGACGACGCGCTTGGCCGGGCAGCCCATGTTGATGTCGATGGCGTGGGCGCCGGCGTCTTCGGCCAGCCTGGCGGCTTCCGCCATCGCGGCAGGGTCGCGGCCGGCGATCTGGACGACGTGGATCGGCAGGCCCTCGCCTTCGGCGCGCAGCCGGGTCTGCTCGTCGGCGGCGATGTAGAAACTGGCGGCCACCATTTCGGAGACGACCAGCCCCGCGCCGAAGCGGGCGGCGACGCGGCGCATGCCAATATCAGTCACGCCGGACATGGGGGCGAGGAATGCCGGCTCCTCGATGCGAAAGGGTCCGAGAACAATCGGCCACTTTGCAGAGGCGCCTAGTGCTTGGGCATTTGCACTCATGCCTAGACAATAGCCATTATGCTGCGCTGCGGCAAGGCCTCTGCTTGATATCCGTCATGTCAGTCCCGCCAAATTGACGGAAAGGGCGAAACGTCGGATTGAACGGCCATGTCGTCCTCCGCTGCCGGCGCCGATGCGCTCGTCCTGATTGTCGCCGCTGGCCGCGGTTCGCGCTTCGGCGGCGAGATCCCGAAGCAGTACCGCCTGCTGGGCGGCCTGCCCGTGCTGACGCGGACGCTGGCGGCCTTCGCGGCGGCGCTGCCGGAAGCGCGGCTGCTGGTCACCATCCATCCCGACGATTCCGAACTCTATACGGCCGCCGTTTCCGCCCTGCCGGGTACGGTCGCGGCGCGCCTGCTGCCCTGGGTCGCCGGCGGCGCGACGCGGCAGACGAGCGTGCGCAACGGACTTGAATCGGCTTCAAGTAAAAGCCAAAAAATCGTTCTTGTTCATGATGCTGCGCGGCCATTTGCAAGTTTTGAATTAATTTCCCGCGCCTGCGCGGCGGCGCGCGAATTCGGCGCTGCTGTCCCCGGTTTCGCCGTCACCGATACGATCAAGGCGGTCGATTCCAAGGGCGTCGTGACCGGCACGCCTGATAGGGCGAGCCTGCGCGCGGTCCAGACGCCGCAGGCCTTCGACTACGCCCTGCTGCTGTCGGCCCACCGGTCGGCTGCCGGGCTGGAACTGACCGACGACGCCGCCGTGGCCGAGCAGTCTGGCCACACAGTGCATGTCTTCGAGGGAGACCCCGGCAATATGAAAATCACAAGCGCGGGCGATCTTGAGGCGGCGGAGCGGCGGCTGATTGCGGACCTCCCCGATGTGCGCGTCGGCCAGGGCTACGACGTCCATGCCTTCGAGCCTGGCGACCACGTCTGGCTCGGCGGCGTCTCGATTCCGCATGACAGGAAGCTGCTCGGCCATTCCGACGCCGACGTGCTGATGCACGCTGTCACGGACGCGATTTTCGGCGCGCTGGCCGATGGCGACATCGGCTCGCATTTTCCGCCGTCCGATCCGCAATGGAAGGGCGCGGCCTCCGAGATTTTCCTGGCCTATGCCGCAGACCGCGTCCGCGCGCGTGGCGGGATGATCGCCCATATCGACGGGACAGTCGTCTGCGAGCGGCCGAAGGTTGGCCCGCATCGCGACGCGATCCGCGCCAGACTGGCCGAGATCATGAAAATCCCGGTCGAGCGTGTCGCGGTGAAGGCGACGACCTCCGAGCGACTGGGCTTTACCGGCCGCGAGGAAGGCATAGCCTCGCTCGCCATCGCAACGGTGCGGCTACCCCTGGGAGCATGAACATGGCCTTCGACCTTGCCCTCGAAGATCGCGCCCGCAAGCTCGTTGCGCGCTATGTGGCGGCGGGCCGGACGATCGCCACCGCCGAATCCTGCACGGGCGGGCTCGTCGCAGGCCTGATCACGGAGATCGCGGGCTCGTCGGCGGTTCTGGAGCGTGGTTTCGTCGTCTATTCCAACGCCGCCAAGATCGGGATGCTGGGGGTGGCGGCCGAAACCATCGACGCGACGGGCGCGGTCAGCGAGCCGACGTCGCGCGAAATGGCGTCCGGCGCGCTCGAACATTCGCGCGCCGACGTCTCGGTCTCGATTACCGGCGTCGCGGGTCCCGGCGGCGGCACGGCGCAGAAGCCGGTCGGGCTGGTGCATTTCGCTTGCGCGCGCCGCGACGGTCCGACGGTCCATGTCGAGCGGCGCTTCGGCGACATCGGCCGTGCCGCGGTGCGCAAGGCGTCGATCGAGCAGGCGCTGGAACTGCTGGAAAACGCCCTGCCCGGCTGATCCGGGAATGTCATCCCGGACGGCCGCAGGGCGATCCGGGAACCAGCACGCAACGCTCCGCATCTAGGTCCCGGCTCTTCGCTTCGCTACGGCCGGGATGACACGCGAGCAGCCATTCAGTCGCGCCCGTAGACCTTGTCCGCGCGCTGTTCGAAGGCCGTCGCGAATTTGCGGAAAGCATCGTCGAAGACCGCGCCCATCAGCGCGCCCAGAGCGCGCGAGCGGAATTCATAGTCGATGAAGAACTCGACCTCGGAGCGCTTGTCCTCGAGATCGCGGAAGCGCCAGCGATTGCGCAAATGCCTGAAGGGCCCGTCGACATAGTCGACGTTGATCTCGTTGCGCTCCTTTTCGAGAACCACGTGCGTGGTGAAGCGCTCGCGGATCGCGAGATAGCCGACTTCCATCTCGGCGAGCGCGGTCTCGACGCCATCCTCGCGGGTGTCGCGCTTGCGCACGCGCAGCGCCGTGCAGAGCGGCACGAATTCCGGGTAGGAATCCATGTCCGCCACGAGCGCGAACATCTGCGCGGCGGAATGGTGGACGCGCCGTAGGGTGCGGTAGCGGGGCATGACAGCGCGGCGGGCTCTCTCAGCGGATGCGGATGCAGCCCTTCCAGCCCTCATAGGTCGGGTATTCGCGCTTAAGGGCGTGCATCCAGCGTCCGCAGTCGCGTAGCGACGCGAATCGCTGCGTCACATCGGCCCAGTCGAGCGCTGTCGGCTGAGCGCCCGGCGCGAGATTGCGGCCGCCGGTGAAATGGCCCTGCCAGACCTGCTGCGGGACGACCACGACGACATCGGCGGCCGGATAGGCCGCGAGGTCTGCCGCCTGCGCGACGGACAGTCCCGCAATCAGGCCGATGGCGGCCAAAGCGACGCGCGCCTGTGTCATTTTTCTCAACGCTCCTTGTTGGGCGGGCGGAACCTATCAGGCCGCAGGCCCGCGCAAAAGCCGCCGCGGGCTTCATCGATGCGGCAAAGCCGCGGCGCATTGGCGCCGCCCCAAGCCGGACCGTCGCGCAAATTCGTTCAGAAACAACGCGGTGGCAAATCGGCCACATCGCTGGAACTTCAAGGCCCCTGCCCGGTTTTCTCCGCGCTTGCGCCGATATCGGGTCCGAGACTCGGGACGCTAGGGGAGCGGGGGCGTTTTCCCATACCTGTTCAGGAGTATTCCATGTCGAGACTTTTCCGTCCGCTGATGGGCGTATCGCTGGCGGCGCTGAGCGCCGGGTCGGCGCTGGCGGCCGATCTGCCGAGCCGCAAGGCGCCGCCGCCGGTCGCCTATGTCGAGCCCGTGCCCGTCTTCACCTGGACCGGCTTCTATGTCGGTCTGAACGCCGGCGCAGCGATCAGCAACAGCCGTTACGGGTTCGCGCCCTTCGGCGCCGACCAGAAGGCCGGCGGCGTCGCCTTCACCGGCGGCGGCCAGATCGGCTATAATTGGCAGACCGGCCCGCTGGTGCTGGGCGTCGAGACCGACATCAATTATCGCGGCGCCTCCGGCAACAACAACGGCTTCGGCAGCATCGGCACGAGCGCCGGCTATTTTGGCACCGCCCGCGCCCGCGTCGGCTATGCGATCGATCGCCTGCTGATCTACGGCACCGGCGGTCTGGCCTATGGCAGCGTCAACTTTCCCGGCAGCGCGACCGGCGTCGGCCTCGGCGGCGCGCCGCACTTCCTGACGCGGTTCAACAATCCCGGCACGAAGCTCGGCTGGACGGCGGGCGCAGGCGTCGAATACGCGCTGACGCGCAATTGGTCGGTGAAGGCCGAATATTTGTACGTCGATCTCGGCCGCAACGCTGCGGGTTATACGGACCTTGCCACCGGCCTGCCCGTTACGCTGCAGGCGCGCAATTCGGACCACATCGTTCGCGCCGGCGTGAACTATCGATTCTGATCGGTATAGACACGCTCAAGCAAAACGAACGGATACGTTCTAGCCTAAACATAAGCCCGGCCATTTGGCCGGGCTTTTTTACTCTTAAAAACACCTTGTGCGTAGCTATTACGCTGTATTTTCTGTGACATCCGGGTCACATGACTACGAAAGCGGGCGCCGAAGTGGCGATTTCGTGAATTCCCCTGTTCTCACGAAACGCCGTCCGTTCTAGCTTTGCGTCATGTAAGCCTCGGTAGGGGGTGAGCATTTTCCGCCCCGCCCGGCCGGGTGGAACAGTTTCGTATTGCCTAAAACTGTCAGCATCAGGGGAAGTAATCATGAAGATATCGACGTTCGCTGCGGCGCTCGCCGCAAGCACAATCGCGGGTTCTGCTTTCGCAGCCGACCTGCCGGCCCGCAAGGCTCCGCCCGCCTATATCGCGCCGGCGCCGATCATGACCTGGGCCGGCTTCTACATCGGTCTCAACGCCGGCGCGACGTTCGGCGGCAACAATACCGCCAACATCGTCTCGACCTCGCTCCTGCCCGGCAATGCCGCGGCGGCTGCGCTCGCCGCGCTCGGCACCGGCGCATTCGGCAACAACAACAACGGCACGAACGTCGCCTTCATCGGCGGCGGACAGATTGGCTGGAACTGGCAGTCGGGCGGCTTCGTGGCCGGTCTCGAGGCGGACATCCAGGGCATTGCCGGCCGTCGCAACCCGCAGAACAACGTGACGCTCGGCGCCGTAGGCGGCGCGACCATCCTGCAGACCGTCCCGACGGGCGGCCAGCTGCAGTGGCTGGGCACGGTGCGCGGTCGCGTCGGCTTCGCGGTTTCGCCGTCCTGGCTGCTCTACGCCACCGGCGGTCTCGCCTACGGCGGCGTGAACAGCAACAACAATAACGGCTTCTCGCAGGTGTCGATCGCCGGTCCGGCTCTCGCCGGCTTCGGCGTCAGCGACAATCGCGGCGGCAATGTCCGCCTCGGCTGGACGGTCGGCGGCGGCGCCGAGTGGATGATCTCGCAGAACTGGAGCGTGAAGGCCGAATACCTGTACTTCGATCTCGGCAACCGCACCTCGAACGGCGTGGCGATCGACGCTGTGACGGGCCTCACCTATCTCGGCTACCAGACCAGCCAGCGCACCAACGGCCATATCGCCCGCGTTGGCCTGAACTATCACTTCAACTGGGGCGCAGCGCCAGTCGTCGCCCGGTACTGACAAGTTCTAGATCCGGTATATTCAAGATGAAGCCCGGCCAATGGCCGGGCTTTTTTGTGTACAAAATCATGAGTTTGGCGAGGTCTTTGGTGTCGATTTTGCAAGCTTGGTCCGCGAGTTTGTTGCCGTGAGGCCACACGTAGCGGAAACCCGGCTGGGTTAAGGCTAATTCCGGATTTTCTATATTCCCACGCTCCCGCTCATTGTTTAGGTTCCGGACGTGGTAGCCGATCCGGTCGCCAGAAGTTTTCCGCTTCGCTAACGTGGGCGGGGCATCAGAGTACCTAAACCTCAGCTTCCTACCCAGGGGGACATCATGAAGCTCAAGACTTTCGCTGCGGCCCTCGCCGCTACCATCATCTCCAGCTCCGCCTTCGCGGCCGACCTGCCCTCGCGCAAGGTTGCCCCGGTCATGGCGCCCGTTCCGGTCTTCACCTGGACCGGCTTCTACGTCGGCGTGAACCTCGGCTACTCGTTCGGCGGCAGCAACAATGGCAACGGCTTCGGTGTCGTTCTCCCGCCGGCCACGGCGCAGCACATCGGCCCGCTCGCTGGCGGCAACGGCAGCGGCAAGGGCATCAACGGCGGCCTCCAGGCTGGCTATAACTGGCAGATGGGCAGCCTCGTCGCTGGTCTTGAGACCGACATCCAGCTCGCTGGCATCCGTGGCAACGGCAACCCGGCCGGCGCGATGGGCATCGGCAACAACGGCGCTGCGCAGTTCGTCGCCGCCACGTCCAACTCGCGTATCGACTGGTTCGGCACGCTGCGTGGCCGTCTCGGCTTCACGGTTGCTCCGACCTTCCTCCTGTACGCCACGGGTGGTCTCGCCTACGGCGGCGTGAAGAACAGCGTTACCCCGGTGTTCGTGAACACGACCGGCGGCTCGCTGCTCGGCATCACCACGTCCACGAACTCCACGAAGCTCGGCTGGACGGCCGGCGCCGGCGCGGAATACGCCTTCAGCCAGAACTGGTCGGCGAAGCTTGAGTATCTCTACACGGATCTCGGCAGCTCCAACACCAACCTGACGAACGCCGGCGCTGCGATCGGCGCGTACTTCGGCTGCTGCACGGCCTACTCCGGCCAGCTGTCCAACTCGAACCGCTTCCACACGGTTCGCGCGGGCCTGAACTACCGTTTCGGCGGCTACGCCGCCCCGGTCGTCGCCAAGTACTGATCGCTTCCCGATCTTCCGCTTCGGCGGACAGAAGCCCGGTCCCAGTGGCCGGGCTTTTTGTTTGCGGCGCCGCTTTTCCTTGCCCTTGGGCGCTGCCTTCTCTATCTGGCCGTGATGACCGCAGACGCGACCGAAAAACCGGCCCCCCGCATTTCCTTCGTTTCGCTCGGCTGCCCGAAGGCGCTGGTGGATTCCGAGCGGATCGTCACGCGCCTTCGCGCGGAAGGTTATGAACTGGCGAAGACCCATGCGGGCGCGGACGCCGTCATCGTCAACACCTGCGGCTTTCTCGACAGCGCCAAGGCCGAATCGCTGGCCGCGATTCGCGCGGGGCTGGAAGAAAACGGCAAGGTGATCGTGACCGGCTGCATGGGCGCCGAGCCCGAGCAGATCATGCAGGCCTATCCGGATGTGCTCGCCATTTCCGGCCCGCAGGGGTTGGAAAGCGTGATGGAGGCGGTGCACCGCGCCCTGCCCGCGCCGCACGATCCGTTTCTCGATCTCGTGCCCGAACAGGGCGTGAAGCTGACGCCGCGCCACTACGCCTATCTGAAGATTTCAGAGGGCTGCAACAACACCTGTTCGTTCTGCATCATTCCGAAGCTGCGCGGAAAGTTGGCGTCGCGGCCGGCCGGCGACGTGCTGCGCGAGGCCGAGAAACTCGTGCGCGCGGGCGTGAAGGAATTGCTCGTGATCTCGCAGGACACGGGCGCCTATGGCGTCGATGTGCGCTATGCGCCATCGACCTTCGGCGACCGCGAGGTGCGCACCAAATTCATCGATCTGGCACGCGAACTCGGCTCGCTCGGCGTGTGGACGCGGCTGCACTACGTCTACCCCTATCCGCATGTCGACGAAGTCTTGCAGCTGATGGCGGATGGCAAGATTTTGCCCTACCTCGACATTCCCTTCCAGCACGCGAGCCCGCGCGTTCTGCGCGCGATGAAGCGGCCGGGCGATCACGAGACCATGCTCGAGCGCGTGCGCGGCTGGCGGCGCGCCGTGCCTGATCTGGCCATCCGCTCGACCTTCATCGTCGGCTTCCCCGGCGAGACGGAAGAGGATTTCCGGCAGCTGCTGGACTTCTTGACCGAAGCGAAGATCGATCGCGTCGGCGCCTTCGAATACGAGCCGGTCGCCGGCGCGCCGGCCAATAATCTCGGGCTGGAGCCGGTTGCGCCGGAGGTAAAGAAGGCGCGCTGGAACCGGCTGATGGAGACGCAGCAGAAAATATCCGCCAAGATTTCGCGGGAGAAAATCGGCAAGCGCGTGAAGGCGATCGTGGATGAGGTCGGCGCGAGCGTCGCCAAGGGCCGCACGACGGCGGACGCGCCGCAGATCGACGGCACGATCCACATTGCCTCGTCGCGGCGGCTGAGGCCCGGCGACATCGTCGATGTGCGCGTGGAAGCCGCCGACGCCTACGATCTGAGCGGGCGGGCGGCGTAGGCCTCTCCGCGTATCCACCAGCCTTCATCCTGAGGAGCCCGCAAAGCGGGCGTCTCGAAGGATGGTGGAATCAGCATTCTTGAATCGGCCATCCTTCGAGACGCGCCTGAAGGCGCTCCTCAGGATGAGGATTCCGGCGTCTGCCTTTCGCCCTTCGCCATGAGCAATACGCCTGCCCCCAGCAGCGCCGACGCCAGCGAGCCGATCAGCACGCCAATTTTCGTCTCGTCGATCAGGCCGGCATCGGCCGGAAAGGCGAGCATGCCGATGAACAGGCTCATGGTGAAGCCGACGCCGCAGATGAGCGCGACGCCATAGAGCTGCATCCAGCTTGCGCCTTGCGGGCGGCTGGCCCAGCCCAGCGCAACGGCGATGCGCGCGGCCAGGAATACGCCGACCTGCTTGCCGATGAAGAGGCCCGCCGCAACGCCCAGTGTGACGGGATGGAGGAGGCCCGCCAGCGTCGCGCCCTCGAAGGACACGCCAGCATTGGCGAAGCCGAAGATCGGCGTGATGACGAAGCCGACCCAGGGCGCCAGCGCGTGTTCGAGCCGGTGCAGCGGCGAGTCTTCGTCGTGATCCCCGTCTGGCTGCTGCAGCGGAATGAAAACCGCGAGCAGGACGCCGGCGATGGTGGCGTGCACGCCGCTGGCATGGACGAAGAACCAGAGCGGCAGGCCGAGCCCGAGATAGGGCCAGAGCGCCGCCACCTTGAACCTGTTGAGCGCGACCAGGGCCGCGATGCAGACGGCCGCGCCACCGAGCATCGGCAGCGACAGGCCGCCGGAATAGAACAGCGCGATGATCACGACCGCGCCGAGATCGTCCATGATGGCGAGCGCGGCAAGAAAGATCTTGAGCGACGCCGGCGCGCGAGAACCGATCAGCGCGAGCACGCCGAGCGCGAAGGCGATGTCGGTCGCGGCTGGAATGGCCCAGCCCCGCGCAAACAGCGCACTCTTGCCGGCGAGCGCGAGGTAAACCAGCGCCGGCGCGATCATGCCGCCTGCCGCCGCCAGCCCCGGCAGCGCGCGGCGGCGCCAGGTCGAGAGCTCGCCGCCGATCATCTCGCGCTTGATCTCGAGGCCGACCAGCAGGAAGAACAGCGCCATCAGCGCATCGTTGATCCAATGCAGGACGCTGAGCGGGCCGACATGGGCTTCCAGCGCATGGAAATAGGCCGGGCCGAGCGCCGAATTGGCGACGAACAGCGCAGCGGCCGCAGCCGCCATGAGCACGATGCCCCCGCCGGCCTCGCTGGACAGCAGGCGCTTGAGGACGGAACCGGGGCGCAGACGTGAGGGGGGAGCTGTCATCCGGGTCCGGGGGCAAGAGTGCTGACGCCCGAAATGCATGGTCGGGCCCGTGAATGCAACGCTGTTTGCCGAGGTGCCCGTGACTTGTCGCCAGCCGTCGGCTTGCGCAACGCACTACATTTGGCCGCGCGTCGCCCGCAGGAAATGATAGGGCACGATCAGGCAGGACCAGCTGAATTGCTTGATGAGCCTCTGCGGTATCCGGTCCTTGATGCTCTCGTGGATCGCAGGCAACTCGGTCCAGTGCGCCGCGGGTTTGAAATGGTGCGCGGTGTGAAAGCCGAAGTTGTGGCATGTGAGATTGAATAGCCTGTTCACTGTGTTGTTGGAGGATTCGAAGACGATGGCGTCCTCGGCGCATCCGTAGTGGTTGATGTAGTCGACGTAGCGCGTGATCAGATAGGTGAGCACGTACCAGGGCAGCAGGAAGAGCACAGTGACGATGGGATCCACCACGAACAGCATCACAACTGCAGCCACCAGCAGCGCTTGTTCCAAGAAGGCGTAGCGGTAGTCGAGCGGCGCCTTAATGTCCTGCAGCACGCCCTTCTCAAACGACTCGCGCAACGGCAGCCAGAATGTCGGCCATATCGAGCGCAAGCAGAAAACGATCGCGCCGCGCGGCGTGTAGGCCTCGCGTTCGCCATCCCGCCATTCGCAATAGGGCTCGTCGTGGCCCGCGTGATGGCCGAACTTGTGCTGAATCCGCCAGTTCGACGCGGCCATCGCCGTCGAAATACCCATCGCCGCATCGAGTAAGAGATTGACGAACGGTCGCCTGCTGAATGGGCGGTGGATATGGAGATGCAGAATGTAATTCGTCTCGCCGATGAGAATGAAGATCACAATCGCCGAAATAAACAGATGATCCCGCGCTATTGGAAGGAAGTATGGCGTGAGCAGGATCGCCGGGGCTGCGAGGCCGCGGACGAGGTTCAACCGGTCACTCGGATGATCTGCAATCTTCAGGTCCACGCGTCTGTCTCCGGAGTCCGCTGGTCGTAAATCTTGCGCTGACCTGTGGACGATACCGGGATTGCCGTTGTGGAATGTTGTCGCCGCTCACAGAGCGTAAGGAATCGCCGCGAAATCTTTCACTGGAATCGAAATCATGCACCTCTGCGGGACTTTGTATCCTGCATGTACTGACTTTCTTCCTTCTGCGCGCCCAAGGGGTGATGACCAAAAAGGGAGATATGCGGGAGATGACACAGAATCGTGCCAGAATCGCCAATAAAATCAAAATTTTATAAAATTCAGCTGGCGCGCCCAAGGGGAATCGAACCCCTGTTTTCGCCGTGAAAGGGCGACGTCCTAGACCGCTAGACGATGGGCGCGGGATCGCGTGAGCGAACGGCGCGCTTATACGGCGCGGCGGCGGCGCTGGCAACGTGTGCGCGCCCAAAAATCGCGTGAGCGTCAATCGGCGCGCGCGGCGTCGATGAGGCGGGCTTGGACGCGCTCGCGGCCGCCGTAATGATCGAGCGACAGGGTGACCGCCAGATGCGCCGGGCCGCCGTGGAGGTCCGGCATGACCTGCGCGAGCCCGGACGCGCTGGCGCGGAAGGCCATGGCGCCCAGGCGCCCGCCATCGGCGCCCTGGGCGGTGATGCGCAGATGATCCTCGCCGACCGGCATGACGTTCAGGAGTCGATGCCGTGGCAGGACGAAGACGGGCTCGGGCGCGCCGGCGCCAAACGGGCCGGCGGCGGCGACCGCATGGACGAGATCGCGGGTCGCGCCGGACGCGGTCACCGCCGAATCGACATGCAGCGCGTCGCCCTCCCGGGCGGCTGCGACCTTCGTCGCCAGCCTCTGCTCGAGGAAGGCGCGGAAATCGCCGAGTTTTTCGCGCGCGACGGTAACGCCTGCCGCCATGGCGTGGCCGCCACCCTTGACCAGAATGCCCGCCTCGACCGCAGCGCGCACGGCGGCGCCGAGATCGACGCCGGCTATCGACCTGCCGGAGCCCGTGCCGGTCCTGCCGTTCATCGCGATGGCGAAGGCCGGGCGCTGGAACTTTTCCTTGAGGCGCGAGGCGACGAGGCCGACGATGCCGGGCGCCCAGTCCTCGCCCGCCACGACGATAGCCGCGCCCTCCCCGCTTTGCCCGAGCGCGAGGTCAGCCTCGGCCTGCGCGGCCTCCACCGTCGCCAGTTCGATGGCGCGGCGCTCGTGGTTGAGGCGGTCGAGTTCGGCGGCGATCCGGCCGGCTTCCACGGGATCCTCGGTCAGCAGGAGTTTCGCGCCCAGCGCGGCGTCGCCGATGCGTCCGCCCGCGTTGATTCTGGGCCCCAGCAGGAAGCCGAGATGCCAGGCCTGCGGCGGGCCGACGAGGCGCGCGACGTCCATCAGGGCCGCCAGTCCGCGCCGCCCGCGCGAGCGAAGCACGGCGATTCCCTTGACGACGAAGGCGCGGTTGAGGCCGGTCAGTGGGGCGACATCCGCGACGGTGGCGAGCGCGACAATGTCGAGTTGCTCGAGCAAGTCGGGCGCGGGCCGCGCGGGCGTCCAGAAGCCGAGGGTGCGCAGCGCGCGGTTGAGGCCGACGAGCGTCATGAAGACGACGCCAGCGGCGCAGAGCGCGCCGAGGCCGGACAGGTCGTCCTGACGGTTGGGATTGACGACCAGCGCATCCGGCAAGGTCTCGGGCGCCTGATGGTGGTCGAGGACGATGACGTCCATGCCTAGCGCCTTGGCGCCGGCCAGAACCTCATGCGAGGTCGTACCGCAATCCACCGTGACGAGCAGACTTGCGCCAGCGGCGCGCAATTCCTTGATGGCCTCGGCGTTCGGGCCGTAGCCTTCGAAGATGCGGTCGGGAATGTGGATCAGGCGGGGGACGCCGCAGGCGTCGAGAAAGCGCGCCAGCAGCGCCGCCGAGCAGGCGCCGTCTACGTCGTAGTCGCCGAAGATGGCGACCGTCTCCTTTTGCGTGACGGCGCGCACGAGCCGTTCGACGGCGGCGTCCATGTCCTGCAGCGTCGAGGGATCCGGCATCAGTTCGCGCAGCGTCGGATCGAGATAGGCGGAGATCG
>Ga0209023_10000986_pt1 | contig 39898 bp, 50 predicted proteins | sample LakOneMetagenome_FD_187468 | JGI IMG/M metagenome (GOLD analysis project Ga0209023, IMG submission 187468) | Freshwater and sediment microbial communities from Lake Erie, Canada (SPAdes) (version 2) | ecosystem: Environmental > Aquatic > Freshwater > Lentic | place: Lake Erie, Canada...
CGACCTTGCGATCTATGCGATTCGCGCAGACGAGTGGCGGTGACCGACGAGGACATGACTCGTGTGGCACCATCGGCGCCGCTCGCTGCCACGCGCGGCAAGGTGTGGGCCGCCGCGGTGTTCACGGTCATCGCATGGGCGTCGGCGTTCGTCGGCGTGCGCCATGCCGTGACCGGGCTCTCCCCGGGCCCGCTTACGCTGCTTCGCCTTGCCGTCGCCGCCCTCTGCCTGGGTGTCGTCGTCGCCATCCGACATGAGCACCTTCCCACGCGAGGTGAGATGGTCGGCATTGGCATCTGCGGGGTGTCGTGGTTCGGGATCTACAACATCGCACTGAACTCCGGCGAGCGCACGGTCGACGCGGGCACCGCGGCAATGATCGTGTACATCGGCCCGGTACTCATCGCACTTCTGGCAGGCGCCGTGCTCGGCGAGGGCTTCCCACGGGCGGTACTCGTTGGGTGTGGCATCAGTTTCGTCGGCGTCGCGGTGATCGCGATCGCGACGAGCGGCGGCGTGGAGCTGAACACCGGCACCCTGCTGTGTCTGCTCGCCGCCGCCACGTATGCGATCGGCGTCGTTGCGCAAAAGCCGGTTCTCGCCCACCGGTCGGCGTTGATGGTGACCTGGAGCGCCTGCATGGTTGGGCTCATCGTGTCGCTGCCCTATGCCCCGAAGCTCGTGGACGAGCTGCACACGGCGTCGCCCAGCGCGATCTGGTCCACGGTCTATCTGGGCGTGGTTCCCACCGCAATCGCATTCACCACATGGGCGTATGCGTTGACGCACCGTACCGCCGGGAAGATGGCGAGCATCTCATTTCTCGTGCCACCGCTCGCGGTGCTGCAAGGGTGGCTCGTGCTCGGCGAGACACCGGCCGCCTGGGCGCTTGTCGGCGGAGCGGTTGTGCTCCTGGGAGTGATGGTGGCGCAGCGGCGCTGAGCGTCCCCTGTCCACCCTGGTGCCGGGCACCGCACAGGACACGGGCAACCGCCCACCATCGACCTACGTCACGGTCCCGCGACGACTGAACCGGGGATCGCGCCATTCCTCGGTGCGCATGACATCGACCAGCGCAATCGCCGCGTCATGGACGTCGACATAGGACAGGTACAGGGGCGCGAAGCCAAACCGCAGGACATCCGGCTCGCGGAAGTCACCGACCACGCCGCGAGCGATGAGTCCCTGAACGATCGCGAACCCGTCCGGGTGGCCGAGTGACACGTGGTTGCCGCGCAGCTCAGGCTCTCGCGGCGAATGGAGTGTGAACACACCTGGCAGCTCGCCCTCCACGATGTCGACAAACAACGCACCCAGCTCCATCGCCTTGTGTCGGGTCGCCGTCACCGCCACGGAGCCGACGACGTCGAGGGCGGCATCGAGCAGCACGTGCGACGCGATCGTCGGCGTACCTGTGACCGCCCATCCGATGCCGGGCGCAGGCTCGTACTGCGCGGCGAACGCAAATGGACGCGCATGTCCCAGCCAGCCGGGGATCGGCGTGTGCACGCCGGCATGCAGGTGTGCACCGACCATCGCGAACGCGGGCGCTCCGGGACCGCCGCACAGGAACTTGTATGTACAACCGACCGCCATGTCGACATCGCAGGCCCCCAGGTCAAGCGGCAGCGCGCCGACACTATGCGACAGGTCCCACAACGCGAGCGCGCCCGCGTCATGCAATGCCCGCGTAATCGCCCCCATGTCGGCAATGAGCCCAGTCCTGAAATTGACATGGGACAGCACACCCACCGCAACGTCCTTCAGGGTGGCGCCGTGCCAGTTGCGCGGTGGCGCCCAGCGGACCGTGTATCCGCGCTGCGCGGCAACCGCCTCGACCAGGTACCGGTCCGTGGGAAAGTCGTCATCGCTCGCCAAGAGCACCGATCGGTTCGGTCGAAGCGCCACCCCAACGTGCAGCAACTTGAACAGGTTGACGGTCGTCGAGTCGCACACCAGCACATCATCGGGCCGTGCACCGATGAGCGGTGCGATGCGTCCTCCCAACCTCGCGCCCGAGTCGATCCACCCGTCCCGCTCCCAGCCGCCGATCAGGTGCGCGCCCCACTCATCCGTCACGAGGGCCGCCGCCCGCGTCGCACTCGCTCGAACCGGTGGTCCGAGGGAGTTGCCGTCCAGGTAAATGACCCCCTCGGGAATGACGAACTGCGGGCGAAGCGACGCCAACGGGTCGGACGCGTCGCGTGCCAGACATTCCTCACGTGTCATCGGGGGCGGCATGGACGCGCCGATCGCAGTTGATGGCTCACTCGGCGATGGTATCGGTCCGACCGCCCCGCGCGGGCTCAGGCCAGTGGCCCGAAACGCCGATGATGAACCATGGATGATTTGATCGAATATCGACGCTCCGAGGTCGTCGCGGCGCTGTCGCACGCGCTCGATCTGACCGAGGGCCAGCCGATCGGGCATGCCGGGCGCAGTTGTCTCGTGGGTATGCGGGTCGGCGAGACGATCGGGCTCACGTCATCGCAGCTCGGTTCCCTGTACTACGCACTGCTGCTCAAAGACGCAGGTTGCTCAAGTTCCGCAGCGCGACTGTCGGAGATCTTCGGCGGCGTCGACGACCTGGAGCTGAAGCGGGCGGCAAAACTCGTCGACTTCTCGCGCACTTCCGATGCGGTGCGGTTCGTGACCGGACATGCGGGCAACAGCCGTGGGCTTGCACGATCGCGCGAGATCGTCGCCGCCGCGTTGGCGTTCAAACGCCACGGCGGCGAAGTCGTCGCCGCACGATGCGACCGCGGCGCGCGAATCGTCGAACAGCTCGGCTTCCCCGGCGAGTCGGCCGGCGCCGTTCGTTCCCTTGATGAGCGGTGGGATGGGAAGGGCCGACCGGATGGCCTTGTCGGCGATCAGATCCCCATCCTTGCCCGGGTTGCCTGCCTCGCCCAACACGTCGACTTCTTTCTGACCGCCGTCGGACGTGAGGGCGCCCGAGCCATGGTGCGAAGCAGACGCGGAACATGGTTCGACCCGCAGCTCGCCGACGCATTTCTGACCATCGGTGACAATGACCGGCTTTGGACATCGCTTGCCACGGCCGATGCGCCGGACATCCTCGCGGTCCACGAGCCTGGCGAAGTGACCGGCATGCTCTTCGACGACGACCTCGATCGCATCGCCCTGGCGTTTGCAGACGTGATCGACGCCAAGTCCCCGTTCACCGCAGACCACTCGCGCGGCGTCGCGCGTGCGGCGGTCGCGATCGGCGCTGTCCTTGGGCTTCCCGAGGCCGAGATCCGCACGTTGAATCGTGCAGCACTTTTGCACGACATCGGCAAGCTCGGCGTGTCGAACGCGATCCTCGACAAACGCGGACCGTTGACGGACCAGGAGCGCCTGATCATCCAGGAGCACCCGCGCTTTACCGAGGAGATCCTGTCGCGGGTGGCGGCCTTCGCGCCGATCGCCGTCGTTGCAGGCGCCCATCACGAGCGGATGGACGGCAATGGGTACCACCGTGGCATCAACGGTGACGAGTTGCCGCGCGATGCGCGGATTCTGGCAGTGGCCGACGTGTTCGACGCGCTGCACGCGGACCGTCCCTACCGGGCCGGCATGCCCCTCGAGCGGATCATGGGAATCATGCATGCCGACAGCGGAACGGCCTTTGATCCGCAGATGGTGGCCGCGCTCGTCGAGTGCGTGGACGAGCTGGTGGAGGATCGCACTCCCGCACCACGCGAGTTCGCGCTGGAGGCAGCCAGCTGACGATCGGCGAGGAGCCGGGTGCTGAATCGGCGCTGATAGGGTCCGCCAATGAAGCTCCTGATCCTTGGCGGAACCGTGTTTCTGGGACGCGCGATCGCCGTCCAGGCCGTGGCCGAAGGGTTTGAGGTGACCTGCCTGACGCGAGGCGAGACCGGCACCCCGCCGCCCGCAGACGCGGTTTGGGTCAAGGGTGACCGCAGTCGCGATGACTGGTGCGCACAGCTGAACCAGACCGAGTTTGATGCGGTGATCGATGTCGCCCGTCACCCGGGCCATGTCCGCCGCGCATGCCGGGACCTCACCGGCGAACCCCACTACGTCTTCGTCTCCACCGTCAGCGTCTATCCGGATGATGCATCGGCGGGGCAGGATGAATCCGCCGCGACTGTCGCGCCACTTACCGGCGACGAAATGACCGACATGAGCGTCTACGGCCCGGCGAAGGTGTCGTGTGAGCGCCACGTGCTGGATCGGTTCGGACTCGGCGGCTGCTGCATCGTCCGGGCCGGGCTGATCGGCGGACCGGGGGATCGGACCGGACGCAGCGGATACTGGCCGTGGCGCTTTGCGCATCCGTCAAACGCAAGCGGGAAGGTATTGGTTCCCGACGCACCGGAGCAGCCGATCCAGATCGTCGACGTCCGCGACTTGGCCCGATGGCTCGTCGACTGCGCCGCCAAGCGGATCCAAGGCATCTACGATGCCGTCGGTCCACAGGCGACGCTCGGACGCGTCATCCAGGTCGCCGCGGACCTCGGCGCGTGCGGGGCGCCGCTTCCCGCCGACCCGGCGTGGCTGGTCGCCCAGGGCGTGCAGGAGTGGATCGGCGACGACTCACTGCCACTGTGGCTGGCGAACCGTGACGAGTGGGGCCTTGGGCAACGCCCGTGCCACACTGCGCTCACCGCAGGGCTCACACACCGCCCCCTCAAGGAGTGCCTAGCGGACACCCTTGCGTGGGAAGAGGAGCAGCTACACCCCCACGGTGCCGGCCTGACCGACGAGCGCGAGCGTGCGCTCATCGTTCAGTGGAGTGACTTCAATGCCGCCTCATGAGGACGCGTAGCGTACCCCGACGAGGGTGAGCGGATGCGCCGGAGCAGTCGGGCCTGCTGCGTCGCGAGGCGCTCCGTCCAGCAGGGCTTCGTACTGCGCCACGCGCATGGCGCCCCGTCCCACCTGCAGCATTGTGCCGACGAGCACGCGGACCATGTTCCGGAGAAACGCATTGGCCTCAACCACGAATACCAGCTCGTCCCCGCGCTGTTGCCAGTCGCAGACCAGGACGGTGCGATCGAAGAACACGTGCTCGGTTTGTGTCGGGGTGAAGGCGATGAAGTTGTGTTGTCCAACCGTACGGGCGGCGGCCTCGCGCATCGCCGCAACGTCCAGCACGCCTCGGATGCGCAGTACGCGCTCCCGACGAAGCGGTGAGCGTGGCCCCAGAAGCAGCCGGTACTCGTACGCCCGCGACAACGCATCCGAACGCGCGTCGAACCCGTCAGCCACCGCCGCCACCTGCCGGACCGCGACGTCGTCGGGCAGCGTGCCGTTCAGCGCCTCGCGCAGGCGATACGGATCGAACCCGTCCGGAAGCACCAGGCTCACGACCTGTGCCGTTGCACTCACGCCGGCGTCGGTGCGACCAGCGACGCGCAGGTCCGTCACCTCACCGCGCACCACAACACGAAGGGCGTCCCGAAGGACGCCCTCGACAGTTCTGCGGTTGGGCTGAGCCGCCCAGCCGGCGAATTGACTCCCGTCGTACTCCAGGTCGAGTCGTACGGTCGCCATCACCAACGACTATTCAGCCGCGACGGGAACCTCGCGCGACAGTTCAAGCAGCACCATCGGTGCGGCATCCCCGGGACGAGGGCCGAGCTTCGTAATGCGCGTGTAGCCACCCGGCACGTCCTTGAAGACCGGAGCGATCTCGTTGAACAACCGGTAGCTGATCGGCTTGTTGCGAAGCAGGGTGATCGCCTGACGGCGCGAGTGCAGGCTGCCCTCTTTGCCCAGTGTGATGGCCTTCTCCGCGATGGATCGCGCCATCTTGGCTTTGGCCTCGGTCGTCTGAATACGACCGTGCTCGAGCAGCGCTGTTGCCAGGTTGGCGCCCAGCGACTTGCGGTGCGCGGGGCTGCGGCTGAGCTTTGGTCCTTGTCGGCGGTGACGCATCGTTCGATCCCCTCGGAAGTGTTGCTGCTACTAGTCGTCTGAGCGGAGGCCGAGGCCCTGGGCTGCCAGGACTTCCTTGACCTCTTCGATGCTCTTGCGGCCGAAGTTCGGGATGGCCCCGAGCTCGCCCTCGGTCTTCGAAATCAGGTCGCCGATCGTCTCGATGCCGACACGCTTCAGGCAGTTGTACGAACGGACGCCAAGCTCGAGCTCCTCGATGAGGATGTCGTGGATGTCGCTCTTGGGAGCGCCTTCCTCGACGGGCTCGGCCTCCTGCACCACTGCAGGATCGGCAAACATCGACAGGCGCTGGATGAGCGTTCCCGCCGCGGCGGCCATCGCGTCGCGCGGATTGACCGAACCGTCGGTCTCGATCTCCAGGGAAAGCTTGTCGTAGTCGGTGCGCTGACCGACACGGGCCGCAGCCACCTCGTAGCGCACACGGCGCACTGGCGAGAACGCCGAATCGACCGGGATCACGCCGATGGTGGTGTTGGTGCCCTTGTTCTGGTCGGCCGGGACGTATCCGCTGCCGCGGGCGATCGTGATGACCATCTCGAGGTTCGCGCCCTTGTTCAGGTTCGCGAGCTCGAGCTCGGGGTTCAAGATCTCAAGGTCGGCCGGGCACACGATGTCACCGGCGGTGACGATGCCGGGGCCGTTCTTCGAGATCTCCACCTCGACCTCGCCCATCTCACCATGCAGCAGACACACCAGACCACGCAGGTTCAGGATGATGTCCGTCACGTCCTCGCGGACACCCTCGATGGTCGAGAACTCGTGCTGAACACCGTCGATGCGGATGGACGTGACCGCGGCGCCCTCGAGCGACGAGAGCAACACGCGGCGAAGCGAGTTCCCGAACGTGTGACCAAACCCGCGATCGAGCGGCTCGACCTCGAAGACGCCAAGCGTGTCCGAGATCTCGTTGTAGGTCATCCGAGGTGCGTGAGCATCAAGCAATTTCTGCCTCTTTCCGTCCGATGCGCCGGACTGTGGTGAACGCGAAGCGGAGGCCCGTCGCCTCGGCTGCCACCTCCCGCGTCAGGAAGTGGCCGCCATCGCCCGGGGCCTCCGTACCGATTACTTCGAGTAAAGCTCCACGATGAGCTGTTCGCGCACGGGCGTGTCGATGTCCGAGCGCTCTGGGAACTTCAGGATCGTGCCCGAAAGCTGGTCGTAGTCGGCCTGCAGCCACGGGGCGACGGAGGCGACGAGGTCGGTGGCGTTGCGCACCGCCTGCTCCGCCGTGGACTTGTCCTTGAGCGAGATGACGTCGCTCGGACGCACCTGGTAGCTCGGGATGTCCACGCGACGGCCGTTGACCTTGAAGTGGCCGTGTGAAACGAGCTGACGCGCCTGACGGCGCGATGCCGCGAAGCCCAGACGGGTCACGACATTGTCGAGACGGCACTCGAGCAGGCGAAGCAGGTTCTCACCGGTGATGCCCGGCTGACGGTTCGCCTTCTCGTAGTAGCGGCGAAACTGCGCCTCAAGCACACCGTAGAACCGGCGGGCCTTCTGCTTCTCGCGAAGCTGGAGCAAGTATTCGCTCTGCTTGGAGCGGCGATTCTGGCCGGCTTCACCCGGTGGGTAGTTGCGGCGCTCGATGCCACACTTGTCGGTCAGGCAGCGCTCTCCCTTCAGGAAGAGCTTCTCGCCTTCACGGCGACACTGCTTGCACTGCGGATCACGATCACGAGCCACGAATGAACCTCGTACCTAGACGCGGCGCCGCTTGCGAGGGCGGCAACCGTTGTGGGGGACTGGGGACACGTCGGTCACCGAGGTGACCTCAAGACCGGCCGCCTGCAATGAGCGGATGGCCGTCTCGCGGCCCGAGCCCGGGCCCTTCACATACACGTCGACCTTCTGCAGGCCGTGCTCCATACCCTTCTTGGCGGCAGCGTCGGCCGTGACCTGCGCGGCGAACGGCGTCGACTTGCGCGAGCCCTTGAACCCGGCCGAGCCGGCGGTCTCCCACGCAATGACGTTGCCCTCGCGGTCGGTCAGCGTGACGATCGTGTTGTTGAACGACGTCTTGATATGCGCGTGACCGATCGCAATGTTCTTCTTGGCGCGACGCCGCGTACGGCCGCGCGTTGGCTTCTGACGACTCACTCAGTTCCTCTACTTCTTGCGCTGCTTGCCGACGGTCTTCTTGGGACCCTTGCGGGTACGCGCGTTTGTCTTGGTGCGCTGGCCGCGGACCGGGAGGCCACGACGATGGCGAAGGCCGCGGTAGCAGCCGATTTCGGACAGGCGCTTGATGTTGTTCGCGCGCTCACGCCGAAGGTCGCCTTCGACCTCGAGGTCCTTCTCGATCACGTCGCGAAGGCGCGTGACCTCTTCTTCGGTGAGGTCCCGAACGTACGTGTTCGGTGAGATACCGACCTGGGCGAGCACCTTGTTGGAGGTGGTCCGACCAATGCCGTAGATGTAGGTGAGTCCGACCTCGACCCGCTTTTCGCGCGGGACGTTGACGCCTGCGATACGTGCCACTCGGCTACCCCTGAGTCTGCTTGTGGCGAGGGTTTTGGCAGATCACCATGATCTTGCCGTGCCGCTTGATCACGCTGCACTTCTCGCACATTGGTTTTACTGACGCTCGGACCTTCACCTGACTCGCCTTTCCTCACTACTCACTTGAAGCGGTACGTGATGCGACCCCGGGTGAGGTCGTACGGACTGAGCTCCACTTTCACACGATCGCCGGGGAGGATACGGATGTAGTGCTGCCGCATCTTTCCCGAGATGTGGGCAAGAACGCTGTGGTCGTTATCGAGCTTCACACGGAACATCGTGTTTGGCAAAGCCTCTTGGACTTCACCCTCAAGTTCGATCGCCTCTTCTTTCTCGCCCAAAATCTCCTCTCAATCGCCCGTCGGGGCGAAATCGCCGCAGCTCACCGCACGCAGGGTTCTGCGAGCGGCCACGCATCTTAGCACGGCAAACTCATCGTGTTGTCAAGATCCGCGGACCGTCCGCGGTGATCGCGATTGTGTGCTCGGAATGGGCGGACAAACTGCCGTCCGCCGTTCGAACCGTCCACCGGTCCTCGTCCAACGTCACGTCGGGCGTGCCGACGTTCACCATCGGCTCGATGGCGATGACGATGCCCGGCTCAAGCCGCGGTCCCTGTCCACGCATGCCGTAATTCGGCACCTGGGGCTCCTCGTGCATCGAGCGCCCAACCCCGTGCCCCACCAGCGACCGCACCACCTGAAAGCCCGCGGCCTCCACCTCGGCCTGAACAGCGGCGCCGATGTCACCGACCGTGTTGCCCGCCTGGGCCGCGGCGATCCCCCGCTGCAGGGCGGTCTCAGTGACCGACTTCAGTTCGGCCGCTTCCGCGGTGATCGATCCGATCGCGACGGTGCGGGCGCTGTCGGCGACCCAGCCGTTGAGAATGAGGCCGCAGTCGATGGCGAGCAGATCGCCATCTTCCAGTCGCACCGGGCTCGGGATGCCGTGAACGACCACGTCGTTCAGCGACGAGCAGATCGAGCCGGGGAAGTCCGGCGCACCGGGACCACCGGGATAGCCGAGAAAGGCCGGAATCGCCCCACGCTCACGAATGGCCGCTTCGGCGATGGCGTCCAGCTCGAGCAGCGTCGCACCCACCGTCGCAGCTGCGCAGACCAGGTCGAGGCACTCCGCAAGCGCCGCGCCGGCCGCAGCCATCGCGTCGATTTCCGCCGCGGACTTCAGGATCGGCCCGGTGTGCTGCTTTGCGCTCGTCTTGGGGCGCCGCCGGGCAGCGGACATCACGGAAGAACAGCGCTGATGCGGTCGTACACGTCGCTCAGCTCGCCGATCCCGTCCACTTCGCGGAGGATACCCTTCGCACGGTAGTAGTCGACCACCGGCGCGGTCTGCTCTGCGTACGTCGCAAGGCGTGCCGCAACCGTCTCCGGTCGATCGTCATCGCGCTGGAAGAGGTCGCAGCGCTCCGCCCCGGACGGACAGGAGCTGTCGTCGTAGGGGTTGAAGACTTCGTGGAACGAGCGCCCGCAGGCGCGACAGATCCAGCGGCCGCCCAGTCGGCGTGTCAGTTCGTCGTTCGGAACGATGAGCGAGATGACCGCGTCGAGTGGCGCGTCCAGGTCGCCCAGCATGACGTCGAGCGCCTCCGCCTGGGCCACCGTTCGCGGAAACCCGTCAAGCAGGAACGCATTCGACTGTGTCGCCAGCGCCGATCGGATCATGCCGATCACAACCTCGTCCGGAACCAAACCGCCGGAGTCCATGAAACGCTTCGCCTCGAGCCCAAGGTCCGTGCCGTCCTTGACCTGCTGACGAAGCAGGTCACCGGTGGCCAGATGCAGCAGACTCAGCTCCTGCTTCAGGCGTTCAGCCTGGGTGCCTTTGCCGGCACCGGGGGGACCGAAGAGTGCGAGGCGTGCTATTTCAAGAATCCTTCGTACTGGCGCTGGATGAGCTGCGACTCGAGCTGACGCATCGTGTCGATGGCGACACCCACGACGATGAGCAGAGACGTACCGCCGATCGTGAAGCTCACGCCCGGCATGTACTTGAAGATGATCGCGGGAAGACTCGCGATCAGCGCGAGGTAGACGGCGCCGGGCAGTGTCAGGCGGGTCATGACGCGATCGAGGTAGACCGCGGTCGGGCGGCCTGGACGAACCCCGGGAACGAATCCACCGTACTTCTTCAGGTTCTCGGCCTGGTCGACCGGGTTGAACTGCACGGCGGTGTAGAAGTAGGTGAACAGCAGGATCAGCAGGCCCTGGAAAATAATGAAGAACCAGGAGTTCGTGCCGAGCAGGTTGCCGACCTTCGTCAGGAACGATCCGCCGATCAAGGTCGCAAGCAGCGACGGCAAGATGACGATGGACGCCGCGAAGATGACCGGGATCACACCCGCCATGTTCACGCGAAGCGGCATGTAGGTGGTGCCGCCTTGGGTCATGCGGCGCCCGACGACACGTTTGGCGTATTGAATCGGGATCCGGCGCTGGCCCTCGTTGACAAACACCACGCCGATCACGACAAGCACCACCATCACGGCGACGATGATCATCGTGACGGGATCAAGACCCCACCACAGACGAATGCCGCGGGGAATCGATGCGACGATGCTCGCGAAGATCATGAGCGAGATGCCGTTGCCGACGCCGCGCTGCGTCACGAGCTCTCCGAGCCACATCACGAGGATGGTGCCGGCGGTCAGTGACAGCACGGTGAGCATCATCCGGCCGAAGGTGATGCCCTCCAGCGCGCCCTGTTTCTTGAAGAACAGGACGTACGCGAGCGACTGCATGGCCGCCAGTGCGACGGTCAGGTAGCGCGTGTACTGGGTGATCTTGCCGTAGCCGGCCTCGCCGTCCTTTTGCAGCTCCTCAAGCTTCGGGATCACCATGGTGAGCACCTGGATCACGATGCTCGCGGTGATGTACGGCATGATGCCGAGCGCGAACACCGAGAACCGCGTGAGCGCACCACCTGAGAACAGGTTCAGGAAGTTCAGGACGCTCGCGTTGGCACCGCCCAGCGCATCGGCGATGCCGGCGCGACTGACGCCCGGCACCGGCACGAACGTGCCGAAGCGGTAAATCGCGAGGAGCGCGAACGTGAAGAAGAGCTTCTTACGGAGCTCCGGCGACCGAAACGCATTCAGTACGGACTTCAACATTGCGCGCCCTCAGCGACAGGGATCGTGATGACTACTGCTCGGCGGTGGCGGGGGCCACGCGAACCGGGACGATCTCGACGGTGCCGCCGGCAGCTTCGATCTTCGCCTTGGCGCCGTCGGAGAATTGGTGCGCACGAACCGTGAGCGCCCGATCGATCTCACCCTTCGCGAGGATCTTGACCGGCCACTGGCGGTTGGTGTTGCCCTTGACGAGTCCACGCGCCTCAAGTGCGGCGACGTCGACGACGCTGCCGGCCTCGAACACGGTGAGGCTCGAGACGTTCACCGGAACGGTGTGCGTGCGAAACGGCCCGATCGGCATGGACATCTTGCGGTTTGCGCCGCGCAGCTTGCCCTGCTGCATGTGGATCGGCACCTTGCCGCCCTGGTAGGTCTCGATCGGTCCCTTGCCCGAGCGTGCGCCCTGGCCCTTCATTCCGCGACCGGACGTCTTGCCGGTGCCGGAGCCCGGTCCACGACCGACGCGCTTGCGAGGATGACGTGAACCGGCCGGGGGCTTCAGGTTCTCGAGGCGAACCTCGTTGGGATCAACTGCTGGTGCATCGCTCATTCACTGACCTCCTCGACCTTCACAAGGTGTGCAACCTTGCGCAGGCGGCCGGCGAGTTCCGGCGTTTGCTTGTGCGTGCGGCTGCGGCCGATCTTGCCGAGGCCCAGTGCGCGCAGCGTGCCCTTGTGCTCGTCCTTCGTACCGATCGACGAACGGATCTGGGTGACCTTGATCACGCCGAGACCTCCTCGCCGGCGTCGACGACTGCGACCGGCTCAGCGACGGCAGCGGGTTCAGCGGGTGCATCGGCGGAAACCGTCGTGGAACGACGGTTGTCGGCGAGGCCGAACACCTGGGCGATGGTCTTGCCACGACTCTCGGCGATGTCCTCCGGACGACGAAGCGACTTCAGCGCGTCGACGGTTGCCGGAAGCAGGTTCATCGGGTTGGAGCTCCCGAGGGACTTGCTGAGAATGTCGTTGATGCCCGCGAGCTCAAGCACTGCACGCACCGGGCCGCCGGCGATGACGCCGGTACCCGGCGAAGCCGGCTTCAGGAACACGCGACCGGCACCGTGACGACCGAGCACCTGATGGGTGATCGTCGAATTGTGCTTCGGAACGCGAAACAGGTTCTTCTTGGCGTCTTCGATCGCCTTCTGGATCGCGAGTGGAACCTCACGGGCCTTGCCATGCCCAATGCCAACGACGTCATGCATGTCACCCACGACGACCACGGCTGCGAAGGAGAACCGACGTCCACCCTTCACGACCTTGGCCACGCGGTTGACTTGCACAACCCGCTCGGAGAGCTCGAGGCCCCCTGCATTGATGCGCTCTCGACGTGCGTCACCCAATGTGCCCACTCCCCCTAGAACTCAAGGCCGCCCTCGCGGGCGCCATCGGCGAGCGCCTTGATGCGCCCGTGATACAGGTATCCACCACGATCGAACACCACTTTGTCCACGCCGGCCGCCTTTGCCCGCTCGGCGACGAGCTGGCCGACCTTCGTGGCCGCCTCGCCCTTCGGAACGGAACGCAGGCTCGGCTCGATCGACGACGCGGCGGCAAGGGTCTTGCCTTCGCGATCGTCGATGATCTGAGCGTAGATCCGGGCGTTGGAGCGAAACACGGACAGACGCGGACGCTCCGCGGTGCCGTGGACCTTGCCACGAATCCGCTTCCGGCGCCGTTCACGACCCGGCGCAGATGGATTGATGTGCCTCACGCCCGCTTTCCAACCTTCCGGCGAATGACTTCACCCTCGTACTTGATGCCCTTGCCCTTGTAGGGCTCCGGCGGACGAACCTTGCGGATGTCGGCGGCCACCTGGCCGACCGTTTCCTTCTTGATCCCCGAGACCACGATCTGGGTCGGAGCCGGGGTCTCGAAGGTGATGCCATCCGGCGGGCTCATGATGACCGGGTGCGAAAACCCGGCCGCGATCTCAAGATCGGTGCCCTTCATCTGCGCACGGTAGCCGACGCCGACAAGTTCGAGGCGCTTCTCGAAGCCCTTGGTGACACCCTCCACCATGTTGGCCACGAGCGAGCGCGACAACCCGTGCAGCGACCGGTGCGGCGCGCGGTCGGTGGGACGACTGACGAGCAATTCGCCACCCTCCTGCGCAACCGTGATCGGTGAGACGACGGTGTGCGACAGCTCACCCTTCGGTCCCTTGACCGTGATGTGCTGTCCCTTGATGTCGACCGTGACCCCGTCCGGGACGGGGATCGGCGCACGTCCAATACGACTCACTACCACACCTCGCAGAGAACTTCGCCGCCGATACCGCGCCGACGGGCTTCCTGACCGGACAACAGCCCCTGCGACGTGGAAATCACCGCGACGCCCATGCCACCGAGGACCTTGGGAATCGTGTCGCGGTCGACGTACACACGACGACCGGGCTTGCTGATGCGCTTGAGGCCCGAGATGACCTGACGACGGTTCTTGTCGTACTTCAGCGACACCGTGAGGAAATGGTCGCGAGCAGCGCCCTCCTCGGACCAACCGGCGATGTAGCCCTCGGCCTCGAGGAGCTTTGCAAGCTCGATCTTCAATTTGCTTGCCGGCATCTTCGCCTGATCGTGCATCGCCATGTTGGCGTTGCGGATCCGGGTGAGCATGTCGGCGACTGGATCAGTCAGCATTCTTCAGGTCCTCTACCAGCTCGACTTCGTCATACCGGGGATGACGCCCGCGTGCGCCTCTTCGCGCAAGCAGATACGGCACAGGCCGAACTTGCGGTAGTACGCCCGAGAACGGCCGCAGCGGTGGCAGCGTGAGTACGCCCGGGTCTGGTACTTCGCCGGACGCGCAGACTTCACGCGCAAACTCGTCTTAGCCACGTCTCTCCTATCGCTTCTTTGATCGGCTGCGGGAACGGCTGCGCTGCTTGCTTCGACGACGAGCAGCCCGCTCCTCAGCGGTGTAGCCAATTTCGCGGAACGGCATTCCGAGGTGACGAAGCAGTGCCCGTCCCTCTTCATCGCTCGTCGCGCTGGTCGTGATGATGACGTCAAGTCCACGGACCTGATCGATCCGGTCGTAGTCGATCTCCGGGAAGATCGTCTGCTCGCGAAGACCGAGGGCGTAATTGCCACGGCCGTCGAAGCTGTCCGGGTTGACGCCACGGAAGTCGCGGATTCGCGGAAGTGCGACCGACGTGAGTCGATCGTAGAACTCCCACATCCGCGCACCGCGGAGGGTGACCTTGCAGCCGATCGGCATGCCCTCGCGAATCTTGAACTGCGCGATAGACTTGCGCGCCTTGGTGATCGCGGGGCGTTGGCCGGCGATGATCGCCATCTGCTCAACGGCCTCGTCGAGCAACTTGGAGTTGTTCTTCGCCTCGCCGACACCCATGTTCAGCACGATCTTCGTGATGCGCGGGTGTTGCATTGGCGAGGAGTAGCCGAACTCGTCCTGAAGCTTCGGGCGGACTTCGGTGTTGTACTTGTCAAGCAGACGTGCCGGCGCAGCCGGCGTCGCGCCCTGGGCCGTTGCGGCCGCGGTCGTGTCGTCGTTTGTCTGCTGTTCGTCGTGCTCAGTCAATCTTTGCTCCGCTTCGCGCGGCGACGCGCACCTTCTTGTCGCCCTCGATGACGAAACGAACCCGCGTGGGCAGGTGTTCCTTGGGATCGATGAGTGCGACGTTGGACCAGTGAATCGGCGCCGCCTTGTCGATGACGCCGCCGGGCTCGGCCGGGGGGCGGGGACGCGTGTGGCGCTTGGCGATGTTCAGCCCTTCGACGACGACCTTCTCGTCGGCTGGGTGAACTTCAAGCACTTTACCCATCTTGCCCTTGTCCTTGCCGGAGATGATGACGACTTCGTCGCCTTTTTTGATGCGTGCTGCCATTTACAGAACCTCTGGGGCGAGCGAAACGATCTTCATGAAGTTCTTGTCGCGAAGCTCGCGGGCCACCGGGCCGAAGATGCGAGTCCCACGCGGGTTCATGCCGCCGTCGATGATGACCGCCGCGTTCTCGTCGAATGCGATGAACGTGCCGTCGTCACGCTGGGTCGGCTTCTTCGTGCGGACCACAACGGCCTTCACGACATCACCCTTCTTGACCGCGCCGTTCGGCGTGGCCTGCTTGACGGTGCCGACAATGACGTCACCGACATATGCGTAGCGCCGCTTGTGTCCACCCATCACACGGATGCAGAGGATCTCTCGTGCTCCGGTGTTGTCGGCCACGCGCAGACGTGATTCTTGCTGGATCATCGAGCACGCTCCACGATCTCGACCAGGCGCCAGCGCTTGGTCGCCGACAGCGGACGACACTCCATGACGCGGACGGTGTCACCGACACCGGCCTCGTTCTTTTCGTCGTGCACGTGCAGGTTCGACGACCGCCGCACGGTCTTGCCGTAGACGGGGTGTGGACGTGCAGTGTCGATCCGGACCGTGATGGTCTTGTCACGAACGTCGCTCGTCACGACGCCGAGGCGGGTCTTGCGACCTGCGATCGACTCCTGCGGGGTCTTTGTTTCAGCCACCTGCCACCTCACGACTGCTGATCTCGGTCAAAATGCGAGCAACCTCGCGACGACGAAGGCCGATCTCGGCCGTCTGCTCCAGGGAGCCGGATGCATGTTGGAAGCGGAGGTTGAACAGCGCCTCGCGCGTCTCGTGCAGCAGGCTTGCCAGGCGCTCGTCGTTGAGCTCCCGCAACTCTTTCGGCTTACGTTGCGCCACTAGAAATCGTCCCTCGTCACGAACTTGCACTTGATCGGAAGCTTCATGGCGGCAAGGCGCATGGCTTCCTTGGCGAGCGGTTCCGGAACACCCGAAAGCTCGAACATGATTTTGCCGGGCTTGACCACGGCGACCCACGTCTCCGGCGAGCCCTTACCGGAACCCATGCGGGTTTCGGCCGGTTTCTTCGTCACGGGCAGATGCGGGAACACATTGATCCACACCTTTCCGCCACGACGAATTCGACGGTTGATGGCGATACGCGCCGCCTCGATCTGCCGGTTGGTGATCCAGGCGGGCTCGAGCGCCTTCAGACCGTACTGGCCGAAATGCAGCTCGGTATGGCCCTTGGAGTACCCCTCACGGCGACCGCGGTGATGCTTGCGGTGCTTGATCCGCTTCGGCATCAGCATTAGCTGTTACCTCCGGAGCTCTGGGGAGCGCCGCCACCCTGGGGTGCGCCACCGCCCTGACCGCCGCCGCCCTGGCCACCACGGCCACGACCGCCACGACCACGACCGCCACGATTGTTGCCCCCACCGGGACCGTCGTTGCGATCACGACGCGGGCGACGCGGAGGCGCCGGGGCGTCGAAGTCGACACGTCCGCGGGCGTCGGTGACGCCTTCCGGCAGCACCTCTCCGCGGTTGATCCATACCTTCACGCCGATGCGACCAAACGTCGTCTTGGCCTCGTAGAAGCCGTAGTCGATATCGGCGCGCAGCGTGTGAAGCGGGACGCGCCCATCCGAGTAGTGCTCGGAACGCGACATTTCCGTGCCGCCGAGACGACCGCTGCACTGCACCTTGACGCCCTGGGCGCCGGAGCGCATGGCGGAGGTGAGCGCGCGCTTCATCGCGCGGCGGAATGCCACGCGGTTTTGCAGCTGCTCGGCGATGTTCTGCGCAACGAGGGTGGCGTCCAGCTCGGGCCGCTTGATCTCGTTGATGTTGATCTGGATCTGCTTGCCCGTGAGTGCATTGAGCTCACGGCGCAGCGCGTCGACTTCCTGGCCGCTCTTGCCGATCACGATGCCCGGGCGGGCCGTGAAGATGTCGACGGTGAGCTTGGCCGGGTCCTTGCGGACGTGAATGTCCGACAGGCCGGCGTGCGCGAGCTTTCCGAGAATGTGGTTGCGGACCATGCGATCCTCGTCCAATGCGGCCGCGAAGTCGCGCTGGGCGAACCAATTGCTCTTCCAGCCGTTCAGGACTCCGAGACGGAACCCTCCGGGGTGGACTTTCTGACCCACTAGTTCCCCCTCTTGCGCGAGCGCTCAGCCGGCTGCGCCAGTCCGATGGTGATGTGACAGGTGCGCTTCATGATCGGCGACGCCGAACCCTTTGCGCGCGGACGAAACCGCTTGATCGTGGGGCCCGGATCGACGGTCACGTGCGCGAGCACGAGCTCGTCGGACCGAAGTCCGTGATTGTTGTCCGCATTCGCAGCGGCAGAGTTGAGCACCTTGCCGACGGGAACGGCTGCGTCACGAGTGGCGAACGCGAGGATGGCGCGGGCTTCCGGCACGCTCTTGCCGCGAACCAGGTCGGCGACGAGGCGCGCCTTGCGCGGCGAGACGCGAACGTACTTCGCGGTCGCGCGGACCATCTGCGTGGTTTCGGTCGAGTCTGCCATCAGCGCATCTTCGAGGTCTTGTCGGAGCCGACATGGCCGCGGTAGGTGCGCGTGGGCGCGAACTCACCGAGCTTGTGGCCAACCATGCTCTCGCTGATGAACACCGGCACGTGCTTGCGTCCGTCATGGACGGCGATCGTGTGACCGACCATCTCCGGGAAGATCGTCGATGAGCGCGACCACGTGCGGATCATCTTCTTCTCATTGGCCGCGTTCATGCCCTCGATCCGCTGCATGAGCTTCTCGGCGACGAACGGACCCTTTTTCAGGCTACGACCCACTACTTGCCTCCGCCAGCGTGCTTGCCGCGGCGACGGCCACGGACGATCAGTTTCTGACTCGCCTTCTTGGTGTTCCGCGTACGGGCACCATTGGTCGGCTTGCCCCACGGGGTCACCGGATGGCGACCCGAGTTGGTCTTTCCTTCACCACCACCGTGAGGGTGGTCGACCGGGTTCATGGCGGAGCCGCGGACGGTCGGGCGTGTGCCCTTCCAACGTGTGCGGCCGGCCTTGCCACCGGTCAGGTTCTCGTGCGTCGGGTTGCCGACCTGGCCGATCGTTGCGCGGCACTCGAGGTGCACCATGCGCATCTCGGTCGACGGCAGGCGAAGCGTGGCGTAGTCGCCGTCCTTCGCCATCAGCTGCGCACCGACGCCGGCGGACCGGCACATCTGCGCGCCGCGTCCCGCCTGCAGCTCGATGTTGTGCACGATCGTACCCGTCGGGATGTCGCGCAGCGAAAGGGTGTTGCCCGGCTTGATGTCGGCGCCCGGGCCGCTCATCACGGTATCGCCCACCTTCAGGCGAAGCGGCGCGATGATGTAGGCCTTCTCGCCGTCGGCGTAGTGCAAAAGCGCGATGCGTGCCGACCGGTTGGGGTCGTACTCGATCGTCGCGACCTTGGCGGGGATCCCGTCCTTGCGACGCTTGAAGTCGATGATGCGGTACCGACGCTTGTGACCGCCACCGATGTGGCGTGTCGTGATGCGGCCGTTGTTGTTGCGTCCACCGGTCTTCTTGACCTTGTCGAGAAGCGACTTCTCGGGGGTCGTCGACGTGATTTCCTCGAAGTCCGAGGTGGTGACGAAACGGCGACCCGGTGAAGTCGGCTTGTATTTCTTGATACCCATCGGCGCGCCTAGACCCCTTCGAACAGCTCGATGCGATCCTCGGGCCGAAGCTCGACAATCGCCTTCTTGAACCCAGGCCGGCGCCCGCGCGTGTAACCACGACGCTTCGGCTTGCTCTGGACCTTCACGATGCGCACATCTGTCACCGTCACGTCGAAGATGTCCTCGACGGCCTGGCGAATCTGGATCTTGTGGGCGTCCTGGAGCACTTCGAAGGTGTACTGGTTGTGCAGCTGAGCCAGCTGGAACGCCTTCTCCGAAATGACCGGGCGGACCACGACCTTGCGGATGTCTTCACGCAGGCTTCCGCTCACGACTTCTCCTCACCCTCGTCGGCCGTCTCGACGGCGGTCTCGTCCGTTGCCTCGGTGGCAGCGGTCTCCTCGGCCACCGTCTCCTCGACCTCGGCGACAGGAGTCTCAAGCTCCTCCGCGGTCTCCTCGACGGCATCCTCGGCCGGCGCCGCTGCAGCCTTCTTGGCGGCACGCTTCGGCTTGGCTTCCGTGTCCTTCTTCTTCGCGAGAGGCTTCGGCTTCGGCGGAGCCGTGCGCGTCGGCGCGGCCTTTGCCGTGGCTTCCGCGGATGCGACCTCGAGCTCGCTGCCGACCCAGTGCTCCCACACGGAACGCTCGACGAGCAAACTGCGTGCTGCCATCAAGTCGACGACTTCGACGTCGATGGCGGCAAGCACGTAGACGTCGCTCAGGTTGCGGAACGACATGCCCTCGACCCCGTCCGGGTCGTCGAGGATGACGAGCAACGCGCGATCAGCAAGCGCTTCCGGCGCCTGGTACAGGTAATCGGCGGCACGCTTGGTGCTCGGCGAATCCCAGCCCGTGGGCTCCATGAGTGCGACGCTGCCACGCTCGGCGTGTGCCCGGAGTGCGGAGCGGAATGCCTGCACGCGAACCTTGCGGTTGACCTTGCCACCATGGGTGCGCGGCGTGGGGCCGAAGACGACACCACCGCCGGTCCAGTGCGGAGCGCGGATCGAGCCCTGACGGGCGCGACCGGTGCCCTTCTGGCGCCACGGCTTCTTGCCACCGCCCCGGACCTCTGCACGAGTCTTGGTGGAGTGCGTGCCGGCACGACGTGCGCCAAGCTCCGCAACCACGGTCTCGTGGATGAGGTGGGGTTTGATCTCCTGCTCGGCGACGCGCCCTGCGAAGGCGGCCTGACCGGTGGGAAGACCCTCGGGATTCAGGACTGGAACACTCATTCGGGCCTCACGATGACAATGCCGTTGACGCCACCGGGAATCGAGCCCTGGACGAGCAGCAGGTTACGTTCCGGATCGCGATCGACGATCTGCAGGCCACGCTGCGTCACGCGCGCGTCGCCCATGTGACCGCTCATCCGGACGCCCTTCATGACGCGTGCGGGGTATGCGGCCGCGCCGATGGAACCGGGCTGGCGAACGTTGTGGGAACCGTGGCTCTTGGGACCGCGCTTGAAGTTGTGGCGCTTGATGGTTCCCTGGTAGCCCTTGCCCTTGGAGGTGCCGGTCACGCGAACGTACTGACCGGAGCTGAATGACGCCACGGTCACGACGTCGCCGACGGCGACGTCACCGAGCTCCTCGGGGGCGAATTCCACAAGATGCTTGTGCGCACCGGTGCCGGCCTTCTGAAGATGGCCGATCTCGGGCTTGGAAAGCTTTTCCGGCTTGGTCTGACCGAAGGCGAGCTGAACGGCGGAGTAGCCGTCGTTCTCGGGGGTCTTGACCTGCACGACCGGGCAGGGCCCCGCCTCGATGACGGTCACGGTCACCCGCTTGCCGTCCTCGGCGAAGATCTGCGTCATGCCGACTTTACGTCCGATGATTGCTGGCATAGGTTCGCTTGCCCCCTACGCCTTGATCTCGATGTCGACGCCGGCCGGGAGGTCGAGACGCATGAGCGAGTCGACCGTGCGGGGCGTCGGCGAGTAGATGTCGATCAGCCGTTTGTGCGTGCGGATCTCGAAGTGCTCACGTGAGTCCTTGTCCTTGAACGGACCTTTGATCACGCAGTACACGTTCTTTTCTGTGGGCAGCGGCACGGGTCCGGAGATTGTTGCTCCGGAGCGTTGCGCGGTCTCGACGATCGACGCGGCGCTCTTGTCGATGAGCTCGTGATCGTAAGCCTTGAGTCGTATGCGGATCTTGTTCTGCTGCACCTGAAGTCCTGAGGAAAGAAAAGCCCGCCGCCCCCGGGGTGGGAGCGACGGGCTGATGTCGCTGGATGACTAGGCGATGATCTTGTCGACCACGCCTGCGCCGACGGTACGTCCACCCTCACGGATGGCGAAACGCAGACCCTCTTCCATCGCGATCGGCTGAATCAGCTCGACCTCGAGGACCGCGTTCTCACCCGGCATGATCATCTCCACACCCTCGGCGAGGGTGATGGTGCCGGTGACGTCCGTCGTCCGGAAGTAGAACTGCGGACGGTAGTTCGAGAGGAACGGCGTGTGACGGCCACCCTCGTCCTTGGACAGCACGTACACGTTGGCCGAGAACTTCGTGTGCGGGGTGATCGACTTGGGAGCCGCAAGCACCTGGCCGCGCTGAATGTCCTCACGCTTGACGCCGCGAAGGAGTGCGCCGATGTTGTCGCCGGCACGCCCTTCGTCGAGCAGCTTGCGGAACATCTCGACGCCGGTGACGACCGTGCTCTCGATCTCCGGCTTCATGCCGACGATCTCGACGGTCTCGCCGACCTTGACGATGCCGCGCTCGACGCGACCGGTTGCCACCGTTCCACGACCGGTGATCGAGAAGACATCCTCGACCGGCATCAGGAACGGCTTGTCGATGTCGCGCTCCGGAACCGGAACGTAGTTGTCGACGGCGGTCATGAGCTCGACGATCTGCTCCTCGGCAGCCGCGTCGCCGTTCAGCGCGTTGAGCGCCGAGACACGCACGACCGGAATGTCGTCGCCGGGGAACTCGTAGCTGGAAAGCAGCTCGCGAACCTCGAGCTCGACGAGCTCGAGCAGCTCCTCGTCGTCCACCATGTCGGCCTTGTTGAGGGCGACAACGATGTACGGCACGCCGACCTGACGGGCGAGCAGGATGTGCTCACGGGTCTGCGGCATGGGGCCGTCTGCAGCGGAGACCACCAGGATCGCGCCGTCCATCTGCGCGGCACCGGTGATCATGTTCTTGATGTAGTCGGCGTGGCCCGGACAGTCGACGTGCGCGTAGTGGCGCGTCTCGGTCTGGTACTCGACGTGCGCGGTGGCAATGGTGATACCGCGCTCGCGCTCCTCGGGAGCGTTGTCGATCGAGTCGAACGAGCGCGCCTCGCCGCCCATACGCTCAGCCAGAACCTTCGTAATGGCTGCCGTGAGCGTGGTCTTGCCGTGGTCGACGTGGCCAATGGTGCCGACGTTGACGTGCGGCTTCGACCTGTCGAACTTCTCTTTGGACATGCTCGGGGACTCCTCTTCGAGACGCTTCTGTCACCGACGCCTCTCGCCGGTAGACGCAAAAAGTTGCGGGATCGACGCTCGGAGTCGACTGTCGCGTGGCGCATGGACACGCGCAGACGTCCGAACGCCTGCAAAGCCCGCGGAGGATAACACACCACGCGCATGCCGCAACCCCGCCAATCCGTCAGCGGAATGCAGATTGCGCCTGTGGGCCAACCGCGCTGCGGAGCTTAGCACGCCCGGCGCCACGGTGGGGGATCCCGCCAGACGAGTGAGGCGATCGAGCAACCTAAAGAATCCCTCAAGGAATGCCGACGTTGTTAACGGGAGAGATCACCGTCGCCCGATTACGACCTGACAAATGAGGCATGGATGCATCTAGCACGAGCCGTTGGTCATCGTTCAAAGGCACGAGATTGCAGACTGCACGCCGCTCGCACGGGTGAACGTGGCGTCGGCCTGCTTGAGCTCGTCATGGCGAGCACAATGATCATGGGCGTCCTCGGCGCCGTGATGCTGGTCTTCACATCCACGCTTGCCCAAACCGCCGACGCCAAACAGCGGCAGATCGCCGACTCCCTGGCAAGTCGGACCATGGAAGAGCTCAGGGCGCTGCCTTTCTCGATCATCGGAACGGGAATGGACAACGCGGTGTGCAGCAGCGGCGTTGCCGACCCGAAGATCAACTGTTCCACCTGGACGTTCACCGGCGCGTCGCCGGCCGAGCCGATTCCTCACGGGTCGCTCAGCCGCACCGCCACGTCCGGAAGCGGAACCGCGAACTTGACCAACGACGGGCTCGACCCGCTGTATACGAACCAGTCGATCAACGGCATAGTGCCGCGCAACGTGCGGATCAAGTCCGTCAACAAGACGAGCTACACAATCCGCTCATACGTCTCGAAGGGAACCTCGACTGAGGTCTATCGGGTCTCGGTCTACGTGAGTTTTCCCAACGCAAGGAAGCCGGGTGGAGTCGAGACGATCTCGAATCAAAGCCTCGTTTACTCCCAGGGCGGCTGCGTCTCGAGCGCCACCCATCCGTTCGGCGCACCGTGCCAGCCGTTCTTCTACGGCCTGGCGACCACCGGGATCGGCTCGATCTTCGCCACGCCGAACGACCCGGATACGACCGGCATCAGCGGGGTCGACGGCACGACGATGCAGCGCACACAGGTCGAGGTCACCGAAGCGACGTCATCGTTCCAGACCGAGCAGATCACTGCAGTGAGCGGGCGCACGCGCGCATCCGGATCCAAGATCATCGGTGACGCCGGAGGGGACCTGCTGTCCGGCAACATGGTTGCGACGGGCAAGGTGGACGACGACCCGGGCTCCGTCTCACCGGTCACATCGAACGGCTCCGTGTCACAGGGCACGGTGTCGCGCATCCAACTGGGTCCCGACGACACTACGTCGTCCACCTCGCGCCAGGTGCACTCAAACGCAAGCGACGGAGACACCGGCAACTACGTGGTCACCGCATCCGCCCTCAGCGCGCACAATTGCATCGACTTCACCGGTACCACTGCCGCCCTCAATACCGGACTGCCGTGTGCGACGTCGGGCGCCCGCCAGATGGGCACGTCGGTCATCTCCTTCCGTCTTCGTGACGGTGGCATCTATCTCGCCAACGACGCCTTCGGCCGCAACACCGAGCTGGCGACCATCGAGGTGGCTCCCGGCGTGCGCAAGTCGTTCACCGCGCGGTACATCAATGGCACCCTTGGACACTGCACGTCGACCAACGGTGCCGGGTGCTCCTATTCGGCCGCTCAGCGTTCCTTCGGCACGGTCACCTTCGCCAAGCTGCCGACGTTGTTCACTTCGAGCTCAACCCCGAGCTATCTCGCACGGCTAACCAACTACTCCGACAAGGCAACCGCCGAACGAGGCGTGGCGACATCGACGGCGACTGCGGTGCGACTTCCCGCAAACGGAACCGGCACCCCCACGCTCGACGTCTGGGACGGCAACCCGTCAGGCGCCTTGCCTGGTGGAACGTCGGCCACCGGCGACCTCTACAGCCACTTCACCACATGGTCCGGATCCACCACGGCGCTCACCATTCCCACGGTCGACCTGACAAACGGCGACTGGCGTATTCGACTCGTCCCGCAACTCTCCATGGGTGGCTTGACGACAGCCTCGGACGGCCCCGCAGACTGTTCGACGCTGTGTACGACCTCCGCAAACATCGGATCGCCGCTCAGCGGAACCGTCGAATACAACGTTTGGTACAAGGGCAGTCAGCTCGTCGACCTGAATCTTGCAATCGATCTCGGCACGCTCACCGCCGAGTCCCAGTACAAGAAGGCGCCAAGTGCCGGTTGACCCGAACTCCTCGGCGCGTACGCGCCAGCGTGGCACGACCCTGGTCGAACTGAGCATCACGATCCTGATTCTCAGCATCGTCATGGCAATCGCGTTCATGCTGCTGACCACCACCAACCGTTCACTCGGCGAGGCAGACACCACAAGCCGAAGCACCGACCAGGCGCGCTTGGCCATCCAGCAGATGGACCGCCAGATCCGATCGGGCAACGTGCTCAACGATCCGAGCAAAGAGGGTCTCATGCCCGACGGATCGATCGACTCGGACGCTCAGGCGGCCTTCATCAAACCCGGCATGGCCTTTCGTGTCTACACCCAGGCCAATGGCAGCCAGCGCTGTGTGCAGTGGCGGGTCAACACGGCGAACAAGACGCTTGAAACGCGCAGCTGGTCGGAGAACTTCGCTGTGGACGGCGACGTGTCGCCATGGCGCATTGTCGCGGAGAACATCGAGAACACGGTGGGAACCGCGACGCAGGCCTTCAGTCGCGGCAACTACGGCGATCGCCTGATCGAGATCCGCATCATCACGAACGTCAACGCCAAGTTGCGCAAGAACATCACGCTCGAATCATCCGTCACGGGCCGCAACACCGAGTTCGGCTACAGCGTCGGCACATGCCTGACGACACCTCCGTACTAGTCATGAGGAACACCCCAATGTCATTGATCGCAAAGTTGGCGGCAGGCTCGACTGGCCGCACCTCCCGCCGCTCCCCAAACGAGGCGGGAGTCGCAATGATCACCGCACTCGCCGTCGTGGCGATCACCGGGCTGCTCGCGGTCGTCGCGGTGCAGATCTCGTTCCACTCCGAGACCGCAACTGCAAAAGACCGTGAACGAGTCGTTGCAACGAGCGCGGCCGAGGGCGGTGTCGACGTTGCGACCGCCGCGATGAAGGGGGCGGTCTCACTTCCCTGCACGCTCACCGGAACCATCCCGACGACCCCGAATCCGTCGACATACGCAGTCGCCATTTCGTACTACGACTCCTATCCCCCGGTCGGCACGCCACTTTCCTGCGACGCCACGTCGGGCAACGTCGTCGGCAATCCAAAGGCCGCGCTCATCAAGTCCGACGGTCAGATGAAGGGCCCGACCGGCAAGATCAAGCGCCGCATGGAGTCGCTCGTCAAGATCAACGTCATCCCGGGGAATGGATTCGACAAGGCGGTGTACTCGGATGCCGGCCTTGCCATCGCGAACAGCACCCACGTGATGGGCAACGCCGGCAACGACGCCGACATCTACACCAACGATCCCGACGTCGCCTGCGGCAACTCAATCGAAGTTTCCGGAAGCATCCTGTCCCAGGGCAACGTCGCCTTGAACAACAGCTGCAAGATCGCAGTCGATGTCTGGGCGAAAGGCAACGTCTCGATGACCAACAGTGCGTCGGTCGGATTCGACGTCAAATCGAGTCGCGGATCGATCACTGCGGCGAACACGTCCAAGATCGGCCGCGACGCGATCGCTTTCGGCACGATCACCGGCGCCGCGATCGCCACCGGCAACCCGGTGCGCAACAAGGTGCCGAACGCCTCGATCCCGGATCCGCCGTACGTGCCCTTGCCGTCGATCACCTTCGACTCGGCCGCCTGGACCGCCGCGGGCTACACGACGATCACCAACAACAACTGCACAACGATCAATGCGACGATTCTCGGACTTGCATCCGCCACGCAGAAGACCGTGGTCACCACCGACTGCAAGATCGACTTCGGAACGACGACGGCGATCAACCTTAAGAAGAGCGTCGCGATCTTCGCCAAGGGCGGATTCAGCTTCCGCAACACCACGACGTGGAAGAACATGGTCACCCCGACCATCACCCAGTTGCACCTCATCGTCCCGACCGGCTCGACCTGCACGGCGTACTCCAACCCGAACAACAGCGGTCTGGGCAACATCTTGGTCGGCAACTCGAGCGAGTTCCCGGACCTGGACGTGTTCTTCTACACGCCCTGCCAGTTCAAGGGGCTCAACAGCACCCACTTCAACGGGCAGGTGTATGGCAAGGACGTCGAGATCGTCAACTCGTACGAGATGAAGTTCGTCCCGCTCCCCGTCTGGGGCGCCTCAGGCGGCGGTGGCAGCTCCACATACTCGGCCGAGGTCGTCTACAAGCGTGAGGACGTGGCGGCTGGCTAGTCACTCGTTCACGTCATTCCGATGCGGCCGGCCGTTTCACCGGCCGCATCGACCAATTGGAGACGGTTCGTGAACGCCACGTCAAGGAGAATGAGCGTTTTCTCAAGTATTGACTTCGGGCGCCGATGAACACAGGACAAGGTTTTCTCGATGCGTCATGGAGGACGTCATGGGGCCTGCACGACACGTGCGATCAGAGGGTGGTGAGAACGGATTCACGATCATCGAGATCGCTCTTGCGATTGTGATCATGGCGATCGCGATGGGTGCGGTCGCGCTTGCGCTGGGCTCGACGCTACGCCACGGGAAAAACAGCACCGGACGGACGGTTGGTGCCGGCATCGTCACGGAGGAGATGGAGACGGTCCGTCAGCTCGCGCGTACGGACTTCATCAGCCTGCCTCTCGGACTTGTCGAACGCGACACCTCCATCGACGGCGTCACGTACCATGTTCTTCGGGAGTCCGAGTTCGTCTCGGAGGCCTCGACAGAAGATGCCTGCTCCGACACCTCGTCGGGAAGCGGAGCGTCTCCCGCGTTCCTTCGTGTACGCGTGATCGTCACTTGGCAGGGCGTTGATACCGATCACGCAGCAAATGCGGAAACGCTGCTGTCACCTCCGGTGGGAGCGTTCGACCCGACCAAGGGACACATCGCCGTGCAAGTGCGTGGCGGCGACGCAAGTGGCACCAGTGGTGTGACAGCAACGCTGCTCTCCGGTACGACTGTGGTGCGAACGCTGACGACAACCACCGACGGTTGCGCATTCTTCGCCTATGTCAATCCGGGCACCTATACGGTGAAGCTCAGTCGGAGCAACTATGTGGACGGGCAGAACGAACCACTCCCCACCCGCAGTGTGACCGTGGCGGCCGCAACGTCGGTCGCAACGAGCTTCGACTTCGACGAACAGGGAAAGCTGTCAGGCCCACGATTCGACGTCAGTGGGACGGGTGCCCCGTTGCCGATTGGCGCTGGAGCGACCATCGCCCACACGTCGCTGACCCCCGCAGGTCGCAAGTCATTCGCCTTCACCGGCGCATCATCGGCCTGGCAGACGATCTCGGCGTTCCCCTACGCGGAGGGCTACCAGGTTTGGGGTGGCGCATGCGCCGACGCGGACCCGGGCGCCATCTACCGACCAGCCGCGTTCACGGTCGCTGCCGGCGTGACCAACTCCACGGTCAAATACGGTGTGACATCACAGAAGTTCAAGGTCACAGTGCCGTCCGGCCACGACACGCCGTACTTTTCCGACGGCCCGGTCGCCAGCGTGCGCCTGAGACTGACGCACGACCCGATGACCGGTTGCGAGAGCGGCGAAGTGCTCACCTGGGACACCTGGGTCGACACCGCGTCAGACGGCACCGTCCGTGTGGCTCTCCCGCTTGGCACCTGGAAGGTGGAGGTCCTGGGCTACAAGCCAGGGCCGGGTACGTGGGGGCCGGTCGCGGGAACGTGGCCTCAGATCACCATCGCCGGCGACCCTGAAGACGCCAGTCGTCCAACAGTCACGATCGAGGTCGAGTGATGTCGTCACACCGCGCATCCGAGCGGGGCAGCTCACTTCCTGAGGTTCTCGTAGTCGTGCTGTTGCTCGGAATCATCATGTCGGCCTTCTACAACTCGTTTGAGAGCGCCCAGAAGACCAGCAGCCGGATCGACGCGCGAATGGAGCATCTTGCGCAAGCGCAGGCGCTGATGCGAGCGGTCCGCAAGGATGTCCGCACCGCCACCAACATCTCCAGTAGTGGCACGGCATTCATTCTGGCCGGCCCCACACAGATGCAGTTCTACGCGTATCTGGACCAAGGCTACGGAACGTCCACCACACCTGCACTCCCCGTCCCGGAGCTCGTGCGCCTGTGGGTCGACAGCAGCGACGCGTTGAAGCCGGTGCTTCGCGAAGAGACCAAAGAAGCAGACACCCCGGTCACGACCCCACCCACATACGTGGGAACTCAGCCGACGAAACTGCGCCTGCTCGGCACGTACATCTACAACCAGGGGACCGCTCAGCCGATCTTCCGCTACCTGGACTACGCCGGCACCGAATTGGTTCCGGTTTCGGGTGACCTTTCGGCGGCCGACAAGCTGCGAGTGCGGTCGGTCGTGATCGAACTGCGCGTGAAGCGCTCAACATCCGGCAACGTCAAACCAACCACCGTGCGAACAAAGGTCCGACTCCCGAACGTCATCTTCGGCGTCGCGCCCGGCACGTGATCAGGAAACGAAATGAGTAGAACAGCAAGACGCACCAGGCGCCGAGCAGGACAGGAGGGCATGGCGCTGGTCATGGTCCTCGCAGGCTCGGCCGCAGCGCTCGCCCTCGCGTTCGCGATGATCACCCTGACGCTGGGCTCCATCGGCGCATCACGCACGTCGGAAGCCACTGTCGCCGCCGAAGCAGCCGCCGATGCAGGGATCGAGGACTTCCTCTACAGACTCAATCGTGACGCAGACTACTGGCGCTACGCGTGGACGAATCCGGCGACGGGGACGCGTCAGCCGCTTCCGTCGGGAGCGACCAACGACGCGTTGACGACTACTGGGAAGACGATGCCTGGAGGGAACACAGAAGAGCGGTACAGGTACGAGGTCACGGATCCTCCGACCGGCGCCAACGGTGGACGGATGACCCTGAAGGTTGTCGGGACGTCGCGCAAATCCGCGCATACCTTCAAGGCAACGATCGGTCGAAGTGGATTCCTCGACTTCATGTACTTCACCGACTACGAGACGATGGATCCCGCCAGATACCCACTGACCGCATCGTCGCCGAACCTCACGCAGGCGCAGGCCGTCACACGGTGTGCGCAGTACAAGTGGCGTCAGATCCAGCTGGGCATCAGCCGAGATAGCGGATGCCAGGAACTCTACTTCACGCAGTTCGACCAAGTGAACGGCCCACTTCACACCAATGACACCCTGAAGACGAGCAGCTCGACGGCCGGCTGGCCGCGGTTTCTCGGGCCGGTCACCACTGCGAATCCGACTTCGCCCTTCTACGAGCGCACCGGCTCGCTTCCGACGTTCTCCGCCGGCATCCAAAATCGGCCGAACATCGCGCTGCCTACGTCGAACACCCAACTGCAATCCCTGGCGACAGCGAACGGCTGCATGTTTACCGGTCCGACACGTATCTGGCTCACGTCAAACGGAAAGATGCGGGTCCGAAGCCCACTCACCAAGTCGACCCGCCCAGGCTGCACGCCATCGGTCACCACGGATATGAACCTCCCGCCGAACGGCGTGATCTACGTCCAGGGCGTGCCAACGGCGACGACCGACGCAAACTACGGCACCGAGTGCAACACCTCGGGCTACTATCCCAACCTGAACACGAGCGCACCGGCGCCGCCGAACATTCGCCCGACCGGCGACATCACGCCGTACGGCTGCAGGGATGGGGACGTCTTCATTCAGGGAACGCTCAAGGGGCAGCTCACAGTGGCGGCGATGAACCGCATCATCGTGACGAACAACCTGGTCTACAGTGATGCGGTCGCACCGAACTACAACACGATCGCCGCAACGAGCACCGACGTGCTCGGCCTGGTGCCCAACAACTCGGTTGAGATCTATCACCCGGTCAACAACTCCGACACCAACCTCACCGGGGCGATCACCAACGTGAAGCTCAATGCCGCGCTGCTCGCGATTCAGCACTCGGTGTACGTGCCGAACCACACCGAAGGATCAGACCTTGGCACCATCACGATTCTGGGCGCCATGGCTCAGCGATTCCGAGGACCGGTCGGCCAGTTCAACGGGAGCACCGGCGCCATCGTCTCGGGGTACGGAAAGGCCTACGTGTACGACTCACGCCTCAAAGTCATCGCTCCGCCGTACTTCTTGGATCCAGTGAACTCCGGCTGGCAAGTCAAGAACTTCGCCGAAGTCCGGAACGGCAGCTGACAATAGGCACGGTACGTCAGTTTCGGCCGATGCACACTGACCGTTCTGGGTAGGACACCGAACGGTCAGGTTGCGCCCCCGGGGTGATGACCACCGCGTTTCCGCGGTTCGATGGGACCGCCAATACGAGCTGGCGACAGACACAGCCCGATCCCAGTGCCGTCGGCCCCATGGCGCGCGATCGTTCGCATCAAAGCGCGCCACCGACACACCCCGCAATTGACCCAGGCTGGATTTTGCGGAGGCGCCGTTTCGAGGGGTGGGCCGAGGAGAGCAAGGCTCCCGTTCCTCAGGCGAGGAACGACTCAAACGACATCCTCTCCAGCGGGAACGAAGGGTGGGCCACACTGCAGGGCGTCGACTCGACGCCCTGCGACGGATCGACGGAACTACTTGCCCTTGATCGTCTCGGCGATGTTCTGCGGGACCGGCTCGTAGCGCTCGAACTGCATGGTGAACGCCGCACGTCCCTGCGTTGCGGAGCGGAGCGCCGTGGCGTAGCCGAACATCTCCGACAGCGGCACAAGCGCGGTCACGGTTTCAACACCAGTGCGCGGCTCGATGCCCTGGATCTGACCGCGACGACGCGACATGTCGCCCGAGACGGTGCCGGTGTAATCCGACGGCGTCTCGACGACCACGGTCATCATCGGCTCAAGCAGGACCGGGCTCGCCTTCTGGGCTGCAGCCTTGGCCGCCATGGAGCCGGCGATCTTGAATGCCATTTCGGAGGAGTCGACTTCATGGTAGGAGCCGTCCACCAGGCGAACTTTGACGTCGACCATGGGGAAGCCGGCGATCACGCCGCTCTCGAGGGCTTCCTTGATCCCGGCGTCCACCGAGGAGATGTACTCCTTGGGAATGGAGCCACCGACCACCTTGTTTTCGAACTCGTACCCCTTGCCCGGCTCGTTCGGCTCCATGTCCACGTAGACATGCCCGAACTGGCCGCGACCACCGGTCTGGCGGACGAACTTGCCCTCCACCTTCTGAACGGCCTTGCGAATCGTCTCGCGGTAGGCAACTTGCGGCGCGCCGACGTTCGCCTCGACGTTGAACTCACGCCGCATGCGGTCGACGAGCACGTCGAGGTGAAGCTCACCCATACCGGCGATGATCGTCTGACCGGTCTCCTCGTCCGTGAAGACGCGGAAGGTCGGGTCCTCGTCCGACAGGCGCTGAAGGGCGGTGGACAGCTTGTCCTGGTCCACCTTCGTCTTCGGCTCGATCGCCACCTGGATGACCGGCTCCGGGAACGTCATCCGCTCCAGGATCACCGGGTGGGCGGGATCACACAGCGTGTCACCGGTGGTGGTGCTCTTCAGACCGACGGCGGCGACGATGTCGCCGGCTGCGGCGCCGGCCACGTCCTCACGACTGTTGGCGTGCATGACGAGCAGGCGTCCGGCACGCTCCTTCTTGTCCTTCGTCGCGTTGACGATGCTCGCGCCGGCTTCGATCTTGCCGGAGTACACGCGCAGGTAGGTCAGGCGACCGACGTGAGGATCGCTCATCACCTTGAACGCCAGAGCGGCAAACGGACCGTTGGGATCGCTTTCGCGGGTGACCGGGGTCTCCTCGTCCTTCGCGTCCACACCATCGGCCGGCGGCACGTCAAGTGGCGACGGCAGGTAGTCGACAACTGCGTCGAGCAGGTTCTGCACACCCTTGTTCTTGAACGACGAGCCGCACAACACCGGGGTGATCGCAATGGCAAGCACGCCTGAGCGGATGCCGTGGCGAAGGGTCTCGGCGGAGATCTCCTGACCGTCCAGGTATGCCTCGGCGAGCTCGTCGTCGTAGTCGGCAAGCGCCTCGATCAGCGTCTCGCGCGCGGTCTGGGCGGCGGCGAGCATGTCATCCGGAATCGGACCCTCGTTGACCTTCGTGCCGAGATCGTCCTCGTAGGTGATCGCGGTCATCGTCACGAGGTCCACCATGCCGGCGAACTCCGACTCCGAACCGATCGGCAGATGCACCGGGATCGCGTTCGCATTCAGACGATCGCGCATGGTCTCGACGGAGCGCTCGAAGTTGGCACCCATCCGGTCCATCTTGTTGACGTACGCGATGCGCGGCACGCGGTAGCGATCGGCCTGACGCCACACCGTTTCCGACTGCGGCTCCACACCGGCCACCGAGTCGAAAACCGCGACGGCGCCGTCGAGCACGCGCAAGCTGCGCTCCACTTCGACGGTGAAGTCGACGTGTCCCGGGGTGTCGATGATGTTGATGCGGTGGTTGCGCCACTCACACGTGGTCGCAGCAGACGTGATGGTGATGCCGCGCTCCTGCTCCTGCGCCATCCAGTCCATCGTGGCGGCACCCTCGTGCACCTCACCGATCTTATGCGTGCGACCGGTGTAGTAAAGGATGCGCTCGGTCGTCGTGGTCTTCCCAGCGTCGATGTGCGCCATGATCCCGATGTTGCGGGTGCGCTCGAGCGGGAACAGCTTGTTGCTAGACACAGAACTCCTTCGAGGAACAGGGGTCGGCGGCGCCGTCCCAGCCGCACAGGTCGCGGGGGACGGCGAGCACGGGACCTACCAGCGGTAGTGCGCGAATGCCCGGTTGGCCTGAGCCATCCGATAGATGTCGTCCTTCTTCTTGAAGGCGCCACCCTGCGAGCCGAGCGCGTCGAGCAGCTCGTTGGCGAGCCGCTCACTCATGTGCTTTTCACGGCGATCACGGGAGAAGTTGACGATCCAGCGGATCGCCAAGGTGCGTCCGCGGCGGGCGTCAACCTCGACCGGCACCTGGTACGTGGCACCACCGACGCGGCGGCTGCGAACCTCGAGCACCGGAGTGACGTTGCGAATGGCTTCTTCCATGACCTGAACCGGATCACGGCCCGTGCGGTCGCGGATGACCTCAAGCGCACCGTAGACGATGCCCTCGGCGGTCGACTTCTTGCCGTCGCGAAGAACACGGTTGACGAGCTGGCTCACCATCACGTTGGTGTAGATGGGGTCCGGCGTGACTTCGCGGATGCTGGCTGCGTTGCGACGAGGCATTTACTTGCCCGCCTTTGCGCCGTACTTGGACCGCGCCTGCTTGCGCTTTGCGACGCCCGAGGCGTCGAGCGCGGCACGAATGATCTTGTAGCGGACACCCGGGAGGTCCTTCACACGACCGCCACGCACAAGCACGACGGAGTGCTCCTGCAGGTTGTGCCCCTCGCCGGGGATGTAGGACGTGACCTCCATCCCGTTGCTGAGCTTCACACGCGCGACCTTGCGCAGCGCCGAGTTCGGCTTCTTCGGGGTGGTGGTGTACACACGAGTGCAGACGCCGCGCTTTTGCGGGGCGCCACGGAGGGCCGGCGTCGTGTTCTTCGCGGGCTTGGGCTTGCGGCCCTTGCGGACCATCTGGTTAATCGTCGGCACGCTTCTGTCTTGCCTCTCCTCGTGGCACGTTCTATCGCCACCGCTCACGCGGTGACCGGCGGAGAAGCGTAGCACGAAACGCGCGTCCAGGGAACGCCTGCTATGTCGCGGGCGTGAGGCCCTGCAGGACCATGTCCAGTTGACTGTCGAATGCCACCACCCCGCCAATCGTCACACGCTGCGTGACACGCACGGGGACCCGCAACTCCGAGGACCACCATACCGTCTCATCGCGTGAGCCGGAGAGCGCTCCCGTCGTTCGCGTAGTGGATGTGAGCACGACGACCGGAACGCTGACCCCGCCCACCTGAATGCGGTCCGCGCGCTCGACGGCGGTCTGCACCCGATTGCGAAGCGACCCGGCCAGATACGTGTCCTCAAAATGCTCGCCGGGATGCGGATCGACCGGTGCAATGCGATAGCGCCCGCCGATGTCGCGCCGGTCGTCGCGACCGAGCCCTGCGAAGGTGACATCTTCGCGACGCCAGACCATCTCGATAGCCCCGGCGTTGATGCGAAACCTGGCTCCTTCCAGATGCTGCTCGCTCAGGTTGGTTTCGGTCTCCCACCCGGCAGACGTCCGGCGAACGGTGACGGTTGCGGTCGCGGGGAAGTCACGGCGCACTTTGAACGGACCCGAACCGCCCGCTTCGGACCCGGTCACACGGTAGGTGTACACGCCAGGCGCCGGCGCCGATGAACCGCTTGCCGTTCCCTGCGCGCGAAATCGCGCGAGCGCATCGTCAAGGGCCACGGGATCGCTGTGGCCGGCCGCACGGATCAACACCACGACGGCGGCGACGCAAAGAATGACGATGACGGCCAGGATGCGCAGACCGCGGCGGGCAAGAAGACGCTTCACAGAACGGCAATGTTGTCAGACCCGCGAGCAGTCGCTGCGTGGAGACGTCGCCGCCCGTTCTTGCATGGGCGGCGTTTCCGCAACAGTGATTTCGCCGGGATTGGACCGCCGAGGGCGTACTCGACCGTGTGGTGTCCTCTCAACGCAGACAAGCCCGCGCGTGTTGCGCAGCGTGTGCCGCCTCGGTGCGACGTACGAAACGGTTCCCGCTGCCGCCGGCATGGCTGGTGCTGCTTGCGATTTTGGTCTCCACCCTGCCGCTCGCCGCCTTCGGCCGAGAGCAGTCCGACGTGGCCCTGGCGGCCGTCCCCAAGGCGCCCAAGAAGCCGCAGCCGCCGAAGCCGGCACCGCCACCGCCGATCGAATCGCGCATCAGGTGGCGTGAAAGCATCGCTCACGGCGCCGCCACCGCCGGTTGGCTGACGCACGGCGTCCAACTGCCGGTCGAGGGGCCGGGCTTCTACACCTACAGCCCGTACACCCAGGGGTATCCGAACACTCCGGAGCGCCGCTACGGCACGGCGGAGCTCATTCGTCACATCATCGCCACCGGCAAGTGGTGGAACGCCACCCATCCCAATCAGCCGCGACTTGGCATCGGCGACCTGTCACGCAAGGACGGCGGCCGGTTCGACGGCCATGTGTCGCACCAAAACGGTTTGGACGTGGACATTCGCCTGCCGCGGCGCGACGGCCGCGAAGGCCCGTCCAACCCCGGCAACTACAACCAGGCGCTCACCCAGGAGTTGGTCAACTTCATGCTTGACCAGGGAGCGACATACATCTTCTACGGCCCGAACCTGCACGTCAGCGGGCCGCCGAGCCGGGTCATGGTGTGGCCGAATCACGACGACCATCTGCACATCCGTTTTGCCAACCCTGACGAGTAGGCCGCCGCAGCCTCGTCGCTGACCACCGAATGGGGCCTCGCCCCCACGGCATGTGGTGAAAACCACACGACATCCGACCCGGAGTGCGGGAATCCGCGGAAGCACTTGCCTATGCTGCCTTGGCATGGCCACCGCCCCCCGCCACGCAGCTTCGCTCGAACTGCAAGCCCTGAGCAAGAGGTACTCGGCCACCGGCCCCGCCGCCGTCGATGGCCTCGATCTCACAGTGCCGGCAGGTGAGATCTGCGTCCTGATCGGCCCGTCCGGGTGCGGGAAAACGACGGCCCTCAGAATGATCAACCGACTCGTCGAGCCGACTTCCGGAGCGGTGCTGATCGACGATCGCGACATCCGCGACATACCGCCCGCGCAGGTACGTCGCGGCATCGGCTACGTGATCCAGCAGGTCGGCTTGCTGCCCCACCACACCATCACGGCGAATGTCGCCACCGTGCCGCGCCTGCTCGGATGGGAGCGTTCCCGCATCGACCACCGGGTCGACGAGATGCTCGAGCTGGTCGGCCTGCCCGCCGACGCGTACGCCCGCCGCTACCCCAGTGAGCTTTCCGGCGGCGAGCAGCAGCGGGTCGGCCTTGCCCGCGCACTTGCCGCGGAACCCCCGCTGCTGCTCATGGACGAGCCGTTTTCGGCACTCGACCCGATCACTCGCGAGCGCCTCCAGCGGGACTTCCTTGACCTCCACCGCGCCGTGCCGAGCACCGTCGTCTTCGTCACCCACGACATCGACGAAGCTGTGCGCATGGGTGACCGGATCGCGATCATGCGCGACGGACACCTGGTGCAGGTCGACACGCCGACGGCGGTCCTGGCACACCCGGCCGACGCGTTCGTCACCGCGTTCATCGGCGCTGATCGGGCGCTCAAAGGACTCGCGGTGCGCCGTGTCCGGGAACTCCCCATGCGCGCGCTCGAGACGGGTCCAGCACCCGCGGTCTCGCCCGACATGACATGGCGCGACGCGCTTGCCAGCATGCTCGAACATCGATCGTCCACCGCCGTCGTCACCGACGGCGAGCGGACGCTTGGACTCGTGCACATTGACGACATCCTGGGTGTCGATCGCGCCACGGCGGTGACCGATGCCTGACATCCGCTGGGAGTGGATCAATCGCCACAGCGACGACATCATGCGCGCCACCTGGGAACATTTGCTGCTCGTCGTCACCTCGGTGACCATCGCCATCGCGGTCGCGGTGCCCCTCGCGACGCTCGTACGCCATTCGCGTGTGGGGCGTGCACTGGTTGGTGGCGGGACGGCTGCCGTCTACACGATTCCGAGCATAGCCCTGTTCGCGGTGCTCGTCACGATCACCGGCATCGGGCGTACACCGGCCATCATTGGGCTCACCGGGTACGCACTCGTGATGCTCGTACGCAGCACACTCGCCGGGCTCGACGCGGTTCCAACCGCCGTACTTGAGGCTGCGCGGGGGATGGGAATGAACCGTCGGCAGCTCCTTCAGCGTGTGGAGCTGCCCCTTGCGGTGCCGGCGATTCTCACGGGAATCCGCCTCGCGACGCTCGAAACCGTCGCAATCGCGACGATCGCCGTGTTCGTTGCGGGCGGCGGACTTGGCGACTTGATCTACTCGGCGGGGATTTCGCGCGACCTGTTTCTGACGCCCATCGCCGCCGGCACGGCAATGGCCATCGCGTTGGCGTTGGCGCTCGACGGACTGCTCTTCACCGTGTTGCGGGTGACGACCCGCTGGCAGCGGACCGGAGGTGCGCAATGAGCGCGGTCTGGACGGCATTTCGCGACAACGAAGGATGGCTTCGGGTTCGCGAACATGCGGTGCTGAGCGCCGTGCCACTCGCGATTGCACTCGCCATCGGCATTCCGCTCGGCGTGCTCGCAGGACGTCTGGGACGCGTCGGCTCGTTCGCCGTGGCCGGGTCGGCGTTCATCACACGGATGGTGCCGACATTCGCAGTGATGGCGCTCGTCATGGCGCTCACCTCGATCGGCTTCTGGCCGGCGGTCGTCGGCCTCGTACTGCTCGGCATCCCATCCATCCTGCTGAACACGGCGACCGGCATCCGTGAGGCCGATCCCCACGCGATCGACGCCGCGCGCGGGATGGGATACACGGAACCGCAGATTCTCGGTCGTCTCCAATTGCCGCTGGCCCTCCCACATATCGCGGCGGGTCTTCGCACGGCGGCCGTCCTGACCGTGTCCACCGCCGCCCTGGCCGGGCTGATCGGCGCCGACGGACTTGGCGTCACGATCGCCGCCGGCTTCTCCAACAACCAGGACGATGTGCTGCTTGCCGGTGCGATCCCGGTGACCGCCATGGCCCTGCTCGCCGACGGGCTGCTCGTCGGCCTCCAACATTTCCTCACCCCCGCCGGCCTGCGCCGGCATTCGTTGACACGTACCACCCGATAAGGAGCACCAGTGAACCGCAAATTGAGCGTGACAACAGCGGCCGCCGTCGCCGCGATAGCAATCGCGGGATGCGGTGGCTCTTCGAACGACGGAACGAGCGGATCGAAGCCCGACATTACGATCGCGAGCAAGCAGTTTCCCGAGAGCGAGATCGTCACCGAGGCGTACAAGCAAGCGCTTGAAGCCAAGGGCTACAAGGTGACCCGCAAGGACCTCGCCTCGTCGGCGATCGCCATGGCGGCGTTGGAAAAGGGCGACATTTCGATGTACCCGGACTACACGACCACACTTCTCACCGACATTTTGGGCGACACCAACCCTCCGGCGGACGTCGATGCGCAGGTCGCCGGTATGAAGCAAGGACTTGCGGCGAAAGGCGTCGCCGTCCTGAATCCCGCGCCGTTCAACAACGACAACGAGGTCGCCTGCACAAAGAGCGCGGTCGACAAGTACAAGCTGACGAACCTGTCGAGTCTTGGTGCCGCATCACCCCACCTCGTCTACTCGGCAAACCCCGAGCACACCACACGCAAGGACGGGCTGCCGCTGCTGGAAAGCGCGTATGGAGTCAAGTTCAAGCGCGTCATCAAGGTCGCAATTGCGCTGCGGTACCGCCCGATCGAGCAGAAGCAGGCCGACTGCGTGTACGCCTTCGGTACTGACCCGCAGATCGCAACCAACAAGCTGATCGTGCTGAGTGACGACAAGGGCAAGTTCCAAGGTGCCCCGTACCAGGGGATTCCCGTGGTTTCGCAGAGCGTGCTGGATACCGCGCCGGCGGACTTCGCCCAGACGATCAATGCCGTCAGCGCCGCACTCACCTCGGACGCGGTCCGTGGCATGAACGCCGCGGTGACGCTCGACAAGCAGGACCCGGAAGATGTGGCCGGCGACTTCTTGAAGAACGCGGGACTGAACTAGCGGTCCCCGCGCGTTCGCGTGGCAGTTGACCGTTCTGGTGCCTGGCACCGGAACGGTCAACTGCACGGCGGGCTGAACGTCGCGTCGGCACCTTGCGAGGCCGCCACGTTCGGAGCACACTTGGTGTGAGGGACCCGGGGCCGTTCGGCCCGTCCCGAGAGGAGGTGTGAGATGGCGACGTTCACCACGCGTCAGACCGCCCACCGACCAGGCGCCCGCGACGCGGGCCGCGCATGGCTCGCGCTGGCCACCGTGCCAGTGGCGATCGCACTTGCGTTTGGGGTGGGCGAGGGGCTCAGCGCACTCGCCGGGTATCCACCTGGCGGGGATGCCACCCCACCCTGGTGGGTGATGGTCGGCGCCGCCACCCCAGCGCTGATCGTGGCCGCCGTACCGGCGGTGGTTGCGAGGCGCTTGGCCGGGCGTGCCGCCGCCGCAGGAGACCGGCGCGGGTTGATCCCCGCACGGATCGCCGTCGCAGGGACAAGCCTGTTCATTCTGACGAACCTTGTTGCCGCGATCTGGGGTTGAGGACACGGCCCGAAATGCGGTGGGGCCC
>Ga0209023_10000987_pt1 | contig 39867 bp, 31 predicted proteins | sample LakOneMetagenome_FD_187468 | JGI IMG/M metagenome (GOLD analysis project Ga0209023, IMG submission 187468) | Freshwater and sediment microbial communities from Lake Erie, Canada (SPAdes) (version 2) | ecosystem: Environmental > Aquatic > Freshwater > Lentic | place: Lake Erie, Canada...
TCTCAATTGGCAACCAAAACAAGATAAAATGGATTTATGAATTTTCCAGATGTTTCCAATTACTATAACATATTATTTTAATTGGTCGGGACGGAAGGATTCGAACCTTCGACCTCTTACACCCCATATAAGTTTTTTAGTATCCAACCCCATCCTAAGCTTCCCTAGCGCGCATATATTATTCACACTAAATATATAATAAACATAAATATATTAATTTTTATTGTCCGATTTCGTAAGATAGAATACTATTCTAGCTAATCTCAATTGGCAACCAATTGGCAACCAGACTATTTAAGTACAAATTGAAGGGAAATATTTGTGGCAAATATCACTGACAAGCAGATGACAGCTAAGCCTATTGACTCTGATCGGTGGCTAAGTGAAGTTGCTATTTGGGGACATGGCAGTTTAGTAGCACGCATTACACCGCAGGGAGAACGGCTCTTCTACTTCCGCTATCAAAATAGCTCTGGAAGTCGTGTCACCTACCCTATTGGGACTTATAGCAGGTCTGGCGAAGATGGCACGATGTCGTTAGCTGATGCGACTACAAAGGCAAAGCAATTAGCAGGACTCCATAAATCAGGTATTAAGGACATCAAAGAACACTTTGAAGCTGAGGAAGCCTCTCGTATTGCATTTAGAGATGCTGAGCTTGCTCGCCTAGCTCAAGAAAAAGCTAGCTCAGAAGCAGAGCTTAAACGACTTTCTGGTCGTATGACTGTTAACCAATTATTTGAACGTTGGATGCAGCTTGAAATTTCAGCAAGAAAAGATGGCGGTGCTGAAGTTCGTCGATCCTTTGAGAAAGACGTACTTCCAATCATTGGGGAGTTATACGTTGATGAAGTTATCAAACGACAAATAACAGAAGTCACAGACGTTTTGCTCGCGCGCGGAGTAAAGAACATGGGCAAGGTCGTTTTCTCTCTTATTCGCCAGATGTTTAACTTTGCCGTTGAGCGTGACTTCGTACAGAACAACCCGACCACCTCGATCAATAAAGGTAGGGTGTTTGGTAAAGATGAAGAATCGGATCGTATTTTAGCTGAAGATGAAATTCAGATATTGGTAATTAAACTACCTGAATCACAATTGATTATTAGCTCAGAACTTTCTGTCTGGATCTGTTTATCTACTATCTGTCGAATTGGCGAATTGCTTTCCGCTCGCTGGGAACATATCGATTTTGTAAAAAAGATATGGACTATCCCAGCTAGTAAAAGTAAGAACGGCAAACCGCATAAAATTTATCTTTCTGATTTTGCTATTTGCTACTTTAGAAAACTTCAACAAGTTAGTGGCTATTCAATATGGTGCTATCCCAATGTAGACAATGACAATCATGTAGGCCCTAAAACTGTTACCAAGCAACTTGTTGACCGTCAAAGAACGGAAGCTACGGCAATAATTCGAGGTAGAACCAAAATGTCTACGGCGCTCATTTTGCCTGGTGGTCATTGGACACCCCATGATTTACGTCGGACAGGTGCATCGATGATGACTCAGCTTAAGGTTTTACCTGATGTCGCTGACCTTTGTCTAAATCACGTTCAGCCAAATAAGCTTAAACGAACGTATCTGCGTTATGACTATGAAGTTGAAATGAAAGAAGCTTGGGTCGTTTTAGGAAAACACTTGGAATTAATTACTAGCAAACATGTAAGAGTAGAAACAACTTAACTCTTATTTTTTATAAATTTTAGCCATGGTTTGAATTTGCATATTGTCATAATTGTAAGTTTTGTAAAGGTATCGTAACTACTTGATCAAAGAGACAAATATGCAAAAAAGATAATTCAAAAATATTTCAGATATATATCATCTCAATGAAGTAGAAGTTCATAACCTCCTTACCCTCTTTAGTAGCTTGCTTCGGCAAGCTTTTTTTATGCTGAATATTTATCGCATCTCTCTATCTTAATTATCAAGGAGTCTTCACTCATGATTGCATGTCCAAGATGTCATTCGCATGAGATTCACGGTTACAACTATGGTCGAAAATTAGGTGGTGCTATAGGTACTGCTGCGGGCGCTGCCAGTGGTGCGGCTGGTACTCTATGCGGTGCAGAAGTCGGCGCAAGTATGCAAATAGCTAGTATTGCTGAAGCTTTACTGGCTGGTCTCGTGGGTGGAGTCGCTGGTTGCATGACTGGTGTCGCACTCGGTCAAGTCATTGACGAGAATGTCCTTGATAACTTTCATTGTCTCGCCTGTGGCTATAACTTCAACAGCGATCATCACTAATACGTTATTACTGTTCGTAACGCTTTTTCTCTGCTGTAAAACTGCTCCACTTTAAAACTCTCTCGCATTGGTCTATTTGCCTGCTACTCACACGCAGCGATAAGTCCTGTGCGTCATTTACGCAATTTCATTTAAGGAAATCTATCATGGCACATTTACTCGAATCAATTGCTTTTAAAGGCACGACACCTTGGCATGGTATCGGTAATCAATTAACCGAAAATCAACCTATTGAAGTTTGGGCAGAACAAGCTGGCATGGACTGGAACATCCGTGAAGCTTCAGTTCGCTTTGTGGCTGAACACGATGCCAATATCAGTTCAATCCACACCTTCCCTGAAAACAAGGTGTTGTTCCGCTCAGACACCAATGCACCGCTGTCTGTCGTTAGTCAGCGTTATCAAGTGGTGCAACCGCGTGAGATTTTAGAGTTCTATCGTGACCTCACTGAAATCTCTGGTTTTGAATTAGAAACGGCTGGCGTACTCAAGGGTGGCCGTAAAATCTGGGCTTTGGCGAAGACAGGTCAATCCACTGCGCTACGCGGGAATGATGTCACCAATGGCTATGTACTTCTTGCAACTGCGTGTGATGGCACGTTAGCAACAACAGCGCAATTCACCAGTATCCGTGTAGTCTGCAATAACACTTTAGCTGTGGCGCTGGCTGGTGGCACAGGTGCAGTTAAAGTACCGCACAGCACCAGCTTTGATCCAGAAGCTGTGAAGAAACAGTTAGGCATTTCAGTGTCTTCATGGGATGAGTTTATGTATCGCATGAAAACATTGAGTGAGCGTAAGGTGAAATCGGTGGAAGCCGAGCGTTACTTTCTACGTGTGTTCACTGATCAAAATACTAAAGCGGTTGGACAAACCAATGAACGTGCGATGGCTAAAGCTTTGACCTTATTTGATGGTCAAGGCAAAGGGTCTGATCTTGATTCAGCAAAAGGTACGGCGTTTGGTTTACTGAATGCCGTGACTGAGTTCGTTGATCACGAACGTCGTGCGCGTAGTGATGATCATCGTCTTGAGTCAGCATGGTTTGGTCAGGGTGCTGCGATCAAACAGAAGGCGCTTGAGCAAGCGTTACTGATGGCTGCATAAGTCAGCTTTTTTCAATACGGCAAAGTAGCCCACCCAAGCATTGCGCTTGGTTGGGCTTTTTTATGTCAATTCGATTTACACACCTTTTCAATTTCATTCTTTACCCATGAGGATCACATCATGAATACAACTATCGCAACTACAGCGCAGCCTGTTGTTATTAACCCTAATCGTTTAGCAAAAACTGCACTACGCCTAGTCTCAACTAAAGAACTTTCGCGTGATGCATGGCTCGATGTTCGTAAGCAAGGCATTGGTAGCAGTGATGCCGCTGCTGCTGTTGGTTTGAACCCCTATCAATCACAGCTTGAGCTGTGGATGATCAAAACAGGTCGAGATGGCAATTTACCAAAAATCGATCCCAATGATGAAAGCTCACCGATGTATTGGGGCACGATCTTAGAACCGATTGTCGCAGTGCATTACACCAAGCGCACTGGAAATAAGGTTAGGCGTATTAACGCAGTGCTGCAACATCCCGATCCAGACAAATCTTGGATGCTTGCCAATATTGATTATTCCGTTGTGGGGAGTAATGAAGTACAGATATTGGAATGTAAAACGGCAGGTGAATTTGGTTCAAGACTTTGGCGTGATGGTGTGCCTGAATATATTCAATGTCAGGTGCAGCATCAAATGGCAGTTACAGGTAAGAAAGTCGGCGATGTCTGCGTACTCATCTGCGGTCAAGAAATCCGTGTTTATCGCATTGAGCGAGATGATGAGTTGATTGATCGACTGATTGAGCTGGAGCGTAAGTTTTGGCACTACGTGGAACATGACATTGAACCACCTGCGGATGGTTCTGATTCAGCAGGTCAGGCTTTGCGTGCTTTGTATCCGCAGGATTCTGGCAATACGCTGGATCTCACTGATGATCTGGCGATGTCTACTGCTTTCCTAGGAATGATCACGATGCGCGCCGAGATTGATTCACGCCAACAGGTTGAAGATCAATTGAAGCAGCAAATTCAACAACGGATGGCTGAGGCCAGTAAAGCCATTTTTAGATCAGGCAGCGTGACTTGGAAACGCAGTAAGTCAGGCAGTCGTCGTTTTCTCATTAACGTGACATCACAACCAACACCTGAAATGAAAACCATCGAAGGAACAACTCAAGGAGTCAGCTCATGATTAAAGGTCTTGCAATTACTCCGCCCATTCTAGGGCGGATCAGCATTGGTCGAATGGTCGAGAAAAATGGTAAACGGCTCCCTGAAAAGGATGATCAATTTACCATTACCTCGCAAGTGCAAACCAAAGATGGTTGGGTGAATCATCCATTAGATGAGGAACTGCGTAAGCAATCCACCAATGGCAAAATTCGGTCTATTCCTGTTCGGATGTTGTTTAACGATCCCGATCTCAATCTGCGTGCAGAGTACAGTATGTTTGATCGGCAGAATGGTCGTCCGCTTTGTGTGGGCAATGGCGAAACTTGCCGTCGCTCGACAGAGAACGGCATTGAAACACTACCCTGTCCTTCACCAGATCATTGTCCGCTTGCTAAGGGTGGACTCTGTAAGCCATACGGTCGATTAAACGTCAAAATCGGTGATGACGATGAGTTGGGTACATTCATCTTTAGAACCACTGGCTTTAATAGTATTCGTAGTTTGGCAGCACGGCTCAGTTATTACCAAGCGGTGTCTGGCAACCTATTGTCATGTCTATCACTGCAATTACGTATTCGTGGCAAGAGCACCACCCAAAGTCATCGCTCCGCGATTTACTACGTTGATTTGACGGTGCGTGAAGGTGTGACGCTTGAGCAAACTATTATTGATGCACGAATCACAGACGATCACCGTAAACAAAGTGGCTATGACCAAGATGCACTAGATCAAGCTGGGCGTGTTGGTTTTGGCAATGCTGAGTTTGAGTTTAGTGAGGATGAAATTCCAGATGTGCTTGAGGAGTTTTATTCAACAGAGGAGAATAGAGATACCCAAACTATTCAGAACAATACTGCGCGTACACCAATCACTTCTGAAAAATCAAGTCTTAAGCAAAAGCTTGATCAAAAATCTCTAAGTTTACCTAACTATGCGGCATAACAGACCACATCCATCCCTAAGGGAGATGGATGTGGCTTTTCATTTAAGGATGTTTGTTTTTTCTAAGCTGTTTTCTATCTCTAAAATTGTTTAGTCTGATCGCTGACTAATATTCTCATTGAAGTTTACCAACTCATGAATATGACTTGTCGCAGGATTGAACACCCATTCCTGATCAAAGAGCGTTTTAATCCGATCAGACATAAAACTTGATCCGACGACTAAAGAATAGAATTTATTCCCACCTTCTCTTTGAAGTTCAATCTGTTTGAGTAAATTAGCTGGTAAATGACCCATAATAAAATCAGAAATGATCAACAGGTCTGATTTTAGGTAATCATCTTTCTTCATCACATCAAGGGCATGTCTTAATGCAGGAGCGACGTCAGTTCCGCCATAGAAAGACATTTGAAGGAAGCGAATTAAAGACTCCATACCCATTGACTCACCTAGATCCAGAGTTTGAATGCCTGTTGAGAAGTTGATCAAATAGCAGGGGCGTTTATCTGCTCTCGCTTTGGATGCCATATAGAGGACAACAGCTTTTGCAATCGTCTCAGGCATTCCGTGCATTGAACCGCTCGTATCAACACAGAGCACCATCGGGCCTTGTTTCTCTTGTTCTTGTACTTGAACATCTTCCTCGAAATCGTGGTATTCCAACACAGGTACAATCCCCTGCATTTCAAAGCACATCAGGCGGGATTCAACGAATTTTAAGTCAAATAAAAGAGAAGTATCAGGATCGGATAATAATGCCAGCTCACTTGGCAGTGCATACTCGATATCTCTGCCCAATCGAATACCCACAATCTCCTCACGTGAGTTAAGATCTGGCTTAGGTACGCTGAGGACTCTCGTTACTTGGACTCTTTCTATTTTTTCTGACAGTTCGATTTGACGCATTTTTCCAAGCATATCGCACAGAGATTTAACACCCTGATTCTCTGCCATGTACTTCGCCCATCGTTTAAACTGCTTAATATCTTGTTCTGACAGTTTACCTTTCGATAGATCCAATAGTATTCCAGGCTCAAGCCCCATCGACTCTAATTGATCATGCAACTCCTGTAAGTGCTGAAGAAAGTCTTCAAGTTGTTTCAGCAGTTGCTCTCGAAATACCTGTAGTTGATCTAATTCCCATTCTGTACGAATTTCATCTGTAGCTTTTTGCCACTCATTGAGTAGCAACTGTGCGTTGATCGGCAAGTCCCGTTGAGTTTTATTTGAAGCGTGTTGATGCTGATCTAATTGCTTATGCCAAAAGACCTCATTTGCGGGTCTTTTGGCTTCTTTGCACAGTGCTAAAAAATTTTGAGTGGAATGCCCAAAATTTTCAACAGATTGCAGTCCTGATTCAACAATGTTCTTCCAGCATGCCAATGAAGATTCATTTTGGTCATAGGGAAAGTTTTGCAGCAAATTTTGTTGAGTTTGCCTTTGCCAATCACTGACTTTATTGGAAACATAGCTTGAAATTGCTTCTGAACCTTTGATCAGTTCTGGATATTCTGAAATAATCTTAACGTGAATTTCGGCTCCACATTGGTCTATTTGCTTTAACGACATAGCTCTTCCAACCGCTCACAATCCTTGATGCGAAGTTTGATACTGCTGACTTGATCAACAATTCCACTGATTGCTAACTGGATTTTATCTGGAGTCGTAAAAGGTGATGCTAACTCTTTTTCATATTGAGCACGTTTAATTTCTATTTGACCCAAAACTGAAGTAAATTTTTTTCCGATATCAGCCACAGAGCTCGATAAAGATTTAACCAAGCGTTCATTAACATCCTGTTTCTTATCGCCGCGATGGAATAAGACTTTTGGTGTGATTTTTTGATCGGAATAATTACGATCAAGGCTAAGAGTGCAACTACCTTGACTATCGAACTTGGCTGTAATTTCAACAAGTTCATTGCCTCTATGATCTACAGGATGAAAAGGTTCTGTACTCTTTAATTTTGACGTCAGAATGTAAAAGGTAAATTGCTTTTCATCTCTGTAATAAGATTGCTTCGATTTAAAAATGACTTTAAAGGGAAAGTACTCTTTATCTCCCAAAGTCTTTGTCTCATATACATCTTGAGAGAGGAATAGCTCGGCGTTAATTTCTTTATCCAATTTTTCTTTTTCAAGATCTAATTTTGCTAAGTGAATATTAGAGTTAAAACCAGTATTTTTAATAGCTTGTGCAACAATATCTTCAACTTGTTCACGGTTGTCATTGTGTGTCCACAAGCAGTGCTGTAATAAGATGGCATCACTGTGATTCGTTTCCGTCCGCCCATTAAAGAAGGCAGAGGCTTTCATCAGAATAGCCGCACGTTGCCAGCGACGATCAGAGACATATACTTTTAGCTTGTCGTAATTCTTAGACAGTTCTTCGCGAACAAGATGAATGATCGTAATAGTCTCGGAAGATAGTTGCACTTCATGTAGTCGCTCTCGCCACTCCTCCCATTCGTTTGGCTTAACCACTAGGTGATCAGGGATCAACACAGATGCCTCGGTAGGTTTACTATTTAGCAAGAGATCAAAGTGTTCCGTTTGGCTAATCGGCCCAACCATCAATCGGACAATGAATCGATCATAAAGAGCTTCTAAGCCTTGATTTGCATCTGGAGTTTCATTAGATGCTGCGATCAGAGCCTTAAGGGGAGCCTTTTCTATTTTTTCACCGTTACGAAAGATCCGTTCATTAATCAAGGTCAGTAGGGTATTGAGAATTGCTGGACTCGACTTCCAGATCTCATCAAGGAATGCGAATTCGGCTGCTGGTAAGTAATGATTGGTTTTACGAATGTATTGATCTTCTTTAAGAGCTTTGATTGAAACTGGGCCAAATACCTCTTCAGGAGTACTGAAACGATTCATGAGATATTCAAAGTAGGCAGGGTTCTCGAAGGCACATGCAATACGGCGGGAGATCAGACTTTTTGCTGTTCCGGGAGGGCCGTATAAGAAAGTATTCTGACCACAAAGCGCCCCAAGCAAAGCAACAGCAATGATTTCCTCCCTTTCGTACATGTCTTGGCTGACTTGTGCAACTAAATCAGTAATACGTTTTTGAAGTGGTTTGTTATCTTTAGCACTAGGCAAAACAGACGCCATTTATTTCTTCCTTGTTATGTAAACTGGAACCTAATTTTTTACTACTATCAAAATTATATTGGCAGTAGATGACGATGTATTCTACAAAGGTCTTGTAACAATGAAATCGTTTTTTAATTTAAAGGCTTGCAAATGTTGTATGAAAAAACACAAGAGTTAAATCTGGCAAAAGATTTGTTAATGGAGTTTTGCCAGTCATGTTAATTTTAGACAACACTAAACCTAACATCAGTAACCCTGTAATCACTACATGAATCAAGATACAAAGCTCTGGCAAACCCAGCGATACAAATTGCTCATGACGCGGCGGTTGATAAATTGCTCACATCTTTCATCTCACTTAAATCAAATGCAATTAAATCGACCCACGTTAATTTAATCGCAACAACACCATACTGACATTATCGTAGGCATCATGCTGTGATAATAGTTTCTTCATGCTTGTCAGCCAGTCTTTATGGGTGACTTCTTTGTCAAAGGCTGGCCAATGTCCGCAACCTAAAACATCATGAACACCATCCGTACAAATGAGTAATGCATTATTTGTAGAAAGTAGAACTCTCTGAGGCGGACAATTCGCTACGTCATTCAACCAATCAGCACAAAAACAACTAGATAGTCCATTGTAAATACTAGCGTACTCTTGGCGTGCATCTATCTCACCGCGTTGGCGTAACTCTTCCAAAAAAGTATGGTCTATGGTTAGGCAGCTCCACTCTCGATAAAACGAACAAAAGATATAAACGCGACTATCACCTAGGCTCTGAATTCGAAGGTGTCCTTTAGAAGGTGTACTTCTTACCAGCGCTAAAGTGCTACTCGCACCTGTGGTTTTTGGATTTCCAGCCAACTTCTGACACAATTTATACTGTACCTTCTTGAAATCGATATCTTTATCTCGGTGTTCTATCCACTGATTTTTAACACTATCCAACACTGCAACGGAAGCCTTTTCAGCATAAGGACTGCTGTTGACACCGTCCGCAACAGCGACACACCATGAGTCATTTTCATTGAATTGATAAAGTTTTGAGATTCCCTCTTTTTGTTGAAAAACTTGATCTGCAATCAATATTGCATCTTGCTGTTTAGGAGGTTTGGCTTGCCATGTAAAGCCCATCATTTCATAAAAATGCCCCATACCAACCTCCAAACTGATTGAACTTTGCTCAAATCTGGACTCATTATTAATTAACCAGAATCACTCAACTCTCAAACGAATCAATCTTCACGCGGGTCATAGGCTTTTTCGATTTCAACGTACGTAAATATTTTAGAAAGGTTGTCTAAGTTAAATTCATCAACCTGTTTAAAACTCCCATGTGATATGCCGTTGCGCACCATCACGACGCCGTTAGGGAACGTAACTTGATAATTGGGAGCAATACCTTGACCTGTTTCGCCGAATCGAACTGTTGACTCCTTAGATCGCATATTCCGCATCACTTCTCGAAGAAAAGTACGACCTAAATTTTTTATTTTTTCTTCATTCCATTCAATGGCACTCATCTCACATCTCACTTGTTGGATAGTAATGGATCGGATCTTGTTGGTATTTAAATCACACTTAGAAAAGTTAATGGCCTAATTTAACGATGGTCAAGTTCCCACTAAAAACCGCCCCAGTATCAATAAACAGACAGTTTTGTTGCTGAAAAGAATGTTTTATTGGCGTATGCCCAAGATATATCAAATCAACACCTTGGACACGTAAATTCTTAACATCATCTGCCGCCGCTTTAACTCTGGTACGTCCCCATAGACAATTCTGAATCACTGAATCATGCCCGTCGATGACAGCCTGTTTGAGTTCATCCCAATCATTCAAATTTACATCTCCATGGACAAAGCCAAACTTCTTTCCATGATGTTGCACCTCCAAAACTATTGGCAGTTTTAAGAATTTCTCAACAATTTCCTCTTTCAAATTTTCGTCTAATTGGTAAAACCAGTCCCCACCAATTTCAGGTCGAACATGGATCTGAGCAATGCTTTCATCAAGTAAACCGTCAATACAAAGTTGCTCATGATTGCCACGTATTGCCTTAAACCAAGGTTTATTCAATAAGCCAACACACGCGACACTTTGCTCTCCACGATCTACTAGATCACCTACGGAAACCAATAAATCTCTTTCAAAATCAAAACCAATGACTTTAAGGTTTTGCATTAATAGGTCATAGCAGCCATGCAAATCCCCGACAGCATAAACATTGCCTTGAATTACTTTATCGTAGATTTCAATCAGTGTGTTTTGCACGCAGACGCTCTCCACTGGTAGTAATACGATATTTCCCTACAATTTCTTTCGTTAGGTCTTAAAATTACAATAATTTAAACATACCACCATTCACCATCCGCATGAGACTCAACTTCTGGATAAAGCCATGTAAATTTTTCAGGATGAAAACTATGAATCGGCACTAAACGATCTGGGGCTAAAGCGCCAACAAACCGTTTTAACGAAGTCGGATCCGCATGACCAGATGTATGGATGTTGTGCGTTGGAATGTTGTGCAGCATTAGCCAATCTTTGACTTTGTCATAGCTACCACTATCCCAATACCCTTGCCACTGAGAATAAGTATAACTAGCACCAGCCAGACAACCTGCTTCGCTCATATCTCTCATGTGTAAAGGCCTAAACAGCAGCGCATATTTTTCTGGATTTTTGGCGATGGTTTCGGCATAGATTCGCCGCGATTTATGGCGTCCTAATAGATCAAACCAGCCACCTTTCTTGATCTGTATGCGCTGACTTTGTGGAATATAAAGCGCGACGCCATCCCAACTGGACTGTGGCAGATTGTCATTGCCAGTCGCCTCAAGAATTGCAGCAGTGTACAAGTCAATGACCAGCACACGACCTGTTTTGCGTGCCGCTCGATACAGCGTAACTACTCGGTCAATATTTTGCGCCGAAGTGTGTACCATCGCTAGGCCTGCCGTGTCCTGAAAAGCAGCCGTCATCTGCTTTTCGAGCTCATGTTCGGTTGGATAAAGAAAATCTTTACTATCTGGACGACCAATCGATGTCCCTTCCATCAACAAGGCATGAATAGGTTTCGGCGGTTGTTGCAGCATCTTTTCAAACAAGGCCGCTTTACGACCATGACCACGAAAGTCACCACTGTAAAAAACTCGGCGACCTCCTGCTTCGATCAGCAATGAATAAGCGTCATAAGCAGAATGATCTACTAAAAATGGAGTGATTTTGAAAGCGCCTATTTCCAAGGTCTCACGATCAACCAAATTAGGGCCTTCTAGTGAGACCTCTGCTTGGCCAGTGAATGGCGTTGCCGCACGAACAATGGATCGCGCCGCCTGCCCCGTACACACTTGAGTACCAATAGGCAAATGGTGCATCAGCCCATAATGATCCATGTGTGGATGTGACAACACAACGGTAAGTTTTGAACGATCTGCGAGTCGCCCCTCAGTTACGTCAAGACTAACAGGCATCCTTATTTCAGAATCATCATCAGCATCAAGCGGTAGTCCAAGATCAATCAGTAAGCGTTGACCTTCATGCTCAAGTTCAACACATGATCCGCCAATTTGGGTAGCTCCACGATGTATACATGCTTTCATAAGTCATCTCGTCATAGCTCATGTTGAAAGATGCTTCTGATTACCAGAGTCACCTTACCTATCATCATTTAGCCACAACGATGCGACAAACCGTGTCGCGATGTTTTTTATCTTAAATCCAAGACTTGTTTAGTATTGCCAATCCTCATACGCCAAGGGCAGTTTATTCAGCAAACTTTGGTGTTCACGCCACTTCGGTAAAAACGTATCCATGTGTTTACGAAATTGGTCGTTGTGATGACGTTCTAGTAAATGAACTAACTCATGAACAAGGATGTACTCCAAGCATTCAGGCGGTTTTTTAACAAGCTCTAGGTTTAACCAGATTCGTTTCGCCTCTATGTTGCAACTCCCCCACTTGGTTTTCATCTTGCGAATTCCGCAGGCGGTTGGCTGGCGTTTAATCACAAGCGACCAATGATCGAGTAATTCAGAAACTCTGACTTTAAGTTGCTCGCGATACCATTGATTGAGCACCAACAGTCGATTATCAGTAGAAGTATCTGGTTGAACATAAAGCCGAAGCTTATTCTTTCCTTTAGTCTCGACACGATGCTTTCCGACTTGCTCGATGACTTCAAGACGATACTGCCGTCCCCAAAGATAATGGCTTTCACCATCAACCATTTCACGTTCGGTTTGGCGCTCCTGCTGATTAAAAGCATTTTGTTGTCTGCGAATCCAAGCGAGTTTGGAAATCACCGCCAAGCGCACGCGCTCATCCGTTACGTGATGAGGCACTGCAAAGCGAACCTTGCCATCAGGCGGTAAAACTGCAAGGTGAAGATTCTTGATGTTCTTGCGGACAACCTGAATATTCAAACCACTGATGACTAGAAGGCTTTCCGTTTCACTTGCATCAATTATTCTGCCCAATTGATCGCCTTCACTTGTATTCACGCTGATTTTTGGCGAGTTCCACGATGTCTGCAACATCCACGTTATAACCAGCCACTTCAGTTCGAACAGCGTTTGCAACTTCACGTTCTTTAAAGCGATCGCCTACCCAGTCGGCTTTCTTGGTGTAACGAATGGCAGCATCCACTTTCGTCGCCAACACCTCATTACTATTCAAGTTATCAAACAATGCACGCTTGGCCTGCGTATCAATACTTGAAGGATATGGATTCTTGGTATCGCCCTGCGGTTTCACCACTTTTCGGGCTAAGTCTTTAATTTTCTCTAAATACTCTTGGTAGTCGATAACCTGACTACGACGCTCTTCAATGATGGCATCCAATAACTCCGACATGCGTTCGTAGTATTTTGGATTTACTGCGTTCTCATCAATGATGGTTTTACGCATATTGTTTTCTATGGTTTCAGACATCGCTTCTGGATCGCCTTTAATACCTTCAGGCATTGCATCCAGTGCTTCTTCACCTTTCTCTACAATTAACTCGATCAAGCCAAGCTCTTCAAAATCGATCAACTTTTCACTGCCTTCGGCTCGAATATACATATCGAGCAAGTGACGCATGGCTGGCTCAAAGCGTTTCATATCCAGATAGTCACCACTGGCCAATTTTACTTCGTCACGCATTTTCTCATAATGAATCACATCTAACTTGATCTGCGCTGACTTCTCAACGGTAAAACCTGCTGCACGCATTTCGTTTGCGATATTGGCATAGCTGCGTAATAGCTTACCGACAGTTTTGTATAGTGCTACGCGTAAGGCTTCACGATCAGTGAGATTCTCTGGCTTGCTGGTATCTCCACAAAAGTATGCGATGTAATCCTTTGTGTCACGCGGCAACATCACTGGTTCGCAAAGTGCTTTCACTGCTTCCAGCGCATCTTCGAGTTCTGTTTTTGCCTGCCCTAAACGGTCTTTCAGCAATCCCGCCACATCATCTGCATCGTAGCCATCGAGCGCGTTTTCGGTGTAGCTTTGTACGGCCTTATCGAGCGATTTAAACAAATCCTTGTAATCCACGATGTAGCCATAGTCTTTGTTATCGCCATCCAAACGATTCACACGGCAAATCGCCTGAAACAAATTATGGTCAGCCATCTGTTTGTCGATATACAAATACGTCGCCGAAGGCGCGTCAAAGCCAGTCAGTAATTTATCAACCACGATCAACAACCGCATTTGCCCTGGTTCTTTGATAAAGCGTTGTTTCACTTCTTTCTCAAAGTCTTCAACGCGTTTGACCGCTTCGTCTTCTGGCTGTTCGTAATACTCCGCCAACATCTTGCGATAAGTGTCGTACTTAAACAGTTTTTCGGTTAGGCCTTCACCGGTCTCTTCACCCTTAGTATCGGACACCATCGGCTTATAGCTGGTCACAATCGCACACTTATCTTTAAAGTCAGTTTTGCTGAACATGTCATAAACTTTACATGCTTGGTAAACACTGGCGCAGACCAACATAGCGTTACCGCGACCATCCATTAAGCGAGGTTTGGTTTCCATGTCGAGCAAAATATCATTCACAATTTGCTCAAGCCGTGACTTGCTGGACAGCACTTTTTGCATGGTGCCCCACTTTTGTTTAAGCAGAGTTTTGTTGAATGGTGTTAGCTCGCGTGTTTTGGCTTCAAACCACTCATCGACTTTTTTCTGTGAGGTGATGCTTTGATCGATGTCGCGTGCTTCATAGCGTAAATCTAACACTACGCCGTCATTCACGGCTTCATTAAATTTATAGGTGTGGATATAAGGGCCAAAGACTTCAAGCGATTTGCGTTTGTCTTTTTTCAGCAATGGAGTTCCTGTAAAACCGATGAACATTGGCGCTGGGCCAGACTCACTCACGAGGATCGCTTTCATGGCATCATGTAACGTACCCGACTGCGTGCGGTGACACTCATCGACAAATACAAATAGATTCCCTTTGACCGAAAAATCTTTCGGGAGGCTTTTTCTCAATTCTTCGATGTAATCTTCTGCCTCCATCTCGTCTGAATCTTCACCGTGGCGACCGAACTTGTGTACTAAAGAACATAAAAGCCAAGGGTTTGGTTGGTTAATGCTCGCCAATAAATCCGCACCGCTTTTGCTGCGCTCGATTGTTTCATCTACGCCTTTAAAGACTTTTTCGATTTGTTCATCAAGTTCTGTACGGTCGGTAATGATCAACACCCGCGCATCATTCACATTTTCGCGAATCCATTTGGCGAGCCACACCATGGTGAGACTTTTACCTGAGCCTTGCGTGTGCCAAATGATGCCGCCTTCACGGCGTGCAATGTGTTGTTTCGCTGCTTGAATACCGAAGTATTGGTTATGGCGACAGGTCTTCTTTACCCCACTATCGAACACGATGTAATCGTGAATGATTTCTAAGAATCGGGCTTTATTGCAGATTTGAGCCAAATGGCGATGGAGTGGATTATCGAACTCTTGGGTGGTTTCTTCTTTCCACTCTAGGTAGTGTTTTTCTGGTGTTTCAATCGTGCCGTAACGTAAACCTTGGGTGTCGTTACCAGCCATGACCAGTTGCATCGTGGTGAAAAAGTTACGGATGAAGTCTTTCTTTTGGTTGTCTAGGTTTTGACGCACACCTTCGCTAAAAGAAACGGATGAACGCTTAAGTTCAAGTACACCCAAGGCAATACCATTGATATACAAGACGATATCAGGACGTTTCTTATTTTCACCTTTGACGGAAACTTCTTCGGCAATGGCGAAGTGGTTATTTTCAGGATGCTTCCAATCAATCAGCCAGATGGTTTGTTTGACTTCGCCTGCGCCAGTCTTCTCCTTGATGCCGTAACGCAGCAGGCGGTAGACTTCTTTATTGGCATCGTATAGTTTTTTACCGTCGCCTAAAGCCGCTGCTGTATCCAAACGGCGAATGGCTTTTTCAATCAATACTGGCTCTACGCCACGGCTCAACAACCAGTTACGCAAATACTCTGGTTCGATATTGCGATTGCCTTCGCGGTCTTGCCAATCACCGAGGTAGTCATAGCCCAGCTCATCGCAGAAGAACTTAACGGCACGATCTTGGGTGGCGCGTTCGCGTTGGCCGACGTTACTCACTATCTAGCCCCCTTAAATCCGAGCATAGACCCTTCATAACCTCAAAAGCTTCCACCGATGAATTAATACTAGTTCGGTAAAATGAATCATGATCTTCTGTTGTGAGCTCAAATCCATACGGTTCAAGAAACCCAACTAAGTCTTCTGAACACACATCAAAATTGTAAGGATAAAAATCCAAGACATATTTAAAATCATGGAATTGAATATTAATGGCATATTCTTTACCTTTATAAGTCCACTGATCAAGACGTGTGCTTGAAGCATCCTCACTGCTTTTAACCGCATAATACTTGAGGTTTTTAAATGGAGTTAACTGCTCAAATTTTGGCTTCGCCTCCAAATAAAATATTCTTGAGCTCAGTTCGCTATGGTAATGATTTCGTTGTGACTCACTTAGTAAAAGAATCTTATCTTCATTTTTCATAATGAAGCCTTGCTTACAATAAGCAAATAATTCTTTATATTGAATAAACGCCTTTTTCCAATCCTCTACAGCTGGATCATTTAAAGCCTTATCACAGATATGCCTCAATGAGGATTCAACATTTTTAATATCGAAATTTTGATCATCAAAGACAGCTTTTACATAGTTTTGTCTTTTTTCCCATTCATCCTGACCATTCACAGATATTCTGAGTAATCGTTTCCAGCTATGATCACGATCAATGTTGTTTTTACTAAGTCGCGTATTGAGTAAATTCCACCTGTTATAACTAGCTTCGGTGAAATACATCCCCTTACTCAGAACAGCCCTCTCCCACAAATAATCAATTTTATAAGAATCATCCTTAATTAAATTAAAGACTTCAGAACCTTGCTCAGCATAAATTTTAAAGTCAGAGTAATATTTCTCTTCTGATTCTGCTCCCCATTCGCAGTTCTTGTTTTTACGATAAAAATCTAAGATGCCGGCAAAGTTTAGTACGAAACCAATCTGACCATCAAAAAATGGGTGTTTTTCAACATCAACAATTAGACTCTTCCACTCAACTGACTTTGCAATCAAATGAGCCTTTATTTTCTCTTCCAGCACTTGTGAAGGATGAAAGCCTGCAACATCACAATCACTTCTCAAAGCGTCTAATATGGATTCATCTTTCTGACTTAATGCCTGAATTGAGAGAAAGCGATTGAGATATTCATCAGAATTATTAATGATCGTATTTTCAGTCAGGTTATAGATGACACGGAGCCATTCCATCAAACCAGCTTGTTCCTTACCGCTAGACAAATAACTATAGAAAGCAAAAAAACGTAATTTTTCTTGATAGTTGGTGTTGTTCGCAATCACTTTTTTGAAGATTTCTTCTTCAGAATAATAGTAATCATTATCTAAATAAGGCTTTATTCTGTCCCCTGAAGGACCTTCTCCGTAAAGCAGATCCATCATCTGAATGAGATGGGCAACAAAGTCAGAGCTTAAACACTCTAAGTCCCCATACTCGATAAAAGATAAAGGATTCAGTTTACCGCCCGAACCTAACAATTTGTTTAAGCTATCACTTTGACCATTGGATTCGCTCTTTGAAAGCAGACAGTGATTTGCAATGATCAAACGAATAAAGTTCATTAGTTCATCATCAAAGGTATTGTCCTTTGATGACTCATTACGATATCCCCAGAAGAGATCAGCCCAATCCGTGTCAATTTTATGCACAAAGTATTGATAACCATCAACGGATTTATCACCACTGAAATTCAATGAATAGCCTGATAACTCATTTCTGAATGACTTAATACGTTGCTCAAGTTTAGCCTTGAAGTTCTCGAAATCAGTCAGAGGCTTCCCTCGCGCATTCATCTTTATATACAAGTCGTCAGACAGATTGAACTCTTTTAAATCCAAAAATAAAAAAGTGATCACGGGATTTTCTTCATCGATCAACCGCTGAAAAAATTCAGGGTTGCCTGAAAATTTTGTATGAATTGAATCAAGCATGTTTAGCATCGACTGAATGGTAGGATCACTCATCCAAGACAAATGAAACCAGCCATAATCCTGAAGAGTCTTTGACAAGCTCCCTTTACCATCCACTCCGACTTCGAGCAAACGCGACATATCAATATCATTGCCCACCAAGGCATCACAAAACTCACTTGAGCTTGAGCGAGTTTCATATCTAAATAGTGACTTCTTATTGTTTTTATATAGTACTGATCTCAGTACTTCTGCTTGATTAGATATTTGAGCCAAATACCAATGCAAGAGAAATAAAGTCGTTAATCGTTGCTGACCATCCAAAGGTACAAACTTGAACGAAGCACCATCCTCAGTCAGGCTGCCATAGACAAAATCCAGATCTCGGTTGGGAATATTTTGAATTAGGTACTGATTTAATGCTTCTAGAAAAGACTCTCTGACTTCATACTCTGAAGCTCGGCCCTGAGCATAATCTCGCTGAATGATCGGGATTTCAACCGTATAGTTTTTTTCACTAAATAGTTTGAAAAAACTCAACCGCTCGCCTGAGCTTGGAAGTGTATTTATAGTGCTCATGCTTTAGCCTCCTGATTTGGCAGATATTCTTTTAATAATTTTTTCATCTCCTGCAAATAATCATTTGCATCAGAGTCATTCCAATACCTTACCTCACCCAATTTCTTACTATAAAACTTAAGAAATACGTTCTTAGTGCAGATAGGTACAAAGACCCCATTCTTATCATTACGAATGATTCTTTTGCGTTTAATCGGGAACATTGCATTTTTATAGCTGCGGTTTGTTGTCGAATCTAACAGTGCCAAATTCCCTAACCCATCAACCCACGTTGCAGAACCTTCTTGAAACTTGGACGCTACTTTTCCATAAAGTTCATTAAAGGTTGCATCATCTATTTTTTCTGACCCAAGTACCTGACATAAGCGAGCGATAATTTCGCGCTCATCTTTATACTCATCCAAGATCACTTCCAGATGATTTCTTGTATCGGTGAAGTATTCCAAGACATCTGCCGACCAATCAATTCGAGATTTTCCTGTGATTTCCTTTTCTGTTTGAGAGCGAATGTGCTCGATATCCCAACATTCATTTTTGTAACGATCGAAAGGAAAACGAACATCCGCATCTTTAGTTGATAGCAGTGTTTGAATATTAGAAAGTAAAAGTACCTTGCGAATATTTTTATCGCCATAAACGAGATCATCTAATCGATACGGTACCTCTTTGCGTATTTCAGATTTCAAGAAATTTTTAAAGCTTGTCTTTGTGAGATTTTTCTCTTCAGATTTGGCTTTAAGTTCCCTGACTCTCGGCTCACGCAATGGGCGCTCACATGCGACCAAAAATCCGATCAAATGATACAACTCACGATCTCGATACCACTCATCAAAAGTTAGGAAATAATCCTTCACCTCTTTCCAGAGACGCTCAATCACTTCTTGGCGATTTTTGTCTTTGGTTGCTCTAAATTCGGCATTAAATTGATGAAATGTAAAGAATGTTTCAGCACCTGAATTCTTCTTTTTCATGAGATCAAATATATATTCAATTCGTGTATCGTACTTTGTGCTTGAGTCAGAATTGTAGATAAAATTCCAGAACGACGGATCTTGCAAACTTTTCTCAATCATGTCCCATTCAGTGGCAATCTGAATCTGTTTTAGGCTGACTTTTTCTTGCTGAAAATTGCTACTTTGCAAAAATAGTGCTTTAACCAATTCAGAATTAGTAAGAGGGATCTTGCCTACATTGATACGTGAAAACACATCGATAGCATAATCATTCGCTTTACATTCATCAGTTAAGTCGTACCAGATAACCTGAACTGAGTTCTCTTCATTTTGTTCAGGCTCTAGATTTGGTCTAGCCAGCAGCGTTGCTAGAAATTTATTCTTATCGTTATAGTTTCTTAATTCTGGATGGAACCACCTTTTGACTTCTTGATAGACCTCGGAAATGTGATGGTAATCGATATTTTTCTTGCCCTGAAAGTCTTCAATGCTATCTAAGAACTCTTTACTTTCCTTACGAGTTTCATACTCTATCGAAAATAAAGGTTTCCCATAAGCATCCTTTAAGTCACATCGTAAATGTTCTTTTTCTAAATAATGAAGAATGATAAAGAGTGTGGTCAGTCGTTGCTGTCCATCCACAACTTCCCAAGCGTCATCTTTGGCAACCACTACGATTGGCTGTAAACAGTAAAAAGATGGTTTTGCACTTTTCTTCTGACTAAACTCCCAAATATCATCTAAGAGTTCTTCAACCTGAAGTTTTGACCAGCGATACCCGCGCTGATAGGCAGGAATATAAAATTTTTCTCCTAAAAGCTCATAGATCGTTTTAGGAACGAGTTTGTTTGTATTATCTTCCATGTTTTCTTCTCTCATGTAGTTATCAGTCTTGTCTTCCCAGTCAGCAATTCCTGCATCATGCCTTGTTTGATGTGCTGGGTTTTGGCGAGGCGTTGTTGTAGGGCATCGAGTTCGGTGTCCATGTCGAAAAGGACGTTAGCGATGGCGGTTTGTTCTAATAATTTAGGCACGGCTACATGAACACTTCGCACTTGCGTTGTGCTAATTTCTAAAAAAGTACTTCCACTACATAGTCCAATAAATCGCTCTTTCATACTGCTGAGTAAGTAGTAAAGAAATTCGTTATTTGTACCAGATTGGCATATGAAGTTCTTAAAGCCTTGATTAGTTGTCATTATCCCCTTGGTGATCGCGCACTCTCCAATTGTTGCTCTTGAAGTCATAACAATCGTTCCGATAGGAAGTAACTCAGCTGCTGATTTCGAGACACCTAATTTAGTAATTTTTCGAGAAGTCGATGATAGATATTTATGCCCTCTTAAAGATGTGATGTCTGTAGGAGTGCACCAGTCAATATCACCATTCCAATATGCAGCAGTAGCAGTCGATGGAGTACCGCCTGATCCTATAGATGCTAAGTTTGTGAGGGAAATCTCCTCCCAATCCTTCGGAATCTCCCCCAATTCAGTCTGCTTATAACCTGCATCAAGCTGATCGAAGGGTGGTAAGCGTTTTTTGCCAGTGAGGAGCTGTTGCATGGTGGCGGTTTTGATGGCGGCTTTTTTGTCGATGAGTTTTTCTAAGGCGGCGATCAGGGCATCGACATCGGACAGTGCGTTGGCGATGGCGGTTTGTTCATCCAGTGATTGAGGAACACCAATCTTAAAACTATGAGCATCATTTCTATTTAATGTCGGAACGCCAGAACCACTAGCAAATCTATCTAAACCAATTTTCAGGTATAAATAAAAAACATATTTTGGATATGCGTTATTAAATTTCTTAACCCACAATGCTGTGTTATGTGGCCAATAATCAGTTTCGACATAGTGAACTTTACCAATTGTCCCTGACCGCCCCGTAACAACTCCAGGCCCTTTTACTTGAAATTGATTATGGAAATTAACTATCCCATTAGAATACACAACTGGATAAAGTCCATTTACACGCAATCGATTTGGAAGATCAAATCCCCTCTGAAGTGGTGCAAAATCCCCTATTGTTGTGATTCCCCAATCTTCAGGAATCACCCCAACCTCAGTCTGCTTATATCCCGCTGTAATCTGTAGCTTGTCCATTACATATCACCCGCTGCATTTGCCGCTTGTTGTTCTAATTGCGCTTGTACATTTAAACGCTCTTGTTCAAGCTCACGCTTCAACTCCTCTTCTGTCGGCAAATAAGCCTTATATTTGGCAGCAAATAACTGTTGGTTATCAGCCAATACCGAATACTTCACCACAGCTTCACTCTTCTCACTACACAACACCAAACCTATCGTCGGATTATCATCATCACTCTTTTTTTGCTCATCATACAAACGCACATAAGTGTCCATCTGCCCAACATCTTGATGAGTGAGTTTGCCCAACTTCAAGTCAATCAACAAAAAACACTTGAGCTTAAAATTGTAAAACACCAAATCGATATAAAAATCCTGATCATCAAAACGCAAACGCTGCTGGCGAGCAACAAACGCAAAACCTTTGCCTAGCTCCAACAAAAACTGCTGCAAGTTATTGATGATACCCTGCTCAATATCACTCTCTTGATAAGTAGTATCTTGCAAGTTGAGAAAATCCAAAATATACGGATCGCGTAGGTAGTTTTTTGCAGTTTCAGCGAGTGGAGCAATCAGCTTGTTCGCTTCCTCTTCGACGACCGCCTTATCTTTGCTGGCTAACAGACGCTCGTAATAGAGCACACCGATTTGGCGTTCTAGGGCGCGTGCGCTCCAATGTTGGCTGACAGCTTCTTGCGCGTACCATTCGCGAGCCTGAGTGTTTTCGATACGAAGTAACACCCTATAATGCGTCCAGCCCAATTCGAGACTCACTGCGTCTCGAATTGGAAGTGCCAAATAAAAGCGCCGCATCGTGCGTAAATTAGTGACATCAAAACCTTTGCCAAATTGCAGACTTAACTGATCAGACAAGTATTGCAGTTGCTGCTTACCATAGGCCGCTCTCGCCTCACCTTGTTGCTCATGCTCCACAATTAAGCGACCAATCTCCCAATAAGTGAGTACCATCGCCCGATTGATGGTTTGGCGTACCTGACCGCGTGCTTGCTCAACCAGTTGAGTGATCGCTTGCACCATTGGTTGTACTTGGGGCGTAAGCTCGTTTGACGTAGTTACCATGACAGCCCCATCTTCTTCAAATGCTCATCCACCTTGCTACTGAGTGCCGCAACATCATCGACAATCGTCGGCAGCGGTGCGCTATAACGCTCTTCCAACGTCTTCACCCGATTAGCAAGCTGTTGCGTAACGCGCTCAATCTCCGCCACAATACTGGCTTGTAATGTCGCCAGCCATTTGTCATCCACGACCAAGGCTTTGATATCATCAACCGTCAACTTCGGATATTGCTTAAAGACCTGTGCATCCAGTTTCTCTTGCGCGTCTTTCACAGACTTTTTATGTTCTGCTTCGGTTTCGATCAAATCTTTCACATGCTTCAACGCAGCAATTTCGTCTTTTTCCTGCGCCAACTTTAAACGCGCCATTACACTGGCTTTGCTCACCTTACCGCTATCCGTAAGCGCATCCGCCAGCAAACCATCCTCCACCGCGTGTTCCTCGATGTAGGCTTCAAGCGTCTGACTGCTCGCATCACATTCACTTTGCAACGCATCAAGCGCAACTTGTTCAGCACGGAAGAACCGCGCCACAATGAGCGCAGGTGGAATCAGCTCAGCTTTGTATTTAGCTTTACCAATGACCAGATCAGGCGCTTCCTTCTGCTTAGGTGCATCGCCCTTGACAGCAAGCAACTCACGCAAGGTTTTGCCAGCTTGCCAACCATCCTGAGTGATGACATAAACATCGTCTTGCATCACCTCCGCCCAATAATCCATAATAATCTGATAAATATCGTATTTATCTAACAATGGCGATTGTGCGTAAACATTCAACAAACGCTCGGAAATACGGTGAATGATCTCTTTCGGACTTTCATGCTCGCCATCAGCGGCGGTTTTGATCGAAGTTAAATCAACTTCAGTCTTCCAGCCATGAAACAAATCAATCGCAGTTTGGGCGAAAGTCTTAAATTCAGCGTGATGCAGAATCGTGTTTTTAACTTCTTGCGCCTCAACCAACGCTTGGCTGTAGCCTGTACGCGCAGGCGCAAACAACGCAGCACGCACACTCGGAAACGCCTGCCAAAACTTAGCCAGCGCATCGATGTCACGATTAGGAATCCCACCCTGCAAATGAGCACTCAGATCATGCAAATCTTCAGCTTCAGATGAGTCGATATAACGCGGAATATTGAGGTTGTAATCGTTAGCGGAAATTTCACTTAATGCAACATTTCGGCTGTAACGCTCAAGCTCAATCTGCTTGGTGAATACATCCACCACTTTGTGAATATCTTGGCTACGCAGACGGTTCTTGTTGCCATCTTTCATAAAGCCCTTGCTTGCGTCGATCATAAAGATCTCATTACGCGTTGCCGCATCCGCTTTATCCAGCACGATAATACAAGCAGGAATCCCCGTACCGTAAAACAGATTCGCAGGTAAACCAATAATGCCTTTAATATAACCCTGTTTAATCAGATTGGTGCGAATACGCGCTTCTGCATTCCCACGAAACAACACACCATGCGGCAAAATCACTGCACCCTTACCAGTGCTTTTCAACGACTTAAGAATATGCAACAAAAAGGCATAGTCACCGTTTTTATCTGGCGGCGTACCGTACTCAAAACGACGAAATTCATCATCGTTAATGTTGATGCCGTTACTCCAGCTTTTCACCGAAAACGGCGGATTGGCTACAGCAAAATCAAAGGCTTTTAAACTGCCGTCATCGTTCTTCCATTGTGGATTAGCGAGTGTGTTGTCCTGCCAGACTTTTGCCGTGACATTGTCATGCAAAATCATATTCATCCGCGCAAGCGCTGAAGTCGCGTTATCCATCTCCTGACCAAAGATCGTCAAACCACGCGGTGCTTCATCACTGGCTTTTAATAACAGTGAACCTGAACCACACGCAGGATCATACACAGTCGCATCTTGCGAAGTATCTTTGGTAATACCCACAACTTTAGTGACAATTCGCGAAACTTCCGCAGGCGTATAAAACTGCCCTTTGGACTTACCCGAATCCGTTGCGAAGTGGCGCATGAGGTATTCGTAAGCATCGCCTAACAGATCATCGCCTTCGGCTTTATTGCTGGCTAAATCTAAACCTTGGAAGATACCGACCAATTTGGTCAGGCGATCCACCATGTCTTTACCCTTACCGAGCTTGTCTTCGTCGTTAAAGTCAGCAACGTCGATCACGCCTTTCAGGTCATTGGCTTCGGCAAGTTTACTAATGATTTTATTGATCTTATCGCCGATTTCTTTATCATTTTTCAGCGTGACCATGGCGTCGTAATCAGCACCTTCGGGTACATCGATTAGGCCGTAAGGATCGTTGGCGTATTTATCAGAGACATATTTCATGAACAACAGCGTGAGCACATAGTCTTTATATTGGCTCGCATCCATACCACCGCGCAACTCATCGCAGCTTGCCCAAAGAGAGGAATAAAGCTCGGTTTTCTTAATTGCCATGAAACATCCTAAATACTTTTATACGGCTGATTAGCCTGAAATTCGATGAAGAACAGTAACAGATTTAAGCGTCATTCAGCACCATAGCCAGCATTTTTTATTTGCCTACTATGCTGCTCTATTAACCAACTAAGCGACAAACCCTATCGGCTTTCTCACTTCACCCTTTAAGACGCATTCAGTACGCAATGCCTCGACCAATTGCTCAACTGTCTGAAACGGACGAAAGCGATGCTGACGCGACACTGCGGCAAAGTCACCTGACGTTAATCGTTGCAACTGCGAATCCTTTGCCAAAATTTGAGCAACTTCCGCAGCAGGTTCAGGCAAATTCAGCGCGGTGCAATACCGACTGAGCAGCGCAAAAGCTTGCTCAGACTTCAAATAACCAAACTTCACTTTCAGATCGAAACGGCGAAGTGCAGCTTGATCCAAGTTATCCATCAGATTGGTAGACGCAATAAATATTCCTGAAAATGACTCCATTTGGGTCAGCATTTCATTCACCTGACTGACTTCCCAACTACGCACAGCACCACGACGATCTTGCAAAAAACTGTCCACCTCATCGATCAAAAGTAACGCACCATCCTCAGTCGCTTGTCGAAATGCCTCTGCCACATTTTTTTCATGTTGACCGACAAACGGAGACATTAAATCCGAAGCGCGTTTGATCAAAAGCGGCATTTCAAGCTGCTGCGCCAACCAACGTCCATAAGCAGTTTTGCCCGTTCCTGGTGGCCCATATAGACAAAGTCTGCCCGATTTTGCTGACTTCAAACCTATTACCACTTGAGCCAAGTCCGAATCGGTATGAATAAACGCTGGATCGTAAACTTCTGGTAAGCGATTTGAATTTTGTTCCTCAATTCGCTCATGTCCTTGCGCTTCAAGAGTATTGCTAATCAGTTGTTCAAGTGCTGTCGCCGCACCCTTTGTGCCTAAGCATTCATGGATTGAACGGACTACAGAACTTGCTTTATTCACCACTGCTGGCGATAGCGTACTCACCTCTGCAATACGCGAAATTTGACCAACATCCAACAAATCACCGCACTGCTCTTGCAAAATACGCTCACGTTGTTTTTTGGGCGGAATCGGTAATTCAAACACCATGTCAAAACGACGGATAAACGCTGGATCTAACTGGTTGCTATTCGACAACCAGAATGCCGGCACTGGATTTTCTTCAAGCGTGCGATTGATCCAAGCTTTGCGAGTTTGCGCGGTACTTTTGCGCCCAAAAATATCACCATCATTAAAAACATCTTCCACTTCGTCGAACAGCATAATTGCCTGACGCTGGGCAAAAAAACATTGCGCGGCTCGAAATGAGCGTAAACGTCTTTCACCATTTATCGGATCACCATCGTCATCTTCGCTAGATATTTCAAACAATTCGTAGCCTAACTCCCTTGCCAGCACACGAACCAATTGGCTTTTTCCTGTGCCAGCCGCACCATGAATGAAAATATTCACACCTTTCTTTCGAGTCGCTGTGGCATGAGTTAAATAAGGTTTCAAAATATCCAATGTTGATTGAACATGTTGATAATCCTTCAGTTGCAGATGTGCTTCGCTGGCAGCGTAGACCGTTCCACGCAATAACGTAACAGGATCGGCATTTATCGTAACCATCTGATCGGCAAAAATATTCGACAAGATATTTAACTTGCTACGCAATAAAAATGAGCCATTGTAATCAATAGACACTAGACCAGAACTTGCTAAAAGTCCTTTCTGATTCAAAGCCTGCCGAATATCTGCTTCTGGAATATTCAAAATAATCGACATCACGTAATACACTTTCACCGATGAAAGCGAACCCAAAAAATCTCCTGCATTATCCAAATGACGTTCGTTATGAATCAAAATCACGAATTCCATAATGCGACTATCTGTTTCACTCAACCCCACGAGTTCAGCCACGCGATCAATATTTTGACGCAAGCTGCTGACAACTTGTGCATTGGCATACTGATGTTCAGCATCTTGATAAAGCTGTCGCAACTCTGATTTCACAGCTTTAGCATCAAAATCCTCTGGAAAAGGATCAATCCAATGATCCAATCCGAGCATTGCGGCAATCGCATCGTCTTGAAAACCACCTGGTCTCACAAATTCACGATGTCCGCTTAATGTCATTAAAATACGCAAAATCCAAAGTTGAATGATCGCGTCTGAACTTCCTTCATGCATCTTCGAACTGCTAGAAACCTTGCCTTGTGATATCTGGGTCAGCTTTAAATTCTTAATCATACGACGCTTGACCATGATCAACACTCCTAATGCATTTGTACTTAATTTGATTAACGACTTGCGGTTGGACTTCTCAATCTTTACTGTTTTTTTTGCTTTTACTGTGATTACAGGCACGACCAATTGAGATGCCGTTGACTGCGATGAATCGGCTTAATCTGCCGTAAATTACGATTACGATAAGCAGTAATGACGCGACCATCCTCTGTCGTCAGAACCTGCACTCCCTCCAAGTCCTTCAATCTTGGTTCTAGTTTTTGGAATTGTTGGATTTCCCATTTGCCAATCACATGAAAAATCGCGCCTTTTGCGCGAATCTCACGACCAAACTCGAGCACCATTTGTATTGTGTGAGACGCAATTCCACGACCATCCATGCGCGTTTTGGCATGATGGGTCAAAGTAAATTCTTCTTTGAAGTCTTTGCTCATGTCGTTCTCTCCCGTTGGCTTTCTTTAATCCATTTTACGGATAGAGATGACAAATGGTGTCGCAAACAATTGCGTGGTGGCTTGTACAATTTTGAGTAACCGTTATGATCGAACGAACAATTAATCATTGACGCGACATTCGTTATGACTTCAAAAAACAGCTCAAACTTAGAATCCGTTGAATTCACACTTGCCCTACTAGATCGCATCCCAAGCAATCGTAAAATCACAGCCAATGAGCTATACGAACAACTTAAAGCAGCGGGTTTTGAGCGTAGTAAACGGACGATAGAGCGTCATTTAACAGACTTGAGTGAGAAATTTGGTATTGATCGAGATGATCGCAGTCGTCCTTTTGGCTATCGCCGCAGAAAAGGACACCGTAATACCTTGATACGCTCATTAAGCGACCATGAAGCGTTATTACTGACATTGGCGGAACAACAACTGAAAAACCTCCTCCCCGCTACGCTCATGAAATCAATGGACAGTTTCTTTGAGCAGGCACATCACGAACTGAGCCAGACTGAGCATTCATCTCAAGGTCATGCTTGGTTGACTAAAGTTCGTGTTATTCGTGAATCTCAGCCACTCATTGCGCCACCAGTCAACTCCGAAGTTTTGGAAATTGTCAGTAATGCACTTTTTGAAGATCGTTGGCTCAATTTGGAATACAAAAATGCTTCAGGGCAAGTCTCTAAAATTGAAGTCATGCCCCTTGGACTTGCGCAACAAGGGCCACGGCTTTATTTAGTCTGTCGTTATAAGGGCTTCGACAATGAACGGACACTTGCCGTTCACCGCATCAAATCCGCCAAATCATCGTTTACCTTCGAACGTCCAAAGGACTTTGATCTTGAGCACTATGACACAGAAGGTCGTTTTGGCTTTGGCGAAGGTAAAAAAATTCGACTGACGTTCAAAGTCACCAAATCACGAGGCGGCTATTTGCTGGAATATCGCTTATCGGAAGACCAAACCGAGCAAGATCTCGGTGACTATTACGAAATTTCAGCGACAGTCATCGAATCAGCGCAGCTAGATTGGTGGTTAAACAGCTTTGGTGACAAGGTCAAGGATATTCAAAAAGTAGTTGTCTGATTCCTTATGTCGTCATGCGACACCATTTGACACAACCATTGGTGTAAATAGACCCTATTCAATAATTGCGATAGGGTTAAATAATGACTGCCATCATTCTCGATACCGAAACGACAGATCTCGGTGGATTCATGATCGAACTGGCTTGGAAAAACATCAACTCCCATGAAATCTTTGAACAACGATATAACCCAAAATGCCGCATTTCCAAGGGTGCAAGTGCAGTTCATCAAATTTTCGATAAAGATGTTTTCGATAAACCTTGCCACACAACGGTTTCAATTCCCTCAGATGTCAGATTTATAATTGGACACAACATTAATTTTGATCTCAGAGTCTTGCGTCGTAGCGGAATAGACACTTCACGATTTAAGGCGATTTGTACACTTAAGCTGGCTCGCAAAGCATTTCCGAACTTTAAGAGTTATTCACTATCGCAATTAATGTTTGCGTTATTTGATTTGGATGTTGCGGAACGTCTGACTGCGAACGCTCATCAAGCCATGGCAGATATTCAAATGACCGAATTATTACTGGAACAGATCGTCAAAAAGCTGGACATACCAATGAACGCAGAGCTGATTTATGCGGTACAAGAATGAGTAACACAAGTGATTGTAACGCTATACGTTTGCTTAATTCAGTAATGGTATTCCGATCATTTATCCGTAGCATTTTATTTTTAATATTTACTGAACAATCTAATCCATTGAATGGCAAATCCTCCAGCAACAGTTACTCTCAAAAAATCAAAAAAAAATTTAATAGTCTGTCAATGGGGAAACATTGTGCCAATAGTCAATGATTTAAGCAGAGCCGCCTCGCCGCCCTTTCTTCGATTTTGAGGAAAGGGCAAATGGGGTGGTTTTGCTGTTTTTTTATTGGATCAGGTTAATGCCAGTAAATTCTCTTGAGGTTGATCGCGTAAAGCAATTCTGGATTGAATCCAGTCATTTACTTCACTTGCGACCCAAGCGACACGATTGGTCGTTAGATTTACTTGTTTTGGAAAAGTTGGTTCATGATACCTTGATTTTGGATCCATCATCTCGTAAATGGTTGAACGACTTAGACCTGTCAATTCAATGACCATGGTGATATTAAGCATTTGTGTGATGGCAATCATCATCGAATTTCTCCCGTTGTCTTGAGAGCGGTTTCTCTCGATACAACAGGCAATGCGATAATTTTTTGCCAGAACACATTTTCAAAACTAGAATCCAAAACAAACTGATTTGCTAACTGAACAAAAAAAAGAGAAATCAGCATGAACTGCTAACTTCTCTCTTTTATTCAACATGCTACAGCTAACTAATAACGCCAGTTAGCCAAACACGTGCTGACAATCATGACACTGAAAAATCACAGGAGCTGGTCTACTCTGAGGTTCAAAAGCCTGCCCCAATATGGATCCAATCACACCGCCTGCAAGTAATCCAAATGGTGTAGGTATGGGTAGATGTCGAGCTATTTGGCTTCCAAGTGCCGCCATACCCAATTGGCTACTGATACTCGGTGTGGATGGGTGCTGGACGTGGGTAACAGAACTGCTATAACAACGTGGGCAAGTATTAGGCATGAGATATACTCCTGATGCAGGACTGGGCTCGCCAGCCTGCTGTTTGCGTTAGATAAAGTGGATATAATCGAGACAAATTTAAGATGAAAATAAGCGAGTCTCATGTAAATGATGTATACCCAGACTTACTTGCGATCCACGTTTAACCAAAGCCGCGCATACCACGAATCTTTGCTCGCAGGTGTTGATCTTCCTTATCAGCACGCGCCAGATAGCTGATTGCATTTAATGCTCTAATGACTTCCAACGCATTGCTGCGATGGATCATGCCGATACCCAAAGTATTCTGCTTACGGTATTGATCTTTGTGGGCTTTACTATTGCAGTTAAAGTAGCAGCCTTCGCCATCGGTAATGTCCTGCCAGACCTCTCCAACCTGCATCCCGTAATACTCATCCTTCATGTACTTTGAGCCGTTGTAAATTAGTAGCAAGTGACAATGGTAGCCTTTGTCCCTTCCTTGTTCGATTACCCACGAGTAATCAATTACACCCTTAAAGCAGGTATCCCCGTCTTGAATTCGACGACGCAATACTTCCAGATCGGCGTCAAACTGACGGATGTCCATATCAGCATCATAGCGGTAACTTACATCCACCCTTACCAATAGCAATTTGCAATGATCTTCCACTAACTCTTCTAAGCGCTTTTCTAATGCTTTGGCGTTGCGTTTGCGTTGTCGCTTATGCTTATCAATAAAATCATCATGCTGATTGTTCAAGTCATCACAAACCTTGCCAAAGTCGCTCATAGATAGTGTGATTGACTGATTCGGTTTAATAATTCGATTTGGATCTGATCGGTGACTCATAGACATCAAGTCAAAGTAGCCCTGTAGCATTGGTGAGTATTCAAGCTCAGGATCATAAATTGCAATTGCCAACTTTCGATATTTTTCAAGCTCGTCATTCGCATCTCGCCAATGGTATCTACCTGAACAAATATCAAGCATCAAGTCTTCGATTTTAATAAATTTTTCATTACGGTTCATGTCACTTCTCCTATGGGTTAAAACCATAGAAGAAGTGACTCTGTAATTAATTAACCAAGTGTACGGTTGCGCACTCTTATGAGTTTTCGATTTATATGCTTTTCAGGTAAGAAGCTTGTTAGATTAATCTTTACTAAACAATGAATTGAGTAAGTAATCTAATAGTAATTAAATTTATATCCTAGCAATGTTTGCTAATTATTGGCATGATGAATGGCTGATGTCACAGGTCAGCAAACATTGATGACTAAAGGCTTTGAACTCATTCAATGATATTATTTAAACATCACAAATGTAGCTGAAATGCAGGCGGGAGTTACGGCTATTCTGGTTAAACAATATCAACTCGACGGTATGGTTTCATTGTCCACCGCTGTTGGCTGTTCCAAAATTAAATCTGGCTTTTGAGTTTGTGCTGAAATAGCACTTTTACGCTAATCTACAGGTAATCTTCCTTTTAGCATTAAATTCAATTGAGTGTCACACCCTTCAATTGGCTTTCTCTTTAAAAAGCTATAGTAAGCATAATACCCTGCGAGCGTTTTGATAAATTTAGATCGTTGTTTTTTATCTTTATAATTACATGACAGCCTTTGATCCTGCTGCTTTCTTTTTTCACTGATAAGTGGCAACTGGCTAGAGTCCAGACTCAACTTATTAAAAAATTCCATGTAATCAATTACTATCGAATTATCCAGTAGCTTTCCATTCTGCTGCCTTTGTTCGAGCTTACGGATTAATTGCTTTTTTGATTCATCAGTTAGGTAGCATTTCCAGTACTTAATAATATTTTCAACAAGGACATTTTCAATAGCACCTTTATTCTGAGACTCAAAAACCAGCGTAACATCTATGATAGGTACTGTCAGTGATACATACGTCCCTACATGGGCTAAAAGTTGCCTGCCAATGAGTTTAGATTTTCTTTTGATATCTTTTAAAAAACCTGTCCAAATCTCACTAAATGCTGAAATCAATAAAGCTTCTGGTACATTTCCAGATTCAAAATGACATGTCATCTTAAAACGATAAACATCAACATCCTCCTTAAAATAGTATCGCAAGTACTCATTTATAGATTTAAAGTTTTTATTAACATTTGCAGTTCGATGAGCTGTTTCTGCGGCAATATCACTCTGATGCAATTTCACCTTTAAATCATAAAGATACTCCCGCAACTCCTTATAAAAAGCTAATGAAAACTCTTTATACTTTGATAACTTATCCTCAATGCGAGTATTGTTATGCTCACGGCAAAAGAAACTCAGCCTCGGACTAAGCGTACCTTTCAGAATTTTTTGGAGCTTTTCCGAGTTTGCTCGACTTAAGGAATGATCAAGCAACAGAATAATTGCTAACTTATCAATCACCGATAGATACCGCTTTGGTTCTCGAACAATATGTTCGAGTTGAGCATCATCAATGTTGATTGGTGAAATATCAGCTTGTTCAAGATGCACTATGAACAACTCCAATTGAGCCATCAGCTCGCTTGGGTTCTTCTCTAATTCAAAAATATTTTTTTGCTCATCAAAAATACGACAAAGCTCAACAAACTCATTTTTATGATTAAGTGCACGGGCAGCTTTTTCCCATACGGAATCACCGTTAAAATCTCGATACAATGAACCCAGACTAACTATTGCGGTTGTCTTTATGGGTTTGGGTCTTCGTTTAGGTTGCCTGACCTCATGCAAAATCTCTGTTACCCTATAGCCCACTTCATGAATATCAAATGCCAAGTGCCTTAATTTCTGTCGCTCTGAACTAACAAACCTTTCACTATGGGTAAAAAGATACAAAAACCAGAAATTGAAATCTTCTAGTTGTTTTTTAGGTCTGTATCCCAGTACACCTGTAATATGCCTTTGCTCAAATTGATAACTTATACGCTCATTGAGGCTATCCACTGTAACTAAATAGTCGTTATTCTGATTATTCAGATACCGATCAAAAAAACTCCAAATTTCATCAGCAATTTGATCTGGGTTATAGTCACGATCATTTTTTAAGATCAGTACCAGATGAAAATTGAGACTTTCATTTGCTCCCAAAGAGGTATTGACGAAATCAGCTAATACATTAAAACTCTGAACGATGGCTCTATAGCTAAACCTTAAAGCATCCATAACATGTTCAATTTTAATTCGATTCCACTTCCACTTCCACTTCCACTTGGTTGAACGTAATCTTTTCTTAGAATGTAATCTTTCCTGATTAGGATAAATTTTAACTGCCAAGTTTAATACAAATACTTTCTTTTCCTTCTTAACGATTTTATCGAATAGCTGTACAAAACCAACGTGCCGCGAGTTGCAGTTCACTACATCATCAATGATCACTTTTTGATTCAATTTATATTTTTCGCGATACTTTGCGAGACATTCAAAAATGCGGCTTAACGGGAGATTGTCTTTATTCCAGTCATACTGATCATAGAACTCTGAGAATTCCTCCTCCACCAAACCGATAAACAAATGCACCTGAATGCTAAATCTGGCATCCACCTCGTTAGCAAACTCAATTAATTTTTTATCCAAACGCAACAAGTTCAAAAAATAAATAACATCTTCTTGCGTAGCATCATCACTATCTAGATAAGCAGACTGAGTTGAAATTATATTTTCTCTGACTTTTGTTAATCCATATTCGACATCCTCAAGCATGCGTATCGTTTCATAAAAGACCCCGCTATGTATTTCTTTGCCAGCCTGCATGAATTCACGTGTGGACTCGCCATACATGATGACTTTTAGATAGTCGAAAACATCCTTATCTTCAATCGTAATGGCTTGATGCTGTGTCATGGTTATATCTTCTAAATACCAATATGTAAAACTGTAAATAAAGAATTATTGATTAACTTCTTGCTCAGTTAACTATAAGGATCTATTGTAGGATAAACCCATATGCAGCATAGTATAACCAAAAATGAAAATTAAATTTTAATGCTACTATTCAAGCGAGATATTTACTACTATTCCAAAAATATTTAACCGTTATTTTCAATATTGAAAAAGCCACTAACTCTCAACAAAACTTGAGGTTCAATTATCGCCAGTGAAAAAATGGGCATAAAAAAATCCGCAACGAAGGCGGATTCAGTCTGAAACTTTAGCTACTTATGCAGGGGTAGTATTTGCTAATTCATCCAAATAGTCGGCCCAACGCTGAAGCCAAATTAAACATTCTTTTTCGTATTTATGAAGATTGTAGGTTCCTTCAATCCCTTTCTTTGAATGCCCAAGTACAGCCTCAGCAACATCACTTGGACACCCTAGTTGAGCAGGGTAAAAGAAGTTCAAATGAGTATTAAAAGAACAAGAGTTTTTGGATTAGAAACATAGGTTTTATTTAAGCAAATCTCAATTGGCAACCAATTGGCAACCAAAACAAGAAGAAATGAATTTATTGATTATTTGAGTTTTTCTATTTTCTGTAAGTCATTGAAATAATTGGTCGGGACGGAAGGATTCGAACCTTCGACCTCTTACACCCCATGCAAGCGCGCTACCAGGCTGCGCTACGCCCCGACTGTTTTTTTGACAACGACTTTCAACAACAAACTCGCCCTTGAGCGAGCCGCTAGTTTAGCGATTTTTACGAATTTGTCTATATAACCAATGCAGTTATGCGCTGTTTTCGCTTAATAAAGTTTCATTAAAAGACATCAGTCGATCTGCTTGACGTGCAGCCGCTACTCGTGTGACTTCCTGCATCACACCCAACGCATTGTGGACATCTTCTAATGTTTTCGCATTACCTCCACTCAACATCTGACGCCAATGCCGCGCACCCACTTGATATTGAAACAAACCAAGTAAATGTCGAGTCATTGATGACACCGACACGCCTTTTGCGACTTGTTCTTCAAGATAAGGTAAATACTGCTGCATAATCTGGAAACGATTGGGCAACGCATACCCTTCCCGCGCGCCAGCCTCAGCAAGCAAATACGGATTGTGATAAGCGGCTCGGCCAATCATCACACCATCGGTATGAATGAGCTGCTGGTCAATCTGATCGGCAGTACTAATTCCACCATTAATCTCAATCGTCAGATGCGGACGTTCAAACTTGAGACGATAGACATCTTCGTAACGAAGCGGTGGAATATCACGGTTCTCTTTTGGACTTAAGCCTTTCAGAATGGCAATACGCGCATGCACGATAAAATGCTTACAACCCGTCGCCGCAACAGTATCAACGAAATTCAACATCTCCTCATAACTGTCTAAATCATCAATCCCGATCCGATGCTTTACCGTAATCGGAATCGTGACGGCGTTTTGCATAGCGGCAATGCATTCCGCGACTAACTGCGGTTCGGCCATGAGGCACGCACCAATTTTATTATTTTGCACGCGATCAGACGGACAACCAACGTTCAAATTCACTTCGTCATAGCCATAGTCTTGCGCCATTTTGCTACACGTGGCGAGCGCTTGCGGATCAGAACCACCCAATTGCAAGACAACAGGATGCTCTGAACCGTTAAAGTTCAGATGTCGATCTCGGTCGCCAAATATCAGCGCGCCTGTCGTCACCATTTCGCTATAAAGCCACGCATCAGGATGAAACATGCGGGCGAAATGTCGATAATGACGATCAGACCAATCCATCATCGGCGCAACAGAAATACGTTTTTGGGGAGCTTTGAGTGTCGCGTTGTCAGTCAATTTTAAGCCTGTCAATAAAATAAAATGGTTGTTGCAAGGGAATATTCGGGCGGCGGATTATCGCTTATTTTTTGAACTTTTTCTCGTATTTTAAGGAAAATTTGCTAGATGGCTTTTAATTCGCCAGTTTCTAGACATCCGACTGGATATTCAGCCTTTCCGACTGTAAATGTTCTTTCGATTAAATGTTCAATGACTCGTTTTGCTGGTTCAACATTACCCGTTACAAAGCAACTCAAATCATTCGCCTCTTTTGCAGTCGTGAGCAATTCATGTTGCAACAAAACACGCGCAGTTTGCTTCGCAACGGCAGCACCTGAATCAAGCAAATGGAATGTGTTAGGAAAAATATGGTTAATACTTTCACACAAAAACGGATAATGCGTACAACCTAATACCAATTCCGCCACGCCCGCTTCCGCAAGTGGCGTTAATACACGCCTTAATTCTGCATAACACGCTTCAGAATTTTGCTCACCCGCTTCAACAAAAGGTACAAGCGCTGGACTCATCACAGTAATCACTTCGATACCCGCAGGAACTGCAACTTCGGCAATCACCTCTTTCAGCAAAGTCCCGCGTAACGTGCCTTGAGTTGCTAAGACACCAATTTTTTTATTCTTCGATAATTGCACCGCAGGTTTAACGGCAGGAACTAAACCAATGACTGGAAAGCTTTCACCGTACTTCGCACGTAAATGTGTCAAACTAAACGCCGACGCAGTGTTACATGCAACAACAACCGCTTTGCAACCCTTTTGATAAAGCCATTCAACTGCACACGCTGTCAGTATACGGATTTCTTCATCAGACCTTGTGCCATAAGGCACATGTGCAGTGTCAGCTAGGTAAATAATTGATTCATGCGGCAGCAGTAATTGCAGCTCTGCCACAACAGACAATCCGCCGATTCCTGAATCAAACACCCCAATCGGTGCATCAGAATGCTTATTTTTTTGAGCACGATCCGACAAACTGACTACTCCAAACAAACTAATATTGATTCAACCGCAAAAAAATTGATCCATTATTCAATTTGACCCAAAACAAATTGCTCTTGCCCACTCTGCAAAACCATTGCCTCTCCATCATCAGTCGGCTGAATCTCACTCCAGCCAATCAAATGATAAAACGCATTACGGTGAATCAGTGCATCTAAATTACGACGAATACGAATATATGGGCGGATTTCATCCACGCCTTCATTGTTAAATGTTCGCATCATAATCGGATGCTCCGCATCTGCAATCACGACATCACCCGTTTTGGTTGTACAACGAATAAAAACCTGTCCTGCATCTTCCACTTGATTAACATCGACAACCAATAATGGCGCATCTTCAACTTGAATTTGAATCTTTTCAGCAGGTGTTTTTAAATAATAACGATCACCATCAGCATCTTCTTCACGCCACAATACAGTCGAATAGAGCTTAATTAAGGGCTCTCGGGTTAATCGCACACCATCATTCCACCATTCGCCATTCGCACGAATGACTAAATCCATTTCACCACAATACTTTGGATTCCATTTTTCAAGCGGCGGTATTGCATTTGATGGCTTACCATCGGCATCCACCAGAAAACGTGACAAAGAGTCCAATGAACTCGTTTGAGTCACGCTTGACGATGTTGAAGGTAATGAGGTCATAAAACTGCCTTACATAAACATGAGGTTTTTTAAATTTTATATACCAATCAGCACATTTTGTTGTCGTGAACTGGCATTAAAATCATGAAAAAAATGAAATCAGGTCATTCCAATCACAATGTCCAACTCATATATTGAACATTAAAGTCGGTAATTTGAGAATCACGGCTCACGAAATCTCTTATCTCATTAAAAATGACAAGTTAATTCGTGTAAATGTGGCGAAAATACAGTATTGATTTTATACTATCACCGCAGCTATGCCATATAGCAATGATTTCATGCTTCGGGCAGCACCGCAACAGCCACTGTTCGGCTTGTTGGTCGCCACCCGCTTAAACGAGGATACCCTATGGAACACATCGAACGCGAATCGATGGAGTTTGATGTTGTAATTGTAGGCGCAGGCCCTGCTGGTCTATCAGCCGCAATTCGACTACGCCAATTGGCAATTGAAAATAATCTGCCTGACCTTTCAGTCTGTGTTGTGGAAAAAGGCTCTGAAGTCGGTGCACATATCCTCTCTGGTGCTGTGCTCGAACCACGCGCATTGAATGAATTATTTCCAGACTGGAAAGAACTTGGCGCACCACTCAATGTTCCTGCGAAACGCGACGAAGTATTCATGCTGACCTCGCCGACTGCAAGCATTAAAGTACCGCATTTCTTCGTTCCAAAAACCATGCACAACGATGGCAATTATGTTGTTTCATTGGGCAACGTGGTTCGTTGGTTGAACACTAAAGCAGAAGAACTTGAAGTCACTGTATTTCCAGGCTTTGCAGCATCAGAAGTGCTTTACCATGAAGATGGTAGCGTCAAAGGCATTCAAACTGGCGACATGGGCGTCAATAAAGAAGGCGAAGCAAAAGGTAGCTTCACTGCTGGCTATGAACTGCATGCAAAATACACCTTATTTGCAGAAGGTTGCCGCGGCAGCTTAGGCAAAAAACTCATGAGCCGTTTTGATCTGAACAAAGATGCTGACACACAGCATTATGGTATCGGTATCAAAGAACTGTGGGAAATTGATCCAGCTAAACACGAAGAAGGTTTAGTTCTTCACGGCGGTGGCTGGCCTTTGACCGAAACTGGTTCAACAGGCGGCTGGTGGTTATACCACGCAGAAAACAACCAAGTGACGATGGGTATGATCGTTGATCTATCATACAAAAACCCATACCTGTCACCGTTTGATGAAATGCAACGCTTCAAACATCACCCAGTGATCAGCAAGTATCTTGAGGGTGGTAAACGTCTTTCTTACGGCGCGCGCGCAGTCATCAAAGGTGGTTTGAATGCACTGCCAAAACTGACCTTCCCAGGTGGTTGCTTGATTGGTGATGATGCTGGTTTCTTGAACTTTGCAAAAATCAAAGGCTCTCATACTGCAATGAAGTCAGGCATGTTATGTGCTGAAGCGGTGTTTGAAGCACTTCAAGCAGGTCGCGCATCTGATGAAGTCACGGCATACACGGATAAATTTAAAGCATCATGGTTGTACCCTGAACTTTACGCAGCGCGTAACTTCGGTTCAGCAATGCATCGCTTTGGTTTCCTTGCAGGCAGTGCGTACAACTTCATCGACCAAAACATTTTCAGATTGCCATTCACCATCACAGATCCAACGCCAGATTATAAAACCTTGGATTTGGCGGCTAACTCGGTTAAACCGAATTATCCAAAACCAGATGGTAAGTTGTCATTTGATAAATTGTCTTCTGTGTTTATTTCAAACACCAACCATGAAGAAGATCAACCAGTTCATTTGAAATTACGCGATGCGGCAATTCCAATTGAACAAAATCTGCCATTGTACGCAGAACCAGCACAGCGTTACTGCCCTGCTGGCGTATATGAAGTTGTGACCACTGAAGATGGTGCGAGTCGCTTCCAAATCAATGCGCAAAACTGTGTACATTGCAAAACATGTGATATCAAAGATCCTGCACAAAACATCAACTGGGAAACTCCAGAAGGTGGCGGTGGTCCAACATACCCGAACATGTAATTG
>Ga0209023_10000988_pt1 | contig 39831 bp, 34 predicted proteins | sample LakOneMetagenome_FD_187468 | JGI IMG/M metagenome (GOLD analysis project Ga0209023, IMG submission 187468) | Freshwater and sediment microbial communities from Lake Erie, Canada (SPAdes) (version 2) | ecosystem: Environmental > Aquatic > Freshwater > Lentic | place: Lake Erie, Canada...
ACCAGCGGTCACGTTCACCAAAATTGATGGGGCCGTCCATTGCTTCCATACCCTGCTGTATCAGCCAATGCTTTGCATTGTCGAACAAAAGATCGGCAGCATCCTGGTCGTTGATGCATTCGAAAAATCCGATGCCGCCAACCGGCACATCATCGCCCTTGTTCTTGTATTTTTTGTTGGTGAAAGCCGCAATGCGGCCAATGAGTTTCCCTTCATCATCTTTTAATATCCAGCGGATAACTTCGCCAAAGCGGAAGGCCTTATTCTTTTCTTTATCAAAAACCTCGTTGATATCCTTATCCAGCGGACGAATCCAGTTGGGGTCATTTTTGTGCAATGCAACAGACACCTGGATGAATTCTTTAGCTGTTGACTTATCTGTAACGGGAATGATCTGCATTTGTTAGTTTAATGCAGCAAATATAAGAAAGCCTCCTTATTGAATATTCTCAATGATCCCGGCAATCCCTTGTCCGCCGCCAACGCAGGCCGTAACGATGCCGTATTTTTTGTTGAGGCGCTTCATATCATTTACCAGTTGGATAGTGAGTTTGCAACCGGTGCAACCAAGCGGATGCCCCAATGCAATGGCGCCACCGTTTATGTTTACGATATCCGGGTTCAGGTTAAGGGTTCTTATTACAGCCAGCGACTGCGAAGCAAATGCTTCATTCAATTCGATGAGATCAATTTGAGAAAGGTTCATGCCTGCCTGTTTCAAAACTTTGGGTACTGCTTCCACCGGGCCAATGCCCATGATGCGTGGATGAACGCCGGCACTTGCACAATTCACTAACCGGGCAATGGGTTTTAATCCCAGTTCATTTACCATCTTCTCACTCATTACAATGACAAAAGCGGCGCCGTCGCTTGTTTGTGAAGAGTTACCCGCAGTAACCGTTCCACCCATGGCGAAAGCCGGTTTTAATTTTGCCAGTCCTTCGGGTGAGGTGTCGGCACGAAAGCCTTCATCGGTATCCACCACAAAATTTCTTTTTTGTTTTTTTCCTTTCGCATCTAAATAAACCTCCTCTACATTGATGGGTAGTATCCCTGGTTTAAAAAATCCTTCTTTGATCGCATTGCCTGCTTTTAAGTGACTGTTGTAACTAAAAAGGTCCTGGTCTTCCCGGCTAACATTATATTCTTTGGCAACTGCTTCAGCTGTTAATCCCATGCTCAGGTAATAATCAGGATCTGTTGAAGAGATGGCATAAGAAGGAACGGTCTTCCAACCGGCGGTAGGCACCATGCTCATGCTTTCGGTTCCGCCGGCAATGATGCATTCGGCCATCCCGGTTCTGATCTTGGCAGTTGCCATCGCAATGCTTTCCAGTCCGCTTGCACAATAACGATTGATGGTGATGCCCGGTGCATGAATGCCCACCGCTCTTGCCGAGATCATCCTGCCTACCTGCAGGCCCTGTTCTGCTTCCGGTACCGCATTGCCAACGATCACATCATCCACTCTTTTTACGTCGAGCTGTGGTACGCTTGCCAGCAGCCCTTTGATCACGTCTACGGCCAGATCATCGGGTCTTGTAAAACGAAACCCGCCTTTTTTACTTTTTGTTACGGCTGTACGGTAGCCGGCTACTATGTATGCTTCCTGCATGAAGAAAAGTTTTGCCCCCATCCCCTAAAGGGGGGTTAAGAAATCAAAGTCTTTAAAGCCCCTTTAGGGGATGGGGGCATTTAGTTGTTTATGCAACTTTCGATATCAAAGTTATAATTTCTGCATCAAACCAAAAAACTCGGTGCGGTAACTTAATTTTGCGGCAATGTATAAGTTCCTCCGCTCTGTTCTGTTCCTGTTTGACCCCGAATGGGTTCATTATTTTTCGATGAATTGCTTAAGGCTGCTTTGTAAAATTCCAGGGGGAAAAAGCCTGGTTATGGCCATTTTCAAACCAAAAGGAAATATTCAATTTTCTCTCGCCTTAGGCGGGATCAATATTCAATTCCCCAACCGGGTTGGCCTTGGAGCCGGCTTCGATAAAAACGCCAAATACTTAAATGAACTCGAAGCGCTTGGTTTTGGTTTTGTTGAAATAGGAACCGTTACTCCCCTTCCGCAGGCCGGTAATGATAAGCCCAGGTTATTCCGCCTGCCAAAAGACAAAGCTCTTATTAACCGGATGGGATTTAATAATGACGGCGTGGAAGCTGTTGCAGAAAGATTGAAAGCATGGAAAACAAGAAACGGGAAACAGCAAACAAGAGACAAGAAACTCATCATCGGCGGAAACATCGGCAAGAACAAAATAACTCCTAATGAAGATGCGTGGAAGGATTATGAGATCTGTTTTAATGCCCTGCATGAATATGTGGATTATTTTGTGGTGAATGTGAGCAGTCCGAATACACCGGGATTGCGGGAACTGCAGGAGAAAGAATCGTTAAGAAAAATATTCGGGCAATTAAAAATTAAAAATGAAGAATTAAATCCCCCGACAGGCTCAGGACCAAAGCCCATACTATTAAAGATCGCTCCAGACCTTACCCGGGAACAGTTAAATGATGTGATCGATTTAGCGCTTGAGATAAAGCTTGACGGATTGGTAGCAACAAACACCACAATTAGCAGAGAGCAACTTCAGACTTCAAACCTCAAACTTCAAACAATCGGTGCCGGAGGCTTAAGCGGATTACCGGTAAAAGAAAGAAGCACCGGAATAGTAAAGTACATTCATCAAAAAACAAACGGGCAGATACCCATCATTGCCAGTGGCGGTATATTTACAGGAGAAGATGCAAAAGAAAAAACAGGTGCAGGTGCTTCACTGGTTCAGGTATGGACAGGTTTTATTTACGAAGGGCCATCCATCGTGAAGAACATCTGCAGGGAAATAAGCAGTATTCAATAATCAATATTCAATCCTCAATAAAGAATGGAACATCTTTTTTCGTCAGAAAGTATCATCAGCTTTATTATCCTCGTGATACTGGAAGTGGTGCTGGGCATCGATAATGTGATCTTCGTAAGCATCATCCTCAACCGCCTGGATAAAGAAAAAGACCAGAAAAAAGCGAGGCGCATGTGGATGATCACCGGCATCATCTCCCGGAGCCTGCTTTTAATGGGATTGGGCTGGCTGCTTACCCAAAAAGGGAAAGCCGTATTCACGCTGTTTGGAAAAGGGTTCGACCTGGCCAGTATTGTGATGCTGTGCGGCGGTATCTTTCTAATCTACAAATCGGTAATGGAGATACACCATAAACTGGAAGGAGAAGACCCCAATGTGCTGACGCAAAAAACAAAAAGGATATCGCTGGGCAATGCCATCGGGCAGATCATACTTATTGACGCTGTTTTTTCATTCGACAGCATCATCACCGCCGGGGGCACCGCCAAATATGTGGAGATCATGATCGCAGCAGTTATCATTGCCATGGTCATCATGTTCTTATTCAGTCCGGCCATTTCTTCTTTCATTCATAAACATCCAACGCTGAAAATGCTGGCACTTTCTTTTTTGGTGATGATCGGCCTCAGTTTAATCATAGAAGGATGGGACAGCGAATCGGCCGAAAAACTGCACCTGAAAAATTATATCTATTTCGGAATGGCTTTCTCTTTTGGCGTTGAAATGCTTAACATGATCATGCGAAAACGTATGTACAGGAACCGGGTAGTTGAGTTGAATGAGCCGGTACTCAAAGAAGAGAAAGAAGAATATTCAGACGAGGCAAAGTAAGGAAGCAGCGGCGATGCCGGCGGTTTCTGTGCGAAGCCTGGTTTCGCCAAGCGCAACAGCAATGAAATGACCCTGCAAGGCCTGGTCAACTTCTGCAGCCGTAAAATCGCCTTCGGGACCAATTAAGATAATTTTTGACGATAAGGACTCATTCATCATCTCCGACAAATTCCTTTTTTCTCCATCAATACAATGGGCAATAAATTTTTGCTGATGCGTAGCTGATTTTACCACCTGCTGAACCTTTTGGGGTTGCTGCAGAAAAGGCAACCAGCATTGCTGCGATTGTAACATGGCACTTACGAGAATGCTTTTCATCCGTTCGGACTTGAATGCCGTTTTTTCTGTACGCTCACAAATAAGCGGAATGATCTCCGATACGCCCAGCTCGGTTGCTTTTTCCAGGAACCATTCAAAACGGCTGGTATTTTTTATGAGTGAGATGGCGATGGTAATCTTTGATCCGGGATCCGGGATCCGGGATCGTTGGATAACTTTTACCACACACTTTTTTCGGTTATCAGAAATTATTTCACAGGAGAACAGATCTCCTTTGCCATTGGTAAGTTGAAGTTGCTCGCCGTTCTGCATACGCAGTACCTGCACAATGTGCTTACTGGTATCTTCATCCAATACAAGGTCTGTACCGGATGAGTCAATATCTTCTTTATAAAAAAACGGCAGTGCCATAATAACAAATGGAGAACAAATCTAAAAATTCATTCTCCATTCTTAATTTTTAATTCTAAATTCTAAAACGGTGCATCGTCATCAAACTCGCCCTCATTCATCTTGCTTCCTTTCTGGATGTAGAGTTTGGCGCCGTCTCCGTCATCAGTCTTCACCGGTTTCCAGTTACCGCCCGGCAGCCCGCTTGCAAAATCACTTCCGCCTTCTTCTTCGATGAATTTCTGGATGTGCAATAATGCTTTTAGTTTAACGGTATCGAGGCTACCATTACGGTGCTTGGCTATTTTCACAAATGTTTCTCCTTTATTGCTCTCACCAAATTCATTGGCGGTGATGTCGTAGTATTCCGGGCGATAAAGGAACATGACCATATCAGCATCCTGTTCAATAGCACCCGACTCACGCAGGTCACTCAACTGAGGAATTTTTGCGCCTTCTTTTCTTTTCTCCACTTCACGACTTAACTGCGACAGGGCGATGATGGGAACCTGTAATTCTTTCGCCAGTCCTTTCAGGTCTCTTGATATGCGGCTGATCTCCTGCTCCCGGTTGGCATTACGGTTCTCACCGGCGCCACTCATCAACTGCAGATAGTCGATGATGATCAGCCCTACATTGTGTTTGTTTTTTAAACGCCGGCATTTTGCCCGCAGTTCAAAAATATTCAACGCTGCGGTATCATCAATAAATATCGGCGCTTTCGACAAACGCTCAATGCCGCGTTTGTACAATTGTTTCATCTCATGCTCTTCCAGTTTGCCCCGGGCAATCTTTTCGAGCCATATCTCACTCTCGGCACTTAATATCCTTTGCACCAGTTGTCCGCTGCTCATTTCCAGGCTAAAGAACCCAACGGCTGTTGGTTTAACCGGATCAAGCGCTGCACTCCGGGCCAGGTTCAAGGCAAATGCCGTTTTACCTACTGAAGGACGGGCAGCAAGAATGATAAGGTCTGTTGACTGCCAGCCGTATGTTATTCGATCCAACGAAGGAAAACCGGTAGGAACACCTGTGATATCTTCCTGGCGGTTGCGCATGTCTTCAATGCGCTGGATGGTTTTCACCAGCACCGTATCAATACTGTCGAAATTCTTGCGCAGGTGATTGTTGGTTATTTCGAAGAGTTTGCTTTCTGCATCATCCAGCATGTCGAATACATCGGTGCTGTCTTCATAGGCATCGCCGATTATTTCACCGCTGATGCGGATCAGTTCCCGCTGAATGAATTTTTGCAGAACAATTCTTGAGTGAGCATCAATATTGGCCGAAGAGACAACAGCATTGGTTAGCTTGGTAACATAATAAGGGCCGCCAACCAGGTCCAGTTCTTCCCGGAATTTTAGTTCCTCCACAACCGTTAACAGGTCGATGGGCAAACTTTTAATGGCCAAACCCTGCATGGCTTTATATATCCGCTGGTTGGCATCTACATAAAAACATTCGGGTTTTAAAATTTCCACCACGGTATCAAAAGCACTTTTTTCGAGCATGATGGCCCCCAATACAGCTTCTTCCAGTTCTTTTGCCTGAGGGGGTACTTTGCCAAACATCATGTTCCCGAGATCGAGGGGTCCTTTACGGCGCAGCTTTTTATCTTTATTGAAGTTAGTAAGTTCCATTTGCTTGTTTCCTGATGCTTGTTAGGGTTATTGTATGCAGGGCGGCTAAGGTAAATGCAAAAGGAGATTAAAAACGGTTTCATTTTTATCCACAGCCCCGGCTTAAACAGTTTTACATGTGTTTTCCACCCCTAATTCACAACAAAGTTAGTTTATCAAGGTATTATCAACATCAAACTCACAAATAAAAATTCAGCAAAATTGAACAGATGGCAGATTTTATTAACAATTGCTTAATGCCCAAATTTCTTTTTCTGCACCGCACTATGTTTTTAAGCATTTGCATTTTTGCATACGGATTAGTAGTTTATGAGTCTGTGTTCATTATAGTTCCTCTCCAAAAAACTATCTTTGCCCGTCAATAATAAATTACAAATAATCAGATGACCATTAGTTACAACTGGCTTTGTGAATATCTTCCTGAACGGATAGAACCAGAAAGGCTGAGTAAAATACTTACCTCCATCGGGCTTGAAGTGGAAAGCCTGGAGAAATACGAATCCATTAAAGGTGGATTGCAGGGATTGCTGATCGGTGAAGTGATGACCTGTGAAAAGCATCCGGATGCCGATAAATTAAAACTTACCACGGTTAATATCGGGGCAACAGAAAATTTGCAGATCGTTTGCGGCGCTCCCAACGTGGCTGTTGGGCAAAAAGTGGTGGTTGCTACCATCGGAACAACTATTTATCCTGTCGCCGGTGAACCCATGACGATGAAGAAAGCAAAGATCCGTGGTGTAGAAAGCCAGGGAATGATCTGTGCCGAGGATGAGATCGGCCTTGGTGAAAGCCATGCAGGCATTATGATATTACCTGCTGGTACTAAAGTTGGAATGTCTGCCGCCGAATATTTCAAGCCTTATGAAGATTTTATCATTGAAATAGGCCTTACGCCCAACCGCATGGATGCCATGAGCCATATGGGTGTGGCCAAAGACGTTTGTGCTTACTTATCACATCATACCCGTAAAGAAACGAACATCGTATCTCCTTTTAAAAATAATTTCAAACCCGATAACCAGGGATTGCAGATGCAGGTGATCGTTGAGAATACCGATGCCTGTCAACGTTATTCGGGAGTAAGCATTGAAGGAGTTACCATTGCTGAAAGTCCGGCCTGGCTGCAACAGAAATTAAAAGCCATCGGGTTAAGGCCCATCAGCAACATTGTTGACATTACCAATTTCATCCTGCACGAAACCGGCCAGCCTTTGCATGCATTTGATGCAGATAAAATAAAAGGAAAGAAAATAATTGTAAAGAACCTGCCCGAAGGAACTCCGTTCATTACCCTGGATGAAAAAGAAAGGAAATTATCGGCAGAAGACCTGATGATCTGCAACCTGCCTGCCGGACAGGCAGGTGTGGAAGAGCCCACTTGTATTGCCGGCGTGTATGGAGGTCTGCACAGCGGCGTTACGGCAAAAACAAAAAACATATTTTTAGAAAGCGCCTGGTTCAATCCAATATCGATCCGGAAAACATCGCTGCGGCATGGCCTTCGGACCGATGCTGCCACCCGTTTTGAAAAAGGCGTTGACATCAGTAATACCGTAAACGTACTGCGGAGAGCAGCGATGATGATCAAGGAGATCGCCGGTGGTGAAATTGCCAGCGACATCATTGATGTTTATCCAAACCCGAAAGAGAAAACAGAAGTGGCACTCAAATTTCATTACCTGAAAAAACTGAGTGGTAAAAATTATCACCCGGATACGGTGAAAAATATTTTAAGCAGTCTTGGATTTGAACTCTGTAAAGAAGGGGCTGACGAGATGCGGTTCTCTGTCCCTTACAGCAAACCGGATATAACTATGGCGGCCGATATCGTGGAAGAGATCATGCGGATCGATGGGTTGGATAATGTGGAGATCCCTGCTACCATCAACACGTCGCCGTCTGTTGAAACCCTGGCGCATGAAGTTGCGTACACAGAAAAGGTTGCCGAACAACTGGCAGGCCTTGGTTTCCGGGAAATATTCACCAACTCGATCACCAACAGTGCGTATTACAGTGCGGATGTGTTGAAGACAACCGTGAAGATGATCAACAACCTGAGTGAAGAGTTGAATGTCATGCGTCCGGCCATGATGGAAACGGGGCTGGAGTCCATTGCCTATAATTTAAACCGTAAAAACAGTGACCTGAAATTCTTTGAGTTTGGAAAAACATATTCCGTTAACGAAGCCGGGAAGTATATTGAGAACAATCACCTCGCCGTTTACATAACCGGCAATATCAGTACAAATAACTGGAAAGCCAAAGGACAGAAAGCCGATTTCTATTTTACCAAAGCCGTATTTGAAAAAATAATTGCTTTGATTGGATTGAAAGTGGATGCCTACAATCAAACAGAAAATGCAGATCTTTCAGACTGCCTGGAAGCGGTTATAAGAAAAGAGGCGGTTGCACAGATAGGCATGATCAGCAATAAGAAACTGGAGGGTTTTGATATAAAACAACCTGTGTTTTATGCCGACCTGAACTGGAGCAGGCTGCTTGAACTTAACCGGGAAAGGATCATCCAGTACCGGGAAATTTCAAAATACCCGGTGGTAAACCGCGACCTGGCAATCATTGTAAATAAGGCCCTCCCCTATGAGTTGGTGGAAAAGGCAACGCATGCAGCGGGGATAAAGAAACTTAAATCCATCAGTTTGTTTGATATATTTGAGAGTGAAAAGATCGGTGCCGGGAAAAAATCGATGGCGGTGAGTTTTACTTTCCAGGACGAAGAAAAAACAATGACCGATAAAGAAATTGATGGCATGATGAGCAAGATCATCGCATCATTTGAAAAAGAACTAAATGCTGAGATACGAAAGTGATAAAGCATGAGTGAACTGGAGCAACATATTAAACGGGTAAATGACAAACTTCAGCAATTGCTGAAGGGCTACCAGCAGTTGCAAAAAGACAACCAGCGGCAAAGCGCTTTGATAGATGAACTGAAGAAGGCCAAAGAATCCAGTATGCAGCAAATAGAATCTTTAAAAGAACAGGTAGGCATATTGAAAGCGGCGGCCGGCAAAATGAATGAAGCAGATAAAAAGGAATTTGAAAAGAACATCAACCGGTATCTCCGGGATATTGATAAGTGCATTGGCATATTAAGCGAATAAACATGGCAGAACTCATTCCTATAAATATTGTGATCGCCGACCGGAGCTATCGTATTAAAACCAGTCCGGCCGATGAAGAAACCATCCGCCGCACGCTAAAGACCATCAACGACAAGATCATCGAGTTCAAGACCCAGTTTGCCGGTAAAGATATGCAGGACTATGTGGCCATGGTACTGATCTGGTATGCCACCCAGGCAAAATCAGATAATAATCCCGAATTAGAAAGCGAAATGCTGGAGGTTCTGCAGAAAATCGAGCGGCAGCTGGACAAGGTTAAATAAGCCCACTTGTTTTAAAACTACCCCCTTGCGTCTCCCTGCTCATAATTCTACAAACAATTTACCTATCTTCGTAGGCTAAACAACTCATCCGGTATTCCGGTTATCACCCGGGGTGAAAAGAGAGTACTTATATGATTTTGAACCGATTTAAAACAGAAACAATCAATGGAACCGATAATATTATACATTATCATTGGCGCAGCCGCACTCATACTGGGCTTAGTACTGGGTAAACTGGTATTTGCAAAGAACACAAAAAAACAAATAACAGAAGCAGAGCAGCAGGCACAAAAGATCATCGCTGATGGCCAGTTACAGGCCGAAACCCTTAAAAAGGAAAAGCTTTTAGAAGCAAAAGAAAAATTTGTTCAGCTTAAGGCTGATCACGAGAGGGAGGTTATGCAACGTAACCAGAAAATTTCCGAAAGTGAGAACCGCATCAAGCAAAAAGAACAGTCCATTAACCAGAAAGACCAGAATCTCGAAAAGCAGATCAAGGAAAATGAGGCTATCAAGGAGAACCTCAACCGCCAGATCGAGATCGTAAATATTAAGCGGACCGAGCTGGAAAAGCACCAGGAAGAGCATATCCGCCGCCTGGAAAAAGTAGCCGGACTTTCAGCAGAAGACGCCAAGTCGCAACTTATTGAAAGCCTCAAACAGGAGGCACAAACCAAAGCGTTGGTAATACAGCAGGAAATAATTGAGGATGCTAAATTAAAGGCCACTAAAGAAGCCCGTAAAATAGTTATACAAACTATTCAGCGTACGGCTGCTGAAGCAGCTATAGAAAATGCCATCACCGTATTTAATCTGGAAAGTGATGAGATAAAAGGTTCCATTATTGGCCGGGAAGGTCGTAATATCCGGGCTATTGAAGCTGCTACCGGAGTTGACCTGATCGTGGATGATACCCCTGAGGCCATTGTCCTTTCTTCCTTCGATCCGCTGCGCCGTGAAATTGCACGACTGTCGTTGCAACGCCTGGTTGCTGATGGCCGTATTCACCCCGCCCGTATTGAAGAAGTAGTTGAAAAAACAAAAAAGCAGATTGACGATCAGGTAATGGAAATAGGTGAACGTACCGCCATGGAATTAGGCGTACACGGTTTGCACAAGGAATTGATAAGAATGGTTGGCCGCATGCGTTTTCGTTCCTCTTATGGCCAGAACCTTCTTATGCACAGCCGGGAAACAGCTAATCTCTGTGCCATTATGGCTTCGGAATTGGGCCTGAACCCAAAACTGGCTAAAAGGGCCGGGCTTTTACACGATATCGGGAAAGTACCCGATGAAGAAACCGAACTGAGCCACGCTTTACTGGGTGCAAAACTTGCTGAAAAATACGGTGAAAACCCTGCTGTAGTAAATGCCATTGGCGCTCATCACGATGAGATGGAAATGCAATATGTTATCTCCCCGATCATCCAGGCATGCGATGCCATCAGCGGCGCAAGGCCGGGTGCAAGGCGGGAAATCATGCAGCAATACATCCAGCGGATAAAGGATCTTGAAAACCTGGCATTGGCATATACGGGTGTTGAAAAAGCCTATGCAATTCAGGCTGGCAGGGAATTGAGGGTGATTGTTGAAGCCGATAAGGTAACTGATGGAGACAGCGATAAACTCAGCTTTGAGATAGCCCAGAAAATACAAACAGAAATGACGTTTCCCGGGCAGATAAAAGTTACTGTAATACGGGAGAAAAGATCAGTGAACGTGGCCCGGTAAAAATATTCAATATTCAGTAGTTAATATTCAATATTTACCCCTACCTTTGCCGTCCGTTAAAATTAAAAGAATATGAACGCAGTATCATTTGTTCATGAGCAATTAGGCACAAAAGCCAAAGCCTCACTTCCGAACTTCAAAGCCGGTGATAACGTAACCGTAAACTATAAGATCCTTGAAGGTAATAAAGAACGTATTCAAAGCTTCAAAGGCGACGTAATCAAACGTCAGGGAACGGGAGCAACTGCTTCATTTACAGTACGTAAGATGAGTGACGGGGTTGGTGTAGAACGTTTATTTCCTATATTCTCACCAAATATTGAGAGTGTGGTACTTAATAAAGTAGGTAAGGTTAAGAGGTCTAAGCTTTTTTATTTGCGTGAAAGGAGTGGTAAAAGTGCCCGTATCAGGGAAAAAAGAATGGCAGTGGCCAAAAAATAGGTTGATATTAATAATTAACAATATTTCAAAAGCGAAAATCATTGATTTTCGCTTTTTTGTTTAAAAAAAGTTATGAACTTGGTATTATTGTTGTTATGTTTACGGCAAATTCAATCCTTCGATAAGACTTTTACCCAAGGTTAATCTGAAACTTAACTTTTAATCTTTAAACCGTAAACCATGAGAAGGATTGTTCTTTCATTAATTGTAATCTTTACCGTAGTATTCTTAGTTTCCTGCATGAGGGGTATTTCTCCTGAACAGGCGGCAAATGGAAAGGCCAGGTGTGGTCGCACTTATATTCGCTGATAACTTTATTGGGATGAATTTGGTTAACCTCCGGTTAACTTTCTTGTATTAAAGTACAAGGCAAGTAATTATTTGAATTATCTTTGCTGTCTAAATTTAAATTATGACATTATCATTTTTGAACAGCATATTTCTGTTGTCAATGCCTGGAGGCAGCGAGTGGATCCTGATCATTATTGTGGTATTATTAATGTTTGGAGGAAAAAAAATACCTGAACTGATGAGAGGGGTCGGCCGTGGCATGCGTGAATTCAACGATGCCAAGAACAATGTGAAGAGTGAAATTGAAGAGGGCATGAAAGAAAAAGATACCAAATAAATACAAAAGGAATTAAGCGTATACGGCTGAAGTGAACCCGGTTAACCAGGAGCACTTCAGCCGGTTTTTTTAGCATCAGCGACAAAGCGTTAATACAAGCATGTTTTCATTTACAAACATAAGCCAATACCATTACGACCTGGAGAATAGCGGGCTCAGTTGCATTGATGCTGTTAATTACTACCTGAAGAAAATTAATGAAAATAAACACCTCAATGCCTTTACTGAAGTATATGCCGATGAAGCCATTCAACAAGCCAATCGACTGGATGAAGAAAGGAAGAGTAAGCCGCCGCTAAAAAAACTCCATGGCGTTGTGGTTGCCATTAAAGATGTGATCTGTTACAAGGACCACAAAGTTACCGCCTCATCAAAAATACTGGAAGGATTTACAAGCTTATATAATGCCACGGCCGTTGAACGTTTGCTTGCCGAGGATGCCATTATCATAGGATCCTGCAACTGCGACGAATTTGCAATGGGCAGTTCAAATGAAAATTCAGTTAATGGTAATGTTTTAAATGCCCTTGATAATACAAAAGTTCCCGGTGGCTCATCCGGTGGGAGTGCTGTAGCTGTCCAGGCTGGTTTGTGTATGGCCAGTCTCGGAAGCGATACCGGTGGATCTGTCAGACAGCCGGCAGATTTCTGCGGCATTATCGGCTTAAAACCTTCTTACGGAAGAATTTCACGGCACGGCCTTATTGCCTACGCATCTTCATTTGACCAGATTGGTATTTTTGGGAATACCATTACTGATATTTCACTGCTGCTGGAAGTAATGAGTGGAGCCGATGAATACGACAGTACAGCCTTGCAGGAGAGAACTATTTTTTTTCCTGTTGCGCCAGCAGGGAATAAAAAATACAACATCGCTTATTTCAAAGAAGCTATTCAACATCCATCCCTTGATGTAGAAATAAGGAATAGTATTTCAGCACTTATCGATTCCCTGAAAAACGAAGGCCATACCGTGACTGAAATTGATTTTGACCTGCTTGAATATGTTGTGCCCGCTTATTACGTACTAACTACTGCAGAGGCAAGCAGTAACCTGGGCAGGTATGATGGAACACGCTATGGCCATCAAACAAAGGAGAATATTTCAGATTTAACAGACTTTTATAAGCAAACCCGAAGTGAGGGTTTTGGTAAAGAAGTACAACGCCGGATCATGCTTGGTACCTTTGTTTTAAGCAGTGGTTATTATGATGCCTATTTCAGCAAAGCACAACAGGTAAGGCAGCTGCTTATAAATAAAACCGCAGCCATTTTTACTGAGTTTGATGCACTTATAATGCCAACAAGCCCGACCACGGCATTCAGTTTTGGAGATAATCGCAATGATCCGGTAGCCATGTACCTGGCAGATATTTTCACTGTTTTCGCAAACCTGACCGGCATTCCGGGCATTTCCCTGCCCTTATTTAAACACAGTAACGGGATGCCCTTCGGCATCCAGGTTATGACCAGAAAAACAGATGAGTTAACTTTGCTTCAGGTCTCTGACTGGTTGATGAAAGATCATAAAACAAATCAGCAGGTATCAGCATGAAAAAACTTCTCTTCATAATCTATATCCAGTTTTTACTGCTATCTGCAAAAGCAGGCAGTAACAATAATCTGTTGCTTCAGCAGAAAGTTGCTGATACTACCATAATCAATGAGCCGGCAGAAGATTCCATCATTGCCGAGGTATTAAAAACAAAAGCACCTCCACAGAAAGAAAAAGTGCAATACTTCAGCCAGGTAACCAGGTATGGTTTTAAGAATTTATTTGCTCAATACAATTACAATCCGTCATTGCCTTATTCGTCCCAGGTAAATCCAAATGCAGAAGGCTATATGCAGGATTATCTGAAACTGCATAGTGACAACCTGGTGAAAATGAAAGGATGGGGCCAGCCCTATTTTAATCTTATTGATAATATTCTTTCTCAATATGGATTGCCCCGTGAATTGAAATACCTGGCAGTTATTGAAAGTAATTTAAGTTCCGGAGCTACCAGCTGGAAAGGCGCAGGCGGACCCTGGCAATTCATGCCATATACTGCACGGGATTATGGACTTGTTGTAAATAATTTCCTGGATGAACGCAGAGATTATTATAAAAGCACCCATGCAGCAGCAAGATACCTTCTTACATTGTACAGCCAGATGCATGACTGGCTTCTTGTGATTGCCGCTTACAATGGTGGCCCAGGAAGGGTGTATGATGCCATTAAAAAAAGCGGCAGCCGTAACTTCTGGTCGCTGCAGTATTACCTGCCCACTGAAAGCAGGAACCATGTAAAGAAATTTATTGCCACACACTACATCATGGAAGGATCGGGTGGAATAACCACCACACCAAACCTAGGCGGGGGAAACGGGATTAGTGCAGACCCCTACGCCAAAAAGCCAAATCTTACGGAAGAGGAGCTCGCAATAGCAGCTACGCAAAGTATTTCCGGTAAATACAATTCGCTGGTGATTACAAAGAATTTATCAATGGACATTGTGCAGTTTAACCGGTACAACCCCGACTTTGATAATATGATGGCCATGAACGGAAACTATGACCTTCGCCTTCCGGCAGATAAAATGCAGCTTTTCCTGGCTAATAAATATGTAATACTTAACGAGTGTGTGCAATTGCTGCTTGGCGACAATCCTGTTCCGCCTTCAAACCAGGCAACAACATATCCTTCGCAAAAGAAAGCAAAGAAGAAGCGAAGCTGACCTTACTGAAAAACCTTTCTCATTGCTTCTGCCTTAAGCAGGCTTTCTTCATACTCATCTTCCGGATTGCTATAGTATGTAATACCTCCGCCCGTTTGAAAAGAAAGATATCTTTCTTCTGCATTATAAAATATACTCCGGATCACCACATTAAAATCAAAATCCCCGGCAGGATCGATATAGCCTATTGCCCCGGAAAATAAACCCCTTCGGCTGTGCTCATATTGTTCAATCAGTTCCATTACCTTCTTTTTTGGTGCCCCGGTCATGGAACCCATCGGAAATGTTTCCCGGATGCAATCGATCCAGTTTGTTGACTCTTCTATTTCACCGCTTACCGTACTTATCATCTGGTGTACCTGCGGAAAACTGTAAATCCCGAATAACTCATCCACTACCACCGAACCAGGTTTGCAGATCCTGCTCAGGTCATTTCGTACCAGATCGACCACCATTACATTTTCACTTTTTTCCTTATCACTTTGCAAAAGATAGTTTTTTGATTTTTCATCGGCAATGAAACTACCATGTTCTCTTTTTGACGTTCCTTTTATAGGTTGTGAAAATATTCTGCGGCCGCTTTTTTTTAAATACCGTTCGGGGCTTGCACAAATACAATACCGATCATGCAGTTTGTAAAAAACTGAAAACGGGTTGGGAGAAAGTTCTGTCAGCTGATTATATACTGATAACGGATCTATTTCAACATCTTCCGCAAAAAATTCCTGGCAGAAATTGATCTCATAACAATCACCTCTTAAAATATGCTGCCGCAAACTTTCTATGATCGCCAGGTACTCCTTCCGGCTTATCTTATGCCTTACTTTAATGTCACCGGTGTTATTCTTATCAGCAACTGCAGAACATGCACATATTTCCCCGTAAACCAATTCCAGGTTGCCCTCTCCCCATATCTTTACTTCGCCGGCCTCCAGCCTGATCACCCATTCCGGTACAAAAAAATGAAGGTCACTGAATCCTACCTTATCGGGATGATCCGATTGCAGTGATTCAATTTCATTTTTCAGGTCATACCCAAAATGGCCAAAAAGCCATTCGCCTTGTACCCCATCATAAAAATGCCTGAGTTGACTAAATGCATTGCCTGCATCTGCCCGGATATTTTTTTTGGAACCGGCTGCCAGTAGGCATTCAAAAGCCGGGTCTGAGAAGCTATATTGCTGGTTATCCAGTAAACAAAAAATGCCGAACCGGTTTACCCAATTCAGCATTTGTATTTTAAAAGAATTAAAATCAATAACGGGAAAAGAAATACATTTTTTCACAGGCTTGTTTTCCACGTTAACGAAATCTCAACTAAAAGTCATCGTCATCATCAAAATCTCCGCCGCTATCCAGGTCATCAAAGCCAAGGTCTTTAAAATCATCGTCTATTTTAAAATCATCATCTTCATCACCTTTTGCTGCTTTTTTTCCACCTACTGCCTTTTTCCCTTTTGACTTGGGTACGTCAAACTCTTCGAAGTCCGGGTCCCAGTCATCATCTTCTTCCGGGGTCTCCCAGTCATCGGCAACATCTACATCATCATCATCATCATCGTCATCATCTGCACTTTTCTTTGAAGCTGATTTCTTTTTAGGTGCAGCCTTTGTATCCGCATCATCATCATCCAAATCATCATCATCATCGTCATCAGCCTTTTTGGGTTTAGATGATTTTTTAGCTGCAGTAATCACCGTACCGGCAGATGCTTTTGCAGTTTTCATTGTTGTGTTATCAGATATCAGAACCATAATTCAAAAAAGGATTATTGCTGTAAAATTTCAACGGGTTTTTTAAATAGCCAAAAATATTGCGAACTTTTTTTAAAATATTTTATGCCAGTACCAATTGGTCTCTTCCAGGGCCGTTACTTATGTATTTCACAGGCACGCCCAGATAACTATTAAGATATTCGATATAAGTTTTCATTTCTTTTGGTAACCCGTCAAAATCCGTAATGGAAGAGATGTCTTTCATCCATCCCTGGAAGGTTTTATAAACAGGCTCTATAACAACCTTATTCATTTGAAAAGGTACAAAATTCTTTTCTTCCCCGTTTATCTTGTACCCGTTGCATACGTTTAGTTCTGAAAGATTATCCAGTATGTCGGCCTTTGTCATGATGATCTGCGTTACGCCGTTTATCATACAGGCAAACTGCAGGGCCACCAGGTCGATCCATCCGCAACGGCGGGGGCGGCCGGTAGTGCTGCCGAATTCATTTCCCGTTTTGCGTATAATCTCACCGGTTTCATCATTCAGTTCTGTCGGGAAAGGCCCGCTGCCTACCCTTGTACAATATGCTTTTGAAACACCAAAAACTTCCCTGATCTTTTGTGGGGCCACTCCCAAACCAGTACAGACACCTGCCGATATGGTATTGCTGCTTGTTACAAACGGAAAGGTTCCAAAGTCCACATCCAGCATACTGCCTTGTGCCCCTTCTGCCAAAACCCGCTGGCCTTTCTGTATTTTTTCATTGATAAAATATTCGCCGTTCACTATCTTGAAATCACGCAGGAATTCTATGGCATCAAAGAATTCCTCTTCCCAGGCACTGATGTCTTCCTGGAAATTAAAGCTATCCAGCAGCTTCTGATGTTTAAGCCTCAGTTTGATGTATTCGGTTGTAAAACTTTTGTCGAGGAGGTTACCTACCCGCAAACCATTACGGCCGGTTTTGTCCATGTAAGCCGGACCAATCCCTTTCAGGGTGCTGCCGATCTTCTCGTTTCCCTTAGAGAGTTCGCTTGCTTTGTCAATGGCCCGGTGTGTTGGCAGGATCAGGTGTGTGCGCTCGCTGATGTACAGGTTCTTTTTATAATCCACTCCCATGGCTGCTACATTCCCGCATTCTCTTTTTAAAGTAACAGCATCCAGCACAACTCCGTTTCCTATCAGGTTTGTTTTTGACTCATGAAAAATGCCGCTGGGAATCTGGTGCAGCACAATTTTTTTCCCATCTACATATAAGGTATGCCCGGCATTAGGGCCACCCTGGAAACGGGCTATCACATCATAATTCCTTGCAAAATAATCTACGATCTTCCCTTTGCCCTCATCACCCCACTGCATTCCAAGTATAACGTCTACCATTTCCTGTTTTGGATTTTATATTTCAGATTTATAATCAGCCTGAACCGGCTTCGGCGTAAAAATAAAATGAAATAAGTCAACCACCTAAAATGATATTGGGTTGTTTGGAAATTGGGGAGAATTTGAAAGAGAGGAGAAAAGCTAACCTGATCTGATACCCCGCCAGATCATTGTAACAAACTCATCTTCTAAATGTGGTCAGACGAGGGTGCAGGGCCACATTTATGCCACTTTGAGCATGCTTAATTTGCTGCTGCTGAATTTGCGTTGGGCATATTCAAGCGTTACGTCAAAGGCTTTTACCTTTTGAGAAGGCAATTCATACATAGCATCGGTGAGGATGCTTTCGCAGATGCTGCGCAGGCCACGGGCGCCTAATTTATATTCGAGCGCTTTTCCCACCATGAAGTCAAGCACAGCCGACTCGAATTTCAGTTCGATGCCTTCAATCTCAAACAGTCGGGTGAATTGTTTTATCAGCGAATTCTTTGGCTCGGTAAGTATGCTGCGGAGCGTTTCGGCATCTAATGGATTGAGGTAAGTGACCACCGGTAAACGACCCAGCAGTTCCGGTATCAGACCAAAATGCTTCAGGTCAACGGCGTTTACAAAATGAAGGAGATTGTCATGCTGATACTCCTGCAGTTCCTTATTCACGTTAAAGCCAATGGCATTGGTATTTACCCTACGGGCAATGATCTTATCTACGCCATCGAAAGCTCCTCCGCAAATGAAGAGAATATTCTGTGTATTTACTTTTATCAGCTTTTGTTCGGGATGTTTACGGCCACCCTGCGGGGGAACCAGCACTTCTGTTCCTTCAAGCAATTTTAATAAACCTTGCTGCACGCCCTCACCGCTTACATCTCTTGTAATGGACGGGTTATCGCTTTTACGGGCTATCTTATCTATTTCATCAATGAATACGATCCCTTTTTCTGCAGCAGCCACATCATAATTGCAAGCTTGCAATAAGCGGCTGAGCATACTCTCCACATCTTCTCCCACATAACCCGCTTCAGTAAAAACCGTAGCATCTACAATCGCAAAGGGAACATTGAGCATTCGGGCAATTGTTTTTGCCAAAAGTGTTTTACCCGTACCTGTTTCGCCAACCATGATGATATTACTCTTCTCTATCTCTACATCGTTCTCCAGTTTTTGATTGAGGCGTTTATAATGGTTGTAAACAGCAACAGCTAATATCTTCTTTGCATCATCCTGCCCGATCACATAATCATCAAGAAATTTTTTGATCTCGATGGGCTTTCTTACGCTGAGTTTGTGGCCCTGGGCATTAAGGTGTTTATTGTCGGATGAATTACCCAGTTCCTGTTCGATGATCTCGACAGCATGTTCAACACAGTTTTCGCAAATATGTCCGTCCTGGCCTGCGATGAGGATCTTAACTTCATCCCGGCTGCGTCCGCAAAATGAACAATGGAGTGTTTGCTGTTTGGCCATATTAGTGTTTTCGGTTACCTGCCCTACCCGGCTGGCTGGAACAAAGGTAATAAAAGCAAATAATTATCGAAGTAAGACAAGTTATATCTGTATAACGTTGCTTGTATTTAATTATGATAAAAAAAGCCTCTTTCCGAGGCTTTTACATATAAATTTGATCTGCTTTTTCAGATTTTCGTCAAAACGGCATCCACAATGCCATATTCAACCGATTCCTTGGCATCCATCCAGTAATCACGGTCAAAATCCTTCATTACTTTATCTACCGTTTGGCCACAGTTCTTGGCGAGTATTTCAGCACCCATAAGCTTGGTTTTCCTTATCTGCTCAGCCATTATTTCCAGGTCGGCGCTGGTACCCTGGCCACCGCCACTTGGCTGGTGTATCATTACTTCCCCATTCGGGAAAATATACCGCTTGCCTTTTGCACCGCCACTGAGCAATATGCTGCCCATGCTGGCGGCCATGCCCATGCAAACAGTGCTTACAGGAGAACTGATCATCTGCATGGTATCATAAATGACCATGCCGCTGGTAACTATGCCGCCGGGGCTGTTGATGTAAAATGTAATCTCTTTGCCGGGATCAATGGCTTCGAGATACATCAACCGGTTGGTAATGTCTTTCGCACTTTTATCATCCACTACCCCCCATAAAAACACTTTACGTTGTTCAATAAATTTTTTATCAAACTGCCAGCTACTCATCATTTTTTCCATCGGGTTCTCCGGTTGAACCTCGGGTTTATCCTCATCGTCAAAACGGGTAATATTGTTCTTATAAAAATTCATACGCGGTATTTTTTATTTCTGGTCTTTTTTCAATTTTTTCTGGTTGATCAGTAATACTTCATCAAGCAATCCATATTCCTTTGCTTCCGTAGCGGTCATCCAGTTATCGCGGTCGCAATCAATTGCTACTTTATCTGCTGGTTGATTGGTATGAAAGGCAATGATCTCATAAAGCTCTTTCTTTACTTTCTTTACTTCATTAACTGTGATCTCTATGTCACTTGCCTGTCCGCCTGCCCCTGCACTTGGCTGATGCATCATGATGCGGCTGTGCTTTAAAGCCGTACGTTTACCTTTTGCACCTGCGCACATTAAAACGGCGCCCATGCTGGCGGCCATACCGGTGCAGATGGTGGCAATATCGGGCGTAATGAACTGCATGGTATCGTACATACCCAGTCCGGCATATACGCCGCCGCCGGGGCAGTTGATGTACATCTGTATATCCCGGGTGCGGTCTGTACTTTCCAAAAATAATAATTGTGCGGTAACAATATTGGCCACTTCATCGCTGATGGGATAACCCAGGAAGATGATCCTGTCCATCATCAGTCGGCTGTACACATCCATTACCGCAATATTCATTGGCCTTTCTTCAATAATGTTTGGAGTAAGATTGGTAACATTATGTTTGATGTATCCATCCAGCGTATTGCTGCTTATTCCTTTGTGTTTGACCGCGTATTTCTCAAATTCTTTTCCAAAGTTCATAGTGGGAGGAGCTTTAATTTTTAATTAATCCTGTTAGCAAATATAGTTGATTGTACTACCTGAAAAATAAGTTTTGGATTTTTGGCCCCGCTGCGTTCCTGGCAAATAAGCCTGCATTAAACCGGGAACCGGTAAACATTTATCGCAAAATTCCAAAAGCCAGTTTCCTAATTTTCAAGGCATAAACACAAACCGCAAGCCAGCCTGCTTTTTATGACATTTCGGCAAAGAGCAATAAAAAAGGAGAGAATTTCTCCTCTCCAAAATCAAGAATGGCAGAAACCCGTTATGGAAATTCATTCCCGGTTCCCGAAATTATCCTGTATTTATTGAACAATAATTTTGAATGACTCGCTGGTTGCGCCGCTAATGACCCGCAGTACGTAGAAGCCTTTGCTTAGGTTTTCAGTAGGTATTTCATGGCGGACAGTTTGCATGCTGCTGTTATAAACTTCTTTGCCGGACAGGTTAAAAAGTCTGACATAATATGATCCGCCGCTGGTAGCTGAGGTTAATACTATTTTTTCTCCACGTGTTGCCAGGGTTGGCCTCACATTCACAAGTACCTTTTTATCAAATCTTACCAGCTCAACCGTACTGTATTTGAACAGCCCGTCCTTGTCAACCATCTTAAGGCGGTAGTAAATTTTATTTCCGTAATCAGCTGCATGCACATCTGTGAAAGCATAATTCGTCCGGATACTTCCTCCCCTGCCCTGTACGACCCCGGCTCTGATAAAATGCACACCATCTGTGCTTCGTTCAATTTCAAATTGCTGAAAATTTATTTCCTGTTCCGTTGCCCATTCGGTAACTGCATCGTTATTCATTTTATAGGCCCTGTATTGTAATAAGGTCAATGGTAATATCACACAAGAATTGCTTCGTAACGGAAATGAAGTGGTCAGACTATTCTGAACCAATATTCCATTTGTTCCGTTTGCGGCACCAAAATTAATTCCCCCGGCTGTTGTACCAGCTATTCCTGCAGTTACCGATGAAGAACCATTTAAAGTACCATTAGAAAAAATCACACCACCAGCACCACCGCCGCCAGGCCCATGAGCTACACCTCCGCCTGTGTTAGTACCACCATTACCACCATTGGCGGAAACCGTTACATTTGAATGACCACTGGTTGAGAGGATCAACGCACTGCCTCCTCCACCACCGCCTCCGCTTGCATCATTTATTACTGTATTATTTGCATCTGCACCGTTCACATTAATTGTTCCGGCCGAGGTTATGAATTTTGCATTTACAATTACAATGCCTCCACCGGCAGCACCGCTTGAAGCAAAACCAGTTCCCGGGGTGCCGGTTCCATTATTAGTGGTGCCGCTTCCGCCGCCACCGCCCATAACAACACGGTTGGCCGCCCGTTGTGCAAAATTTGCTGCAGGTTCTCCACCTACGGACAAATTTGAATTCCACGAATTTCCTCCCCTGCCGCCCGTTCCGCCATTACCACCCCCACCGCCTCCGGAGTTTTCATCGTTTGCAGAAGGGTTGCCATCCGTACCAGCACCTCCTGCATTACCTGGCGCACCCCTTCCATGGCTTCCATTCGGATACCCCTGATTTCCTGTATTCAAAAGTGATCCATTATTATTCAAATACCTTGGCGTACCTGCAGTTCCCTCTCCCTTTGATCCGTTATTATCATTGTTGGCAGATGTTCTGTAATCGGTATTTGTTCCTGCATCTCCTGCCAATTGCCTGCTTCCTCCACCCCTGAAGCCTGCTCCGGCAGCATTTAAAGTAAATCCGGCAAAACTGAAATTGTTTACTGCATGTAAAACAAGCACGCCACCCGTATTTCCATCCCAATTAGGGGCAGTAATATTAGCTCCCAATGTTGCATTGTAATAAAGAGACACCCGTATTACCTGATAACGATACTGACCAAAAGAGCCAGCAACATAATTAGAATTCTGGTAAGCGAAACTAGTTCCGCTGCTTAAGATTAATGTTCCGCCGGCAAGAGGAACATTATTTGAAGCAATGGCATACTCCATGTTTCCGGCAAGATGATTGGTGTTGTTCAGGTAACCATTTCCATTTCCACCAGCAACTCCATCCCCGTAGCTGCTACTGTTTGTACTATTGAATTCTGCTCCCTGCATCTGAATGATCAGTACCAGGTCTCCAATACTTATTGGCGTAGTACCAATTGCAGCAGCTCCAATCGTAATTGAAGTAGCTCCCGTATTTACGGTCGCCTGCGTTCCGGGATAATAAGTATTTGGATTTGTTGAAATTGTGCTGGTGCCGGCAACCGGGCAGGATTGAGCCTGGGTGATAACCACTACTAAAACAGAAAGCAGGGTTAAAGTGAGATTTTTCATGCTTTATTAGAATTTGTCTTTTACAGGATATTTCTGTGTTCTGGGTGATTAGACTAAACTGAGAAGAACATATAAAAAAATACCCGACATGTTTTTATATAATTATCAGTTACTCTTTTGTGGTTATAGAAACGTTTCTATAGAAAAAATATTACAAATTTGTAGAATTTTTTCTATACAGAAAAATTATAATCTTATTACTTCTGGTTGATGGATAAGCGTTTACAAGTTTTACAGCAAAAAAAAACCTCCCAACAGGGAGGCTTTATATTTCTAATAAATAGAAAGTTATGCTTTATACTGACCAACCAGTCCAGCTGCCAGTTCTGTCATTTTCTTCAATCCATCTTCGGGCAATGCGCCTTTTTTAAATTCAGCCAGTATTTCGGGGTATTTATTTTCCATCTCCAGCAAGAAATGCTCTTCAAACGCTTTTACATGCTTAACGGCTACATCTCTTAACAGACCTTGCGTGCCGAGATAAATAATTGCCACCTGTTTTTCAACGGTAAAAGGGGAGTATTGTGGCTGTTTCAGTACCTCTACGTTTCTGGCCCCTTTGTCAATTACATTCTTGGTTGCGGCATCCAGATCTCCACCAAACTTACTGAAAGCCTCAAGCTCACGGTAAAGCGCCTGATCCAGTTTTAATGTACCGGCAACTTTTTTCATGGATTTGATCTGTGCATTACCACCCACACGGCTTACCGAGATACCTACGTTGATAGCGGGACGGATACCGGCATTGAACAGGTTACCTTCCAGGAATATCTGTCCGTCGGTGATAGAAATCACGTTTGTAGGGATATAAGCCGATACGTCACCAGCCTGTGTTTCAATGATTGGTAAAGCTGTTAATGAACCGCCACCTTTTACCAAATGTTTGATAGATGCCGGTAAGTCATTCATTTGCGCAGCAATTTCATCTTTAGAAACAACTTTTGCTGCTCTCTCCAATAAACGGCTATGCAGGTAGAACACGTCACCAGGATAAGCCTCACGGCCCGGCGGACGACGCAGTAACAATGAAACCTCGCGGTAAGCCACCGCCTGTTTAGAAAGATCATCATAAATAATCAAGGCAGGTCTTCCGGTATCACGGAAGAACTCACCGATGGCGGCTCCGGCAAATGGTGCGTAGAACTGTAACGGCGCAGGATCTGAAGCAGATGCAGCAACGATGGTTGTATAAGCCATCGCACCGTATTCTTCCAAAGTTTTCATAATACCTGCAATGGTAGAAGCTTTCTGGCCAATTGCAACATATATGCAGTAAACAGGTTTGCCTGCTGCGTAAAATTCTTTTTGATTGATGATGGTATCAACAGCGATGGCTGTTTTACCGGTCTGGCGGTCGCCGATGATCAACTCACGTTGTCCACGGCCAATGGGTATCATTGCATCGATCGCTTTGATACCTGTTTGCAGTGGTTCTTTTACCGGTTCACGAAAGATCACACCCGGGGCTTTACGCTCCAGTGGCATCTCGTATAATTCGCCTTTGATAGGGCCTTTACCGTCAATTGGTTCTCCCAAAGTATTGATAACACGGCCGCTCATACCTTCTCCTACTTTTATAGAAGCGATCTGGCCGGTACGTTTTACCTTATCTCCTTCTTTGATTTCCGCACTGTCGCCCATCAATACCACACCCACATTATCTTCTTCCAGGTTGAGGGCAATTGCTTTTACCCCGTTGTCAAATTCTACCAGTTCACCGGAACGAACATTGTTCAATCCGTAAACACGGGCAATACCATCACCCACCTGTAAAACTGTTCCCACTTCTTCCAGACTGGCGCCTGCGTTAAAGTTGCTTAGCTGCTGGCGGAGAATTGCGGAGATCTCGTCTGGCTTAATTTCTACCATAATTATTTAATTGAAATGTTTATTAAAAGGCCTTTTTTAATCGGCTGCAAAGGTAGGGGAACAGCGTCGGAATGCAAAAAAACACAAGGCCAAATTAAAAAAATCAAATTAAAGGCAACCCATAAAAAAATGGCGACCCGGCGGGTCGCCATTTTTTAAGAAGTATAGGTATTTTACCTGGAAACCATAAATGTTTTTGTATCTGAAAAACCACCCGTTTCGTACTTACAAAAATACATACCAGCGGGCAAATCAACTGTTGAAAACCCAGCCTGGTAGATCCCGGCCCCTTTCTTTTCATCAACCAGTTGCTTTATTAATCTTCCGGAGTTATCAAAAATCCGGATCGTAACGAAGTCATCCTGGGGAAGTTTGTACCTGATACTTGCCATATTTTTTACCGGGTTGGGATAAACTGAATACAAACCATAGTCAAACCCTTTTAACGTAACCTGCCTGTTTTCGCTGTACTTGAATTTTTCATCGAGGTCTACCTGTTTTAACCGGTACAGGAATTTTTTCCCCCCCAGGGGTTCATCATCAAAATAATAACGCTTGGGTGTGGAAGAATTTAAACTTCCATTTACAAAGCCGATATTCTGCCATTTGTAAACACCATTTCCTTCATCCAACGCACGTTCAACCTGGAAGCCTTTATTATTTTGTTCCATGGCAGTGATCCATTCTAAATAAACTTTCCCATTATCCCTGGCAGTTGCAGTAAAGGATGTTAACTCGATTGGCAGAACAACAGAAGTTGTGCTCCATAAACCACGTCCGTGTGTGGCAATACGAAGATTACGGCTTACAGGATGAACGGCCATATCAAATACCGGTACTATGGGTAATCCGGTGCTGAAAGAGGACCAGCTTGCCCCGGCATTAGTTGAGGCGTACACACCAATATCAGTACCGGCATACAATACACTGGAATTAACCGGGTCAATGGCAAAAGAATTTACAGGCACATCAGGAATACCCGTTCCGGAAGCGGCCCAGTTAGGAACAAGCCCGGTAACATTAAAATTGGTTGCTTTCCATATATGCTGACCGGCGGTTACTCCAAAACTTCCATAACAGACATAGGCAACATTTTTATTGGTAGGGTCAAAAGCAACCCGTTGCACAGGTACTGCAGGTGCACCAACAGGCGTGATATCAAGCAATGTGGTTGCGCCTGTACTGGTGCCATAAACTTTACCATTGGTTAGTCCAACTATCCTGTAATTATCATCCTGCTTTGCTATCGCAATTGTTGAAATAGCAACACCAGAAACTATCGGGTTCTGGCTCACAGTGGTAAAAGTCACTCCTTTGTCAACAGATCTGTATAATCTGTCGTTCCCATAATAAACAGTATTAGGACTCCCAGGACCTAAAGCAATAGGAGCATAAAACATTACTGCTGAAGCGGAACATGAAATTCCATTTCCTGTAACTCCATTACAACCATAAAAAGGCCAGTTACCATCAAATGCATTAGCTACTGCATCAACCCGTGCTAATCCCATTAATGTACCGGCAACAGAATTATAATATGTATGGTACATGGTAACCGTGGAAGTATTTGCAGCATTTTGGTCGATCAATGCATACCCGCCATCGCCAAAATCTATCCTGTTCCATGTTCCATCTGTTTTGTACATGCTGGTGCCGTTATCCTGGGCTCCGGAAATTGAAAATTTCGTATCCGTTGGATGAATGGCCACACTTTGAAACTGGGTGGCACTAAAACCTGCTGTGTTAATACTTGCCCAGGTTACCCCGGAATTTGTGCTTTTGAATATTCCCCCATCACAACCGAGGTATAAGGTGGTGGGTGTTGAAGGAGCCACGGCTATACAATGTACATCTGCATGCAGGTTGGTTGCAGATATTGTAAAACTGGTTGCCCCATTTGTAGAGTACCTGAAAATATTATTTCCCGAAGAACCCCCGATGTAAAAATTATTTGCATTTCCGGGATCCACATCTAATGCTATATCGTAAAAGCATTGCCCGCTGCAAAAAGTAAAACTCCCTGCTGCTGTGGTAAAAGAGGCTCCCCCATCTGTGGATTTAGCTATTAACCCATTACCATTACCTACGCCTGCATAAACAGTGGTAACCCCGGCAACTTTGCATATTGCCAGTTCTGTCCTTACCGCCGATGCTCCAAAAAGATAGGTTTGCGTAAAGGTTGGTGTTGCTGCCAATGCATTGGTGCTCCTGTAGATTCCGCCATCGCCGGCTACATTAGTGCCATATACGGTACAGAGAATATTATTCGGGGTGCCAGGCTCCATAACCATATCTATCACAGCACGGTTGCCGCCATTTGCAGTAGCAACGGTTAATTTAGTAAAAGCAACCGTACCTGCTGCTGCAGTTGCATTAGTACTTCTGAACACCCCCAGGGAAGCTGAACCCGGATTAACCGCCACAATACCTCCAACACCCGTTGCCGTGGATACAAAAACCGTTGCGGCATTGGTTGGATCAACCAATATTTTGCTGATGGACCTGTATGTAAAAATGCCTCCCGGATTAATGGGGCCTACTAAAGCCGGTGATACATCGGCATTATCAATCCGGTAAAGGCCAACACCAAAATAGCTGTCGGCTGATAAGTTAGGTTCTCCCGTACCTACATATAAAGTAGTGGGGCTGCTCGGTGCCAGGGCAAGCGAACCAATAGCAATTGATGAGGCATTATCGAAGATCGCAGTCCAGGTAGTACCCCCATCCATGGTACGATAAACTCCGCCGTTTGCTGTACCAACATAAACAATATTTGCATTGGTTGGATGAATAGCAATGGCAGTTGTCCGTCCGCTTACCGCAACACTGTTTGTGGTAGTTTGGCCATTGGGTATGGGGAAAGGCCCCTCAGCCACCCAGTTCGGCGCGGCCAGTACAAAGTTGGGATTGCCCGTATTATTTATTTCCTGCTGCGTTTTTTCTTCTATCGCTTTCAGCCTTGGGTCATAGGACAGGTTATGGGGTAAGCCTCTTTTTTGCATTATATAATCTGCTCTTGCCCTCAGGTATGCTTCTTTATCTATATTCTGGCCAACCCTTGGCAGATCTGGATCTTCCTGTGCAAGGGCAGGCACAAAAAGAAGCATCAGAAGAATTGCAAGTATGTTTTCTTTAATAGATAGCAAAGTGCTTTTCATGAGCCGAATTGTTTGCATAAAGATAATTGCTATTTCCTATTGGTAGAATTTTTTCGACAAACAAAAGCCCTGTTGTGGATAAACACAACAGGGCTCAAAACCAGGGTATTTTTTCTACAACCCCCTCCTTAACCGGGGCCGTTGATTGTTTCTTTGCCGGTATTGATCCAGAAGTTTCCTTTTAAATTCCCCATCCATGCGGAAAAATCTTTCGCAACGATTTGTGCCAATTATTCTGCTGAAATTTTCCTGGTATCTTTTCTTTACATCCAGGTAAGCCTGTTGTTTCTGAAGTTCAGGCAGGTCTTTATTTACAGCTTTGATGTCATTTTCAAATTGTGTGTGTACCGGCCAGAATTTTTGTGCTTCATCGGGTGTTAGCTGCAACTGTTCAGATACATAAGCCACGTAAAGTGCTTTGATCTTTTTCTGGTTATTCTGTTCATCACCTTGCTGATCCTGTGCCTTTGCAAATGAGAAAGCACCAAGAATCAATGTTAGTATAAGTAGATATTTTTTCATGATCGTTTTTTAATTTTTTGTATCGCCTAAATTGATGCTGTTAAGATATTTATCCAAAGCCTTTTCATCAAGTATGTAATCTTCCTGAGAAGGCAACTCGTTCTCATCAACGCTGCTTGCAACCAGGGCGGTTTTTACATCACTTCCATTTGCTTCCAGGTATTTCACGATCTCATCATCTGAGATCTTTGACATTTCCTGGTCTACATTTTCAATCTTTAATCCGGCCTTCACGTAATCAGGCAATTCTGTTTTTGCAGAAGGTCCTGTAAATTTAAAAACGCCTAAAGCCATCACCCCGGTAAAGGCAGCTGCAACTGCATACTTAAAGAATGTAGTCGTGCGCCGTTTCATCACAACAACTTTTTGCCGGGGCTGCATCTTATTCATTACTTCTTCACTCAAGCCCTCAAAATATCCCGGCGGCACTTCAAATACATTTTCATTTTGAATGCTGTACAACATCGGCGAAAGTGTTCTCAATTCATCCGATGCGTTTTCTGCTTTTATCCTGGCAAGAATTGCATCGGCCAGGTTTTCGAAATACCCCAGGGGTAAATCACCTGCCTTGGATACTGAAGATGTATTGAACCAGATTCCCTTTTCATTGTCAATGCCGGCCATTATATCCCCTGCCAGGTTTTCAAAATACCCTTCCGGTACAGTAAAAACATTCATTTTTTCCATGCCGGCTATAACAGGACTCAGTTCTTTTAATTCGTTCAATATGTCGTTTGTGCTTTCCATCTAATCTTTTCAGACGTTTTTGATTGCCAAAAGTTTAACTATTCAGTATAAAATCTTCAATTTTCTTCACTGCATGATGGTAACTGGCTTTCAGGGCTCCCTCACTGGTCTCCAGTATCTTACTCATTTTCTCGTAAGGCATTTCATCGTAATACCGCAGATTAAACACAACCCGCTGCTTTTCAGGCAATTTCTGGATGGCTACCTGTAGTTTCCATTCCAGCTTATTGGCGTCAAAGTGCTTATCGGCCTTCAACCTGTTGCTCAATCCATTTTCCACATCACTCAGTGAAACCGATGATCTCTTTTTCTGCTGTTCCAGGAAGGTGAGGCATTCGTTGGTTGCAATGCGGTATAGCCAGGTATAAAGCTGGCTGTCTTCCCGGAAATTTTCCAGCGCATTCCACACTTTAATGAACATGTTTTGTAAAACATCATTGGCATCTTCGTGAGATACCACCATACGCCTGATATGCCAGTAAAGTTTTTCCTGGTATTTTTTAATGATGAGGGTGAAACTGCGTTCTTTGGTAGCAGGTTCCCTGAACTGCATAAGCAGTTCTTTGTCGTCAATTTGTTCTTTCATAAAGGCTGAGCAGTAAAAATAAAAAAACCAATCATAAGATTGGTTTTATCTGTAAAAGTTTAATGGGGGTTACTTCCTCGAAATAGCTTTTTCGGCTGCCGCAACAATATTTACTGTGTCGAGCCCGTATTTTGTGAGCAGTTCGGTAGGTTTGCCGCTTTCGCCAAATGTATCGTTTGTACCCACGTATTCAATAGGCACGGGGCAATGCTTTACTGCAGCCTGGGCTATACTGTCTCCAAGCCCGCCAATAATATTATGTTCTTCAGCTGTTACCGCACATTTTGTTTTGCTTATTGATGCAATTACTGCTGCTTCATCCAGTGGTTTGATTGTATGAATATTTATCAGGTCAACGCTCATGCCTTTTTCCTGCAGGATCTTTGCCGCTTCAATGGCTTTCCATACCAAATGGCCACAGGCAAAGATGGAAACATCTGAACCGGCAGAGAACTGTTGCGCTTTACCAATAACAAAGTCAGACTCGTTTGTAAAAATGGGCCAAACCGGCCGGCCAAACCGCAAATAAACAGGCCCTTCGTAATCGGCAATGGCCATGGTAGCAGCTTTTGTCTGGTTATAATCTGCCGGAACAATCACGGTCATACCCGGTAACATTTTCATCAATCCAATATCTTCCAGTATCTGGTGGGTTGCACCATCTTCGCCTAAAGTAAGTCCGGCATGCGATGCACAGATCTTTACATTTTTACCACTGTATGCAATGCTCTGGCGTATCTGGTCGTAAACCCTGCCGGTAGAAAAATTGGCAAAAGTAGTTGTGTAAGGTATTTTACCGCCTATGGTAAGTCCGGCGGCAATACCCATCATATTTGCTTCCGCAATACCGCACTGAATAAAGCGTTCAGGGAACTCCTTGATAAACCCGTTCAATTTTAATGAACCTGCCAGGTCGGCTGTAAGGGCCACAATATTCGGGTTTTTCCGGGCAGCTTCCAAAATGCCGTCCCCAAAACCGCTGCGGGTATCTTTATTGCCGGAAACCTGGATATCATTGAGCATGATGCAAGAAATTTAATCGGTGTTTTATAATTGCCGCAAAGTAAAAGAAAGATTTGCATGGTGGCAAAAGAGATTAAAAAAATTGCCAACAATGTAATTGAAAATATACAACAGGTGTTTAGTTTGATATTTCGGAAATGCTGTAATATTTTAAACCCAGTTTCTTCACATGCCAGAATATTTTTTCCAATCTTTCCTTTGTAACACTCAGTGGTTTGCCGGTATTAATATCGTGGGCAACAAATACAGCACAGCCATTATTATTAAATGCAGATTTAATAACATCTATCACATTTGCATCGGAACGGTTGCTGCTTTTATCAATACCAAGCCCGTACAAAACATCGTTTTTTTCAGTTGCAGCAAGGCTCTTACTGAAATCGTTTCCGCCATTAAGCGCCCGTACGCTTTTGAAGTAGCGCATCAGCATTTTATCATACAGCCCGTTGTGGGCACCATAGGGATAAGCGAAAGTGATCGGGTAAAATCCATCGCGGTTCATGAGTTTCAGACCATCAACCACTTCAAATTTCATGAGGTCGTCAATGGTATGTTTATACCGGTACACATAATCCATCATGTTATAATGATTGGTACCATGAAAGGCAATCTCGTGGCCATGGCTCTGAATAATTGCCAGCTTTCTCTTTTGCTCCGGGGTGAAGCGGTTGTACTTACACACATAAAAAGTGGCTTTCACTTTTGCGGAATCAAGCATCGGCAAATACTGGAACCAGTTGTCCACCCGGTCATCATCGAAAGTAAGGGCTATTCCGGGATCTTTAAGTTGGCAGGGTTTTTCAAACTTTTTACAACCGCCCAAAAACAGCAATGCCGTTGTTATTATCAGCAAGGCAATATTTTTTCTCATTGTCTTTGTACAAGTTAGTTCTGCAATAAAATTAGGGAATTCTCTAGGGGAGGGAGAGTGAAGATAATATAAAAGTTAATTTAATCCGGCATTTTTGATGTTGAAAATATTTTCGTCGGCCTTTAGCTTTAACTCCCATTTCCAGGCCGTAGCCATCATATCGCCCAGGTTGTATTTGGGATTCCAGCCTAAAACATTCTTTGCCTTATCATTATTGGCATAAATAGCTATAACATCACCGGGGCGGCGTGGGCCTAAGCGGTAATTCAGCTTTACGCCACTTATCTTTTCAAATTCATTAATAAGTTCCAGAACTGTATAGCCATTGCCGGTGCCCAGGTTAAAAACCTCGCAGTTGGCCTCATTCTTATGCTGCAGAAGGTAGTTAAATGCCAGTGTATGCGCATGGGCTATATCGCATACGTGGATATAATCTCTCAGGCAACTCCCGTCTTTTGTTGGATAATCTGTTCCAAAAACCTGCATCATTGGCAATTTACCAATGGCTGTTTGGGTAATTGCCGGAACCAGGTTTTCCGGTTTGCCGAGCGGTAATTCACCAAGTAAAGTAGATGGGTGGGCTCCTACCGGGTTAAAATAACGGAGCAGGATGGCTTTACTGTTGTTGCAATTTACCGCTTCCCGTACGATCTGTTCGCCCATTTGCTTGGTGGCCCCATAAGCAGATTGTGCTGCTTTCATCGGGCTTTCTTCTGTAACCGGTATGCTGTCAGGGTTTCCATAAACCGTGCAGGATGACGAAAAAACAAAGTTGCTGATCCCAAACTCATCGGCACACTTTAAAATATTGATGAGGGAGTTCAGGTTATTCTCAAAATAAAGCAATGGTTTCTTTACGGATTCCCCCACTGATTTGTATGCCGCAAAATGAATGATGCCGCTTATATCCGGGTTTTCCTGGAAGATGGCAAACGTATCATCGTAGATACAAAGGTCAACTTTATAATTCTTTACCTTTTTGCCGGTTATTTTTTCAACCGACTCCAGGATAGCGTCACTGCTGCGGGAATTATTATCTGCCGAGATCACCTCGTAGCCATTTTCAATAAGGTCTACAATGGTATGTACGCCAATGTAGCCACAACCGCCGGTAACCAGGATTTTATTCATGCTGCAAAGAAAACAAAAAATCACTCATGTCGGTGAGTGATTTTTATTTCAGATTATTTGATCTTTTCCTACAAAACCTTACTCATAATAAAATAAAACAGGGCGGCCAATAAACCACTTACTGGTATAGTAAGTACCCAGGCCCATAGTAAATTCACAGTAACGCCCCATCTAACAGCCGATAACCTTTTTGTTGCCCCAACCCCCATGATAGAGCCTGCAATGGTATGGGTGGTACTTACCGGTATTTTTAAAGCTTCCGTTACAAAAAGGGTAATGGCACCGGCAGTTTCGGCAGCCACCCCTTCAAATGGGGTCACTTTGGTGATACGGGTTCCCATTGTTTTTACGATCTTCCAGCCGCCACTCATGGTTCCAAGTGCAATGGCTGAATAACATGCAAGGGGTACCCACCAAACCATTTGCCCAAGGGTATATGTAGAAGGGCTATAAGCAATTAATGCCGCCATGATAATACCCATTACCTTTTGTGCATCGTTACCTCCATGGCCGATACTGAATGCTGCTGAAGAAACAAGTTGCAATCTTTTAAACCAGGTATTTGCACGGTTGGCATTAAGTGAACTCAAAAATAATGTGAAGCCTGCCATGATCAGCAATATAGATGCCAGCAAAATCCATTTAAAGTTTTTAGCGTAGAAAATCACTTTTAAGGTGTATGAGTCGTAGTGCGATTTCAATTTTGAAGGATCGAATTCCAGGTTGTAGTATAAAAAAACACTTACCAAAATAAAAATAGTGAACGCTATTATCTTTGGTATCCATCCTTTTTTGAAAGAATGAATAAACCAGAGCGAGATAATGAATGCTATGATCATACCTATTACCGGGGCAAGGAAAATAAAGGCAACGGTTTTTATTACCGGGTCGGAGTTTACAGTATTAAATCCGCCGTAAGCGATCGCTGCTCCTGAAAATCCCCCGATCAATGTATGGGAGGAGGAAGATGGGATACCAAACCACCAGGTAAGCAGGTTCCAGAAGATGGCAGCCAGCAGTCCTGAAAAAATAACCACCAGCATATCGTGACCATGCACCACATCCGTCTTTACGGTCTTTGCAATGGTATTGGCAACGCCATGATCTTTAAAGATGAAAAAGGCAACGAAATTAAATAAGGCCGCCCAAAGCACGGCCTGGGTCGGCGTTAATACTTTGGTTGAAACAACGGTTGCGATGGAATTAGCAGCATCATGAAACCCGTTTATATAATCGAAAATGAGCGCTAAAGCAATAATTATTATCAGGAAGGTCATAATAGTATTATTAGTATGGTTGTTGTTGAATCAATTATTCACTGCCCGCCTGCTCAGGCATACTTAACAATGATTGATTCAATGACATTTGCCGCATCCTCACATTTATCTGTAACGATCTCCATTACCTGGTAAATCTCACGCTTCTTAATCACTTCCTTGGCATCCGGTTCTGTGGCAAACAACCGTTCAATGCTCATATCAAAAATATCGTCTGCCTGGTTTTCGATGCTGTTAATGGAAACCAATGCATCGGTTATCAGCCGCATGTTTTTCATATTCCGCAACTCTTTTATTGCCTTATCAACCTGCACACAGCCCAGAGCAATCAGATCAGCCATTTTAGTAACACCCATATCATTGGGATTGACCCGGTAAAAATTTATTTTTTTTGCTGACGCATAAATGTAGTCTGCAATATCATCGAGTGAAGTAGCTAAATAATGAATGTCTTCCCGGTCAAACGGAGTAATGAAATTCTTTCCCAATTCGGTGAAAATGGTATGCGTATAATCGTCATTCACATGCTCCATATCTTCAATTTCCTGGATCAGTTGCCCCCGTTTATCAAAATCGGGTTCATTCACCACTTCCTTTAATTTATCACCCATTTTTACCAGTACTTCCGATACGCTTTCAAACAATTGATAAAATACCCTGTCCTTGGGTAAAAAAATCTTAAGCATTGTATTTAAACCTGCCATAATTATTTAGTTTGAAGCAAAAATATAATTAATGACGGGGTGGATATAAAGAATGTAAATGGTAATAATAACTTAACATTGACGTAACACAAATTTCTTATTAGATTGCAGCAAATTCATATAGTGCCGAGAAAATCATTGATGTTATTTATCCTGCTTATCTCTGTTGGCTTTTGCAAAGCCCAGTTCCTGATGGATATGGTAGATACGACCAAAGACATGGGCAAGGGAATATTGGGTATCTATCAAAAATTTGACCGGGTAAAACTAAGTGGCTATGTTCAGCCGCAGTGGCAGTGGGCCCAGGAGAAAGGAGCAAAAAGTTTCAATGGGGGCGACTTTGGCACCAACGTCAACAACCGGTTCATGCTCCGCAGGGGCAGGGTACGTATAGAATACATACACTTTGCAGAGAAAAAAGGGCCTTCTGTTCAATTCGTTTTCCAGTTTGATGGCTCAGAAAAAGGATTTTTTACCCGGGATTTCTGGGGCCGTATCATGGAAAATAAATACCAGTTGTTTTCATTGACTGCAGGGTTATTTGCAAGGCCATTCAGTTATGAACTTAATCTCGGTTCTGGCGACAGGGAAAGTCCGGAAAGAGGAAGGATGAGCCAGATACTTACAAAAGTTGAACGTGACCTGGGTGCCATGGTATCTTTTGAGCCAAGAAAAAAAGATCACCCGCTGCGATATCTGAAAATTGATGCCGGTTTTTTTAACGGGCCGGGACTCAATGCCATCGCCGACTTCGACAGCCACAAGGATTTTATCAGCCGCATTGCACTCAAGCCTTATCCCATCGCTAAAAAAATAACACTGAGTGCCGCTGCTTCTTATTTTAACGGGGGACTTTTACAGAGTACAAAGTATGTTTACGAAACAATATCTGTAGGCGCTGATAAAAAAATGATCGTGGATTCTGCACTTTCAAACAATGGAAAGATCGCTCCACGTAAATACTATGGCGCCGATGCCCAATTGAAATTTGAACATAAAGCCGGCGTAACCGAACTGCGTGCAGAGTTTGTTTTTGGAACACAGACCGGAACAGAGAACAGTTCTGAGCCTCCTGCTGCTCTTTTGGCCGGTACCGACGGGTATTATATCAGGAAATTCAACGGCGCTTACTTTTACCTGCTGCAGAATATTTTTAATCCGCATCACCAGCTATGCATTAAATATGACTGGTTTGATGCAAATACAAAAGTAAAAGGGGATGAGATCGGCAAAGCGGGAAATAACCTCAACGCAGCAAATATCAAATATTCCACGCTGGGCCTGGGATACATATACTATGTAACCGAAAACCTTAAACTGGTATTATGGTACGATAAGGTTCACAATGAAAAGACATCATTGCCGGGATATACCGGAGATGTAAAAGATGATGTGTTTACCTGCAGGCTCCAGTTCCGGTTTTAGGTTTCATCTTCCGGTAACATTACCGTAATGTACAGGTAACACTACGGTAACATTCAATTCATGCTGAGATAACATGCAAGTTGTCCTTTTGCAGTAAATTATTACTGCATGAAATGGTTACTTCTAATTGCTACTTTTTCTCTCTCCATAACATCTTCCTTTGCACAAAAAGGAAGGATCGACGGAAAGATCACTGATTCAAAATCCGGCAGCCCGCTGGCAGGCGTTTCGATCCTGCTGAAAGAAACCAAAAAGGGTACTTCTTCAAATTTAGACGGGTCATTTGTATTGAACGTGGAAACTGGCAAAAAATATACGCTTATCATAAGTTCTACCAACTATGAGAGTAAGGAGATCACAGAAGTAGAAACAGGTACAGATGGCATTGCTCATATTGATGTGGCCCTTGATGTAAAGACAAAAACAGGCGATGAAGTAGTGGTACGTGCCACTTCGGCAAAAAAGGAAACGGTGAATTCCATGATCAGTTTTCAAAGAACAACCAACACCGTTGCTTCCGTTATCTCGGCAGAATCTATCCGGAGAAGCCCGGATAAAAACACCGGTGAGGTTCTGAAACGTACGCCGGGTGCCAGCATACAGGAAGGAAAATTCATTGTGATCCGCGGGCTTGCCGACCGATACAACCAGGCCATGATCAACGGCATTTTATTAACGAGCACCGAGCCGGACCGTAAAACTTTTTCTTTCGACCTGATCCCTTCGGCCATGATCGATAACATCATCATCAATAAAGCCTTTGTTCCGGAATACCCGGGCGAGTGGGCGGGAGGCCTGATCCAGGTGAACACAAAAGACATCCCCGCAAAAAATTTCTTTACCATCCAGTTAGGAACCGGCTTCAATACCCAAACCATCGGCAAGAAATTTTATAAAGACGGCCAGGGTGGAAAAACAGACTGGTTAGGCATTGATGACGGAACAAGAAATCTTCCTACGTCATATACCCGGAAAGCAGAGTTTGATATTTTAACCCCTGCCGAAAAAACAGCCATCGGCAAGCAAATGCGGAATGTATGGAGCCCGAAAGAAATTTCTGCCCCGCTTAATATTTCCTTCCAGGCCAATGGCGGTTTCAGCACAAAAATATTTGGAAAAAAACTCGGCGGCATATTCGGTATCAATTACAGCAAGAACAACCGGTTCCTGAAATTATTAAACAGGTCGAATGCCATTGATGATATAACAAAAGTAGTAAGTGTTATTTCTGAGTACAATGATAGCAAGTACCAGCAGGATGTTGCTGTTGGAGCATTGGGCAGCCTAAGTCTTCAACTGAATCCACGCAACAAAGTATCGGTAAAAGCCATTGTGAATGTAAATTCCCCCAACTCGGTTACTGAAAGAACCGGAGAAGATTTTTCAAGAACGGAACAGCTTAAGGGCAATGAATTCAGTTTTAAAGAAAATACTTTTTTCACGGTACAGCTTTTAGGCGAGCACAGCCTTGCAAAGCCACTGAAGTTTAAATGGTACGGCGCTTTTAATATCCTGGACGGGTATATTCCCGACCAGCGCCGCATCTTATACACAAGAGCAAGCAATACACAGGATCCATATAAACTGCTTATCTCCAATTCGCTTTCGCAACAAAGCGGCAGCCGCATTTACCAAAGCCTGAGCGATTATATCTATACAGCCGGCGGAGACCTGAATTACAGTTTCAAAATGTTCAATCAGACACAGGCCATAAAAGGCGGATACATGTTGCAGATAAAGGACCGCCTGTATGATGCACAGCTTTTTGCAAACTACCTGCCGCTTGATAACCCTTCATTGAGGTTATTACCCGCCGACCAGGTTTTTGCTGTAGAGAATTTTGGTGATGGAAGCGGTAACAAATTCGCATTTGATGCCATTAAAGGAAACAGTTTCCGATACCTTGCAAACACCATATTAAATGCAGGATTCCTGCAGTTTGATAACCAGTTGGGCAACAAACTGAGGGTGGTTTGGGGCTTGCGTGTAGAGAACTATGATCAGTTGGTGGGAAGTGTTAAGAAATGGGACCCCCGCCATACCTATTCCAAACTCACCGACTTCCTTCCCGGTTTGAATGCAACGTATAAACTGAATCAGAAAACGAATCTTCGCTTATCTGCTTCACAAACCGTGATACGCCCGGAGTTGCGTGAACTATCTTCTCTCAACCTGTACGATTTTGAACTCAATGCTTCTGTACAGGGCAACCCGTTGCTGAAAAGGACCAAGGTTTCCAATTTTGATCTGCGTTATGAAATATATCCCAGAGCCGGTGAAGTGATCAATGCAGGCATTTTCTACAAGCATTTCACCAACCCCATCGAACAGATCTTCAATGGCCTTGGCGGTGGTGCCAGCACTTTGAATTATGCCAATGCGAAAAAAGCAGATTCATACGGCGCAGAAGTAGAGGCCCGCAAAAAACTCGATTTCATACCCGGTATGAAGAACTTCACATTCCAGGCCAATGCCGCTTATATCTACAGTAAAGTAAAAGATGAGAGCCTGCAGGTTGACCGGTCATTACAGGGCCAGTCGCCCTACATTCTCAATTTCGGTTTGCTGTACGACCTGGAAAGATACGGCTTCAATGCAACCCTTCTCTTCAACCAGATCGGCCAGCGCATTTACCTGGTGGGTGATATCGTAGGCGGGGCCCCGGATATTTATGAAGCCCCGAGGCCTGTACTCGATCTGCAGCTGGCAAAAAAATTATTGAAGAACAAAGGCGAAGTGCGGTTAAATATCTCCGACATCATTAACAAAACACAATATTTCTACCAGAACACAAGCGACAAATTAAGTTTCCAGAAAAGTACCGATGCTTACCGCTTCACCCGTAGGTACGGAACCACGTTCAGCATCACATTCAATTACTCATTATAAAATTTAAAAACTAAAATAGAAAATGAAAAAGTACATCTTATACTCGGTAGCCCTGATGGGTTTAGCAATTACCAGTTGCAGAAAAATTGAAACAGACGGGGAAATACAGGTTGTAGTAGTGAACGGCGGTGGTGGCGGCGGAAGCACCACCGGCCAGACGATCACTCTGAGTGGCCGTATCAATGCCGATACTGTTTTACGCAAAGCAAACTCTTACATTCTCAAAGGCCTTGTTTACATGGTAGGCAATCATACCATGACCATTGAAGCCGGTACCG
>Ga0209023_10000990_pt1 | contig 39798 bp, 18 predicted proteins | sample LakOneMetagenome_FD_187468 | JGI IMG/M metagenome (GOLD analysis project Ga0209023, IMG submission 187468) | Freshwater and sediment microbial communities from Lake Erie, Canada (SPAdes) (version 2) | ecosystem: Environmental > Aquatic > Freshwater > Lentic | place: Lake Erie, Canada...
GAGGTGCCGGGAGGCTCGGCGTTGCTAGCGCCAGGACCCGCTTGGATATGACGGGTCCCCTTCTGGCACCTCTGGAACCCGAAGGCAAGACCCTTCAGGAATCCATATCAGGTCAGCGCCCGGCGCGGTGGACCGAGACCGCATAGCCGGCGGTCGGGTCGAACGGGTCGCGGTCCCAGGTCGACCAGCGCTCCACGAGGGCCAGCCCCGCAGCGTCGGCGTCGCGGTCGTACGCGGCGAGCTCGTAGCCGCGGCCGAGCTGGAAGCCGGCGACCAACAGGCCACCCGGCGCGACGTGGCGGGCGCAGCCGGCCACCAGCGCGGCCTGCGTACCGGGCGGGGTGAACAACGGGACGTTGCCGGCCATCACCACCACGTCGAACGTCCGGTCGAGGTCGAGCTCGGCCAGGTCGGCCTGCACCCACGTGAGCTCGGGCGCCCGCGCCCGAGCCGCGGCCACCATCGAGGGGTCGGCGTCGGCCCCGACCACGTCCACGCCGTGGCGGGCCAGCTCGATGGCCACCCGGCCCGACCCGCACCCGGCGTCGAGCACGGAGCCGGGGCCCAGCGCCCGCACGAACCGCGCCTCGCCGTGGACGTCGGCGCCCGACTCGGCCAGCGCGTCGAACCGCCGCTGGTACTCCTCGCCGTCCCACTCGGTCGTCATCCGGCGATCCTGGCAGGGCGTCCGATCCGTTCGCGTGGTTGGCGAGCATCGCCCTGTGATGTGTGTCACATTTGGGACATGACGGTCCGTCAGATCTCACCCTGGACGCGGGTCGCCACCGCCCTGGTCGCCTCGGCGCTGCTGGTCGTGGCCACCGGTTGCACCCGCCCGGCCGACCAGCAGGACACCGCCGGCGGACAGGTCGTCGTCGCCGGCGGCGGCGGCCCGGCCACCTCGACGGGGGCCTCCACCGGGACCGGCGGCACCCCGACCTCGGCGGGCGGGGGTGACCCCATCGCGGCGGCCATCGCCGCCGGTGACTTCGGCACGCTGAAGCACGTGTGCGGGCCCGCTCCGAAGGGCCAGGTCAACAAGGCGACGGGGAGCCAGGGCGTCACGGCCGACTCGATGAAGATCGGCACGTTCTCCGACCCGAACAACAAGGCCCGCCCCGGGATCAACCAGGACCTGTTCGACACCGCCGACGTGTTCAGCGCCTGGTGCAACGGCCTGGGTGGCATCGCCGGCCGCAAGATCGAGGTGGTCAAGCACGACTCGGGGCTGTTCAACGTGGTCTCGACGATGGCCGATGCGTGCCGCACCGACTTCTACCTGGTGGGCGGCGGCTCGGTGCTCGACGACTCGGGCGTGAAGCCCCGGCTCCAGTGCCTCCTCCCCCAGATCTCCGGGTTCGTGGTCTCCAACGAGGCCCGGATGGCCGACCTGCAGTCCCAACCGCAGAGCGTCCCGGCCGACTCGTTGGTCCAGGAGGTCTTCCGCTACCTCGCCGCCACGTTCCCGCAGGCCGACGGCAAGATCGGCTACCTGACCGGCAACCTCTCGACCCTGATCACCACCATCGGCCAGTACAAGGAGGCGGGGGCCAAGCTGGGCTGGAAGACCGCCTACGACGAGCAGTACAACTCGGTCGGCGAGAGCACCTGGGTCCCGTACGCCCAGGCCATCAAGCAGGCCGGGGTGCGGGGCCTCGCCTACGTCGGTGAACCCGAGAACCTCGCACTGCTGGTCCAGGCGCTGGCCAACATCAACTACAAGCTCGACTGGATCCTCGGCTCGCCGAACATGTACGACGCCAAGCTCACCAAGGCGGCGGGTGCGGCGCTCAACCTCGAACCCGTCTACATGGGGCTCGGCTTCCCGCCGTTCGAGTACGCGTCCAAGGTCCCGGCCACCGCCGAGTTCCTCGCCCTGTTCAAGAAGTTCAAGCCGCAGGCCAAGGCCCAGACCCTGCTGGGCGTGAACGCCATGTCGGCCTGGCTGCTCTTCGCCCAGTCGGCCACCGCGTGCGGCGCCGACCTCACCCGACTCTGCGTCTACAAGAACTCGCTCAAGCCGACCGCCTGGACCGCCGGCGGACTCTGGTCGCCCGCCGACCTGACCGACGGCGTCGGCGGGAGCGTGTGCAGCATCGTGGTCAAGGCCACGCCCTCGGGCTTCACGCCCATCCCCTGGAAGGCCAACGCGTCGGGGTTCAACTGCGACCCCCAGAACGTGATCAAGCTCCGCACGAAGCTGCCGAAGCCGATCACCCTGGCCGACGTGGGCAAGAGCCTCGCCGACGTGAAGTAGCGGCCGCCGATCCGTGTCGACGTTCCTCGGGTTCACCATCGTCGGGCTGAGCAGCGCGGCCATCTACGCGGTGATCGCCAGCGGGCTGGTGCTCACCTACACCACGACCGGGGTGTTCAACTTCTCGCACGGGGCCATCGGGATGCTGGCCGCGTTCGGCTACTGGCAGCTCCACGAGGCCTGGAACTGGCCGGCCGGCGTGGCGGTGGCGTTCATGTTGCTGGTCGCCGCGCCGCTGCTCGGGGTGGGGCTCGAACTGCTCATGCGCGGCCTGCGCGACACCTCCGAGACGGCGCGCCTCGTCGTCTCGGTCTCGTTGCTGTTCGGGATGATCGGCATCGCCCAGGCGGTCTGGAACCCCAGCATCGGCCGCAGCGTGCCGGAGTTCTTCGCCGGGTCGAAGGTCGACCTCGGGCCGACCACCGTCACCTACCACCAGCTCACGACCATCCTGGTCGCGGTCGCCGCGGCGGTCGGGCTGCGGTTGCTGCTGTACCGCACCCGGGCCGGGGTCTCGATGCGGGCGGTGGTCGACGACCCGCCGCTCAGCCAGCTCAACGGGGTGAACACGCCGCGGGTGCAGCGGGCCAGCTGGATCATCAGCGTGGTGCTGGCCGCGACCGGCGGCGTCCTGGTGGCCTCGACCGCCGGGCTCAACGCCATCGTCCTGTCGATGCTGATCGTGAACGCCTACGCCGCGGCGATGTTCGGCCGGCTGCGCTCGCTGCCCATCACGTTCCTCGGCGCCGGGGTGGTCGGGCTGCTCGACGGGTACCTGCACGGGTACCTGCCCAACAACCAATACCTCACCGGGTTCCGGCTGGCCGCTCCGGTGATCCTCCTCTTCCTCGTGCTCCTCGTCCTCCCCAACCCGCGCCTGCGAGGGACCGGAGCGAGCCGTGAGTACTTCCCCGAGCCGACCCGGCGGGGCGGCCTCCTGTTCTGCGGGTTCACCCTGCTGGCCGGGGTGATGCTGGCCACCACGCTCAGCCCCACCGGCCTGCTCACCTACGGGAAGCTGTTCCCGACGGCGATCATCTGCCTGTCGCTCGTGCCGCTCGTGGGCTTCGCCAACCAGGTGTCGCTGTGCCAGCTCAGCCTCGCCGGGATCGGGGCCGTCGTGTACGGCCACCTCGGCACCGGCGGGAACCCGATCGGCCTGGTGGCTGCGGTGGTGGTGGCCGCGGTGGTGGGCGCGTTGGTCGCGCTGCCGGCGCTGCGGTTGTCGGGCATCTACCTCGCGCTGGCCACCGCGGCGTTCGCGGTTGCCCTCGACCGATGGATCTTCACCATGCCCGACTTCGACATCGGGCCGGTCCACATCGCCATCCTCGGCAACGGCTCGGTGCCGGCGACCGGGGTGCGCTACCACTCGGTCGGGTTCACGACCCCGCGCAGCCTGATGGTCCTGGCGCTGGTCGTGTTCGTCCTGCTGGCCGGTGCGGTCATGGCGCTGCGGCGCGGCCGGTTCGGGCGCCGGTTGGTGGCCCTGCGCGACAGCGAGGCCGCCTGCGCCACGTTCGGCATGAACCTGATCTCCGCCCGGGTCCTGGTGTTCGCGCTCTCGGCCGCCATCGCCGGGCTCGGCGGGGCGCTGTCCGCGATGCAGGCCGGGACGGTGCAGGCCCAGGACTACGACTTCGTCTCCGGACTGCCCCTCTTCCTGCTCGTGGCGGTGGGCGGGGCCGGCTTCGTGTCGGCGGGGCTCTTCGCCGCGGTCTTCTACCAGGGCTTCTTCCCGTTCCTCGGCGTGGTGGCGCCGTGGCTCACCAAGTGGCAGGCGCTGGGCGCCGGCGGATCGGGCGTGTCCATCGGCAAGGAGCCGAACGGGGCAGCGCCGCAGTTCCGCGACGGGTTCCGGCACCTGGCGGCGGCGCCCGGGATCCTGGCCACCATGGTCGGTGCGATGGTCCTGGCCTGGGCGCTCCGGCTGGTCGGCGTGTTCGGCAACTGGCCGTTCGTGCTGGTCGTGGGCCTCGCGTTCGTCGCGGCGGCGACCGGCGCCGAGGTCGGGGCCCGGCGCCGCGGGCTCGACCCGTCGTGGGTCCGGCCCGGCGCGGTCCGCCGTCGGGTCGCGCCGGGGGCGACGTTCGCCGCGGAACTGGCCGACCTCGACGCGCAGCTCGGGCTGGCCGGGGTGGCGCTCGACGACGCCGCAGCCCGGCGCTCGGACGGTGCCCTCGCGGCCGCAGGGGCGGCGGGCTGATGGCGCTGCTCGACGTCCGCAGTGTCTCGGTGTCGTTCGGCGGCCACCTGGCCCTCGACGAAGCCTCGATCCAGGCCGAGGCCGGCCAGGTCACCGGCCTGATCGGCCCGAACGGCGCGGGCAAGACGACGCTGTTCAACATCACCTGCGGCCTCCAACGCCCCGACCGCGGCGAGGTGCGGATCGACGGAACGGACGTCACCCGGCTCAGCCCGAGCCGCCGCGCCCGCCGCAGCCTGGCCCGGACGTTCCAACGGCTCGAGCTGTTCTCGATGCTGTCGGTGCGCGACAACGTCCGGGTCGCGGTCGAGACCCACCGGGGGTGGTCGGGGCAGCGGGAACCGATCGGGCCCCGGGTCGACGAACTGCTCGAGCGCACCGGGCTGACCGAGGTGGCCGACGTGCGGGCCACCTCGGTGCCCACCGGCCAGGGCCGCATGGTCGAGGTGGCACGCGCCCTCGCCTGCCGGCCGCGGGTCCTGCTGCTCGACGAACCGGCCGCCGGACAGGACGAGGAGGAGACGACCCGCTTCGCCACGCTGCTCCGCTCACTGGCCGACGACGGGTTGGCCGTCGTGCTCGTCGAGCACGACATGCGGCTCGTGCTGCAGGTGTGCGACGTGCTCCACGTGCTCGACCTCGGCCGGGTGCTGGCGGTGGGTCCGCCCGAGCAGGTCCGCCACGACGAGGCGGTCCTCGCGGCCTACCTCGGCACGTCCCGGGCGGCCGCGTCGTGACCACCGTCGACGTGCCGGCCGAGCACGCACCGGTCTCGCTGGTCGCCCAGCCGCCGCTGCTGGAGCTGCGGGGGATCCGGGCCGCCTACGGGTCGGTCGAGGTGGTGCACGGCATCGACCTGGCGGTGGCGCCCGGCACCGTGCACGCCGTGCTCGGGCCGAACGGGGCCGGCAAGTCGACGCTGCTGGCCGTGGTGGCCGGCCTCCACCCGGCCCGGGCCGGCGACGTGCTCCTCGCCGGGCAGCGGATCAACGGCCTGCGACCCGACGCCCTGGCTCGGGTCGGGCTGTGCCTCGTCCCCGAGGGTCGTGGCATCTTCCCCAACCTGAGCGTGCGCGACAACCTGTGGATGATGACCCACCGCGGCCGGTCGCGTGCGTCGATCGAGGAGATCGCGTACGGCCGCTTCCCCCGGCTCGCGGAGCGGCGCCACCAGCTCGCCGGCACGATGTCGGGCGGCGAGCAGCAGATGTTGGCCATGGCCCGCGGCCTCGCCACCGACCCCGCGCTCCTGCTGATCGACGAGCTGTCCATGGGGCTGGCGCCGATCATCGTCGAGGAGCTCTACGGCCTGGTCGCCGAGGTGGCCTCCGACGGCGTGTCGATCGTCGTGGTCGAGCAGTTCGCCCGTGTGGTGCTGGGGGTGGCCGACCGCGCCACCCTGGTGGCCCACGGCCAGGTCGTCCAGGAGGGCTCGCCCGCCGAGCTCGAAGCAACTCTCACGGAGGCGTATCTCGGTGGCTGAGACCAACCCGAACCCCACGGTGTCGATCGCGCCGGTCCCCAGCGCCACGGTCGGTCCGACCGCGGCCCCGCCGGTGGGCCGGGCCGAGCGGCTCGATCAGCTGAAGGCCGACCTCGTGGCGGTCGGCGTCCACGATCCGGTGAGCGATCGCGAGCGGCTCGGGGCCCGACTGGGGGCGGTGCTGCTGGTGGCGGGGCCCGTCTGGGCCGCGGTGGAGTACTTCGTGAGCCACACCGGCCACAACTCGCTCCAGCAGCGCGACGCCATGATCGGCGCGCTGTTCGCGCTGTGCCTGACCGTCGTGGGCGCCGCGGTGTTCCTGCGCTACTCCGGCGGCCGGCTGGTCCGGCTGTGGATGGCTCGGTCGGCCGTCGTCACCGCGCAGCACCACGCCGACCTGTTGGAAGCCGTGCGCACCCCACCCGTCCCCTGACATGCGCAAGGGGGTGTGGGTCGTCGGGGTGGTCGTGGCGCTCGTCGCCCCCCTGACCGCGCCAGCGGTCGACGCCCGGCCGCGGGTGGACCGGGCCGCCGAGTCCTACACGACGGCCCCGTTCGCCCCGACCCGCAACCGGGCGACGTTCGGCCAGGACCCGACGTGGACCGCATCCGGGCGGGTGCTGTCCAACGAGCCCGACGGCGCCGGGGTGAAGCAGGTGTTCGCGTCCGACCTCGACGGCGGTCGTCGGGCCTGCCTCACCTGCGGCCAGCCGGGGCCGAACGGGTTCCCCGAGGAACGCCCACAGGGCGACTGGATCCTGTTCTGCTCGTGGCGGGGCACCGCGGTCACCTACGGGTCGCCCTGCCTCGGCGGCTTCGGCTCCGACCTCTACCTGATGCGCCCCGACGGCACCCACGTGTCCCGGCTCACCGCCCCCGGGGCATCGTTCCAACCCCGCGGCCGGGCCTTCGACAACTACCACCCGGCCTGGTCGCCCGACGGGACGCAGGTGAGCTGGACCCACGTCAGCTACGGCGACGGCGCCCACGGCGGCACCCGCTGGACGATCCTGCTGGCCGACCTCGACCTGGCCCACGGCGCCCACCTCACGAACGTCCGCACCATCGCCCCTGCCGGCAACACGGCCTACGAAACCCAGTCCTGGGCGCCGGACGGGAGCGGGCTGCTCTACACGTCGTTGGCCGGGGTCAGCGCCCGCTCGGGGTGGCTCAACACCGAGCTGTTCTTCCTCCGGCTGCACGGCAAGGGGGCCACGCCGGAGCACCCGATCGTGCGTCAGCTCACCGACGACGACCCCGGGTGGGACGAGCAGGCGGTCTTCACGCCCGACATGCGCAGCGTGATCTTCATGTCGAGCCGGGGCACCGCCACCTGGTACCAGACGATCGTCACCGCGGCCCGCCAGCTCGGCTACTTCCCGCCGCAGCAGAACGAGGTGGTGGGCCCGATGTTCGTGGCCACCATCGCCGACCCGCGTTTCCGGACCGACCTGTACCTGCTCGACCTCGCCACCGGCTCGATCCGCCGGCTGACCGACCTGGGAGGGGTGATCCCGGAGTTCACGTTCGATCCCTCGGGCACCCGCGTGCTCTGGAGCGAGGGCAACCTCAGGAAGCGCACGTTCGTGGGGACCTTCCGCTTCGCCGGCCCGCCGCCTCCCCGGGTCGGCACGCCGGTCACCCCTGACCCGACCTGGGCCGGGTTCGTGGCCCCGGCCACCCCGCCGATCGTCGCGGGTCCGGTGGCGAACCGGCCGTCGTCGCCCCTGCCGGCCCCGGTGGTGAGGGGCGCCGTGGTGTTGCGGGCCCAGCTCCGCGAGCTGGCCCGCCGCATCGCCGACCTTCCCGCCGGACCCGCCTGCTGCCGCTGACCGTCCCGACTGGGGTCAGACCCGCTCGAGCTCGGGTTCGAGGTGGTCGCCGACCGTGGCGTCGTGGGCGTCGTGGCCCTCGACGTCGATGTTCGGCAGGATGCGGTCCAGCCACTTGGGCAGCCACCAGTTGCGGTCGCCCAGCAGCTCCATGGTGGCCGGAACGAGGAGCATGCGGACGATGGTGGCGTCGAGGAACACCGCAGTGGCCAGGCCGGTGCCGAACAGCTTGATCGTGCGGTTGATCTCGAGCAGGAAGCTGCCGAAGACGAACACCATGATCAGGGCGGCCGCGGTGATCACCCGGGCGGTGGCGGCCAGGCCGTTGGCCACCGAGGTGTGGCTGTCGCCGGTGCGGTCGTAGTCCTCCTTGACCCGCGAGAGCAGGAAGACCTCGTAGTCCATCGACAGGCCGAACACGATGGCGAACAGCATCATCGGCATGAACGGCTCGATCGGAGCGGACTCGACGTGCAGGAACGGCCGGGCCCAACCCCACTGGAACAGGGCCACGATCACGCCGTAGGCCGCGCCGATGGACAGCAGGTTCATGATCACCGCCTTGAGCGGCACCAGCACCGACCGGAACACCACCATCAGCAGCAGGAACGACAGCAGCAGCACGGCGCCGAGGAACACGAACAGCCGGCCCGCGAGGTACGACGAGAAGTCGTCCTGGATGGCGACCGAACCCGTGACCGCCACGTCGAGCTTCGACCCGCGTTCCGCCGCGGGCAGCACGTCGTGGCGCAGGCGCGAGACCAGCTGGCTCGTGGCCTTGTCCTGGGGTGAGGTGGTGGCGAAGACGTTCCAGAGCGCGGCGGTGCCGGCCGGGTTGGGAACGGCGGGGCTGGCGAAGGCCACGCCCTTCGTCGACTGCAGCGCCGTGGTGATGGCGGCCAGCTGGGTCGGGGTGGTGCCCTTCGGGACCACGGTGGCCAGCAGCAGCGGGCCGTTGAACCCGGGTCCGAACCCGTCGGCCAGCAGGTCGTAGGCCTGGCGGGTCGAGGTGTCCTTCGGGGCGTTGCCCTCGTCGGGGAAGCCGAGCCGCATGCCGAGCAGCGGGACGGCCAGGACGCCGAGCACCACGACGCCGGTGAGGAAGGCCCGCCACGGGTGGTGCTGGATGCCCCGGCTCCACCGGTAGGCCGCCGTCTGGTCGAGCGGGCGGGGCGCGCGCCGGGGGACCTCGTTGCGCAGCGGCTTCACCGCGAAGCTGACGAGGATCACCAGGAGGGCGAGCACGATCGCAACCATGGACACGGCCGTGACCTTCAGCCCGGCGCCCACCAGGGCGACGGCCACGAGGCCGGCGGCGATGAGGCCCCGCCAACGGGTGACCTCGACCCGCTGCCCTGCGAACCCCAGCAGGGCCGGCAGGAGGGTGAGCGACGCCACCATCGTCACGGCGACCACGCTGGCCGTCCCGACGGCCAGGCCGGTGATGAAGCTCATCTGCATGACGACCATGCCGAGCAGGGAGATGACGACCGTGGTGCCCGCGAACAGCACGGCGCGGCCGGCGGTGTCGAGAGCGATCATCGTGGACTCGCGCACGTCGTGGCCGGCGTGCAGGTTCTCCCGGAACCGGGTGACGATGAACAGCGCGTAGTCGATGCCGACGCCCAGGCCGATCATCACCCCCAGGATGGAGGCGAAGTCGGGCTGGCTGACGAGGTGGCTGAGCAGACCGGCCAGGACGGTCCCGACCGAGATGCCGGCCAGGGCGGTGCCCACCGGGAGGCCCATGGCCAGCACCGACCCGAAGGCGATGATGAGGATGACGATGGCGAAGGCCAGACCCAGTGACTCCGACGACGGGGCCTTGAAGTCCTGGAAGATCTGGCCCCCCAGCTCGATCTGGACGCCGGGGACGGCGGGTGTGTCCTTGAGGATCTCCTTCTTCCACGCGGCCGCCTGCTCCTGGGTGCTGTTCAGCGGTAGTTCGATCGTGGCGTAGGCGACCTTGCCCTTGTCGGCGCCGACCTGGCCGATCTGGCGGGCTCCGGCGGCGCTGTAGGGGCTGACCACCGTGATGTCCTTGATGGCGTCGACCTTGGCGAGGAACGGCTTCATCGCCCGCTCGACCGCGGGCGCGGTCACCCCCTGGTCGGCCTTGAACACGATCGAGCCGCTCTGCCCGGCGCCCTTGCCGCCGAAGTCGGCCTTCAGGATGTCGGTCCCGCGGCGGCTCTCGACGTTGGGCAGCTCGAACTGGGACTTCGACACCGTGCCGACGGCCCCGACGATCGAGCCGCCGATGATCAGAGTGGCGAACCACAGGGCCACCACGATGCGACGGTGGTCATGACACCATGTGCCGAGACGAGCGAACACGCGCGGGACCCTCCCAGAGCCGAAAACGGTCTCCAGAACCCTACGTGGCCCGCGTGACCACGGGATGTGGCAGCGGTCACAGTGCGGCCCCATGCGCGTGACGTACCCTCACATCTGTCATGCTGCGGTCGATACAGAACATGATCTGACATGGATCAGGCGGGCTCAGACCGATCTTGCAGAGGTGCCAACCCATCATGAACCCCGCTCGCTCGTTGCGGAACTCGACGTCCCCGGTGCTGCTCGCGCTGGTGGCCCTGCTCGTCGCGGCGGTCGCGACATTCATGCCGAGCGCCCCGAGCGGGGCGGCCAGTGCGTGCAACGCCACGCTGGGCACGGTCACCACCAGCCCGACGGGCGGCGGGTCGACGGCGGGCTACGGGAGCCTGGTCGACGTGTCCTTCGCCGGCTCGATCCCCGACCCGAACAGCGCGTGTTCCGGGGTGGGCAACGAGCTGGTCATCGGGGTCCCGCCCGAGCTCACGCCACCGACCGGCGCGAGCTACACCCTCTTCGCCCCCGACGGCACCACGGTCGTCGGCACCATGGCCGTGCCGGCCAGCGCACCGGGCACGGTGATCATCACGTTCGATCCCGCCTACCTGGCCAGCCACCAGCACGTGCAGTTCAACGCGTTCCTCTCGATGACCGTCAGCACCAGCGCCGCGCAGGGCCATGACACCCTCACCTGGACCACGCTCACCGGCTCCGCCACCTCCACCCTCGACGTCGGCGGGTCGTGCGCACCGAACTGCGCCCTGCCGACCAACCCGTACAAGTACACCGGGTACAACCCGGGCGACGGGAGCTCCAACAACCTGCCCTACGTGAGCTCCGGCATCACGAGCCCGGCGCTCTCCGCACCGTCGGTCGTCGCCATCAGCGACACCTACGACGCCGGCTCGCAGCTCCAGTGCACGGGCAACCTGGCCCCCTACGTCTGGGTCGGCACCTCGGTCGACCCCGTGACGGGCTACCTCATCTGGGACCACCAGCTCGACGCCTCGAGCTACACCCTGGCCTGCAACCAGGCCACCAACACCGTCAGCGTCACCATCCCAGCGGCCAGCACGCAGGCCGGCGGTGCGTACGTGCTCAGCAGCAGCGCCCTCGTCACCTTGCCGACCCTTCCCACGTTCGACGACCACGGGTCGGTGCAGATCGACACCGATGCACCCACCACGGTCACGGCCAGCGCCACCAAGTACTCGGGAGGCGGGGGCGGGAGCGGCAACACCGCGTACGCCATCGGCGACTACGTGTGGCTCGACGCCAACGCCAACGGCGTGCAGGACAGCGGCGAGCTCCCCGTGCAGGGGGCCACGGTCACCCTGACCGACGGCTCCGGCAACCCGGTGACCGACCTCGCCGGGAACCCGGTGGCCCCGGTGGCGACCGATGCGAACGGCGCCTACCACTTCGACGACCTGGCGGCCGGCTCCTACGTCGTGTCCTTCACCCCGCCGGCGGGCTACGCGTTCACGACGCAGAACACGGGCTCCGACCAGGCGGTCGACTCCAATGCCGACACCACGACCGGGCGCTCCGCGGTGGTCGCCCTCGGCCCGAGCGACGCCAACCTCACCGCCAGTGTGCCCTTCGACCTCGTGACCGCCCCGCTCATCGACCGCACGGTCGACGCCGGGTTCGTCCCTCGCTACGCGATCGGTGACTACGTGTTCCTCGACGCGAACGCGAACGGTGTGCAGGACGCGGGGGACACCCCGGTCCAGAACGTGACGGTGACGTTGAGGGATTCGGGTGGGGCGACGGTGGCCACGACGACGACCGATGCCAACGGGGCGTACCACTTCGACGACCTGCTGGCCGGTGACTACCGGGTCGACTTCACGGCGCCTGCCGGGTACTCGTTCACCAGCCAGACCGCGGGATCCGACACGACGGTCGACTCGAACCCGAACGCCTCGGGGATCTCCGCCACCCTGACGTTGGGCCCGTCCGACACGAACCTGACGCCCAGCGTCCCGTTCGACCTGGTCACCGCGCCGTTCATCGACCGCACGATCGATGCCGGTCTGACGTTGTCGCCGAGCAACCCGTCGGTCCGGGTGGAGAAGTACGACGGGACGAAGTCGTTCACCCCGAACGGGGCGGTAGCGACCGCGGTCAAGGACACCGATGCCCCGCTGGGCGACGCGGAGTCGCCGGCGACCGCGTTGAGCGTCGTCGGGACCGACCCGACCCCGGTGAAGGTCACCCTGAACAACAACGGTGACGTGCCCCTCTACGACGTGACGGTGGCCGATCAGACGATCGCCGGTACCGGGACGGTCACCGGCCTGAGCTGCACGTTCCCCGACTCCTCGACCGGACTGTTCTTCGCTGGGCCGCTGGTGCCCGGTGCGGTGGTCACCTGCACCGGCACCCTGCCAGCCCTCGGCGACAGCGCCACCCACGAGGACCAGGTCACGATCTTCGGTCGAGCCGGTCTGCTGACCGCCGGGGTCCCAACCCCGGACCCGACGAACCCGCCGACCGGCCAGCCGATCACCGGCCCCGGGACCGGCATCGTGACCGACACCGACCTGTTCAACGTCGACACCCCGGCCGCCACCACCACCACGACAACGACCACGACGACGATCCCCGACACGACCACGACGACGATCCCGGACACGACCACCACGACGGTCCCGGACACGACCACCACGACCATCCCGGACACCACCACCACGACCATCCCGGACACCACCACGACGACGGTCCCGGACACCACGACCACGACGGTCCCGGACACCACCACGACGACGGTCCCGGACACCACGACCACCACGACGGTGCCCGATAGGACCACGACGACGGTGCCGGCTACCACGACCACGACGGCTCCGCAGACCACGACGACCACGACCGTCCCGGCTACGACGACCACGACGGTGCCGGGCACCACGACCACGACGCTGCCGGGCACGACGACCACGACCGTGCTCGGGACCACCACGGTTCCGGTCACGACGACCACCGCTCTCCCGGCCACGACGTCCACCAGCGTGGTCGCCACCACCAGCCCCGGCTCGACCACCACGGTCCCCCCGCGGCCGCCGGTCACCACCGGGCCGACCCTGCCGCCGGCACCGCCCGCCAGCACTCCCGCAGGGCCGGTCCTGCCGGTCACCACGGTCGGGCCGGCGCCCACCACCGGGGCCGAGACCGACGCCGCCGACACCGTGGCGACGATCGTCCCGGTGACCAGCAGCGATGTCAGCTCGGTCGACCTCCCCCGCACCGGCGCCGACCTGTGGCCGCTGCTCTGGCTCGGCATGGCGTCGCTGCTCTCCGGCCTGGTCCTGATCCTGACCGGTCGCCGCCGGCTCCTCGACGCCCGCCGCTGACGGAGTCCGTCAGCGGCCGGTGCTGATGGCTGCCCTGCGCCCCGACGACGGGCGCAGGGTGGTCAGGCGACCCGCGCCTCGAGGGCGCCGGCCGTGCCGGTGAGCGCGGTGAAGGAGTCGGCCAGGGTTCGACCGGCCAGGCGTCCGGGCCAGCGAGGCTGGGTGACGCCCCACAGCCGGCGGGCCCATCCGGGGGCGGCGGCCAGGGCCGCGGCGTAGGCGACGCCGTACGCCGGGGCCAGCACGGCCAACGACCCCGGGAACGGCGGTCGGGCCAGCCAGCGACCGACCCACCGGGTCTGGTCGTTGACGGCGAGGTTGGGCCGGTGCTCCTCGACCCGGTCGAGCAGTTCGGCGTAGCAACGTGGCGGGTCGGGATCGCCGAGCGCCACGGGCACCGCCGCCTGCTCGGCCACGTAGTCGTCGAGCAGGTCGGGGTCGGGCCGCTGGCCGTAGAGCAACCAGGCCCGGCTCACCCCGACCATCAGCGCGCAGTGGACCCAGTCGAGTTGGCGGGGATCGTCGGCCGAGTACGGCCGGCCGTCAGGGGTCGTGCCCCGCACGAACCCGTGGATCCGGCGCACGTCGGCACACATCTCGTCGGCGACGGTGCCAGGGGCGAAGGTGGTGGTCCCGACGAACGACGCCGTGCGTTGCAGCCGCCCCCGTGGGTCGCGGGCGAAGTCGGAGTGCTCGAGCACCCCGGCGAGCGTGCGCGGCTCGAGCGACTGGAGCCAGAGCGCCATGAACCCGCCGATCAGGCTGGCCGAGTCGGAGTGGATGATCCAGCTCGCGCCGCCGGGCGTGCACCAGGGCGGATCGGCCGGATCGACCACACCGGGCGTCCACCCGACGGGACCACCGATCGGCCGGTTGAGCCGTCCCGGTAGCCCGAGGGTGAGGAGCCGGCCGGCCGTGCCGGCCGTACGCGCCACGGTGCTGGCCGCCAGCAGGGTCGGGTCGAACCGCAACGAGCGGTCGGCCTGCACCAGGCTTCGGGCCGACGGTGTGGCCGACGGTGTGGTCGACGGGTCGGTTCGCTGGCCCATGCCGTGCCTCCTGGGGACCGGTGGGAGCCGATCGGTGCTGGTGATGGTACGGGGCATGGCGGTCGTCCCCTCGGCCGTTCCCGGTCGGACCCCCTCGGTACGGTCGTACCATGTCACCGACGTCCGCCACCTCGATCGACCCGAAGCTGCTGGCCCGGGTGCGGGCCCTGCTGGCCAAGGCCGAGAGCACCTCGTTCCCGGAGGAGGCGGCGGCCTACACGGCCAAGGCCCAGGAGCTCATGGCCCGCAACAGCATCGATGCGGCGCTGCTCGAGCGGTTGGGCCCGGCCGATGCCTCGAGCGTCGGCGGCCACGAACTGGTGGTCGACGATCCCTACGCCAGCGCCAAGGCCGTGCTGCTCGGGCGCATCGCCGCGGCCAACCACGGGTCGTCGGTCTGGAACCAGGCCCGACGGGTCGCGACGGTGTTCGCCTTCGAGGTCGACGCGGCCAACATCGAGCTGCTCTACACGTCGCTGCTCGTGCAGGCGACGGCGAGCATGACCGCGGCCGGTCCCCAGGTCGATGCCGCCGGCCGGGTCCGCACCCGCTCGTTCCGTTCCTCCTTCCTGCTGTCGTTCGCCTACCGGATCGGCGAACGGCTGGCGGAGGCCACCCAGGCGGTGACCGACGAGGTGGCGGCCACCCAGGGCGCCGATCTGCTGCCGGTGCTGGCCTCGCGCGACGAGGCGGTCCGTGAGGCCCGCGACGAGGCGTTCCCCCACCTCGTGCGCCGGTCGACCACCGTGCGCCACCCGGGTGGCTGGTTCGCCGGCCGCCTGGCCGCCGACGTGGCCCGCCTCCCCGGCGCCGCCCTCCCGCCCGGCTGACCTCGGCGGCGGCGGGCCCTCTTCCGTGCAGGGCCGCACATCGTGCGAGACAGCGTGGATTCTGGGCGCGGGTGCACGTCGTGCCGTCGTGCCGCTCCGCACGTCGTGCGCCAACGTGTGGATTCGGGACGCTCGCGCACGTCGTGCGAGGCGGTGTGGTGGCGGTCGTGCCTGCACGTCGTGCGAGACGGCGTGGAAGTCGCCGTGGGTCGCACGTCGTGCGCGACGGTGCCGGGCGAACCCGCCTGGTCAGTAGCGTCGGTGGATGGCCGACCTGCGACCCAGTGCCCGGCGGTGGCGCACGACGTACTCGGCGGGCGGCCTGGTGTGCTCGGTCGACCACCTCGCCTCGTCGGCTGGGGCGGCCATGCTGGGCGCCGGCGGGTCGGCCGCTGATGCGGCGATCGCGGCCAGCGCGGTCCTGACCGTCACCACCCCGCACATGTGCGGTCTCGGTGGCGACCTGTTCGCCATGGTCCATCACCGCCCAGGCCCGCCCGACGTCCTCAACGCCAGCGGGCGGGCCGGGTCGGGGGCCGATGCCGAGCGCTTGCGGGCCGAAGGACACATCGTCATGCCCTTCCGGGGCGACGTGCGCAGTGCCCCGGTTCCCGGTTGTGTCGACGGCTGGTGTGCCCTGCACGAGCGCCACGGCCGGCTCCCGCTGGCCGACGTCCTCGCGCCGGCCCGTCGGCTGGCCGTCGACGGGTTCCCCGCCGCGCCGCTCCTGGTCGCTGCCCTGCCCCGCCTCGCCGGCGTCGAGGGGTGTGACGAGCTGACGACCATCCGTCCGCCCGTCGGGAGCCGCGTGCTCCGGCCCGGCGTGGCCCGGATGCTGGCGGCGGTCGCCGAAGGCGGGCGGGCGGCGTTCTACGGCGGCGAGTTCGGGCGCGCGCTGGTGGCCGCCGGCGCCGGCGAGTACACCGAGGCCGACCTGGCCCGGCCCAACGCCGACTGGGTCGCGGCGCTCGGCGTGGCGGTGTGGGGTCACGACCTCTGGACGGTGCCGCCGAACTCGCAGGGGTACCTCTCGTTGGCCGGGGCCCGCATCGCCGAGCTGGCGAGCGGCGGCGGGCCCTGGCCCGACGCGGCCGACGCGGCCTGGCCCCACCTGCTCGTGGAGGCGGCCCGGCTGGCCGGCGAGCACCGACCGGCCGAGCTGCACGAGGGCGCCGACGGCGTCGCGCTGCTCGACGACGGGCGGCTCCGCCGGGCGGCCGAGCGGTTCGACCCGCAGGGGCTCTCCGGGGCCGCCGCCCCGGCGGCCCCGGGAGGCACCATCTACCTGTGCGCGGTCGACGCGGCCGGCATGGGGGTCAGCCTGATCCAGTCGAACGCCGATGGCTTCGGCTCGCACGTGGCCGTCCCCGGGACCGGCGTGCTGCTGCACAACCGGGGCATGGGCTTCTCGCTCGAGCCGGGCCACCCTGCGGAGTACGGCCCCGGGAGGCGTCCGCCGCACACCCTCGCTCCCGCCGTGGCCACCCGCTCCGACGGCTCGTTGCGGGCCGTGCTGGGGTCGATGGGCGGGGACTCCCAGCCCCAGATCGTGCTGCAGCTCGCGGCCCGGCTGCTGGCCGGGGGCGAGCCGGCGGGCGAAGCGATCGAGGGCGCCCGCTTCGTCCTCAAGGCCGGCGACGACGGCTTCAGCACCTGGAAGGGCGGTCGCCAGACCGTCCGGATCGAGGGCCACGCGCCGCCCGGCTGGGCCGAGGGCCTGCGGACCCGGGGCCACGCCGTGGAGGAGGCCGGCGTCGACCCGGCGGGCTTCGGGCACGCCCACCTGATCGAGGTGCGCGACGACGGCATCCGGGCCGGCGCGGCCGACCCCCGCGCCCTGAGCAGCGCGGCCGTCGCCGCGCCCTGACCGGCCCCCGCTCCGGCGGGATCGGGTCAGCGACGGGCCAAGGTGAACGGGAGGACCGGGCCGGTCCTGCTGCGGCGCAACAGTTCGGCCACGACGGTCATCGTCCAGCCCGAGTCCCAGACGTCGTCGAGCACGAGCACCGGGCCGTCGAGCGCCCCAGCCGCAGGGAGCTCGGCCTGGTCGAGCGCATACGCCGCCCACACGTTGGCCAACCGGTGGGCCCCGTTCTGGGTGGACGACTGGGGCGGTGCGTCGCGCACGCGCCGCAGCGGTTGGTGGACCGGCAGCTTCCCGATCGTGCCGATCTGGTGGGCGATGGTGGCCAGCAGCTCGTCGTGGGCCACCGAGGGGACCCAGGTGACCCACCGCGGCCGCTCGGCCCACCGCCACCGCTTGAGCACGGCCACCAGCCCGGCCCGCAGCTCGTCGTCGGCCACGCCGCTGGCCAGTGCGGTGGACACCAACGGCCACCAGCCGGCATCGTCGACCCGGCACAGGGCCCGGCCCCACTCGGCCCGCTGCTCGGGCTTGAGGTTGCCCCGGGGCTCGTCGAGCCCACGGGCCCACTGCTTGCGGGGCTCGAGCTCGACGTCGGCCCGTCGCAGGAACCCCACCGCCTCCCGGACGACGCCGGGGTCGAGGGCCACCGGGTCGGGCCCGCCGGTGCACGGGCCGCAGCGCCCGCACGGCTCGGCATCGGGATCGTCGAGCCCCAGGCGCAGGCGCTCCATCAGGCAGGTGGTGCTCGCGGCGTAAGCGATCATCGCGTCGGCCTCGGCCCGCCGGGCCTCCTCGACCCGGGCGACCCGCTCGCCGTCGTAGCTCCATGGCTGGTTCGTGCGGACCCAGCCGCCCTCGACCCGCCGGACGGCCCCATCGACGTCGAGGATCTTGAGCAGGGCGTCGAGCCGGCCGCGCCGCAGGTCGACCGTCCGCTCGAGGGCGACCACCGAGGTCGGCCGGCTGCCCAGTGCGTCGAGCACGCGCCGGCAGAGGTGCTCGGGCGGCAGGCCGACGGAGGCGAACCAGGCCCAGATCGCCCGGTCCTCCTCTCCGGGCAGGAGCCACGCCTCGGCCCGGGCGACCGACCGACCGGCCCGGCCGACCTGCTGGTAGTAGGCGATCGGCGACGGCGGCGCGCCCAGGTGGAACACGAACGTGACGTCGGGCTTGTCGACGCCCATGCCCAGTGCCGAGGTGGCGACCAGCACCTTCAGCTCGTTGGCCTTGAACGCCGCCTCGAGCCGGGTGCGCTCCTCCGGTGCCGTGTCGGAGGAGTAGGCGGCCGCGTCGATCCCCTGGGCCCGCAGGAACTCGGCCACCTGCGCGGTCTGGGCCACGGTCAGGCAGTACACGATCCCGGTGCCGGCGACCTGGGGGATGCGCTGGGCCAGCCAGGCGAGACGGTGGGCCAGCGACGGCAGGGCGGCCACGCCCAGGTGCAGCGACTCACGGTCGAGCGGGCCGCGCAGCACGCGGACGTGCTCGGCCGTCCCGAGCTGCTCGGCCACGTCGAGGCAGACCCGAGCGTTGGCGGTGGCCGTGGTGGCGAGGACCGGGGTGCCCGGCGCCAGGTTGGCGATCGCGTCGCGGATGCGGCGGTAGTCGGGCCGGAAGTCGTGCCCCCAGTCGCTGATGCAGTGGGCTTCGTCGATCACCAGCAGGCCGAGCCCCCGGGCCAGGCCGGGCAGCACGCGGTCGACGAAGCCCGCGCTGTTGAGCCGTTCGGGACTGATGCAGATGAGATCGAGCCGCCCGGCGGCGATCTCCGCCTCGACCTGGGCCCACTCGTCGACGTTGGTGGAGTTGATCGTCGCGGCCCGCACCCCCATCCGCTCGGCCGCCGCGACCTGGTCGCGCATGAGGGCGAGCAGGGGCGACACGACGAGGGTCGGCCCTGCGCCCGCTTCGCGGAGGAGCCGGGTGGCGATGAAGTAGATGGCCGACTTGCCGAACCCGGTCCGCTGCACGACGAGGGCCCGGCCGCGCTCGCCGGCCGCCACCTCGATGGCGGTGAGCTGGTCGGCCCGCAGCACCGCGTCGGGCCCGGCCAGCTCCTCGAGCAGTTCCTGCGCCCGGACCGCCAGCGCGGTTGGGGTGGGTGCGGCGACAGGAGCCATGCCCGCCATCATGCCCGGAGGGTCCGACCGTTCTATCGGGCGGTCTCCTTCGGAGCGCCGCGTGCGGCTGCTCGCTGGCGCTCCCAACGCCGCGTTGTCGGACCGTCCTCGCCGTCCAGCGGGTGCCCGGCTGCGGAGCGCCAGCGGAGCGAGCGGGACCGGTGACACCCGGATGGCGAAGCCCGATCTGCGGAGCAGATCGCAATCAGCGCGGGGCGTGGCCGGTGAGTTGGCGGTAGAGGTCGGGGATGGTGCTGGCGTCGACCACCTCGCTCTTCTGGGGCTGGGCGGGTCGGCGCGGCCCCAGGTCGGAGAGGTGCACGATCACCGGGTCGGAGAAGGAGCGGAAGCGGGCCTCCACCCGACGCAGTAGCCCGTCGGCCGGCCCGACCCAATAGGTGGTGTTGGCGCCGTAGCGGTACCCGTCGAGGGACGCGCCGTCGTAGGTGCGGCGGCCGAGGTACCGGGCTCCGGCCTGGGTCAGCAGCTGCGGGTTGTCGGGCCGGTCGGAGCTGAGCGCGAAGAAGAGGGACAGGACGCCGTCGAGCGGGGCGGTGGTCGGGTCGAGCGGGCGCGACACCCACGTGACGCCGGGACGCCCCTGGGCGGCCATCGCCGCTTCCAGCCCGGGGATGCCCCCGACGAGCACGATCGAGCGGTTCCACTCGTACTCGGTGGTCTCTGCGCCGCCGGCGGTCGGGGCGTAGGTGGCGCGGGCCAGGTGGTGCGCCCAGTCGACCTCGCCGGTGAGGTGGGCGACGATCGCGCCCCGCGACGGGAGGTCGACCACGAACGAGGCCCCGCCGGCCTGCCCGTCCTTCAGCAGGATCCGGGACAGGGCGAGCGCCTGGACGTCGGTCAGCGGCCGGCCGTCGGCGGCTGACCCTGAGGTCGAGGTCGAGGCTTTCCCACCCGGGCGACTGGATCCGCCGCATCCGGCCAGCCCGCCCCCGATCAGCCCGCCCCCGATCAGCACGGCCAGCCCGATCGCCGCCAGGGCGCGGCGCGTCACGGTGCGGCGGGCACGGTGATGGATGCCAGGTCCACCGACGGCGGGCCCGCGGGGGTGGCGCGGCGAGGCGCCGTCCCCGCGGCCGGGAGATCGGGGAGGCGGGGCGGGGCGGGGATCGCTCCGGTACCGGCCGGCGGTGAGGCCGGGAACTGGAGCTGGCGCAGCGCGGTCGTGGTGGCCGGCCCGCGGCAGGCCAGCACCCGTTCGATGGCCTCCGGTCCCGAGGTGGTGAACGTGTTGCCGGCGAAGCAGTTGCCCGCCTGTTCGGTGGCCGCGCCCTGCCAGCCGTAGATCAAGTCGGTCCCGTTGTGCTCCAGGATGTTCGCCCTGACCTGGTTGTTCGCGGGAAGGTGGCCGTCGAGGTCGGTGACCACGATGCCTGCCACCGAGTTGCCGGACACCCGGTTGTGGACGATCTGGTCGCGCGTTCCGCCGGCGATGGCGATGCCGGTCCCGAAGCCGCCTTCACCGACGGGCGGAGCGTCGCGTTGGTCGTTGTCGACCACGAGGTTGCCGGCGAACACTGCGCTGCGCTGGGGGGCGAGCCGTTCCTTGTCCTCGGTGTTGGCGGTCATCCCGACCCGGTTCTGGCGGAACACCGAGTGGATCACGAACAGGTTCCCACCGGCGTTCGTGCCCTCGTAACCGATGGCGTTGTACTCGGCCAGCGAATCGCGTACGACGGCGTCGCACGGCTGGCACTGGCCCACGTAGATGCCGGAATCGGGGTTGCCGCTGGCGTAGAGGTGGTCGAACTCGCCTCGGCGGAACGAGAAGGCGTACACCCCGTAGAGCCCGTTGCCGGTGGCGGTCACGTACGACGCCCGGAAGCCGGCCAGCACCCGGGGGGCGGCGGTGGGGGAGGCGCCGGGGACCGTGCCGTCGAACACGATGCCGTTGATGGCGTAGTCCTTGACCGTCAGGTTGGCGATGGCGACGCCCTCGGCCACCACCTTGAAGCCGTTGGCCAGCGCGTGGTGGCCGTCGAGGACCACGCCGGCCCGCGACGTACCGCGGATCTCGATGCGGGGGACCCCCACCACGACCGCCTCCCGGTACGTGCCGGGGGAGACGAGGATCAGGTCGCCGGGGACCGCCTTGGCCACGGCCGCGGCGATGGTCGGCTGGTCCTGCGGGACCCGCACCGTGCGGGGGGCCCGGCCGGGATCGGCCAGTGAGCCCTTGTCGGATCCGCAGGCGACCAGCGTGGCGAGCAGCACCAGCGAGCCGAGCAGCGCCATGGATCGCCGCACGCCCGTTGCCATCCGACGAGCGTAGAGGGCTGGGCCGGCGGGGACGGGCCACCCCTCTGACCTGCAGATACAACTTCGCAGAGTGAATGTGTCTCACTCATTGTGATGCATTTCGGACCTCAATTGGGTCATCTGACCCAACAACAGAGATTCTCGAAGAACCAGCGTCAACTTCCAGGCCGCCCCGCCGATGCCTCTGCGGACCGGGCCACATCGACGTGGCTCACCATCTGGGAACCCGCGGGGGATCTTGTGCAGCAGCGAAACGGACATCGGGCACGTCGCCGGGCCATGGGGGCGGCGTTCGCTCTCATCGCCCTGGTCGTCGTGGTGGGCCAGGGCCAGCCCGGCTCCGCCACCGCCACGACCGGCGGCGTGGTGAGCGGCACGGTGTTCCGTGACTACGACGCCAACGGCACCAAGGCCGCGACGGAGCCCGGCGAGCCCGGCATCACCGTGTCGGTCACCTGCGTGAGCGACTCGGGCCCGGACTCGACGATCGGCACGGCCGACGACGTGTACGGCGCCGCGGTCCCCGCGACAAGCGCCGCCGACGGCACCTGGAGCGCCACCACGACCGGGAGCCCGTGCCGCGTCGAGTTCACGATCCCGGCGGCCAAGAGCTACCTGAAGCCCGGCGCGGCCGGCGGCACGAGCGTCCAGTTCAGCGCCGCTCCGGCCACCGGCGTCGACTTCGGCGTCAACGACCCGGCCGACTACTGCCAGCAGAACCCGACGCTGGCCACCACCTGCTTCCAGTACGGACCGGTCACCGGCGCCAACAGCGCGTCCGGCGCCATCCACACCTTCCCGAACACCGCCTCGGGCGACTCGCCCACCATCGGCGGCACCAACCTCGCAACCTTCGCCCAGGTCGGCGCGGTGTGGGGCATGGCGCCCGACCGCGCCACCAAGGGCTGGTTCGCCGCGGCGTACATCAAGCGCCACTCGGGCCTGGCCGCCACGCCGGGCACCATCTTCCGCATCACCGGTGCCGGCGCGGTCAGCACGCTGGTCGCCCTCCCGGCCGGCACGGACCCGCACCCCGCCAACAACGCCACCGCCGAGCTGTGGCTGCGCGACGTGAACAGCTGGGACGCGGTCGGCAAGGTCGGCCTGGGCGACCTCGACGTGTCCGCGGACGGCACGACGCTCTACGCGATGAACCTGTCGGACCAGTCGCTCTACTCGATCCCGATCGCCAACCCGGGCAGCTACACCAGCGTCGCGGTGCCGGCGCCCAGCGGGTGCGCGTCCGGTGACTGGCGCCCCTTCGGCATCGGCCAGCACGACGGCCGGGTGTACGTCGGCGGTGTGTGCTCCAACCAGTCCACCGGCGTGGCCGACGCCAACTTCGCCGGCCACGTGTACGAGGCCAACGCCGCGCTCACCTCGTTCACCGAGGTGCTCACGATCCCGTTCGGCGCGGCGAGCTACCCCCGCAAGTGCGCCGACCCGGTCTCGGGCGACACGGGCAACGCCAGCGCCAGCGACAACACCAACGACCCGAACGCCCACTGCGCCGCCACCGCCATCGGCAGCACCACCAACGCCGACTGGCAGCCGTGGATCTCGCCGACCCCGCCCTCGACGTTCGCGGCCGGCCGCCAGCGCTACAGCGAGCCGGAGCTCACCGACATCGACTTCGGGGCCGACGGCAACATGATCCTCGGCCTGCGCAGCCGCTACGGCGACCAGGCGGGCAACAACACCAAGGCGCCGGCCGGGAACAGCAACACCCTCAACAGCGGCATCGGACTGGGCGACCTGCTGAAGGCCTGCCTCTCCGGCTCCACCTGGACCCTCGAGTCGAACGGCTCCTGCGGCGGCCAGGCCGGCGGCGGCGTCGGCAACAAGGAAGGCCCCGGCGGCGGCGAGTTCTTCAACGGCGACGACGAGTACTACCACGACCAGCTCGGCGTGGGTGGGGTGGCATCGATCAAGGTCAACGACCAGATCGCCAACAGCATGTTCGACCCGCTGCCCGGCCAGAGCACCACCGACGACGGTGGCGTGACCTGGCAGTCCGGCACCACCGGCCTGCGCTCCAAGGCGTTTCGCATCTACGACGGGACCAGCGGCGACAGCGCGACGTTCGGCAAGGCCAACGGCCTGGGCGACCTCGAGGTGCTGTGCGACCTGGCGCCGATCGAGATCGGCAACCGGGTCTGGCTGGACACCAACGGCAACGGCCAGCAGGACCCCGGCGAGAAGCCGATCAGCGGCGTGAAGGTGGAGCTCCTGCAGGGCGGCGCGACCGTCGGCACGGCGACCACCGACGCCAACGGCAACTACCTGTTCGGCGGCGTGGGCAACGTGGGGATGACCAGCCCGAACGTGGTCCTGCCGAACACCGACTACGTCGTGCAGGTCCCGGACCCGACCAACGCGACGACCCAGCCGTCGCTCGCGGCCCGCGCCCTGACGACCGCCAACCAGGGGTCGGACACGACCGACAGCGACGGCACCACCTCGGGCATCAACGCGGTGGCCGCGCTGCACACGGGAGCACCAGGCGCGAACGACCACACGTGGGACTTCGGCTTCTCGCCGATCCTCGTGTCGATCGGCGACTACGTGTGGATGGACACCAACCGCGACGGGCTGCAGAGCGCGGGTGAACCGGCGGTCGGCGGTGTGACCGTCAACCTGCGCGATGGCACGGGCACGTTCATCAAGACGACCACGACGAACGGCAGCGGCTTCTACTCGTTCACCGGCCTCAGTCCGTCCACCAGCTACATCGTCGAGTTCGTCGCGCCCACCGGCACGACGTTCACCACGCCACTGGTCGGTGCGGACCGCACGATCGACTCGAACCCGGTCGTGGCCACCGGCCGCACCGCGGCGTTCACCACCCCGGCCACCGGCACGAACTCGACGACCGTGCCCGACGTACCCACCATCGACGCCGGCCTCGTCAAGGTCGACCTCAGCCTCACCAAGTCGGTGAGCTCCCCCGGCCCGTACGCCGCGGGCTCCACCGTCACCTTCAGCCTCGTGCCCCACAACAACGGTCCGGCTGCCGCACTGGCCGGCTGGTCGGTCACCGACATCCTTCCGTCCGGGCTGACCCTGACCGGCCTGTCCGGCACGGGCTACTCGTGCGTGCTCGGCACCGCGAAGTGCACCGACACCACCGGCACGAAGCTGGCGTCCGGCGCCGACGGGGCGACGATCACGGTGACCGCCACCATCAACGCGGGCGCGGCGGGACCGTTCCACAACGTGGCCTACGTCAGCCCGGCCCCGACCGAGGTGACCGAGTCGAACCCGCTGGTCGTCCCGGTCACGGGCACCGACACCTCGGGCACCGCCACCAACAACGACGCCCAGGCGACCGTCTCCCTCACCCCGATCTTCGCCATCGGCGACTACGTCTGGCGCGACACGAACAAGAACGGCCTTCAGGACTCGGGGGAGCCGGCGGTCAGCGGCGTCACCGTCGGCCTGACCACCAGCTCGGGCGGCCCGGTGACCAACGTGTTCGGGACCACGGTGCTGCCGACCACCACGAACGGCTCGGGCGCCTACCACTTCGACAACCTGGTCGCCGGCTCCTACGTCGTGACCTTCACCGCGCCGACCGGCTTCTCGTTCACCACCCGTGATGCCGGCGGCAACGACACCCTCGATTCCGATGCCGACACCACCACCGGCCAGTCCGCGGTCGTCGCGCTCGGCGACGCCGACCCGAACATCGCGGCCAGCGTCGTGGGCGACAGCGTCGCCGCACCGAAGATCGACCGCACGATCGACGCCGGCATCTTCCCGACCGGTACCCCGGCCGTCACGATCGTCAAGACCGACGACCAGGGCCACGATGCGAACACCATCGGCACCGCGGTCTCCGTGCCCGCCGGCCAGACGACCAACCTGGTGTTCACGATCACCAACTCGGGGACCGAGGCGCTCACCGGCATCTCGGTGTCCGATCTGGTCACCGCCGGAACCGGCACCGTCAGCGGGCTGAGCTGCAACTTCAGCGCCCTCGGCGGGCTGGCCAACGGCACCACCTGGGCCGGGCCGTTCGCGGTCGGCGACCACTTCGGCTGCACCGCCCTGCTGTCCACCCTCACGCCGGGCGTGGCCCACGCCGACCTCGGCGCGGTGGCCGCCACGGGTCGGTACTCGGGCACCCCCGTCTCCGCCAACGACCCGTTCAACGCGCAGACGCCGATCCTGGTGTCGGTCGGCGATCACGTCTGGACCGACGTGAACCGCAACGGGATCCAGGACGCCGGCGAGCCGCCGGTCGGCAACGTCGTCGTGAACCTGCTCGACAGCTCGGGCACCTTCATCAAGACGACCACGACCAACGGCAGCGGCTTCTACTCCTTCACCGGTCTGACCCCGTCCACCAACTACATCGTGGAGTTCGTGGCCCCGACCGGCACCACGTTCACCACGCCGTTGGTCGGCGCCGACCGGACCGTCGACTCCAACGCCGTCGTGGCCACCGGCCGCACCGCGGCCTTCGCCACCCCGGCCACCGGGACGAACTCCGCGGTCACCCCCGACGATCCGACGATCGATGCGGGCCTGGTCGGGATCGACCTGAGCCTGACCAAGACGCTGACCTCGAGCGGCCCGTACGGGGCCGGTTCGACCGTGACGTTCTCGCTGGTGCCGCACAACAACGGCCCGTCCGCCGCGCTGGCCGGTTGGTCGGTGACCGACGTGTTGCCGAGCGGGCTGACCCTGACCGGCCTGTCCGGCACCGGCTACTCGTGCGCCTTCGCCACCTGCACCGACACGACCGGGGCCAACCTCGCCTCCGGTGCTGATGGTGGGGCGATCACGGTGACCGCGACGATCGACGCCGGGGCGGCTGGTCCGTTCCACAACGTGGCCTACGTCTCGCCGAAGTCGGGTGACGTGACCGAGTCGAACCCGCTGGTGGTCCCGACCACCGCGACCGACACGTCGAGCAGCCAGACCAACAACGACGCCCAGGCCTCGGTCTCGCTGACCCCGGCCTACGCCATCGGCGACCACGTGTGGCGCGACACCGACCTCAACGGGGTGCAGGGTGCCGGCGAGCCGGCCGTCGCGAACGTGGTGGTCACCTTGACCGACGCCCTCGGTCAGCCGGTGCACGACGTGCTCGGAAACCCGGTGCCGCCGACCACGACGAACGCGTCGGGCGCGTACCACTTCGACGACCTGGCCGTCGGCTCCTACATCGTGACGTTCACGGCGCCGACCGGGTTCACCTTCACCACCCGCACCGCGGGCAGCGACGTCACCGTCGACTCGAACGCCGACACCACCACCGGCCAGTCGGCGGTGATCGTCCTCGGTCCCTCGGACCCGCAGCTCACCGGTAGCACCGTCGCCGACGGGGTGGTCGCGCCGCAGATCGACCGCACGATCGACGCCGGCATCGTCCCGGCCGGCTCGCCCACCATCACGATCGTCAAGACCGACGGCGACGGCAACGACGCCGACACCAGCGGCACCGCCGTCTCCGTTCCGGCCGGCCAGACCACCCCGCTCGTCTTCACGATCACCAACGACGGCACCGAGCCGTTGGTGAACATCGACGTGACCGACTCGGTCACGGCCGGCTCCGGCACGATCTCGGGGCTGACCTGTGACTTCAGCGGCCTCGGCGGCGGCCTCCCGTCGGCCACGGGCTGGGCCGGTCCGTTCGCGGTCGGCAGCTCGTTCACCTGCCACGCGACCCTCTCGAGCCTGACCCCGGGCGACCTCCACACCGACGTGGGCCAGGTCACGGCCGAGGGCCAGTACTCGGGCACGCCGGTGAAGTCGACCAACCCCTACAACGCCGAGACGCCCATCCTCGTGTCGGTCGGTGACCACGTCTGGACCGACGTGAACCGCAACGGGATCCAGGACAGCGGCGAGCCGCCCGTCGGCGGCGTGACCGTCGACCTGCTCGACGCCAACGGCATCCAGATCGACACCACGACGACCGACGGCAGCGGGTTCTACTCGTTCACCGGGTTGACCCCCTCGACCACCTACCAGGTGCAGTTCGTGGCGCCCGACGGGACGACGTTCACCACGCCGCTGGTCGGCGCCGACCGGGCGGTCGACTCGAACCCGGCGATCGCCACGGGCCTCACCGCCCAGTTCACGACGCCGGCCACCGGGACGAACTCGGCAGTCACCCCCGACCTCCCGACGATCGACGCGGGCCTGGTCGGGATCGACCTGAGCCTGACCAAGACGCTGACCTCGAGCGGCCCGTATGGGGCCGGTTCGACCGTGACGTTCTCGCTGGTGCCGCACAACAACGGTCCGGCCGACGCGTTGGCCGGTTGGTCGGTGACCGACGTGTTGCCGAGCGGGCTGAGCCTGACGGGCCTGTCCGGCACCGGTTACTCGTGCGCCTTCGCCACCTGCACCGACACCACTGGCGCCAACCTCGCCTCCGGTGCTGATGGTGGGGCGATCACGGTGACCGCGACGATCGACGCGGGGGCGGCCGGTCCGTTCCACAACGTGGCCTACGTCTCGCCGAAGGCGGGCGATGTGACCGAGTCGAACCCGCTGGTGGTCCCGACCACCGCGACCGACACGTCGAGCAGCCAGACCAACAACGACGCCCAGGCCTCGGTCTCGCTGACCCCGGCGTACGCCCTCGGCGACTTCGTCTGGCGCGACACCAACCACGACGGCATCCAGGATCCGGGCGAGCCCGCGGTCAAGGACGTGGTCGTGACGCTGACCGACTCGCTCGGCCAGCCGGCCCACGACCTGTTCGGCGCCCTCGTGGCCCCGACGACCACCGACGCCGCGGGCCACTACCACTTCGACGACCTCGCCGCCGGCTCCTACGTCGTGACCTTCACGGCACCCACCGGGTACACGTTCACCACCCGCACCGCGGGCAGCGACCTGACGGTCGACTCGAACGCCGACACGACGACCGGCGCATCCGCGGTCATCGCCCTGGGCCCGGCCGATCCGCAGCTCACCGACAGCACGGGTCTCGACCTGGTGGTCGCCCCGAAGATCGACCGCACGATCGACGCCGGCATCGTCCCGGCCGGCACGCCGGGCATCGGGATCGTGAAGGCCGACACCGATGGCAACGACGCCGACACCCCGGCCACGGCCACCGCGCCGCCCGCCGGGCAGACCACCGGCCTGGTGTTCACGGCCACCAACAACGGCACCGAACCGCTGGTGAACATCGACGTGACCGACTCCGTCACCGCGGGCTCCGGCACGGTCACGGGCCTGAGCTGCGACTTCAGCGACCTCGATGGGCCCTCCTCCGGCACGACGTGGGCTGGACCGTTCGCGGTCGGTGACTCGTTCGTGTGCCACGCCACGCTGTCGGCACTGACGCCGGGTGAGCTCCACACCGACGTGGGCCAGGTGACTGCCGACGGCCAGTACTCGGGCACGCCGGTGAAGGACACCAACCCGTACAACGCGGAGACCCCGGTCCTGGTGTCGATCGGCGACCACGTCTGGACCGACGTCAACCGCAACGGGATCCAGGACGCCGGCGAGCCGCCGGTCGCCGGTGTGAAGGTCCACCTGCTCGACAAGGACGGCAACCAGGTCGGCGCCACTGCGACCACCGACGCCGACGGGTTCTACTCGTTCACCGACCTCACCCCCGGAGCCACCTACCAGGTGCAGTTCGACGCCCCGACCGGCACCACGCTCACCACCCCGCTGGTCGGCGCCGACCGGGCGGTCGACTCGAACCCCGCGGTCGCCACCGGCCTGACCGCGCAGTTCACCGCCCCGGCTTCGGGGACGAACTCGGCAGTCACCCCCGACCTCCCGACGATCGATGCCGGCCTGGTCGGGATCGACCTGAGCCTGACCAAGACGCTGACCTCGAGCGGCCCGTACGGGGCCGGTTCGACCGTGACGTTCTCGCTGGTGCCGCACAGCAACGGGCCGGCCGACGCGTTGGCCGGTTGGTCGGTGACCGACGTGTTGCCGAGTGGGCTGAGCCTGACGGGCCTGTCCGGCACCGGTTACTCGTGCGCCTTCGCCACCTGCACCGACACCACTGGCGCCAACCTCGCCTCCGGTGCTGACGGTGGGGCGATCACCGTGACCGCGACGATCGACGCGGGGGCGGCTGGTCCGTTCCACAACGTGGCCTACGTCTCGCCGAAGGCGGGTGACGTGACCGAGTCGAACCCGCTGGTGGTCCCGACCACCGCGACCGACACGTCGAGCACCGACACCAACAACGACGCCCAGGCCGACCTGTCCCTCACCCCGGCCTTCGCCCTCGGCGACTTCGTCTGGCGCGACACCAACCACGACGGCATCCAGGACCCCGGCGAGCCCGCGGTCAAGGACGTGGTCGTCACCCTGTCCGATGACCTCGGCAACCCGGTGCACGATGTCTTCGGCACGCTGGTCGACCCGACCACCACGAACGCCTCTGGCGCCTACCACTTCGACAACCTGCCGGCCGGTTCGTACATCGTCACCTTCACCGCCCCGACCGGCTTCACCTTCACGACTCGCACCGCGGGCAGCGACGTGACGGTCGACTCGAACGCCGACACCACGACCGGCGCCTCCGAGGTCGTCGCCCTGGGCCCGGCCGATCCGCAGCTCACCGACACCACCGCCTTCGACCTGGTGGTCGCCCCGAAGATCGACCGCACGATCGACGCCGGCATCGTCCCGGCCGGCACCCCGACCATCGGGATCCTGAAGGCCGACGGCGACGGCAACGCCGCCGACACCGCAGGAACCGCCGCTGCCGTGCCCGCCGGCCAGACCACCCCCCTCGTGTTCACGGTCACCAACAACGGCACCGAGCCGCTGGTGAACGTCGTGGTGACCGATGCGATCACCGCCGGCTCCGGAACCGTCAGTGGCCTGAGCTGCGACTTCAGCGGGCTCGGCGGTGGCCTCCCGACCGCGACCACCTGGGCCGGACCGTTCGCGGTCGGTGACTCGTTCACCTGCCAGGCGACCCTGTCGGCCCTGACCCCGGGTGACCTCCACACCGACGTGGGCCAGGTGACTGCCGACGGCCAGTACTCGGGCACGCCGGTGAAGGACACCAACCCGTACAACGCGGAGACCCCGGTCCTGGTGTCGATCGGCGACCACGTCTGGACCGACGTGAACCGCAACGGGATCCAGGACGCCGGCGAGCCGCCGGTCTCGGGAGTGCAGGTCCACCTGCTCGACAAGGACGGGAACCAGGTCGGCGCCACTGCGACCGCCGACGCCGACGGGTTCTACTCGTTCACCGATCTCACCCCCGGGGCCACCTACCAGGTGCAGTTCGACGCCCCCAGCGGCACCACGCTCACCACCCCGCTGGTCGGTGCCGACCGCGCGGTCGACTCCAACCCCGCGGTGGCCACCGGCCTGACCGCGCAGTTCACCGCTCCGGCTTCGGGGACGAACTCGGCCACCACCCCGGACGACCCGACGATCGATGCCGGGCTGATCAGCATCGACCTGACGATCACCAAGACGCTGACCTCCTCCGGTCCCTACACCGAGGGCTCCACTGCGACGTTCTCGCTCGTGCCGCACAACAACGGGCCGGCCGACGCATTGGCCGGCTGGTCGGTCACCGACATCCTCCCGAACGGCCTGACCCTCGTGTCGCTGACCGGTGTCGGCTACAGCTGCGACACGGGCACCGTCACCTGCACCGACACGACCGGCACCCCGCTGGCCTCGGGCGCCAGCGGCGCCCCGATCACCGTGACCGCCACCGTCGACACCGGTGTGATCGGCTTGCTGCACAACGTGGCCTACGTCAGCCCCGCCCCGGGCGAGGTCACCGAGACCAACCCGCTGGCCGTCCCGACGTCGGGCACCGACACGTCGGCGACGTCGACCAACAACGACGACCAGGCCAGCCTCACCTCCGACCCGCCGCCCACCACCACGACGACGACCACCACGACCGAGCCGACCACGACGACCACGGAACCGACCACCACGACCACGGAACCGACCACCACGACCACGGAACCGACCACCACCACGACCGAGCCGACGACGACCACCACCGAACCGACGACCACGACGACCACGGAACCGACCACCACCACGACCACGGAACCGACCACGACCACGACGGAGCCGTCGACCACGACCACCGAGCCGTCGACCACGACGACCCAGTTGCGGTCGATCGATCTGACGATCACCAAGACGCTGACCTCGACCGGGCCGTTCGCTCCGGGTGACCTGGTGCTGTTCACCCTGCAGCCCCACAACAACGGACCGTCGGCCGCCCTCCCGGGCTGGTCGGTGACCGACGTGCTGCCCGCCGGGCTCACGTTCAGCTCGATGACCGGGGCCAACTACGACTGCGGCACGACCCCGGGCACCTGCGTCGACACGAGTGGTGTCGATCTGCCGTCCGGCGCAGACGGAGCGGCCATCACGCTCACCGCGACGATCGATGCCGGCGTCGTCGGCACGCTCCACAACGTCACCTACATCAGCCCGGCCCCGGGCGACGTCGCCGAGACCAACCCGTTGGTGATCCCGACCACCGACACCGACACGTCGACCACACCCACCAACAACGACGACCAGGCCAGCCTCATCGTCCCGCCGCCGACCACCACCACGACCACCACCGGCCCGGCCACCACCACCACGCAGCCGACCACGACCACCACGCAGCCGACCACGACCACCACGCAGCTGACCACCACGACCACGACGCAGCCGACCACGACGACGACGCAGGCCACCACGACCACGACGACCGCGCCCGTCACGACCACGACGGAGCCGGCCACCACGACCAGCAACCCGTTCTTCTTCCCGGTCGAGACCATCACCACGTCGACCAGCACCACGGTCGTCCCCGAGGTCACCACCACCGCCCCGCCTGCCGTGGTCACCACGGCCCCGGCGGCGGAGCCGACCACGGCTGCCGAAGCCCCCGCCACCACGGCCCAGGCCGTCGACTCCAGCAACGAGACGACCGTCCCGGTGACGTCGGCCACGAAGCTTCCCCGGACCGGCACAGACCTCGGCCCGCTGCTGGCCGCCGGGCTGGCCAGCGTGGCCATCGGCCTCGGCCTGCTCGGGGCCGGTCGCCGCCGCCGTCGCCGCACCGCCTGAAACTCACCCCCCGGTTCTCGGGAGCCGTGACGCGCGTGAGCGCGTTCACTGTCCCGAGAACCGGACGGGGGAGGGGCTAATCCTCGTCGTCGAGAGCTGAGCTGCGGGTGAACACGAGGTCGTCGGCCTCGTCGGCGGCCGGTGCGGTGAGGGCCCAACGGCCGCCGCGCTTGTCGAGCCGGTACCAGCGCCCGTCCCGGGCAAGGCGGAGCTGGGTCTTGCCGGCCACGGTGATCGTGTTGTTGCGGACCCGCACCTGGGACGGGGCCGCCCCGCTCGCCACGACCGCATCGCGGCCGGCCGCCATGCGGGCGATCGGCGGTGACCACACGGCCTCGTGCATGGCCAGCACCCCGGCACCGCCGGCCTCGGCCCACGCCTCGGCATCGGCCATGAGGTCGCGCGCTCGCCGCCCGGAGCGGCCCACGAGCTCGTCGAACGCGGCGACCCCGCCGGTCGGGACACCGCCGTCGTGTCCGCTGGGGAGGGCCGCCTCGAGCGCGTCGTGAGCCCGACGGGCCAGGTCGGCCAGTTCGCCCTCGACCACGCCGGTGGCGGCCTCGCCGCGGAGGGCGTGCCAGGCCCGGCGGGCGGCGTCGTCGGCCAGCGCCGCAAGGGTCTCGGCAGTGAACCCGAGGTGGGCGGGCGGCTCCGTCGGCAACGGAGCGGTCCGGCCGGGGTGATCGCGACGAACCGGGGGGGCGGGGAGCGGTCCGAGCGACCGGGCCCAGGCCTCGGCGGCCCTGACCCCTGGATCGGCGAGCGGGGCGCGGCCCGCCCTCCGGCGCCCGCGGCTCCCGGACGCGGCGCGACGGGTCCGGAGCGCGTCGAGCACCTGGGCCCGGCTCCGGCCGCGAAGCAGCAGCAGCGAGAACGGATCACGGTCCAGTTCGCTGGCCACCAGGTAGCAGGCGGCCGCCGCGTGCTTGCAGGGATCGGCCCAGTCCGGGCACGAACACCGGGGGGTGAGGTCGCCCGGTCCGGGGAGCAGGGTCACCCCGACCCGCTCGGCGTCCTCGACGATGGCCGGGTCGAGCTCGCCGTCGAGCAGGGCGGCGGCATGCCCCGCCCGCGAGGCGATGGCGTCGAGCAAACGGTCCCACTCCGCTTCGGAGAAGGTCGTGATCCCGACCCGCACCGAGTACGGCGCGGTCCGGCTGCCTTGGACGACGGCTCGGATCTCGCCCGGCACCAGTTCCATGGAGCGCACCCGCCCGGTCCCGGCGTAGGTGCGGCCGCGCGGGAGGCGGTTGGGGTCGAGCTGGGCCCGGCGCTCGAGGGCGTCGGTCCAGGCCTTGCCCCACCAGGTGCGGGCGAACGTGCGGCGGGGCGGCATCAGCGGTCGGGCTCGTCGGCGTCGGCGGACAGGGCGACCAGCGCGGCGAGATCGTCGTTGCTGAGCTCGGACACCCAGGCCTCGCCGCCGCTCACCACGGCCTCGGCCAAGCGGCGCTTGTCGGCCAGCAGGGTGGAGATGCGATCCTCGACCGTGCCGGCGCAGATCGGGCGATGGACCTGGACGGGGCGGTCCTGGCCGATGCGCCAGGCCCGGTCGCTGGCCTGGTCCTCGACCGCCGGGTTCCACCACCGGTCGTAGTGGACGACGTGGGTGGCCCGGGTCAGGTTCAGGCCCGTTCCGCCGGCCTTCACCGAGATCACGAACGCGTCGACCTCACCGGCCTGGAACTCGTCGACCATCTCCTCCCGCTGGCCCATCGGAACCCGCCCGCTCAGGAACCGGGTGCGGAACCCGGCCGCGCCGAGGTGGGCCTGGAGCAGGTCGCCCATGGCGACGTACTGGGTGAAGACCAACGATGCTTCGCCCTCGCTGCGGATGATCTCGAGCAGCTCGGTGGTGGCGTCGAGCTTGGCCGAACGGCCGGGGAGCGGGCCGCTCTGCTTGAGGTAGTGGGCCGGGTGGTTGCAGATCTGCTTGAGCGCGGTGAGGAGCTTGAGCACGAGGCCTCGCCGGGCGATGCCCTCGGCGTGCTCGATCTGGTCGAGCACCTCCTCGGTCACCGCCCGATACAACGTCGCCTGCTCGGTCGTGAGGTTGACGACGTGGTCGGTCTCGGTCTTGGGCGGCAGGTCGGGCGCGATCGTCGGGTCGCTCTTGCGGCGGCGCAGCAGGAACGGTCGGACGAGGCGGGACAGCGCGTCGGTGGCCACCGGGTCGCGGTCCCGCTCGACCGGGATGGCCACCTCGGTCCGGAAGCGCTCGAGCGGCCCGAGCAGCCCCGGGGTCGTCCAGTCGAGGATGGCCCACAGCTCGGACAGGCGGGTCTCGACGGGGGTGCCGGTCAGCGCGAAGCGGGCCTGGGCGGGGATGCGTCGCATCTCGCGGGCGGTGCGGGCCAAGGGGTTCTTGATGGCCTGAGCCTCGTCGGCCACCACCAGCCCCCACTCGACCTCCCGCAGCATCGAGGCGTCGCGGCGGGCCACGCCGTAGGTCGCCAGGACGATCTCGCCGGGAGCCAGCGCGGTGAGATGGCGATCCTGCCCGTGGTAGCGGCGGGTCGGCACGCTCGGTGCGAATCGGGCCGTCTCGCGCTCCCAGTTGCCGACCACCGAGGTGGGGCACACGACGAGGGCCGGGCGGAGGTCGCCGTCGCCGATGCGGGCCAGGTGCACGGCGAGGAGCTGCACGGTCTTGCCGAGCCCCATGTCGTCGGCCAGGACGCCGCCGAGACCCAGGGCCCCCATCTCGCGCAGCCAGGCCAGCCCTTGGCGCTGGTAGGGCCGCAGCGTGGCCTCCAGGCCCGCCGGCTCCGGGTGTTCCCGACCGGCGGTCCCGTCGGCGATGGCCCGGAGCCGTTCGGCCAACCCGGCGAGCGCACCCTGCACCTCGACCCGTACGGGTTCGCCGTCGATCAGCAGGTCGCCGCCCAGGGCGACGGCCAGCGCCTCGGTGCTGGTCAGTGGTTCCTTCCGGGTGAGCCGGGCCAGCTTGGCCGGGTCGGCCCGGACCCACTGGCCGCGCAGCCGGACCACCGAGCGCTTGGCCTCGACCAGCAGGGCGAGCTCGGCCTCGGTCAGCGCAACGTCGCCGATCGCGGCCTCCCAGTGGAGCTGGGCCAGCGTGTCGAGCGACAGCCCCGCACCGGTCACCGCCGCCGGGCTGGGGGTCGACACGACGGGGCGGAGGGCAACGGTCCGGAACAGGTCCGCCGGCCAACGGACCTGCAAGCCGGCGCCGGCCAGGTCGTCCACCACCGGGCCGAGCAGGTCGTCGACCTCGCCGTCGGCCAGCTCCATCCCGGTCGGCCGGGCCTCGTCGAGCATGCGCCCCAACGGCGCCCAGATGCCCCGGGCCCGTCGCAGGGTCACGAGCAGGGCGGTCTCGGCGTCTCCCAGGCGGGCCATCACCACCTCGGGCGCGTCCCAGACCGCAGCGGCCGAGAGCTCGAGGCTCGGGTCGTGGACGCTCTGCAGCGCCAGCTCGGCCCGGAACGCGCCGTCGGGCTCGGTCGGGGGGACCAGGTGGAGGGCGACGGTGGCGTCGTGCTCCTCGGCCCCGACACTGGCCAGCCAGCTGGCCGCGGCTTCGACGTCGGTCGCCGGGCCCGCCGCGTAGGCCCGGTGGCCGACGGCGGTGACCGCCGCCGCGGTGCGGGGCATCACGTCGGCCACCGCATCGGAGAACGCGCGGACGGTGGTCAGGGGCGACGGCAGGCGGAGCGGGCCGGCGCCGGGGAGCGGCGTGGCGTAGGCCGCGGCCGGCAGCGCGGCGGCGAGCTGGTGGCGCACGTCCTGGTCGGAGCGGTCCAGGGGCCCGATCCGCCACACGTCGACGCCGTTCGGCGAGGCGGCGGGGTGCAGGCGGCCCCGGCTCACGAGGTCGAGGGCGACCCGGGTGGCGGCCACCCAGGCCCGCACCGACAGCGTCAGGTCGGCGTCGGCCGGCGTGGCGACCAAGGCGTCGAGGGCCTCGGCGACCGGCACGAGCCGGACCGCCACCGAGCGCCGTCGGAACTGCCGCCCGGCCGGGAGGACGAGCTCGAGCGTGGTGGCCGCAGCGTCCCGCGTCCTGGCCGGCCAGAGCGCCAGGTGTGAGTCCCGGCCCGTGTCGCCCGGGACGAAGGTGGCTTCGACCCCCGGCCCGAACATCGCTCCCACGCTACCCGGCGGCCAGTTGTGGCCCGCCGGCCTCGCCGCTCAGGGGGCGGACGACGCAACTATCCACGAAGAGTGTTTGCGTCATCACGCGGAGGGGTACCGGGCACTCGCTGACCCGGTCAATGGCGCAACGCTGACCGGTACTTGGCAGTTCCTGCGAGCAATCGCTCATGTTTCCTCACGAGAAGCCGATGCACTGACGATGCGAACGACGACGGACCCCCTGGTGGCGCGCGAGCTCGGCTGGACCGGCGGACTGCTCCGCCGAGGGGGACGGGGCTCGTTGGTCGTCGTCCTGGTCGCCCTGGCGGCGTTCGTGGCCCCTGCCGCGTCGGCCACGCCGGCGCCTCCGGCGAACTTCACGTTCGCGAGCATCGGGCCCGGTGGTGGGTTCGACGGAGGGACCGACCTGTCGGGCCCCGACGAGCTGGTCGGCACGGCCGACGACACGTCCCCGCTCGGCGCCGGCAACTACGGCGGCCTGATCAACGGGCCGGTCCTGAGCAACGGTGGCCCGGCCGTCGACTCGAGCTTCTACTGCATCGACCTCACGGTGAACATCAGCCCCGGACAGGTCCAGACGGTCGGCAGCTGGAACGCGGCGCTCACCGACATCCTCCCGGGCGGCCGGACCAACTCCCTCACCGCGGCGAACCTGGCGATCATCGCCCGGATCATCACCAACAACTACCCGAGCCCCGACACCCTGGCCCCCCTGACCGGCTCCGACGACGACAAGGCGTTGGCCGTGCAGTGGGCCATCTGGCACTACTCCAACGGGTACACCCCCGGCACCGCCCTGGCCACCTTCACCCTCGGGGGGCTCGGCACCTTCGACACCACCCCCGCGAACGTCGACGCGAACTACGCGACGATCCTCGCCGCAGTCGCCGCCGACACCTATCCGGCGGTTCCCGAGCCCGAGATCCCCCACCTCGACCTCCTCGCCCCGCCGTCGACCACGGCCGCGGCGGGCGGCAGCCTCGTCGGCCCCTACACCGTCTCGGCGGTGAGCGGCGTCGACGTGAGCGCCACGCCCGATGGCGACGGGGTCATCGTCGATGCGGCCGGCAACCCGCTGCCCGGTCCGTTCCACGACGGTGACCAGTTCTACGTCCGCAAGCCGACCGCCGGCACGGTCACCGTCACCCTCGGCGCCAACGAGGCGCTGCCGATCGCCGCGGCCCTCACCGACCCGGGGTTCCAGCGGCTGATCAACGCCGTGGCGGTGGTGACCAAGTACACCGCGACGGCCACCGCCGATTTCACCGGGCCGCTGACCCCGTCCATCCGGGTGGAGAAGTACGACGGGACCCAGCCGTTCACGCCGAACCCTGCGGTGGCCACGGTCGACAAGGACACCGACCGGCCCACCGGTGACGCCGACACCCTGGCCACCGCCATCACCGGCGACCCGGCGGCCGCGACGCCGGTCGAGGTGACGCTCAACAACAACGGCACGGCCCCGCTCTACGACGTGACGGTCAGCGACCAGACCACGGCCGGCACCGGGACGATCACCGGGCTCGAGTGCACGTTCCCGGACAGTTCCACCGGCCTGTTCTTCGCCGGACCGCTCGACGTCGGGGGGGTCATCACCTGCACCGGTTCGCTGCCGGCCCTCGGGTTCAGCGCGAGCCACGTCGATCAGGTGACCGTGTTCGGGAGACCCGGCATCTTCGTCGGCGGGGAGCCCGCGCCCGACGCCGGCAACCCACCGACCGGCACGCCCATCACGACCGCCGGCCCCGACGTGGTGACCGACCAGGACCTCTTCACGGTCATCACGCCGGCGGCGCCGCGGTACGCGATCGGTGACTTCGTGTTCTTCGACACGAACGCCAACGGTGTGCAGGACGCGGGGGACACCCCGGTCGAGAACGTGACGGTGACCCTGAAGGATTCGGGTGGGGCGACGGTCGCCACCACGACGACCGATGCCAACGGGGCGTACCACTTCGACGACCTGCTGGCCGGTGACTACACGGTGGTGTTCACCGCCCCGTCGGGTCAGGTGTTCACGACGCAGACCGCGGGGTCGGACACGACGATCGACTCGAACCCGAACGCGGCGGGCATCTCGGCCACCCTGACCCTGGGCCCGTCCGACACCAACCTCACGCCGAGCGTGGCCGGCGACGGGGTGACCGCGCCGCAGATCGACCGCACGATCGATGCCGGGTTGATCCCGGCCCGATATGCGATCGGTGACTACGTGTTCTTCGACACGAACGCCAACGGTGTGCAGGACGCCGGGGACACCCCGGTCGAGAACGTGACGGTGACCCTGAAGGATTCGGGTGGGGCGACGATCGCCACGACGACGACCGATGCCAACGGGGCGTACCACTTCGACGACCTGCTGGCCGGTGACTACACGGTGGTGTTCACCGCCCCGGCGGGTCAGGTGTTCACGACGCAGACCGCAGGGTCGGACACGACGATCGACTCGAACCCGAACGCGGCGGGCATCTCGGCCACGCTGACCCTGGGCCCGTCCGACACCAACCTCACGCTGAGCGTGGCCGGCGACGGGGTCACGGCGCCGTTCATCGACCGCACGGTCGACGCCGGGCTGGTCCCGACCCGCTACGCGATCGGCGACTACGTGTTCCTCGACGCGAACGCGAACGGTGTGCAGGACGCGGGGGACACCCCGGTCGGGAACGTGACGGTGACGTTGAGGGATTCGGGTGGGGCGACGGTGGCCACGACGACCACCGATGCCAATGGGGCGTACCACTTCGACGACCTGCTGGCCGGTGTCTACCGGGTCGACTTCACGGCGCCTGCCGGGTACTCGTTCACCAGCCAGACCGTCGGGTCCGACACGACGATCGACTCGAACCCGAACTCGTCCGGGGTGTCGGCCACCTTCACCCTCGGTCAGAGCGACACGAACCTGACGCCCAGCGTCCCGTTCGACCTGGTCACCGCGCCGTTCATCGACCGCACGATCGATGCCGGTCTGACGTTGTCGCCGAGCAACCCGTCGGTCCGGGTGGAGAAGTACGACGGG